>Ga0351855_1135_pt1 | contig 14729 bp, 22 predicted proteins | sample BONcelFGM3001C11_FD_206794 | JGI IMG/M metagenome (GOLD analysis project Ga0351855, IMG submission 206794) | Enriched cells from coal bed in the Powder River Basin, Montana, United States - BONCAT cells FGM rep2 HSBNCT.FGM.300.1.C11 ...
CGTTTCGTTCACAAACCGCCGTTTCAGCACCATCTTGATCTGGTTGAGCGTGTAGCCGCTCCATACCGCAATCTCGCCCATCAGGGCATAGGCCTTGCGGCGCTGCTCGGGGCTCAGCTGGCGGCCATCCGGCATGCCAACCTGTACCTCGTCATACTGGCGCAGGCAGAAGCGCTCCCAGTTGGTGTAGGACACATAGATGGTGAGGCCGTGTTCGTCGATGTTCACGATCTTTCCGGGTACGATCTCCATGCTTTCACCACCCATGCGAAGCCCGCGCATACCCCCCGCCCTACTACAAGCATCTGCATCCGCGGGCTTCGCTGCTTTTCCACGGCTCCCAATATCCATTCCCTAGGTACCACCGGCAGCAGTATGCCACCTGACCGTGGTCATTCGTATCATTCAGTCCCCCGCGCTACGGTGAGCGCGCAGCCCCGTGTCCTGTTGTGCGGTGTCTGGCCTTCGACCGCAGCCTTTGCCTGCACCTAGTATCCCGTTACCGCCACGTGAGGTCGTACTGATTGGGCGAGATGTGGCACATCCTGCGTCCAAGTGCTTTGTTTTGCGTCCAGATGGACAATAGCCGTTTTCTTATCGATGCCAGGCGTATCAATCACCTCCTTTGGCACCCGCTTCAGGGCTTTTGGTGCCACCTGCGGGATTTGAACCCGCGTCCTGCCGCTTATGGGGCGGCTGCTCTGCCAACTGGGCTATGGTGGCAAAATGCCCCGTGGCGTGCCTCCTGCGGGAACGGTGTGGCACGCCGCGCGTTGACCACTCGCGCTGGGGCTGGAACGGCGGGCGGGACTTGAACCCGCAACCAACGGACGGATTGGCTACCGTCCGGCGCTCTGCCAGTTGAGCTACCGCCGCATATCGCAAAGCCCCTGCCCCATTGACAGGGGCTTTGCAGTGGTCTGGTGCCGTTCGTTACGCGATGATGTCCACGCTCAGGCCGTCCAGCATGGCGGTCAGATAGTCCCTGATGCCATGCACGGCTGCGTTGCGCCATTCGCCCGCATCGGCCTCGAACAAGGCGATGGCGGGGCCTTCCTGTACGCGCAGCACGAAGGGGCTGACTGGCTGGGCAATCTCGCAGAACGTGCGCATGGGCGCGAGGTACACGGGATTCTGGATGATGGCCTCGCCCACCTTGTAGATGCCATTCTTGACGATCACGCGCTGGCTGATGCCATCATCTGCGGACTCGGCGCTCTGCTCCTGCCGGATGTTGCCGACCAGCTTGCCGACCAGCTCGCGGTTGCCCTGCGAGTCCTCCGCAAATCGGCTGAGCAGGAACACGATGAATGCTTCCTGATCCTGATAGCGGCCCCACGGAAAGGCTTCAATCCGGCGCTTGCACTCGGCAAGCTGCGGGCGGCGGTTCATCTCCACGCCGCACAGGGGCGGGTAAACGCCCACGGTCACTTCGTTCTCGACCACCACCATCAGGCGGCCATGCTTGGCAAAGTTGCCGTCGATGTCCCGTTTCAGCCATTCGCACAGGCCGTCCAGCGTGAAGGTGGACACCTGGCACGGGAAACTGGGTTCGTACTTCTCAATTCGCGTGAGGCCGGAGAAGTTGGTGTAGAGTTCCCCGTCAATCTTCTGAATGGTGAAGTCACGGGAGGCGCGCCCCGTATCAAGCAGAAGCTGCGCAAGGTCTGCGCTCATGGGCTGCGGCGGTGTCACGAAATTGAGGAACGGCGCGCCTACCTCGGTGGACATCTGCACTTCGGCGGCTTTTTCGTTGGATTCCGTCATATTGACCTCCTGATCGTCGTTGGGTTACTGTCGGCCTGTCTTGGGGAATGCCACCACCTGCCCGAATTCCGCACTCTTGGGTTTGGTTTCATCCCCGGCGATGTCCATCTGGCCGGGCACCTGATCCGTGCGCTCCATGGCGATCACCGTGCCATCGTCGCGGTGCTCCATCAGCACGGTTTGCACCAGCGGCACGGGCGGGGCCAGCTTGACCTTCACATCGGTCTTGAACTCGGCAGCGTCGCGGCGGGCATTGGGCGTCAGCTTCACCACCAGCGCGATTTCTCGAACTTTCTCGGGGTCGGTGTTGGGGTCAAACACATTGCCCAGCACCTGTGCCAGCGCATCGTTGAACCGCTCGGTCAGGGCACCATCCATCAGGTCATCCAGCTTCTTGATCTCACGCAATTTCTTCACCTCCTTTCGCGGAAATGGCGGCCTTGCGTGCATCCTCAAGCGTCTCTTTGTGCGGGCTTTCAGACGCGCAGACCGGGCAGCAGTAGAAGAATACAGTCCGCAACGCGGGTGGCGAATGCAAAACCTCGCCCTTTTCGGATTCACGCTGACCTAGCGCCTCCATGGCACTGTCGGCGCAATACCGGCACTTCGGGGCTTCTCTGGTTTCCATCAGCACGCCTTTCCCCCGTGCCTGTACGGGCGCTTCACGTTGTAGGCGTGCTTCAGGCGGATGTACACCTCCAGCGGCTCAAGCAAGTGCTTCCGGACGAAATCATCCATCAGGCAGATGGCGCGGCAGAAGTAGATCAGCACGCAATCCCTGTCCGTGTTCCGGTGCGCCATGGAAATGAGGTCGTGCAGCCTCGCGATCAGATCCGGCATGACGTCGATGGTGGAATCCTCATGCAGCAGCTGCCTGTCGGCCAGATCGTCAAGGTTGCTGGCAATGGCCATGGCCGCGTCGATATCCGCGCCCCAGTGTGATGCGATGTCCAGCATCCGGATGGCCACGTCCGCCAGCTCCACCGCGATGCCCTCCGGCTTATCGCCCTTGGAGGGGCAGTTGATCTGGCATTCGTTCTCGATGCACACGATGCCGGGCTCATCCAGACCGCAGGCGTACCACAGCAGCGGGTGCTTGTTGCGGTACTCCTCCCACGCTTCGGACAACTCGCCGTGGATATTGGCACAGATCGATGCGAAGGACGGCTCTGCCTCATACCAGCCATGCGCTTTGGCGTTCTCGTGGATGTCACACGCGAGGGCGTTGTAGTGAAAGTCCATCAGTCGAGCACCTCCGTAGGGAAGGCGCATTCGCCGCTGTACAGAGCAACCGTGCCCTGCTGGATGATGACAACGTCGTGGGGGCAGCAGTATTGGTTCACGAAGTCCACCATGGGCTTCGATGCCTCCTCTAGCGCCTTGCTGCGCTGTTCCTGCCATTCAGGCGACATGGGCGTCGCGGATGATTTGATGCCTTTCATGGGTTTGCTCCTTTCAGAACGGCTCAAGGCTTAGCGTGTACTCATCGCCCGCCTTGGCCATGTAGGTTTCCTTGCGGGTCCAGTACCCGATGCGCTGCTCCATCAGGCGAGCGTCACCGTTCTCGCGGCTCATGTGGCACAGGATGATGGTTTGGCAGTCGCTCAGGTCATTCGCCCGCAGAATCGCGCCCAGCCGTTCAAGGCTCATGTGGCTCGCCCGAAGTCGGCTCTGGCGCATCTCCGGCTGGAGAGCAATCAAATCCTCCATGTAGTTGCATTCCACCAGCCAGTAGTTGATGTGCGGGAATACGTACTTTAGGCCGCAGGTATCGGTGGCGTAGATCATCCGTTCGCCGGTCAGGCGGTGGGTTATCAGCCATCCGCACGGGTCTGCAGCATCGTGCATCACAGGGAAGTCCATTACCAGATAATCACCAAGTGCACGCTGTTTCATGGGGCCTTCCGTGCGCTCCATCCACGGCAGTATTTCCCGGGTCCCCGGAGTGCCAAAGCACGGCACCCCGAGCTTGCTGGTTTCCTTACCGCCCCGGCAGTGATCCTGATGCTCGTGGGTGATCAGGCATCCGACAACGCTGCCGATATCGTAGGCAATGTTGCGCTTAATCTCTTTGGCGTGGATTCCGGCGTCCAGCAGCAGCATCTGGCCACGCTCGTTGCGCAGCACGTAGCAGTTACCGGAGCTTCCGGTGCCGAGTACAGTAAGGTGCATCATGGCTTAAAACGGCTCCGTTTCGTCAGTCTCTTCAGGTTGTCCGTCGCGCGCCTCGGCGTTGTTCTCGGGCGTTGTGTGAGGCAATTCAAGCGCGGGGGCATCCGCTTCAATCGCGGGCATTTCGTCCTGCCGGATGATGTCCTTTGCATCGTCTGCCTCCACCTGCGCCAGCGCAGTCACGTTGATCTTCGCCGGGTCGATGATGATCTTGCCCATGGTGCGGTGCACGATGGTTTTGTAGGCCATTTCCGCATACCACTCGCCCCAGAACTTATCGCCCATGGCCTTGCCTTTGTACTTGTCGATTTCGGCTTTGGAGAGCACCACGAGCACGTTGTCCTTATCGTCCTCATACTCGATGTAGCCAAAGCCGCCGACCAGCTCGCCGCGCTCAAAGGGCTGCGTGATCTCAAACTCATATCCTTCAAGCGGCTGCCGGATACCGGCCTTGAAGATCGTGAACCTATCTGTCGCATACACCAGCTCAATGCGCACATTGCGGATGGTTTTACGCGATGCGGCCATCTTGTAGAACAGCTCGCCCTTGTAGCCGACGCGCAGGTCGATGTCGTACTTCTTGGTGCGGTCATTGAGGTAGGCAATCGGGTACAGGCTGCCGGGAATCAGCGCGTCAATACCCAGCTGCACACGGTTCACCGCGTCGATGGCGAGCTTGGTCATGTTGACGTTCTGCCAAGCAATGGCGGGCTTGCTGGAATCCTTCCGTTTCGTTTCCGCTTCAGCCAGCGCAGCATCCACTTTAATGAACAGGTGCTGGGCGAGCGTTTTCTCGTAGGCCGTGAAGTTCAGGTTGCCAACTTCACCTGCAAACTGACGCTCTACGGCCATTGCGAAGCGTTCGCTATGGGTGGGTTCGCGTTTGGCCAGCGCGGTCTTCTGGGGTTCCGCCATGGGTTCACTCCTCCTTCATGATGGTCAGTTGATCTTCTTCCGTCACCCGCAGCAGGATGCGCTGGCCACCGGGGTATTCGACCGTGTTCACGCGCTCTGCGTTATCCACGAAGCATGGCACTGTCACGCCGTAGGCGCTGCTCAGCACCCGGATGATCTCGATGTCCGCATTCACGCACGCGCTGGTGTTCAGCTCGTTGCCGCCCAGCGCATAGGCGATGCCCTCTACCGTGGCGTCGCAGCAGTCGATCAGGCTGCCGTTCTTGGCAAAGTCAAACAGCTTCCAGCGGATGGTGTGGAACAGGCGGTTGATGCTCTCCTCCAGCACGCCGCACCGGGCGCGCACGTACCGCGACAGCAGGTCGATCTGCCCTTCCACAGCCGCGATCTGCGCGCCCACCTTGCGCTTCTCTTCGGTGAGCTCATTGATGCGGGTCTGGATGTTGCCGTTCAGCTCCTGCGCGTCCAGAACATCGGTGCATTCCTTCAGTTCCACTTTGATGGCGGCCTTGCGGGCGTTGTAAACGTCGCGGCGCGTGTCCTTGCCCTGTTGCGCGATCTCCGTGTCAACGGCATTCAGGTCTGCCGTGACAGCCTGCCATTCGGCGTTATCCTCCGCGCGGGGCGTTGCGGTGCTCAGGCGTTGGATTTCGGCCTCCAGATCGGCGCTGCCATCCGTGGCGTGCAGGCGCTTCTCATCCACGGCGGCCAGCTTGGTTTCGACATCCGCGATGTTCTTCTCGCACTGGGTGATCCGCTCGGCCAGCTGCTTGCCCTCGGCGGTGATGTCTGCCATGAAGCCGCTGCGCGTGCTCTCAAACTGCTGGCGGTGGTTCTGCGCCGCGGTGTCCACCATGTTTGGGGGGAGCGGCTGTCCGCAGGTCTGGCAGACGGAGGATACTTCGGGCGCGACATATTCCTTGTCGTGCCAGTCGTGCCATTCGTTCAGCTTGGCCTGACGCTTATCCATCAGCTGCTCAAGGTTAACCCTGTGCCTGCGCAGGTCATCCGTCAGCATGAGGTGGTCGGTTTCCAGCGCGGCGGCCGTGCGGCGGATCACGCCCAGCTTGCCCTCGGCGGCAGAGAGCGCTTCCTCGATGGGCTTGCGCAGGCCCCGCTCAATTTCACCGCGGCGGGCCTCCAGCGCCCGCTTGCGGGCATACAGGCCGTTCGTGCGCTCCAGCGCCTCGGTGGTCATCTGCAGGTCGTTGTCGATACCGTCCGACTCGCCCTGCAAGGCGGCTTGCCTGGCCTTGGCGGCGGCAACATCGGCATCGGTCACGGCTCGCTTCATGCGTTCCAGTTCGTCGATACGGGCAGGCAGGGTCTTGAGCTCGGTCTCCAGCGTGCGGCGCTGCTCCAGCAAGCGCTTTTTGGCATCTTCGGGGGTTGCACCGCGCAGGATGGCGTCCACACCGCTGTATTCAGGTTTCCCGCGCAGTTCGGCGTCCGGGTCGCCACCGGCGATCTTGACCAGCTCGCGGCGGCGGTCTTCCCAGTTCAGCCGCATAAACGCGCCAAGGTCGGTCAGCAGTTTGAAGGTGCCCTCGTCGCCGCCCACCAGCCCGAGCACGTAAGGCGCATACTCCTTTTCCAGCTTCACCGGCACATCATCGATCCAGCAGAGCGTTTCATCGCGGCTGTAGACCTTGGCGCCGGTTTCCGCGTCCTTGCTCCACACCTCATGCCACTGGCGGCGCAGGGTGATATCTTTGCCGTCGACGGTCAGCACGGCGCGCACATCGCTCTCCATGCCCTCTACGCGCTCGCCCAGGCTGTTGCGGGGCTTGACGTCCGGCTTGTTGCCCGCGCTGTCTTTGCCGAACAGCAGCCACAGGAATGCGTCACACACGCTGGTTTTGCCCGTGCCGTTGCGGCCGGAAATAACAGCGTTGCAGCCGTTCAGGTCCAGCAGCAGGTGCGTGACGCCTTTGAAGCGTGTGATTTCCAAGGTCTTGATGGTCATGTTCACTTTTTCAGCCCTCACTTTCTTTTGACAAACCCATTTACACCGTGGTACAATGTAAATGAGCTATTTGATCTGCCTTGCTAAGCGTGATCTTCGCTCGTTCGGTCGCCCCCGTGCCCGCGGGAGCGGCCTCTTTTGCGTTCTTCAGGATTCCTTGGCTCATGCAGGCGGCAAGCATCTCGCGGCCCGCCCGGCCAAGTTCCTGCCAAAAACTGAATACTTCGACCAGTTCCGGCAGTTCGCTGCTGTCCACAATGCCATCGTCGAGGATGGCTTCGAGCCGTTCCCCATAGGCTGCACAGCGCCTAAATCTGGCCGCAGTGCGCATCGCGCACCATGGCAGGTCCCGCTCGCACATGCGCCCTTCGCCGTACAGCGCCTTGTGAATCCTGCAATCGTCACAGAACCGAAGCATGATGTCCGGCCTGCCGTACGCCTGCGCGTATTGGATCGCGTCCTCGGTGGAAAGCGGGATGTCTCCACGTTCATGGCGGCCAACCGTCTCGGGGCTACGGCTCACTTTGACGGCCGCTTGCCCAGTGTTGTCGTATCCGGCCGCCTTGCGTGCCTCCCGCAGGCACATTCCGATGATGTTTGGGGTGGAATCTGACACCCTTTTACGCTCCTTTCTTTGGTACGATAGGGTTGTGGAGGTGTGTCCTAATGCCCGTGTATCAGGCGGTGAAACTTCTGCGCCCAGGTCACGTCGCCGTGGAGCTGGATGCTGCAGTACCCGTTTCGCGCAAGGTCGCGCATGGAAACCCGAAGTCGGCGTTTTCGCCGAAAGTGTTCACGGATGGCTTCAAACATGGCCGAGCGCCTCCTCGATTACGGAATCACGTTACCATCGACATCAAAGTCGAGTTTGTCCCAGTCGGCTTCTGCCTCATACGCCTCAATGGAAACGATGCTGTCGCGGTTCAGGTCATCGTCCATGGCTTTGACATAGGCCGCGTAGGCACGTTCCTTGGCCACCTGCGTGAGTTCAGCGAACCTCATTGGTTGGTACCTCCTTTCTGCGGTAAGGGATGACACGCGGTGGTGCGTCGCTGGCTCGCACCGTCTTTCGGCCTTTGCGTCCCAGCATCGGTAGCGGCGGGTCAGGCTTCATGAAGACTTCGAAATCGGCTTCGGCTACCCGCAGTATCTGCCCGTTCTTCCCGATGCATTTGTGCGGCATCTTGCGCATCTCCATGCGGGCAGCCTCAACGCTGATGCGCAAGCGGGCGGCCACATCCTTAGGGGTCAGGTAGGTTTGCATCGGGTGTCTCCTTTTCGCTGAGAAGGTCATCGATGGTGCAGTTGAGAGCCTTGGCAATCTTGTGTACAGTCGAAATTCTGGGATCTGCCCGACCGGTCTCAATGCGCGAGATTACTTCGCGTGGGATGGATGTAAGCTTGCTAAGATCGTGCTGTGTCATCCGTGCACGCTTCCGAGCAACCGACACCCTGTTTTGCGTCACATTCGTCACCTCCAATGCGATTACTTGGTCACATTATATCATATACTGTGACCGTGTCAACACATTTTTTGTGACGAACTGGTCATTTTATTTTTGTGACTAATGGGTTACAGTATGGGCAAGGCGGTGAGAATATGGCAATCGGTGATAGATTGCGGGAAGCGAGAAAGAACCGACGCCTCACGCAAGAAGAACTGTCCGAGTTATCAGGTGTGGCTCGAGAAAACATCGGTCGATATGAGACCGGCAAAAGCCAGCCTTCCATTGATGTGTTATTGCGGTTGGCAGACGCTCTTGAAGTATCAACCGATTACTTGTTTGAGAGAGACGCAGAGCCAACACGCACTCGTGTGAGATCCATGCGAGAAATCCTCAATGAAGATCCCATAACAGCAGGGGTTAACACGCTGGCCGCCAACGGTGCCGAAAAAGTCATCTTTGACGAAGATCAGAAGGAAGAACTACAGCGGATCATTCGCGAAGCGATCCTTCTGTATGATAAAGAACACAAGCCCACATAACTCTTTGAACAAGCCGAGGATGTTAGATGCTTACACAGAAAGAGAAATACCTGCTTCTGGCCGAAGATCATCATCTGGCCGTTTACGACTCCTTACCATCAGACTTCCCTCTGAACGGGCTCTATATTGAAGACGACCATCGCCGCATCATTCTGATGAAACCAAACCTTCCTGACCGTATCTATACGCCTGTGCTGGTTGAAGAAATCGGTCATTTTGTCGCATCGTATGGCATCGTGGTCGAACTGGATGGCGTGACGGAGATCAAGAGCGAGAACAAGGCGCACGAATGGGCCATCGAGATGCTGCTCCCGATCTGCAAGTTCGCATTTGCTTCGTGCCTGTTTCAATGTTCGACGGTGGCAGAGTATGCCGATTACTTCTCGCTTGATGAAGGGTTTGTAGCCGAAGCGATCCGCTACCATAAACACAAAGGCTACTGGATGGAATCGTTTGAACCACTGTTCCGGATGCTGGTGAAACCAAATTACCGCGAATTACTGCGCAAGCATAAACTGGCAATGTGATTGCCAGGTTGATATATAACAGAACTGGCATTCGCACACGGCGAGAAAGAAACGCCAAAGGAATCAGAACGGGAATGGATGGGTGATGATATGGGCTTGTTCACACCGCAGTGGAAAATCGATGCGCAAAACTTGGTTATGAGAACAAATTATAAAAAGTTGGTTGTAAGCGATCAGCAATTGCTTAGAGCACTGAATATGTTTGTGGATGGCAACATGAAGGTCATTAGTGATTGTACTCGCTTAATCAATGAAACCGTCAATCCAGATGTGTTTTTTAGCCGACTGGATACACTTTTTGAAAGAGTACAGCTTCTATGTTCACTGGAATCAATCAATGGTTCTTTATTCACTCAAAGTCCAACCGACCAGTTGCGGATCGTCAGGCAGAAACTTCCGCAAACTTTTGATGATTTAATCAATAGGTGCTGGTTGGATGCACAGAATAAAGCATGTAGTCTAAAGACATCAAGTGCGAAACAAGCAAGGTTTGACAAACTGTTCTTATCCTTAGATTTGTATAGGACAAGAATGAATCCTCAGAATATTGACTTAATAACAAATCTTAAAAGCAAGGTTCCGGATCTTGTGAATTGCCTTGTTTCTGACGATAAACCCATTCAGCATAAACCAAAGCAATTACAGGATTCAACCGCAGATATTAGCAAGCTCAATATAATACCGGACATAAACCTCGCTCGTGCATTATTTGCATCTATCAGACTGGGTGACACGATCCCTGCAAAGTATAAAAAACAAATAGAGAGGATTCAGCGAGAATGTACAACGCAGCAAATGACCGCTCGAATGGTTGTAGCATTGTGCGGAGAGCCTTCTGACATCGGTGGGCTGGAACTTGTCTCAGAAGCTTGCAGTTGGGCAGGTGCTGATTACCGTGAGAAAACAATTCTATGGACGCAAAAGTTACTTGATCTTGCCGGTGAGTTCTCGCATATTGAGAAATCGCGCCGCAATGCGTTCCGTGCAAGTATATTGGTTCGCCTAGGCCAAGCGCTTGAGGGTGAGTATAGATTTGATGAGGCTATGAAAGCGTATCAAGAAGCCGGTATGATCAACCCCGAATATTCTCCTTATGCGCTTTTAGCTGATTTACTGGTAAAAATGGGTCGGTTTGATGATGCCGTTGCGTCTTTGGAAGCATTCAAATCCAAATCCGCCGCTGGCAATTCTTACCCATATCCATGCTTAACCGATACTAAGGAATTGGTTCGGGAATATGAAAACCAGAAACGGCAATACGAACAAGATATCATCCACAGCATTGATTTAAAAACCGCAGATATACTGGAAAAGAAAGCGCGCGGGTACGTGTTTAAACCGAGAAAGAAAAAGCAGGCTGAATGAAAGGCGGTATCGTGATGAAAAAAACAGCCCATCTCCTTATTGTCATTCTTATATCACTATTTATCACAACCGCTGTGGCCGGTGAAGTTATGGAAACGCCATGGGATATAACTTGGGGGATGAGTGAGGAACAGTTTCTCAATCAGTTTATAAAGAAGACAGGCGCGTCAGCAAGAATACTTGACATTGGTGGGGTTGCTTCAAGCGATGCGATATTTAAGCAGACACTGGGTGAGCAGTTTGAGTCAATTATTGCAATCTTCACTAGGTATGAATCATCATCCAACGAAAAAACACTCCTTAAAAAGAATACTGGGCTGAATCGCATATATATCAATTATAAAGGGTTGTTGGGCTTCAAAAATGTATTTGGCAGAGCAACACAACTGCGCGCCGATAGTTCTTATACAGACGCAAGATTTTCTGTCGAAGACGAATTGGGATCTGTTCTTTATCTCGTAGATCTTTCTGATAACAGGTCGATGTGGGCAAATATCGAAGACGCCATTGATAAGTGGCCAAAGGTATCAATACAGATTGCGTGGGGCAACTATGCAATTTCAATGTACAAAGGCGAGAAGGATACACCTGAGACCATAAAAGCAGAATCCTACTGGGAAGACCATACTATCAAGCTCTTTCACGCGCCTAATGAATCGGCCCCAATCCCCTATAAGATTCAGTAGCCCGCGTAGTCAAAGGAGTGAATTATACTGCATTCTATCGACCACAGTATCCGCCTCGCCAAAGCCCTTGACGTCTACATCCGCTTTCACACCCCGCCTCCAGACGATCTGGAAGAGCAGTGCGAGTCACTGAGGAAGCGTATAAAGACCAACGTGGATTATGCCAGGCATATCATCGGCCTTTGCGGCATGTCGCGCGATCTAGACGCCTTGGCCCTTATCGTTGAGGCGTGCGATAAGGCTGGACCATCCTTTGCAAAGACCACACTGGTGTGGGCTCCGCGCTTCCTTGCGGCAGCCGGAGACTTCGACCACATTCCCCTATCGAAGCGTAGGATGGCGCACGGGCGAATTTATAGGATTCTGGCCAGAGCCTATGAGGCAACCAAGCAATACGATGCAGCAGAGGGTGCTCTCATGGAATCATTCAAAATCAACAACAGCTATGGCCAGTCGACGGCCTTGGCCGACTTTTATCTCAGGATGGGCCGTGTAGATGACGCGATCATGCGCCTTGAGGAGTGCCGCGCGCTACATTACACGCATATGGCATATCTCGGTAGTGACCTTGTGTGGGAACCACACACCGCAAAGCAGACTCGCGAGCTCAACATATATCTTCGTAATGTCTACAAGGCCGTTGATTTGCGCCTTGCAGAGATATGCGGCATGAAGAAGCGACACGAGAGGGGCCAAGACAAAGTTGAAGAAAATCCGTGATTGGCACATGACCTCAGACGAGAAGAAGCTTGCCGCCCTTCGCATTCTGTACAGAGGCGGGTATACGGAGTTGTTTACCCAACAGGCGGCATCCATGCTTCAGCGCGGGTTTGCGATTGATGATCTTCTTGGCTGCTGTATTGATAGTGAGATGGAGCGCTGGGTCAGGTGCATCGAGAATCATACCCCCATCATTGCCCTTGGCAGTGATAAACGATAAGGGAGGTATCCCCATGTCTGAATACCATGAGATTCTTCAGGGCTTCGCAGTCGAGGAACTCCACACCACGGAGGAGCATAGGCAAGCATTGCGTGCGTGTGCTGAGTTGCTTCTGACCACCTCTGAGGATTTCGCAACCGCCACAACGTTGGCCATGCTGCTGCTCGCCAATCAGCCCGAGGCATTCACGCCCAGCGAGGATTTCTTGGAGCAGCACCCGGACAACCATCCGCGGGAGTATAGCAGCCCCGCGGGCTATATGGCGTTCTTTCTGCTGTACCTGGCCGAGAAAGCCCGCAGCGCGAAGGATATTGCGGGTGAAGCTGCGACATGTACCCACTACTCAACCTCCTGTACAGGCGATCTGAACCTGTGCAATAAATGCGCTGACCGGGCCGAGATTGTTATCCCGATATCGCAGATGCGCTACGAGGATATCCCCCCGTATCATCTTGGCTGCCGGTGTAAGCCGATATTGATACAGGCAAGGGAGTGATTCTTTGCCCAAGCTCTCCATTAAAAAACGCGCTGATGGGCGTTACCTCTGTCGTTACAAAGGTGTATGCTTCTATGGCCAAACACAGTCCGAAGCGCTGAGTAAGCGCGACGCATATAGGCGCGATCTGGAGGATGGATTGCGAGATGCTGCACTGGGCGTTACCGTGACCGCATATGCCGCCCGTTGGATTGATATCTACAAGGCTGACGTCAGCATCACCACCTATAATGCGTACGCTCATTACCTTAACCTGATCTGTCAATCCATCGGTTCCATGCGAATGAAGGACGTAACCCCATCGGATATCCAGAACCTGTATCGGCAGCAAAGCGGGAAAAGCGGATCTCATATCCGTAAGTTCTGCGCGACCTGCAAAGCCATGTTTGAAGCTGCTGTGAATGACGGCGTCATGAATCGAAACCCTTGCTTGAAAGCGCGGCGTCCCAGCGGCGAGGAGGGAACACACCGCGTCTTGGCGCCATGGGAGTATGCACTCGTCGAAGACATGGTTGGCCGACACGATTTCGCATTGGCGGCGATGTTGATGCTATATGCTGGCCTACGCCGGGGCGAAGCGCTGGCGTTCAACATCGACCGTGATGTTGACTTCGCGGAAGGCATCCTGCATGTTCGGGAGGCGGTCGCGTTCCCATCAAACCAGCCCATTGTTAAGGCCACAAAGACAGCATCCGGTATTCGCGAGATTCCGTTGTTTGAACCTCTTAGAAAGGCACTGATGGGCAAACATGGCCTTATCTCAGCAAACACGTTCGATACGATTATGAGTGAATCGTCCTTCCGACGCAAATGGGACAGCTACCTTATTGCTCTGGAAACGCAGTTGAACGGTTGCCACAAACGTTGGTACGCAAAGACCCGAGAGCACAAAGCCATTTTGGCCAGCGGCGGCACCCTGCCCCCATGGAAACCGGTGTCTATCCGGACACATGATTTTCGACACAGTTTCTGCTCAATGCTGTATAATGCAGATGTAGACCTGAAAACCGCCATGAAGTGGATGGGCCATGCTGATGAGAAAATGATTCTGAAAATCTATGCTCACCTATCTGTTGAAAAGGAAAAGCAGTCTGCAAGAGCTGTAGGCAGGATGCTGGATCAGCGGCTGTCAGAGTCAAAGGATGAGTCAATCGGTGCAAAGGTTCATGAATCGCAGTAATATCAACGCTTGTGTGATTCATAGCCCCTGAATGGGGTTCAAGAGGCCGAAGGTTCAAATCCTTTCACCCAGACCAGTGAAAACCGCCGCAGGTGAAAACTTGCGGCGGTTCTTGCATATTGCACGCGCAGCGTTGCCGCCACTGCCTGAAAAAGGGCACAACATCCATTTGATGAAACACAGGTAATGGCGTATAATATGGACGATTCAACACGTGAAAAGGAATGGATAAAAATGGACAAGCTATTGGGCATCCTCAAAAGCCTGCGCAGTGATGTGGATTTTGAAACGGAAACGCTTCTGGTCGACAACGGCGTGCTGGATTCGTTTGACATCATCTCGCTGGTATCGGAGCTCAACGACGCATACGGTATTCAAATCAGCGTTGTGGATCTCGTGCCGGAGAACTTCAACTCTGTGCAGGCGATGGCTGCTTTGATCGCGCGGCTGGCCTGATGCCAACAGTCACACCCTGGATAAGCAGGTGCAAAGCATGAGCCTTACCTCGGTACGCTTTCTGTTCTTTATCGTGGCCGTTTTTTTTGTCTACTTTGTGACCCCAAAACGCTATCAGTACTTGACTCTGTTGGCCGGCAGCTATGTGTTTTACTATTGGCTGTCCGCGGGCGTGATGGTTTTTCTGCTGATTACAACCGCCACGGTATTTTTCGGCGCGCTTGCCCTGGAGCGTTGCAACGCCCGCATGAGAAGCCAGCCGGGCGATGCCA
>Ga0351855_1157_pt1 | contig 14408 bp, 10 predicted proteins | sample BONcelFGM3001C11_FD_206794 | JGI IMG/M metagenome (GOLD analysis project Ga0351855, IMG submission 206794) | Enriched cells from coal bed in the Powder River Basin, Montana, United States - BONCAT cells FGM rep2 HSBNCT.FGM.300.1.C11 ...
AATGCGCTGTATTCTCAGGCTGCATTGTCCCATCAAACAACGTCCATGAATGTGGGCCAGTCTGGCTCGCGGCGCTATTCGACTGTGACCCTTCGCCCGGCCTCCGCGATGGCGTCGAGCAGCGTGTCCAGATCGGACTCGTCGGTGCGGAAGTTGACGATGCAGGCGCGCAGGACGGTCTGTCCGTTGAGTTCGGTGCTGGTCAGAAAAGCGTGGCCCTCGCGCTGGACGATCTCCGGGATGCGCCGGTTCAGCGCTTCGACGTCGGTCGCGCCGGCCGGCGTATAGCGGAAGCAGGTCACGCTCAGCGGGCCGGCCGCCACCAGCGCGAAGTCGTCACGCGCGGCGATGCGCGCCTGGAGCGCCCGGGCCATCGCCACGTCGTGCGTAATCAGCTCGCGGTAGCCGTCGAGGCCGATCTGTTGCAGCACCATCCACAGCTTGAGCGCCTTGAAGCCGCGCGTCTGCTGGATGCCGAACTCCGAGAACCACGGCAGCGCCGCGTCGTCGCGCAGGTAGGAGGGCACCAGGCTGAAGTTGTCGCGCATGGCCTGGGCGTCGCGCACCAGCGCGCAGCCGCACTCGATCGGCAGATAGAGCCACTTGTGCGGGTCGACCGCCAGACTGTCGGCGCGCTCGATGCCGTCGTACAGGCCGCTCGTCTGGTCGGCCAGAATGCCGAAGCCGCCATACGCGCCGTCGACGTGGAACCAGAGCCGTTCGGCCGCGCAGACGTCGGCAATCGCGTTTAGCGGGTCGATCGCGCCGGTGTTGACGGTGCCGGCGCTGGCGACCACGCACACCGGTTGGAGTCCGGCTTCGCGGTCAGCGTCAATCTGCGCCTTGAGCGCCACCATGTCCATCCGATAGTCAGCGTCGACCGGGATTTTGCGCAGGTTGTCTGAGCCAAAGCCCAGCAGCTCGACCGCTTTCTGGATGCAGCTATGCCCCTGTTCCGAGGTGTAGATCACCATTGGGAACAGTTCAGCTCCCATCCCCCATTCGCGCATATGCCCCCCAATCGACTTGGCAGAGCGCATGACCGCCAACGGCAGCAGGTTTGCCATGCTGCCGCCGCTGGTCAGAATCGCGCCGCCGTCGTCGGGGAAGCGCATGACCGTCTTGATCCAGTTCAGCACGCCATGCTCGACGTAGGTCGCGGCGTGGTCGCCGCCGGCCACGCTGGCGTTATGCCCGGCCGCCAGCAGTTCTGCCAGGATGCCGAGCGGGGCGGGCGGCGAATTGACCCAGGCGAAAAAGCGCGGGCTGCTGTTGCCCATCGGGTAAGGTAGCACCAGATCGGCCACCTGTTCCAGGAGTGCCGCCGGGTCGATCCCGGTTTCGGGCAGCGGCGTGTGCATCAGCCGCTCGCGGATGTCGTCCGGCACCGGGCGGCGCACCGGCGCGACCGCGTTGGTTGCCAGCCGGCTGGCGATCAGGTCGATAGCCTGGTAACCAAGCTGGCGAAATTCTTCGGGGGAGAGGTCAATCATGGTCAGCCTCCATCATCTGCGCGCAACTCTCACTATAAGCGCGAAACCGGCGCTGGCTAGATACGCGCCATTGAGCGCTACGGCATTGGACCTATGCCGGGTAAGATGAACGCCGTCGGAACGGTCTGAAGATGGATTGGCATTCGAGGGAAACACGATGGATACCGAAGCGCTGCAAGCACACCGCCAGGAAAAAGACAGCTTCTTCAAGACGAGCGCCTACGCGCCGCTGACACCCGACCAGCAAGCCGCCTTCGACGGCCTGCGCTATTACGCGCCGAACCCCGACCTGGACCTGCTGGTCACGGTCGAGCGCCTGCCGGAAGCCGCGCCGTTCCAGATGGAGACGACCTCTGGCGACGTGCAGCAGTACCGGCGTTATGGCCGCTTCAGCTTCGAGGTCGATGGGCAGTCGGTCGCGCTGACGATCTATTCCGGGGCGCATGGCTACTTCCTGCCGTTCGCCGACGCCAACGCCGGCGGCGACACCTATGGCGCGGGCCGCTACCTGGAGCCGGAGTCGCTGGGCGGCGACCGCTTCCAGGTCGACTTCAACCTGGCCTACAGCCCTTACTGCGCGTACGGCCCGGGTTGGAGCTGCCCGATCACGCCGGCTGAGAACCGCGTCCCAGTGGCGATTCGCGCGGGCGAGATGTCGCCGTTGGGCGCGTGGGTGGGGATGGAATGATCTGTGGCAGGGGCCGCCGAAGTGTGTCATCAGGCTTCGGCGTGTTCGATTCACGCCTATCACGCGTGACTTCGGTCAGAATTTCGGGCAGCACACTGACCAGCGTCTGAACACGGTCGAATTGCTCACGAGCTTCTCGCAGGAACCGGGCACGATCAGACAATTCTTCATGTTCCTGGAGAAGCTCCTGGTGCGCTTCTTTTAGCCGTAGGGTGAGTTCGGCATGAACCGCTTGAGTGATTGCCTACAGCTTGAGATTTGAGAGCGTGTTTGTAAATGGGTTTGTTACTAACCCCTCACCCCGGCGCTGGCGCGCCACCCCTCTCCCACTCCGGGGAGAGGGGCACTGAGAGAGCAAAATTCTGAGGTTCTCGTGCGAAAATGCGACCTCTGAAACGGTAATTTTCGCTTTCGCAAACACGCTCTGATATGCGATTGTCCTACCTGTGAAAACAAGGGAGGTGTCTGCCCCCTGTTATAGAAGATCCCCTGAAAGTTCCAGGAGTGTTACCCCGTGCGGCTGCACCACACTCGTCCAGGCCAACGGGTCTGAACTGGCAGCAAGGTACTGCACCGTACGCTCTAATTCCATTTTTTCTCGGAGCACAATCAGGTCTTCGCGCCGAATGTGCTCCGGTGAACCTATCTCCAGCCAGGCATCCAGCACACTTCCGTGTTCGCGGTCAAAGCGCGTGGTCTGGACGCGCACGCTTCCCTGAAGACCAGACAAACGCAGGTTAAACTGCTTCTCTGGCTTCTGTTCGAACATTTCGTAAAGCTGGCGGCTGCCTACGGCCTTCTGAATGAAACGGCTGTCGTTGCTTTCGGCAAGGTAGTGACAATAATTCCACATCAGGATCGAAATTTTGCCGCTGGCGTGTCGCGTTACGACGAACGAATCGCCGCGATCCAGCATTTCTTGACCCAGGCGGGAAAGGAACCAGTAGCCATGATAGGAGGGCTTTTTCAGCCCCTGCGTGTTGACGAGTCCGAACCCACCGTGAAATGGCGTATCCCCAAGACGAGATTCTTCAAAAATGTCACTCACGGTCCAAAATGAAAGCGAATCGGCGTGTCCATGGCCGCGCAAGTTATTTTGGACGATAAATGGCGCCAGGAACGCGGTATCGTGAGTCGGGTCCCGCGGGCTAGGGCTGCTGCTCCATTCGGTATAGTGCTTTTCCAGATGGGCGAAACCGTTCTCCGCGAGCGTCTTTTCATAGCCTGTCAGGTCGATGATGATGCGGTCTGGTCCATCCCAAATCATGTAGCCGCTGCCGTCCGGGTCGACCGGATGAAAAGTGGGATAGGGATGCGTCGAGAAAAAATCAATCGGCAGATTTTTTTCACGGCAGGCGGTCAGAAACTCGTTCCCCCAGGAGGCAATTCCAGGTCCGGCTGAGGCCGACGCCGTCGCCGGGCCGCCTACCTTGAGCGCTGCGTCAACCTGCTTAATAGCGCGCGCGCTTCGTTCATACAGCTCCATGTAAGCATCGAAACTTGCGTCTTTCCAGAAGAAATCCAGATCTGGCTCGTTCCAGACCTCAAAATACCAGCGCCGCACTTCATCCAGCCCATAGCGCTCGATGATATGGCGGACAAACTGCCCAACCAACCACTCCCAACGGTCCCCATTGTTGGGCGGCGTGATGTTGCCTTTCCACCAGAAAACGGTCTCCTCGCCGCTCGCCAGGTCGTAGGGCATGAAACCGAGTTCTACGAAGGGACGAATGCCGATGGAAAGCCAATGATCGTACACCAGATCGACGTACTGCCAGTTTAGAATCGGCTGTCCGTCCTGCTCCCGGTAGATCATCATATCTTCGTGGAAAAGCCCATGCATTCGGATGTACTGGAAGGGCATCTCACGTTGAATGAGTTCCAGGTGTTTTTGAAAGTCTGCTCGCAGCGCTTCGCCAACCCGCCCGCCGCCCACACACACCCGCCAATACGGGTTTAGCGGAGTACTTTCCTGGTTACAGTCTATGGAGATCAGATCGTTATTGAGCATTTCGAAGTTGCCTCAGTGCTGTTCAGATGATACGCAAAAGAGCGAAAACGCCTGGTCAAGCCGGGGAGCAAGTGGCCGGCTACGCTGGCTTCAATCAAGATGCGAGAATTCAGCTACGGGACTTTCTATGTGGGAATACTTGTGACACTTCACGAGTACATCGTCAATCATAATATCTGCCGGCACGGCGCCCTTACAGATATCCATGACGTCGGGGCAACGACCCGCAAATCGACACCCCTGCCGCAGATACTCCTGGTGTTCTAGTTCGGCCAGCGTAACCGTTGTAGTCCATTGTTTCTTGGGGTCCGCCTGGGGAATCGAATCACGCAGAAGCTTCGAATAGGGATGCTTCGGATTCATCAATACCTGTTCCACGGTGCCCATTTCAACAATGTTGCCGCGGAACATGATTGCGATCCGGTCGCTGACATAATAGGCGGTCGCGAGGTCATGGGTGATATAGAGGATGCTCACCCCCAATTCATCCCTGAGCTGCTTGAACAGATTGACAATGGACATGCGCAGGGAAGCATCGACCATTGAAACTGGCTCATCAGCAATAATGAGTTTCGGATCAGTGAGCAGCGCTCGGGCGATTGAAATGCGCTGGAGCTGCCCGCCCGAAAACTCATTCGGATATTTCCCGGCAAAGTCGTGATAGGTCAGGCCGACCAGGCGCAGTTTCTTGTCAATCCGATCCATAGCTTCTTGTTTTGAGTGGGCTAACCGGAAGTTCCGTACGGTCTCGTGAAAATAGGAATCAACGGTACGCAAGGGGTTGAACGTGCTGAACGGATCCTGAAATATCGCTTGCACGTTTTGCGTGATCCAAGCCTTCTCATGTCGCGTCTGCAGTTTCCCGTTGTGGAAGATGTCTCCAGAGGTCGCTTCTTCAAAACCGAGGATGATCTTCGCCGTGGTCGTTTTCCCGCAACCGCTTTCTCCTGCCAGGGTGAAGATTTCAGCGGGTTGGATATAAAAGCTGACATTGCTCACGGCAGTCAGCGCGATTTTGGCGATCAGATTGCCCTGGGAGTACTGTTTGGTGAGTTCGTTTACCTCAAGTAGCTTATCCATGCTGTTTTTCTCCAACCAGCCAGCAAGCGGCTTTATGGCTTTCATCTAGTTGAGAGAAGTCCGGCATTTGCTGGCGGCAAATGTCTTTGACATGCGGGCAGCGCGGGTGGAAGGGACAGCCCTTCGGAAGATCCGCCAGTGAGGGCGGGCTACCCGGCACGCTGTCTCGCATGCTCTTGTCGCCGAACTTGGGTAACGAGTTAATCAGGAATTGAGTATAGGGATGTGCCGGACTGGCAAAGATCTGCTCAGTCGTGCCTTCTTCAACGATTTTTCCGGCATACATAATGCCAATTCGGTCAGCGATGTTGGCATGTACGCCCATATCGTGCGTGACGATAATAATCGTATTTTTCAGAGTCCTCTGAATGTCCTTCAACATCTGAATCACGCCGCGCTGTACCACCACATCCAGCGCCGTAGTGGGTTCATCGCCGATCATGATGCGTGGGTTCAACGCAGATGCCAAGGCGATTGTTACGCGCTGGCGCATTCCACCCGACAACTGGTGAGGGTAGACATCGAGGACGTTATTAGGCAAGCCGAGTTCGGAAATCCGCTTGTGTGCCTGTTCGAACATTTCAGCATGGCTTCGGCCATTGGAGTGGCTTCCAATGAAGTCTGAAAATGTCTCCTTTATTTTGAGCACGGGATTAAACACGCTCATCGAACCTTGCGGAATATAGGAAATGTACTCCATGCGCAGCTTGCGTTTAGCTTCCGCACTCATCCCGGTGACATCGACTTCGACATCCTTGATGCGATAGGAAATCTTGCCGCCAATGAGCCGAAGTGGGGGCACGATTTCATTGAAAAGAGTCTTCAACAACGTGGTTTTCCCGCAGCCACTTTCGCCGGCGATGCCGTAAATTTCGTTCTCATAGATCTTGAGGTCGACGCCGTTCACGGCCTGGACAACCTTCTTCGTGCCTTGCATTTCCAGAAGGTAGAAGGCTTGTAGATTTTCGGTACGTAGGACGACTTTCTCGTTCTCTGCCATGTGTTCGTCTCCTACGCTCCCACTCGTTGGATGCGCGTGCGAGGATCAAGGTATTCGCTGATGCTAACCGAAAGCCAGTAGAGGGCAATGAACATGAAGACCGACAAGACCACCGGCGTCAAAATCCACCACCAGCGACCAAGCAGAATGGCGTGGGAGAAGTAGGCCCAATTGAGCATGGTGCCGAGAGTGGGAATGGCGAGATTGACCAATCCAAGGAGGGCAAGCGTGATTTCCAGACCAATCGCCCATGACATGTTGTTGATGAGCGTCGAGAAGATCAACGGCATGGCGAAGGGGGTATACTCCTTTAGCACCAGTTCGATCGTACCCGTGCCCGAAAGCATGGCCGTCTTGGAGAAGTCTCGCTCGCGCAAGCTCAAGACCATTGAGCGGATGAGACGCGCGTCCCACGCCCAACCGAAGGCGGCCAGCATCAGCCCCAGAACCGCCAGACTCATATGCTCCCGCACCATCATGGAAATCATGACGAAGATCAGAAAAAGCGGGATAACCAGCAGACTGTCGCCCAGGAACATCAGCACCCGATCAATCGTGCCGCCCTTATAGCCGGCAACCATGCCAACCAGAATGGCAATCACCCTCGAAATTAATGCGGAGATGAGGGAGATAATCAGGGAGTTGCGAACCGCGAAAGTGGCTTGCCAGAAGATATCCTGGCCGTTCGAATCCGTGCCAAGGATATGTTCCGCCGAGGGGCGTAGGTCGCGTGGGACGACATGCCATATCGTCGGGTCATAAGGCGAAAAGAACGAAAGCAAGGCCATAGTCACGATCACGACAAGTACGATAAAACTGAAGGTAAAGCGATAGTCTTTGAATAAGTCACCGAGAGTTTTCACGACACAGGTTTCCTTATGTATATCTAACTCTTGGGTCGAAGAAGGGGTACGCCAGGTCGACGATCAGAATGGCCGTTGTGATGCCGACAATCGAGATAATGGTGATCCCCATAATCAGGTTGTAATCGCCATTCACGATGGCTCGATAAAGCAGCGTTCCCAGGCCCGGGTAAGAAAAGACAATCTCGGTAATCAGCGCCCCGCTGAAAATTTGCCCGAGTGAGAGCGCAAGGCCGGTGATCTGCGGCAGTAGGGCGTTGCGAATGATGTATTTACTCACGATACGAGAGTCCGTCACGCCGCCGAGCCGGGCATACTGGACGTAATCTTCGGCGTTGATGTTCTGTACCAGCAACTTCATCACCTGAAAGTTTACCGTCAGACCCAGAACGGTGAGCGACACCGCCGGCAAGGTCGAGTGCCGGAGGACATCGGCAATATATTCCCAGGTGAAACTCGGCAATGCGCCCAATGACGACCCGCCCGAAACCGGAAACCAGCGCACTACATAAGCAAAGAGCAGCATCAACGTAAAGGCAAAAATGTAATAGGGGAGTGGACGGATTACCATCGCAATGGTATCGAGGCCGCGCGACCAGCGCTTGCGCGTGTAGTAACCCGCTACCCCGCCAAGGATATTGCCAAAGATCCACGAGATGGCAGTCGTGGTGAGCAGAAGTCCCAGCGTCCACGGCATCGCGTTGGCGATGAGATCGTTAACGCGCGCGGGAAACTGAAAGAATGACACGCCGAAATCACCGTTGGCTAACCGGCCCCACATATCGCCGTACTGGTCAAGCCATGAGCCTTCCAGACCATACATCTGGGTCAGGTCATTGATGATGCCATCCATCGAACCCGGTTCTAATGTCGAACCGCGCGCCCGCATCTGGTCGATCATCTTCATGACCGGGTCGTTCGGAATGAGCCGGGGAATAAAGAATACGACGGTGATACCCAGCCAGATGACCAGAACATACGAAATCAAACGAGGGATCAAATAACGTTTTAGGAATCTCACGATTCTGCCCTTATCAATCTAGACTCTTTCCAGGCCACAACCCACTAAAGAGAAAACATAGTCGTCTGGGCGGGGAAACCCGCCCAGAGCGACTTATAACGTGGTCGAGAAAGGAGTGACGCCTAAAGGTCTTAGGCTTGGCCGGCAGGTCTCAGGAACGGTGTCATGTATTTGAAGTTGGGCCAGTGGGTGTACGGCACGCAGTAGGGGTTTTCGCTGCCGGGCCAGTTGGTCCAGTAGGTCTCATCCCAGCCGATAAAGCCGATATAGCCATAGGTTGGGGTGCTGGGCATATTGATGATCGCTTCCTTGAGACCTTCTATACCGATGGCAACGACTTGTTCGGTATCAAAGGGGTCTGTCTCGCGGAGCCGCCGGATGATATCGTCCATCTCCGGGCTTGACCAGCGCGAGTGATAAGAGCTTTGCACGCGTTCGCCAACGGGCTTGATGTAGGCGGAGTTCCAGTCGTCGAGGACGCGGTAAAGGTCGGGACCCGCACCCCATGGCTCTCGCCCTGGCCAGACGGTTTCCACATCAAAGTCGCCGGTGTAGCCCAGGTCTGAACCATTTTCCGTATTGAAGACCGAGGCATCGATGCCGAACTTCCGCCACTGCTGCACGGCAGCCACGGCGTTACGCGCATCATGGTTAGACAGGACGGTGCCGGTCATATAGGAAATCTTCCAGGGAGATCCATCGGGCAGCAGCCAGTTGCCGTCCGCATCCCTCGAGAAGCCATTCTTCAGCAGCAGTTTTTCGGCGATATCGGGGGCATACTTGTACCAACCATACCCGAACGATTTGCCAATAAACTCCTCATCATCCGAGAAGACATAACCCCGACTCCTGGCATATTCTGCCACCCGGTGCCCTGCGGTGGGATCATATGGCGCGAAGGTCTCACCGTCGACTACATCAATGGTAAATTCTGTTAGCCATTCTTGCATCGGCCCGATGTAAAGCTCTGGGTAGGGGCCAAGGTGGGGGATATGCACCGCACTTAAAGTACCCGAGGAATCGACGGCGATGCTCGTGTACTCGACAATGTCAATCGCCAGCGTCAATGCCCAGCGAACATCGACGTTATCGAACGGAGGCCGGGCGGTGTTGTACACAATGCCGGTGATGGCGGGGTCGTTGTTGACCACGAATGGGAAGGTCGGTTGGTAGGCACGAGAGGTCTCCGCCTGCGCCAACAACGCCTTGAGACCATCGGCAGAGAGTTCCACCACATCCAGTTCGTGGGTCAGTTGGGCCAGGATTTGTGCGCCTTCATCAGCAAAGTACTGGAAGACGATGTACCTGGGCTGAGGCTCACCGTACAGGATGCCGGTCGGGGTTTGGTCCCAATCTTCACGTTTTTCCCAGGCCGTCCAACTACCCTGAGGATCAAAACTGTGCAGTTTGTAAGGGCCGCAGCCGACATACGGATTGAAGTTGAACAGCGTTGGGTCTTCCTGCTGTTCAAAGATGTGCTTGGGGAAGATGCGGGTGCAGCCCCAGCGGTCGAGGAAGGTGGTGTGGAAACGAGAGTTGGGCTGTGTTAGTACAAATTCGACGGTGTAATCATCCAGAGCCGTTACGGACTCGACGTTGTCCACAAAGTAGGTGTGGGCGTTGAACCCCTCATATTGCTTCAGGGTTTCGACTGTATAAACCACATCGGCAGCGGTGAAAGGCTCACCGTCAGACCAGGTGACGCCCTCGCGCAGCGGGACCGTGAGAGTCGTAAAATCTTCGTTATAGGTTGGGTCGCCAGACGCGGCGCCGCTGATGATTTCGCCGGTGGCAAAGTCGACGGTCCAGAGCGGCTCGTCAGCCAGGTTCTGGATACCGCGATCTTGCCACTTCCAGCCGACCCACTGGTTGAAGTTGTCGGGTGTACCCACGCGCCCGGTCAGGATGCGGGTGATCAGAGTCTCTTCACGCGGGAAGGTGCCGATCTGGGCGGCAGTCGTTTCACTCGGTTTGATTAGGGTTGCGGGGATGGGTATCAGTCCTGCAGGCCCAAGCACGAAAGCCCCAGTACCTGCGGTAACAGCCTTCATGAAATCGCGGCGACTAATTTCGTGTGACATCGTTCCTCCAAAATTCTCTACAGGTGCGAAACGGATTAGTTAGCTCGATCTATGGTGCAAAACGATAAATTGGTCTGTGATAGGCTCACCTCCTTCTCAACGATTTTTCCGTGCTTCTCCTTCTCGGATTGAGCACGGCGCGCATGAATCACGAATGATGAGTTGCGTCGCCAGCACAACTCTTTGCGGTGGAAGACTTCGATCCTCAATTTGCGCTAACAGCATTTTGACGGCGACGCTCCCCATTTGTTCGAGCGGTTGGCGAATTGTCGTTAACTTGGGGTAAACGAGCGAAGCCTGAGGAATATCATCGAAGCCAATGATGGAGATATCGTCTGGAATATGGAGACCGGATTCGCGTGCAGCATCCATCGCGCCGAAAGCAGAAATATCATTCGATGCAAAAATGGCCGTTGGCGGATCTTTCACACTTTGCAGCAGACGTTTGGTGAGGTGGTAAGCGGGTTGCTGCTGGTAATCGCCTTCGAGGACCAACTCTTGCCTGATTGGAATATCGTAGTCAGCCAGGGCTGCTTTGTAGCCACGCAGCCGGTCCGCTGCACTGCGGATCGCGAATGAGCCTTTGACGAAGGCAATCCGCCGATGGCCCAACTCGATCAAGTAACGTGTGGCTTCATAGGCGCCTTGCCAGTTGGTTGCTTCTACAACGTTACTGTTTTCTGTAGCGTCCGCCTGATCGATCAGAACGTAGGGGAAATTTTGCTCCCGTAGCGAGTCCAGATAAGCGGCTGGAACCAACGGGGCGATCAGCAACATGCCTTCCGTCAAGCCGTTCGGCATGGCGCTCACATAATATGATTCTTTGCCGGGGTGGCGGTGGCTTGTATACAGCATCAGGTCGTAATTGGCGTGCGCCAATGCCTGATCGATACCTTGTGTGATCGTGCCGACATAGCCGTTATCCAGATTCGGCACGAGTAAACCGATGATCTGGGAACGGCCACCCGCCAGGCTGCGCGCCGGCAGATTGGCGACATAACCCAGGCGTTCAACCGCTTCCATAACCCGGTTGCGCGTGGTTTCCTTGACAAACGCATAGCCACTCAGGACGCGCGATACCGTTGCGTAGGATACGCCTGAATCGCGCGCCACATCTCTGATGGTGACACGACGTTTTTTACAATCGCTCTCGTTAATCATCGTATTGTAAACGGTTGCAAATAACTGCCGAAAAAGTGACGGGGCATACCGTCATGTTTGCATTATTTGTGAAATTCCGTCAAAGCGCCTTGTCGGATTATGTGTCCCCGACAGGATAACAGCCTAAACGCTAAACTGTGCGCGCTTCACCACACGGTCGCCCCAGTCAACGACGTTTTGCAACCGTTTGCAAGATTATAGTCACTCTATTGGAACAAGGCAAATTGTGGTGTGACAAGGGTGCAGGCAAAGGTTGTCAGAGGAAAGTTTGACAGCGTGACAAGCAGGTGGGGTTGCGTCGAATCCACGGAACCTCACCCCCTAACCCCCTTCTGCGCGGTTCCTCCTTCGTCGGAACTACCGCCTCGTCCCTCGGCGCGCTTCGCCATCGCAAAAAGCAGCGATAGAGAGGGGGGTCCAGATCGTCTAAACAGGTCAATAGCGCGTCTGGCGCCCCCTCTCTAAAGCCCGTTTTTGGCTTTGGAGAGGGGGTTGGGGGGTGGGTTCCGTGGACGCGACGCAACCGCACTTGCTTGTCACACTGTCAAGCATTTCACTGACAACCTTTGCGCGCACCCCCTGTCCATCGCACCCCAGTTTTGTAGAGAACGGCTGCTAGACGAGTTCTACTTCCTTGACCTGCAAGGCGGCTTCATCGGAGCTTGAGCCGATATAGAACAGGTAAGTTCCCGGTTCAAATACCCACTTCCGTTGTTCGTTGCTGAAATATCGAAGCTCATCAAGATCGACGGAGATCGAAACGGACGTTGACTGTCCGGGTTCCAGGCATACCTTCTCAAATCCCTTGAGGAGTTTCTTCTGGCGATCTACCGCCGATTCTTTTATGCCGACATAAACTTGAACAACCTCAGCGCCTGCCCTGTCGCCGGCATTTTTGAGATCAACCGTTACGATGACTCGGTCATTGTGTCTGGTGAGCTGTGGCTCGCCGTACTGCCATAACGTGTAGGAAAGCCCGAAGCCAAAGGGATAGGCTGGCGTGTATCCCTTCTTATCGAGATAAGAATAGCCATGATAGAGGTCATACGTGATCTCGGCATCGGTGTTACTGAAGTACGGCAGGTGGCTTTGATCCTGTGGGATTGTGAAAGGTAGCTTGCCTGAGGGATTCACATCCCCAAAGAGGATTGGAGGCAGCGCGTTACCGCCTTCCATCCCCGAATACCAGCCGTACAGGATGGCCGGAACCATTTCTTCCCATTCTTTGGTCATAATCATGCCGCCACTGATGAGTACGACAACTGTATTGGGGTTGATGCTTCCGATCCGTCTGATCAGTTCGATCTGGGCTGGTTTGAGGGAAAGATTTTCACGATCGCCGCCTAACGAGCCGCCATCATCGGCTGCAAACGCATCCATATTCAAATCTGTTGGCACCTTCCCCATGTTCTCGTAGCCCTTGACGAGTGCATCCATAAAGGAGAAATCATCGTTGGGGTCGGAAGAAATAAATTCGCCTTCGTCATGCTTGTCATTGCCGACAACGATGATCACACAGTCTACCGTGGCTGCTTCGTCGGCGGCCTTATCGAGTTCGCGCTCATCGTAGAACAGGACCTCGGCGTTGGCCCCGAAATAATTCCGGAGACCCTCAAGCGGGGTCACCACATAGGGGGCGTCGGTATTGCTGGAACCCGCGTCACCGGTATTGGCTCTGTTTCCCAATTCGCCGGCAACCAGCACGCGCCTGACTGTCTTCGGGAACGGCAGGATACCGTTTGCATTCTTGATAAGGACCATCGATTTCTCGGCGACTTCGCGCGCCAGTTCGGTGTGCTCCTTGCAGGCGACGAGGTCCATGCTGTAGGTCGTCTTTTCCGGGGTGTTCTCGAAAACGACCAAGGTACGTAGTACCCGGAGAACGGCAGTGTTGACGGCTTCCTCAGACACGCGACCTTCCTCGACTGCTTTGAGGAGGTTACGCTGGTAGTGGATAGGCATGGGCATTTCAATATCCAGACCGGCCTCGATGGCTTTCCTGGTATCGCGGACGCCGGCGACAAAGTCGGAGATCGTGAAGCCCTCAAAGCCCCAGTCGCCGCGCAGGATGTCCGTCAGGAGGGTATGGCTTTCACAGCAGTGATCGTCATTGAAAAGGTTGTAAGCTCCCATAACCGAGGCGGCACCCGCATCGATGGTCTTCTTAAAGTGCGGCAGGTAAACCTCCCGCATCGTGCGTTCATCGGCCTTGACGTTCACCCAGAAACGGGAATTTTCGATGTTGTTGACAGCGTAGTGCTTGACGCAGGCGATCACATTGTGTTCCTGCACCCCTTGGGTTAACGCTTTGCCCATTTCACCCAGGAGGAAAGGGTCCTCTCCGTAGGTTTCTTGCGAACGTCCCCAGGCGGGGTGGCGAAGCAGGTTGATGCAGACACCGCCAAAGAAATTGGCACCTTGTGCGCGGGTTTCTTTGCCGATCACGTCGCCAATCCGCTTTTCGAGGTCCGGTTCAAAGCTGGCACCGCGCGCCATCGACACGGGGAAACAGGTCGAATGGCCCATCACGACGCCACGCGGGCCGTCGGAAAACCCAATGGACGAGACACCAAGCCGGGGGCAGCCATTGGTCTCGATGGGGACGGGGTTATACATATTTTGGTACTTTTGAAAGTTGTCTATCGGGTCCCAGTTGCCGTTGAGCATCCAGACCTTTTCCTTCAGGGTCATTTGCTCAAGCAGCGCTTGTGCCTTCTCCTCGACCTGTTCCCGACTCAAAGTACAGCTGTTTTTTCTAAACATTCTTTCTATCTCCAAGCGATTTCAGACACGTAAGTACAGTTTACTCTTCTCAACAGTGGAACGAGTGAGCCTGTCGCTCTTCTCCCATTCGCAGCTTGTCCTTTTGTCCCGCGAGACTATTTCAAGCTGATTCTGAAAGTGTAGGCGATTCACGTCAAAAGCGAAACGCACACTGATTGCCGCCGAAGCGATAAGCGGCACCCTTGACACCCTTGACACCACAGATTGCAGGGCGCCTCGCCCTTGA
>Ga0351855_1162_pt1 | contig 13746 bp, 13 predicted proteins | sample BONcelFGM3001C11_FD_206794 | JGI IMG/M metagenome (GOLD analysis project Ga0351855, IMG submission 206794) | Enriched cells from coal bed in the Powder River Basin, Montana, United States - BONCAT cells FGM rep2 HSBNCT.FGM.300.1.C11 ...
GCTGAAGCTGGCTCTGCCAGAGCTGGTTACGCGCAATCTCGGTTTGCAGGCGGGCGATTTCGACCGCTTCCGGGCGCGGCCCTTCCGAGGCGGCGGCGATGGCGGCGTAAGCGCTGTTGATGGACGCCTGGGCGGCGGCGATATCGACGTCACGCGGCGTCGCGACCAGCGCATCGTAGGAGACGCGCTGCGCTTCGAGCGCAACCTGCGCATCTTCCAGCGCCGCCGTCAGGTCATCCAGGTCCAGCCGCGCCAGAATATCGCCGGCGCTGACCGTCTGCCCGGCCCGCACCAACACCTCGGCCACCGGCGCGGTCACTTCGAAGCGCAGCGCCAGTTGCCGGGCGGCGGCGACCGCGCCGGTGCCGGTCACCGTCACGTTCAGGTTGGTGCGCTCCACCGTAGTCGAATCGAGCACCGAAGCCGTGGTAGCGTCTGTAACAACCTCCCCCGGCTGCTGGGCGCGGACTTGCAGAACCAGCATCGTCACGATGGCGACGACGCCGATGATCAGTGTTAGTTGTAGTAGACGTTTCACGCTCAACTCCCGAAGAAGCTCGGCATCTGGCCGGACGTGCTGGCGGCGACGACATCGCCCGCCTCCAAACCAGACACCACTTCGCTCGACAGCGCGCCTTGCAGGCCGAGTTCGATCTCGATCTCCTTCAGCGTGCCGTCGGGCTGGACTAGATTGACATAAGCGCGGTTAAGACGGCGCTCCAGACGGATATACTGATTGGGAACGACCAGCACGTCGGCGCGCGAATCGACGATCACTTCGGCCTCCGACGTCATGCCGGGGCGCACGCGCGGGTCGCTGGCGGTCAGCGCCACTTCGACCGGGTAGGTGATAATGCCAGCGTCGTTGGCCCCCACCAGCGCGATACGGTCGATCGCCGCCGGCAGCTCGACGTTCGCCAGCGCGTCGATCGTCACCGTGGCGGGCATGCCATCGCTGATGCGGCGGATGTCGATTTCGTCGACGTCGACGGTCACGCGCAGCGGGTCGATGTCGACAAACTGAAGCACCGCCAGCCCTGGCGACACCAGCGAGCCGACTTCGACGTCGACCCGCGTGACGACGCCGTCGAACGGCGCGCTCAGGGTGAACTTCGCCAGATCCTGCGCCGCCTGATCGCGGTCGGTCATGGCGCGCTCGACGGCGACTTCGGCGCTGCGCACCTGGGTATCGGTCGCGCCGGCGCGGACGCGCTCCAGCTCGGCTTCGGCGGCGTTGGCGCGGGCAGCGGCGGCCGAAAGCTGCGGGCCGTTGCTGTTCTGCAATTGCGACAACTGCTGCCGGGCAATTTCGAGATTGAAGGAATACTCGCCAATCTGCGCGTCGAGAATGGCGATGGCCTGCTCGTTGTCGCCGCCGGCCACGCGCCGGGCGCGGTTGACGTCCTCGTAGGCGCGCTGGGCTTGATCGACACGGAGCTGGGCCGCCTGAATTTGTTCCGGCGAAACGGCGTCAGATATGGCGTTGTAGGCCGCCCAGGCGCTGGCGACGTTGGCCTCGGCAATGCGAATGTCGCCCTCATCAGGGCCGTCCATCACGTCTTCGAGCGCCAACTGGGCCGACTCGACTGCCAGCTCGGCGCGCTCGTAGGCGATCTGCGCGTTACGGCTGTCCAGGCGCAGCAGCGGGTCGCCTGACCGGACGACCTGGCCCTGCTCCACCAGAATCTCGGTTATGCGCCCCTGGTTGGTAAAGCTCAGGTTCGCCACCTGATCGACCTCGATCGCGCCGACCGCGCTAATCGTGACGTCGACGTCGCCGCGCGCGACCGTGTGGTAGATCAGGCTTTCGGCTGCGATGGCCGCCGTGGCCGCCTGCTGCTGTTGCTGCTGGGTTTGGGCCGTATAAACGCCTACCGGCAGCGCCAGCGTAGCGATTGTCATAATGAGAAGTGAACGTCGAACACCCATAGCTTTCCACGAACCCTAACATCTCAGACCGGCGTCTGAATCACGGAACCGAAAAATTGTACCATGCTTCACAAGCAGGAAAGATTAAGTGTCTATTTGTAATTGATAATACGTGGAAACGGCAGAAAAGTTGTACCCTAAATACGGGGGCAATTTGTCAAACAGGTGGTTGGTGCGCGCCAACGCCAATGTTAAATAGTCTATGGCGCTCAGAATGGCGTAATGGTAACATACATGCGTCATCCTTCACAATTTGTAGCAGTTTCCCTGGAGCTTACCCGCATGTCGTCTATGATTCCCGACATTGTCATAAGCCGCCTGCCCGTTTACCTGCGCGCACTGGACCGGCTGACACAAGAAGGGCACGAAGTCACATCGTCGCATGAGCTGGGAAAAAGGCTGGGCATCAGTTCGGCGCAAATCCGCAAGGATCTGTCCCACTTTGGCGGCTTTGGAAAACAGGGAACAGGCTACAAGATCGCTTTTCTGAGCGAGCAGCTACGACAGGTGCTGAAAGTCGACCGCGAGTGGGAAGTTGCGCTCGTCGGTGCCGGCGACCTGGGCAGCGCGGTAGCCCGTTACCGTGGCTTTGCCGACCGCGGCTTCCGCATCACCCACGTCTTCGACGCGATGCCGGAAAAAGTCGGCCGGCGCATTGGCGAGTACGTCATCGAGCCGGTCAGCGCGATGGATAAAGTGGTGACCGAGAGCGGCATTCGCATGGCGATGATCGCGGTGCCGGCCGAACACGCGCAGGGTGTCGCCAACCAGTTGATCGCCGCCGGGGTGCGCGCCATCCTGAACTACGCGCCGATCAACCTGAACGTGCCAGACGACGTTCACGTCCAGTACATCGATCCCGTCATCCACATGCAGCGTATGACCTACTACCTGCCGACGCGCTAACCCACCAGACCGGCCCGCTCATCCACGCAATCAGCGCCGGATGCGGGTCGGCCCGCGCCTGCATCGCAGACAGCCGCCTTCCCCCAAGCCAACAACGTCACGCAGCGCCAGCGCAGCCCTGGTTAGGCGCTCTGAGCGATCCGGCGCAAGACCGCCGGGTCATTCAGGGCGCGCCCTGCCCCGACCGCGACCGCGATCATGGCATTGTCGGCCCGATAGACCGGGACGCCGGTCATTTGAGTCAGGTACTGGTCGATGCCGCGCAGCAGCGCGCCGCCGCCGGTCAGGACGATGCCCCGGTCGCTGATGTCCGAGCACAGCTCCGGCGGCGTGTTCGACAACACCGAGCGCGCCACGTTGACAATTTCCGACAACGGCTCGGCAATCGCCTCGACTACTTCGCCGGTGCTGATGGTGACGGTGCGCGGCAGGCCGCTGACGTTATCGCGTCCCTGCATTTCCATCGTCAGGTTTTCGCCCAGGTTGACAGCCGCGCCGACCTGAATCTTGACCGACTCGGCCGTCGGCTGGCCGATGGTCAGGTTATACTTGCGGCGCACGTAGCTGATGATCGCGTCGTCGAAGCGCAGCCCGCCGACGCGCCCACTTTCGGCCCGGACGATGTTGTTCATGGTCATGACGGCCGCTTCGGTGATGCCGCCGCCGATGTTGACGATCATGTCGCCGGCCGGCGTCCCCACCGGCAGGCCCGCGCCAATCGCCGCCGCCAGCGGTTCCCAGATCAGGAACGCTTCACGCGCCCCGGCCGCCAGCGCCGCCTCATGCACGGCGCGCTTCTCGACGCTGGTCACGCCGTACGGCACCGACATCATCACCGTCGGCTTGACCAGACGCACCCGCCCGGCCACCTTGCCGAAGAAATGCCGCAGCATCGCCTCGGTCACTTCGTAGTCCGCGATCACGCCGTTTTGCAGCGGGCGGATGATTTGGATGTCTTCCTCATCGACCTTGCCCAGCATCTCGCGCGCCGGCTGGCCGATTTCGACGATGCGTTCTTCTTCGGTGGTCAGCGCGACCAGCGAGGGTTCTTGAAGAACGATCTGCTCGTTTTCGTAGATCAGGCAGTTGACAGTTCCCAGGTCGACGCCCAGCCGCTTGTCAAATAGACCCATAGATGATTTTCTCGACTGTCATGCAGCGCCGAAGGATTACAGCGCGCCAAAGCGAGCGAAGTATAGCATACAACCGAGGGGTAGCAGTAGAGAGGAGGGTGAGGGACTAGTGTGGTAAGATGCAAAAAGGCACGGATGAGGACAAGCGCAATGGAAACTATCACGCTGAAAACCCATATTGGCGATGACGGGGTTTTGAAATTTGAAATGCCTGTAGGAGTTACCAACGTCGATGCCGACGTTGTGGTCGTGTTTAACGTTCGTCAAAGCGAAAAAGAAGACTGGGTAGCATTTATCAATCGGACCTACGGCATTCTTGCGGACGATCCGATTGAACGTCCAGAGCAACCACCCTATGATGTGCGAGATGAGATCGAATGAAGTATTTGCTCGACACAAATACCTGCATCCGTTTCATCAATGGTCGCTCTGAAAAGATCCGCCAGCGTCTAATATCCCAATCAGATGATGACGACATCGCAATCAGCGTAATTTCAAAAGCTGAAATGTATTACGGCTCAGCAAAAAGCCAGACGCCCATTCAGTCACGCCGGAAGCAGGATGAATTTCTCATTCGTTTTCGGAGTCTCCCTTTCGACGATCAAACTGCGGATGTTTGTGGCAGCATTCGTGCGACGCTCGATCGTGCGGGTACGCCAATTGGCGCTTACGATCTGATGATTGGGGCCACTGCCCTCGTGCATGGCTTGATACTGGTAACGCACAATGTCCGTGAATTTCGGCGTGTTGATAATCTCTCCATAGAAGACTGGGAGGTATGAACTTCCTACGAGGCCACAAACCGCACGTTTTGCTTATTGTCCAAAATGAATAAAGCGACTGTCTGGCGTGCTGGATTACGATAAGACATCGCTCAAACTCCCCAGGAAACGATGATGGTTACGCTCACCGACAAGACCGCTTTGATTATCGTCGACGTGCAGGCCGGGCTGGACGAGCCGCGCCTGGGCAAACGCAGCAACCCCGACGCCGAGGCGAACATGGCGCGGTTGCTGGCCGACTGGCGCGCGAAGCAACGGCCCATCTTCCACGTGCAGCATATGTCCACCGAACCCAACTCGCCGCTGCGGCCAGAGCTGCCGGGCAACGCCATCAAGCAGATCGTCGCGCCGCAAGGCGACGAGCCGGTCATTCAGAAGTCGGTCAGCAACGGATTCATCGGCACCGGCCTGGAGCAGCGACTGCGGGCGCAGGGCGTCGAAACCGTGGTGGTGGTCGGCCTGACCATCGAGCACTGCGTATCGTCGACCGCGCGGCTGGCGAGCGACCTCGGCTTTAAAACGATCGTGGTGGCCGACGCGACCGCCTGCCACGACCGCACCGGCTACGATGGGAGCTACTACCCGGCCGAGGCGATCCACGCGCACGCGCTGGTCAGCCTGCAAGATGAATTCGCCGCCATCGTGACGACCGATGAGCTGGTCGGCGAAAGCTAACCCGCCAAAATCCGGACCCCATTGGCCCTGAACCGAGCGCTGGCTGGACAGATCACGGCAGTGTGGGGAATAAAACAGGACTCACGTACTTGAACTGATTCCTTGGCGCATTCTTGGCGTTCTCGGTACGAACGGGGACGAAGTCCCCTGAGCTACCGCCTGCGGGTGGCGACTTGGCGGTTAGATTTATCCCTATCGTTTCTCGATCCGTTGCGTAAGTCCTAAACAAAAAAACGCCTGCCTCTATTCTCATAAAGGCAGGCGTTTTAGCGTCTGGAACCGCGACTACTCTTTCGTTTCTTCGACGTTGATGATGCGCAGCACGTTGCTGCGCGTCTGCATCTTGCGCTGAATGCGCAGCGCCAGCTCGGCGCGACGCAGCGCAAGCTGGGCCTCGCGGTTCTGGTCCGGCGGCACGCCGGCCACCAGCATTTGCGCCGCACGCTCGCGCGCTTCCTCGGCCGCCTGGGTGTCGATCGAGAACGACGACTCGGCCAGGTCGGCCAGGACGATGACCGCGTCGGGGCGCACGTCGACCACGCCGCCATAGATGGCGAAGCGTTCTTCCGCGTTACCCTTTTTGACGATCAGCTCGCCAAAGCCGAGCGTCGTCAGCACGGGCGCGTGGTGCGGCAGCACGCCCATTTCGCCTTCGCTGGCCGGGATGATGACCATATCGGCCGCCGGCTCATCGAAAACCTTACGTTCCTGGGTGACCAGTTCGACATGAAGGGGCATAACACCGTGCCTTTCTTCGTTAGACGGCCTCGGCCATACGCTCTTCGTGGCGCGCAAGCACGTCTTCGATCGGCCCGGCCATGTAGAAGTCCTGTTCGGCGATATGGTCGACGTCGCCGTCGAGCACCATACGGAAGCCGCGCACCGTGTCCTTGATCTTGACGTAGCGGCCTTCGCGGCCGGTGAACTGCGCCGCGACCGTCATCGGCTGGCTCAGGAACAGCTCGATCTTACGAGCACGCGCCACCAGCAGCTTGTCGTCGTCGGACAGCTCGTCGATGCCGAGAATGGCGATGATGTCCTGCAAGTCCTTGTAACGCTGGAGCACCTGCTGGACGTCGCGGGCCGTGCGGTAGTGGTCCTCGCCGACGATCAGCGGGTCGAGAATCTTGCTGGTGCTTGCCAGCGGGTCGACCGCCGGGAAAATCGCGCGGGCGGCGATGGAGCGTTCCAGCGCGATCGTGCCGTCGAGGTGCGTGAACACCGCGACCGGGGCCGGGTCGGAGTAGTCGTCGGCCGGCACGTACACCGCCTGCATCGACGTGATCGAGCCGGTCTGGGTGGAGGTGATGCGCTCCTGCAACTGGCCCATCTCGTCGGCCAGCGTCGGCTGGTAACCGACGGCCGAAGGCATACGGCCGAGCAGCGCCGATACTTCCGCGCCCGCCAGCGAGTAGCGGAAGATGTTGTCGATGAACAGCAGCACGTCGCGGCCTTCGTCGCGGAAGTGCTCGGCCATCGCCAGGCCGGACAGCGCCACGCGCAGGCGGACGCCGGGCGGCTCGTTCATCTGGCCGAAGACCATCGCCAGCTTGTCGAGCACGCCGGCCTCTTCCATTTCGTAGTACAGCGCCGTGCCTTCACGGGTGCGCTCGCCGACGCCGGCGAACACCGACAGACCGGCGTGCTGGGTGGCGATGGAGTTAATCAACTCCTGAATGGTGACGGTCTTACCGACACCCGCGCCGCCGAAAATGCCGGTCTTGCCGCCGCGCGTCATCGGCGCGATCAGGTCGATAACCTTCAGGCCGGTTTCGAACACTTCGGTGCGCGTCGCCTGCTCTTCGAAGCTCGGCGCGGTGCCGTGGATCGGGCGGCGCTGGGCGTCTTCGGCAATCGGCGCGCCGTTGTCGACCGGCTTGCCGAGCACGTTGAACACGCGGCCGAGCGACACCATGCCGACCGGGACCGTGATCGGGCTGCCGGTGGCGAACGCCGGGACGCCGCGCGGCAGACCGTCGGTCGTGTCCATCGCCACGGTGCGAACCTGATTGTCGCCGAGGTGCATCTGCACTTCGAGGATCAGGTCTTCATTGCCTTCACGCGGTACGCGAACCGCGTCGTAAATCTGTGGGAGTTGGCCTTCCGGGAACACGACGTCGACCACGGCGCCGAGTACCTGATAGATCCGTCCTTCAACTTGTGCCATTGATTGTTTATCTCCTTAAAGGGCGTCTAGTAGACGGCCAGGTCTTTCTCGATAGCGGCGGCTGTTTTGTCGATGGACGACTGGAGCGCTTCCGCGCCGCCGACGATGTCGAGAATCTCGCTAGTAATCGCTGCCTGGCGCGCCTTGTTGTAGGCGACCGTCAGGTCTTCGACCAGGGCGGCGGCATTGTCCGACGCGTTACGCATCGCGACCATGCGGGCCGCGTGTTCACTCGCCTGGCTTTCCAGGACCGCCTGGTACAACTGCAACACCGTGAACCGGGGCACGATCTCGTCGAGAATCGCGTTCGGGTTCGGTTCGTATTCGTAATCGCGACCGCCGGTCGTGACGCTGGGCACGTCCTTGACGTACTCAGACACGGCCTGATCGTCGGTGTGGTACGGCGTCAGCGGCAGCAGGCGCAGCACCACCGGCCGCTGCGTCAGCATGTTGACGAAGTCGGTATAGGCGATGAACACCTCGTCCACCCGGCCCGACAGGAAATCGTCGATGGCGGCACGCGCGATCGGCGAGATGTCGGCCACGGTCGGGTTCGGCGGCAGGTTGCTGAACTCGGCCACCACGTTTTCGCGCGCGCGGATCATCGAGTCGCGGCCCTTGCGGCCGACGGTGATGAACTGCACGCTGCCCTTCAGGCGCTCCGCGAAGCGCTGGGCCACGCGGATGATGTTGGTGTTAAAGCCACCGGCCAGACCACGGTCAGACGTGATCAGGATGATGGTGATGTTCTTGATGTCGGTGCGCGGCGTCAGCAGCGGGTGCAGCGTCCCGCCGCCCTGCATGGCGCTCTGCACGTTCAGCAGAATTTCCCAGGCTTTTTCGGCGAACGCGCGGCTAGCCAGCACCCGCGCCTGTGCGCGGCGGACCTTCGAGGCCGAGTTGGCTTCCTGCGCCCGCGTGATCTGCGCGATGTTCTTGACACTACGAATGCGATTACGTACTTCGCGTGCGCTAGGCATCTAGCGACTTCTCCTTTCGCCGGACGGCAAGTTAGCTGAACGTCTCGTTGAAAGTCGTAATCGCCGTGCGCAGCTTGGGTTCCTGTTCGTCATTGAGCGTGCGTGTCGTCTGGATGCTGTCGGCAATTTCAGCGAACTGCGAATGATAGGCGCGCAGGAAGGCCGTCTTCCATTCGGTCACGCGGTCCACCGGCACGTTGTCCAGCAGGCCCTTGGTGCCGGCATACAGCATGGCGACCTGATCGCTCAGCAGCAGCGGCGAATACTGGGGCTGCTTCAGCAGCTCGGTCAGGCGCAAACCACGGTCGAGCTGGCGCTTGGTCGCCTTGTCCAGGTCCGAACCGAACTGGGCGAACGCCGCCAGCGAGCGGAATTGCGCCAGGTCGAGGCGCAAACCGCCGGCGACCTTCTTCATCGCCTTGGTCTGCGCGTCGCCGCCGACGCGGCTAACGCTAACGCCGACGTTGATGGCCGGGCGTGTACCGGCGTTGAACAGCTCGCCTTCGAGGAAGATCTGGCCGTCGGTGATCGAGATGACGTTCGTCGGCACGTAGGCCGACACGTCGCCGAGCAGCGTTTCGATGAACGGCAGCGCCGTCAGGCTGCCGCCGCCGCGCTCGCTGCTCAACTGAGCGGCGCGTTCCAGCAGGCGGCTGTGCAGGTAGAAGACGTCGCCGGGGTAGGCTTCACGGCCGGGCGGGCGGCGCAGCAGCAGCGACACCTGGCGGTAGGCCCAGGCGTGGCGGCTCAGGTCGTCGTAGACGATCAGCGCGTCCTTGCCGTTTTCCATGAACCACTCGCCGATAGCGCAGCCGGCGTACGGGGCGATGTACTGAAGCGCCGCCGCTTCCGACGCCGAGGCGACGACGACGGTGGTGTATTCCATCGCGCCGGCTTCTTCGAGCAGCGCGACCATACGGGCGATCTCACCACGGCGCTTGCCGATGGCGACGTAGATGCAGAACAGGTTCTGGCCCTTCTGGCTGATAATCGTGTCGATCGCCAGCGCGGTCTTGCCGGTCTGGCGGTCGCCGATGATGAGCTGGCGCTGACCACGGCCGACCGGAGTCAGCGCGTCGATGGCGACGATACCGGTCTGCACCGGGCGATTCACGTTCTGACGCTCCATAACGCCCGGCGCGATGCGCTCGATGTTATAGAATTCGCTGTAGCTGATCGGGCCTTTGCCGTCGACCGGCTCGCCGACCGCGTTGACGACGCGACCGACCAGCCCCATGCCGACCGGCACCGAGGCGATACGACCGAGCGGGCGAACTTCGTCGCCTTCCTGAATGTCGTCGTAAGCGCCCATGATGATGACGCCGACGTTGTCGTGTTCCAGGTTAAACGCGATGCCGAGCGTGCCATTGCCGAAGCGAACAAGCTCGCTCAGGCGAATATTTTCGAGGCCGGAGACGCGGGCAATACCGTCACCGACTTCTTCGACGTAGCCGACTTCCACCAGCTCCGGTGTTTGCGTGTATCCCTGCACCTGCGCCAGAAGCGAGTCAAAGATACTGCTTTCGCCAAAGACTTCCGCCATTGATTGGTTCTCCTAAAAAAGACTGAACACAGATGAACAGTGCTTGCTGTGTGCCGCATGTGGCACAACGAAACCGATGGTATTGTCGTCAACCGCGAACCGCACGAAGGACGGACTGGCCTTCCATTTGGGTACGTCTCGGAATAGTGGCTGCTGAACGTAAAAAAGCAGCCCAGAACGAATGGCTTTGGACACCACATATTCGAGACAAACAATTGGTGCGTTGGGGCGCAGTGACACCTCACTGTATTTTAGCGGATGACCTTCCGCCTGTCCACTTTTTCACAAAGTTTCCAGCAGCGCCGCCAGACGGCCCTAAAACGCCGCCAGCGCCGCCGGGAACAGCGCCATTTACGGGGTTCGAAGCGGGGGAAAGCGTCCGGCAGAGGCAGCCGACCCGCGTCGTGCCTGCCTCCGCCTGGCTCAACCTGCGTCAGTCGACGAAGGTCGCTTTGTAGTAGACGGTGTACAGCTCGGCGTCGCTCATATCCACCAACGCCTCGACCGAGATCGCGCCGTTGCCGAAGCGGCCGGCCAGCACCGAGGTGGCGCGAGCAGCTTCAGCCTGAAAGTTGAGCAGCCCGCTCGCGTCGCTCGTCCAGTCGGTGATCGGTGTCGCCGCCTGGAAGGCTTCCAGCGCCGACGCCGGCACACTGAACACCAGCCAGAAGTCGGGGTTGAAGGCCGACCGGCAGCGCTCTTCCAGAATGGTCGCGCCCGGCGGCGGCGTGATCGTCAACCCGTACCAGTCGGGCGTGCATTCCACCGTATCCCACAGGCCAAACCCACCGCAGGCCGCCGCCAGCAGAATCAACGCCGACAGGGCCGCCCCAACCACCCCACGATACAACCAGCCATGCTGCTGCATTTGCTCGCTCCCTTCGCCAGCCAAACGCGCTCAACCCGGTCGAGCCGTCGAGCGCACTAGCAATACGCCGACGACCGCGCGCCGGTTCCGTCGCGGCCGTCATCCTTTCGGCGTATTTTTGTTTGAGCAAAGGCCGCAAAGGCGCAAAGAAAATAATCTCTGCGCGCTCTGCGTCTCAGCGGTTCGCATTTCTCGTTAGCGCCTTCTCCATATCCTCCGCGCCTCAGCGGTTCGCGTTTCTCGATCCGACTTTCGGGTGAGAGCAAGTCCATTCTTCGGAAGCTGGTTCGAACCAGCGTGCAAGCCCTAAGATTTGGGCATATCGTCCGCACACTCGAAAGGCACCGCGCCGTGTACGAACCTGACCTCATCCAGACATTCCCAGCCGCCGACCTGGCCGCGCTGCGACTCCAGCTCGTCGCCGGCGTCGTCACCATCGAAGCCAGTCCGCGCGACGACGTCCGCCTGCTGGTGAACGGCATCCGCGAAAACCCGGCGCTCATGCCGGCCGTCGAGCGCGACGGCGACCTGCTGCGTATCGACGGCGAAAGCGAGAGCGCGCTCGCCCTGCTGCACCAGCAGGAGCGGCTCAAGCTCATCGTCCAGATTCCATTGTGTCTGGCGGTCACGGTGCGGATGCTAGCGGGGACGCTGCAACTCGACGGCCTCTTCGAGCGGCTGGACGCGCGGCTGCGCTTTGGCTCGATCGAAGGCTGCGCCCCGGCGCGGCGGCTCAAGCTGCGCGTGTTTGCCGGCGACGTCCGACTGGGCGGACTGACCGGCGCGGCCGACGTGCAGCTCTCGCTCGGCGACCTGACGATGGCCTGGGCGCACCTCGACGGCGGCGAGACAATTCTGGCGCGCAGTTTCGTCGGCGAGACACGGCTCGACCTGCCCGACGACATTACCCTGCGCGACGGTCAGGCGGTCCAGCGGCCGGCCGGGCGTCACGCCACCGGCGCGCACCCTCGCGCAACCGCCACCCTCAAAGCCACCGGCACGACGCCCTGAAGCGCAATACAGTTTCCTTAGGACAATCTCAGTCAGCGACCGACGCCCAAACCCCGTTTTTCTCCCCTCTCCTAGCGAAGCGGTCGGGAGAGGGGCCGGGGGTGAGGGCTTATCAGCCATCAAAGCATGGCCGTCTTACCATTAGTCCGGCTTCTTGATGTCGCCGCCACCGAGCGCCACGCTGCGCTGGTAGGCCGCCCACACGGCGCGGGCAATCACCGTCCGCAGGCCGCCCTTTTCCAGATGGTAGATCGCCTCGGCCGACGTGCCGCCGGGGCTGGTGACCTGATTGCGCAGCTCGGCCGGGTGCAGGCCGGTTTTGTCGGCGAACTCGACCGACCCGCGCATGGTCTGGATGACCAGTTTTTCGGCGTCGCGGCGCGAGAAACCCATGTGGACGCCGGCGTCGATCATCGCTTCCATAAACAGGAAGACGTAGGCCGGCCCGGTGCCGCTCAACGCCGTCGCCATGTCGAGGTATTTCTCGTCGTCCATGAAGATCTCGTCGCCGAGCGCGCGCAGAAGCTGGCGCGCCTGTTCGCGCTGCGGTTCCGGCACTTCCGGCGTGGCCGTCCACACGGTGATGCCCTGCCCGATCTGTGCCGGCGTGTTGGGCATGGCGCGGACGACGCTCGGATTCAGCAGGCCGTCGGCGATGGTACGAATTTTGACGCCGGCGAGGATGCTCAGAATGAGCTGCGCGCCGCCGGCGTGGCCGCGTACCGCTTTGGCGACCTGCGGGAAGACCTGCGGCTTGACCGAGAGAACGAGAATATTGGCCGACTCGGCGGCGGCGGCGTTGTCGGTGAACGCGCGGATGCCGTAGCGCGCCGTCAGCTCGTGCGCCCGCTCCTCGCGCGCGTCCGACGCGACGATCTGGTCGGCGTTGAGCAGCGACTTGTTCAGCAGCCCGCCGATCATCGCTTCCGCCATCACGCCGCTGCCGATAAAGGCGACCGTCTTGTTCTCAAAAACCATGTTTTAGCCCCTTGATGTCGTCGGCAAGTCGTGAGAGAAAGATTGAACCGCCAAGGACGCCAAGTATTCGCCAAGAACGAGAGTAGCTATAGCATTTCTTGGCGTTAACTTGGCGCTCTTGGCGACTTGGCGGTTAAGTCTTGTTATTCGAACCGGTGCATATACGGGTAATCCTGCTGCCAGCGCGCCGCCGCCGCCGTCACCCGCGCCTCGTCCACCGCCACGCCGATCCCCGGCCCGGTCGGCGCGGCGATCGTGCTGTTCGGCCCAAGCACGAACGGCGGCTCGGTCAGGTCGGGATTGTAGTAGCGGTCGGTCGCCGAAATATCCGACGGCAGCGTGACGCCCGGCAACGAGGCGAACGCCAGGTTGGCCGAGCGCCCCACCCCGGTTTCCAGCAGCCCGCCGATCCACAGCGGCACGTCGTTTTCGACGCACACCTTGTAGACTTCCAGGCTTTCGGTGTAGCCGCTCACCCGCGCCGGCTTGAGATTGATGATGCGGCACGCCCCCAGCGCCAGCGCCAGCCGGGCGTCGTCGGCGCTGTGGATGCTCTCGTCCAGGCAGATCGGCGACGCGAGCTGCGGCTGGAGCTGGCTGTGCTGGTAGATGTCGTTGTAACCCAGCGGCTGTTCCAGCATCAGCAGGTTAAACGCGTCGAACTGCTTCAGGTGCTCGATATCGTCCAGCGTATAGGCGCTGTTGGCGTCCAGCATCAGCGTGATGTCCGGCAGCGCGGCGCGCACTCCGCGTGCCAGCTCGACGTCCCAACCC
>Ga0351855_1164_pt1 | contig 13686 bp, 14 predicted proteins | sample BONcelFGM3001C11_FD_206794 | JGI IMG/M metagenome (GOLD analysis project Ga0351855, IMG submission 206794) | Enriched cells from coal bed in the Powder River Basin, Montana, United States - BONCAT cells FGM rep2 HSBNCT.FGM.300.1.C11 ...
GGCAGTTTGAGTTTGTGACCCCACATCATCTAGAGGAAAACCGGCGATGGAGTACCCTTCCAACATTATCCCGAGTGTGATTGAAAATACGGCGCGCGGCGAGCGTGTGTACGACATTTACTCGCTGCTGCTCAAGGAGCGTATCGTCTTCCTGGGCACGCCGGTGAACGACCAGATCGCGAACCTGATCGTCGCGCAGTTCCTGTTCCTGAACCGCGAAGACCCGGAGCGCGAAATCCGGATGTACATCAACAGCCCCGGCGGGCAAATTTACGCCGGCCTGGCGATTTACGACACGATGCAGCTCATCACCGCCCCGGTGGCGACGACCGGCATCGGGTTGACGGCCAGCTTCGGCACGGTGCTGCTGACGGCCGGCGCGAAGGGCCGCCGCTACGCGACCGAGAACACGACCATCCACATGCACCAGCCGCTGGGCGGCGCGCAGGGGCAGGCGTCGGACATCGTCATTCAGGCGAATGAGATCGTCCGTCTGCGCCAGCGCCTGAATGAGGTGCTGATGGCCGCGACCGGCCAGACGCAGGAAGTGATCGAGCGCGACACCGACCGCGACATCTATTTCACCCCGCAGCAGGGCGTGGAGTATGGGTTGATCGATCAGGTGCTGAAGGCGAACGAGGCCAAGTTCCCGAACGCCAAGCAGCTCGAACGCAACGGCGCGAAGTAGTGATGAGTAACGAGTTAACGAGTCAATACCGCTGCTCGTGTGAAAAAGGGGGCGTCCAGAAATGGGCGGCCTCTTTTTGTTTTCCAGTTTTGCAGAGCTTCGGTTCTCTCGGTGCGATACTAATTTGGCAAGCGTAGATGCCCTCACCCCCGGCCCCTCTCCCTCAGGGAGAGGGGAGAAATACCATTCTTGACCTTTTCAAATGGCCTGTTACGCATTTTGCCGAGGAACGATGGGGATAAACCTAACCGCCAAGGACGCCAAGCATGCGCCAAGGAATCGGTTCAAGTTGGCGGGCCGTTTTCGTCAGATTTGGCGTAATAGGTGGCGGGTGTAGAATAGCGTTTGGAGTACCTGGATGGGAATGCCGCAACGCAGGCGGCATTTTTTGATGAGGGCAATATGTCGATATGGGTAGGTCTGCGAGTGTGCTGGGAGGGGGGTGCGGAACGCGAAAAAGGCCGACTTTCGATAGGGTGTGGTGATGGCAACAGGAGGCGGGTATGGCGACAACCTATCTTTTGACGCACGCGGCGAAAGCGCTGCCGTTCGATGCGCTGGCGCAAGAGGCGTGGCAGGCGCTGGGCGCGGCGGCCAACGAGTCGAGCGTGACGCGGCGCTACGACGATACGCCGTGGTTCCGGCGCGGCGTGGACGTGCGCGCCGAGGCGGTGGCGAGTCTGCCGTTCGTGTTCGTGGACACGGCGACCGGCGACGTGCTGGACGCGGGCGAGCTGCCGCCGCTGCCGTTCGCGCTGGAGTTCGAGGCGCTGCTGAACGTGCTGGAAGGCTGGCTGACGCTGTTCGGCGCAGCTTACCTGTTCAAGGGGCTGAACGCGGCCGGCGTCCCGCGCGAGCTGCGACCGCTGCACCCGGCGACGATCACGCCGCGCTACAGCAGCGTCTACGGCGTCGAGTCGTTCGAGCGGCGGACGGCCGACGGCCCGGTCAAGCTGACGCCGGCCGAGGTGGTGGCGCTGTGGCTGCCGTCGCGCCAGAGCGAGGTGGGACCGGGGAGCGCGCCGGCCCAGGCGGCGCTGGCGGCGGCGACGTTGCTGTGCAGCGCCGACAGCTTCGGCCAACTGTACTTCGAGAACGGCGTCATCGCGCCGGCGCTGGTGACGCTGCCACCGAGCACGCCGGATGCGGAGAAGCAGCGGCTGGAAAGCTGGGCGCAGCGGACGATGAGCGGGTTGAAGCGAGCGTTCAACGTGATCGGCATCGCCGCCGACGTGAAGGTGAGCAGCCTGGGGCAGCAGGTGGCGCTGGGTGAGCTGGCGCTGCCGGCGCTGACCGACAAAAAACGCGAGGATATCGCGACGGCGTTCGGGGTGCCGCACTCGCTGCTGTTCTCGAACGCGGCGACGTATGCGACGGCGCGGCAGGACGACCTGCACTTCTACGACAAGACGGTGATTCCGGAAGCGCGGCGCATCGAGCGGGCGTTGAACCGGCAGTTGTTCGGGCCGCTGGGCTGGCGACTGCGCTTCAAGCCGGAGCTGCTGGAGGTGTATCAGGCGCTGGAAGCGGAGAAGGCCGACAAGCTGGCACTGCTATACGACCGTGGGATTTATACCCGTGAAGAGGTGCGCGCCGAGCTGGGGCGGGCATAAAGAGCGACCGGGAACGCGGGGGACGCCGAGTCCCCCGTTCCATAGCCTTATGATTAGAAATGCCGGCTATACTTAAGGCACATTACAAGCGTCTAATCGTGACAGGTATCTCATGCGCTATTGGACTGATCTATTTACGTATAAGACTTGGCAAGAATTTGTTCATGCTGGCGGGCGTGTTAGTGGATTTCGTGAGCGACGCTGGTCAACAGTGCAGCAGATGAAGCCCGGCGACATACTTCTTTGCTATATGACCGGTATTTCTCGTTTCTTCGCTATGTTAGAAGTCACGGGAGACCCGTTTTGGGATGAGACACCAATATGGAAGGATGCCGCTTTTCCGGCACGAGTCCCAGTTCGCATTGTGGTGTCACTCAAACCTGAACATGCCGTTCCAGTGACTACGCTTGCAGCTGACTTGTCATATTTCAAGAATGCACCCTCACCTTATACCTGGACAGGTCATTTTAGAGGATCGCCGACTTTAGAAAAAGCACAAGATGCGCAATTTATTGTTGCTGCGCTCAATGCGGCGACAGCAAACCCTATCACTCGCGATTTTGACCGCCGAAAGCTGAACCGAAGGGTCTATGAAACTAAGTCAGGAACAGTGTCGATACCGAGTGATGAAGACGAGGAAACGACCTTTGAAGCAGTTTCGGTTAATAGCTTCGTACCGGAAATAACACATGAAGAGATTCAATGGCTTTTACTCACTTTGGGACAAGAGATGAGGCTGGATGTCTGGGTCGCAAAAAATGATCGATCAAAGACGTTCAATGGTCAACGCTTCGATAGCCTAAAGAAGCTCAGAAGCACACTTCCGATACAGTTCGATCAAGCGACAAACCGCACAATCGAACTTATCGACGTCCTATGGTTACAAGGCAATACAATAGTGGCTGCCTTCGAGATTGAGCATACTACAACAGTCTACTCAGGGCTTCTTCGTATGGCCGATCTTATTACTATGCAGCCGAATATCAACATTCCCCTCTACATCGTTGCGCCTGATGAACGGGAGGAAAAAGTACGTACGGAGATCAATCGGCCTGTTTTTAAGGCTCTAAAACAATCGCTTCCTAAAGTCTGTCGTTTTATTCCATATTCAGCACTTACCGAGAAAGTCGAGCAAGCTCAACAGGGTGGATTTTTGCAGTATCTACGACCTGAATTCCTTAACGAGCTTGCTCAGAGCGCTGAACTAGAAGATTTATAAAGTCGCCTGCAATTTAATTTGCGGCATTTCATCCGAATGGTGGAGCCGACACCGAACTCACGGGCGATCTTTTGAACCGGGAACTTCTCCTATACTGCACCTAACGTTGGTGACCTGGCGTTGGCCGCTCACCAGCGACGTTATTGGCCGCATGAAGAGGAGTAAGCTCGCAATGAAAGCTATCCGTGTAGGGGTTTCGCTGCTGGTGTCTGGCTTGCTGACGTTTGGCGCGATGACTGCCTTCGCCCAGGATGAAGCGCAAACCCTGACCATCGAGAAGAACGCCGCCGGCTTCGTCGCACCGCTGGAAGCGCCGGAAGGCCCGGTGACTGTCACCATCGAGAACAACGCCGACGCGCCGACCGCGCCGCTGTTCGCCCGTCTGAACGCGGACGTGACCATCGAGCAGTTAGCCGAAGCCTTCGCCAGCGATCCGTTCAGCGCGCTGGAACTGGTCGCGCTGTACGGCGGCATCGAAGTCGCCCCGAACAGCAGCGCGTCGCTGACGCTGGCCTTCGCGCCAGGCACGCACGTGCTGATCGATTTCGCCGCTGAAGTGCCGGCTGTGCCATCGTTCACCGTGGCCGATGGCGAGGCGGCGGGCGTCGAGCCGGAAGCCAACGTCGAAGTCAACCTGCTCGACTTCGCCTTCAGCTTCCCGCTGCAACTGGAAGCCGGCGAGCAGACCTGGCTGATCGAGAACGAAGGCACGCAGTGGCACGAGTTCGCCATCGCCAAGATTGACGATGCCATGTCAGTGGCCGACCTGCGCACGTTCATCAATGGCATCACCTCCGGCGAAGCCGAGCCGGAAGGCGACCTGTTCTTCTTCGCGCCCATGACCCCCGGCGAGCGCGCCTGGCTGAACATGGACCTGGAACCGGGTACCTATGTCATCGGCTGCTTCCTGCCGGACTTCCACAGCGGCCACGCCCACGCCGAGCTGGGCATGGTCCAGATTTTCAACGTCAACTAACGACTGACGGCTGAAAGAAACAACGAAACGCGGGGGACGCACGTTCCCCGCGTTTTGAGTCCTACAGAGAGGACGACAGCCCATGTCGGACAGTGAGGATAGGCTATCGTTCGGGCCACGCGCTATAAGCACCTGGGGCCGGCGTGGCGCGGACCGAAGCCACGCGAATCAAAAGGACACGGCATACGACCGTATCCTTCTGGTTGCAGATTGGGCTGGAATGCCGGTCAGTAGCGGTCGTCGCGCCTGGCGCTGCCGGGCGTCAGGAAGCGCGTCAGCAGGCCGGTGCCGGCCTGCGCGACAATCAGCCGAAGCAGCTCGCCGCTGAGGTTGACGATGGCCTGGTTGCGGGTGGCGTTCTCCTCGCTCAGGCGCAGGCGGGCGCTGTCGAGCTGGTCGTTGTCGATGATGCGCATACGGCGGTCGGCGGCGGCGGCGCGCGGGTGCAGCTCGTCGCGCAGGTCGTCGACTTCCTGGCGCAGCGCTTCCAACTCCTGGGTCAGTTTTTCGACGGCGGCGTGGTTGGGGGCGGTGAGGAAGGCGCGGCTGAACCACCAGCGGGCGACGAGCAGCGTCAGCGTGAAGCCGACCATCTCGACGCCGACCGAGCGGACGAGCATCATTTCGGGTGCGAGCGCGCCGGCTGCCTGATAAAGGAACACGCCGCCGAAGTAGATAATCGCGATCAGGACGACGAACGGCGCTTCACCTCGTAGATCCTTTAAAGTCGCGCGCAGCCTTTCCATAACGCCCTCCCCAATGTTTACTTTTGCTAACTCTATACTAACGCAAAGTAGATGGCGTACCCTAAGAGTTGGGGGAGAAGGTTGGAGGGTGGGGAATTTGAACCGCAGAGACGCGGAGAACGCGGAGGTTCGCGGAGAAATTTTCTCTGCGGATGCTCTGCGTTCTCCGCGTCTCTGCGGTTAGGCTTTGATATCCCAAGCAAGCGCGATATCGCAAAATATCCCAAGGGCGGGGTGGCGGGTAAGACTAGGCCGTGCGCCGTGTCATCAGCCAGGGCAGCAGCAGCGTCTTGCCCAGGGTGAACAGCGCGAAACCGTTCCACAGCAGCGCCGCGCCGGCCAGGATGTAGGCCATCGTCATGCCCTGGTTGGCGGCCGGAATGTTCATGGTCGGGTCGTCCGGCATGTAGAGGACGTCGATGCTGTCGCCGACGGCCAGCGTATTGTACTGGCCTTCGTCGACGCCGCTCTCGTTGCGGATGGTCTGGTCGCCGACGGCGAATTCGTAGGTGATGTGGAAATAGCGCTGGACGTGATTGCGGGTCATGCGGGTGCCGGTCTCTTTGTCGACGACGACCGCCTGCACGCTGACGCCGTCGGCTGCGTAGGCGGACTGGCGCTGCCAGGTGGCGATGCCGAGCACGCCGAAGAAGATGCCGACCAGCAGCAGAACGGCGAAAATCAGAATCGGATTGCGGAAGTAAATGCGTGGGCCGATGTGCATACGGCGGCGGGTGCCGGTGCCGATCACCATGATGAAATCTGCTCCTGAGTGCGGGCGGAAGGAATGGCTTCATTGTAGGGGCGAGCCGCCCAAGCTCAATCGGCCATCCGGTGGATTTCGGCTCGTCAAAACGTAGCGCCAGGACGGCGCTACGTGTAACCGGGGCCGGCAGTACAATGAGGGTAGACATGAACCGGCGGCGTTACGCCGCGAATAAAACCATTCTTGAGAGGACATCAGCATGTTGTACAGACGATTGGGCCGGTCCGGGTTGATTGTTAGCGCGCTATCGCTGGGGACGATGCAGTTCGGCGAGGCGATGAACGTCGGCCGGCTGGGGCAGGCGGAAACCGATACGATGGTGAAGTTCGCGCTCGATCGCGGCATCAACTTCATCGACACGGCCGACGTCTACAGCCGGGGCGAGAGCGAAACGCTGATCGGCAACGCCATCAAGGGCGTCCGCACGGAAATTGTCGTCGCCACCAAGGCGCGCCTGCCGATGAGCGACACCAACGTCAACCACAGCGGCGCGACCCGCGTCAACCTGATGCGCGAGGTCGAGGCCAGCCTGAAGCGCCTGCAAACCGACTACATCGACCTCTACCAGATCCACGGCTGGGACAGCAATACGCCGCTGGAAGAGACCGTGCGCACGCTGGACGATCTCGTCCGTCAGGGCAAGGTGCGCTATATCGGCCTGAGCAACTATCTGGCGTGGCAGGCGGCGGTGGCGCTGAACTTGCAGCGCGAGCTGAATCTGGAACGCTACGCCACCGCGCAGATGTACTACAGTCTGGTTGGCCGCGACCTGGAGCATGAGTTCATGTCGTTCGCGGAGTACGCTGACCTGGGCATTCTGGTGTGGAGTCCGCTGGCCGGCGGCTTCCTGAGCGGCAAGTACGCGCGCGGGACGAGCGCCCCGGCCGGGACGCGCTTCGCCGAAGCCGGGCCGTTCGTCATGTTCGACCAGACCAAAGCCTTCGATGTGGTCGATGTGCTCAAGCGGGTCGGCGCTCGCCACGGCGTCAGCCCGTCGCGCGTCGCCATCGCCTGGACGCTGTCGCGGCCGGCGGTGAGCAGCGTCATCATCGCCGCGCGCAAGCTCGAGCATCTGGCCGACAATATCGCCGCCGCCGAGCTGGCGCTGACGCCGGAGGATTTCGCCGAGCTGAACGCCGTCAGCGACCCCGGTACGCCCTATCCCAAGTGGATGGTGAAGCAGCTCGACGAGGCCGAGGACCCGCGCCCGCACCTGCTCTACCCGGAGCGCTACGCCGACGGCGGGCCGTGGCACGACCTGCGCCAGGGGCCGGAGCGGTGGCAGGGGTAGGGGAAGTAACGAGTGGTGAGTAACGAGTAACGAGTAAAAGCACGGGCGTTGCTGGTTGCGGTGGATGCGTCTTCACGGAACCTCACCCCCCGGCCCCCTCTCCAAATTGAAGTGCAAATTTGGAGAGGGGGAGCCAGCGATGCGAACGGAGTCACCGCTGGCTCCCCTCGAGTCTGAGGCGAACTACATAAAGTGACGACGAACGCGGAGAGGAAAGTCTCTCTGCGTTTTTTTGTTGTCTGAAATTCGCCGGTCTGTGCGTGCAGAGCCGCGAAATTCAGACCAATTTCCGCCTCTTTTTGCCCCGCCTTTTCGGTTCTACGCTCAAATGTTCTATTTGTAATCTGTGGCGTAATTGACAAGGGGTGTAGCATCTAAAGTGCTATATGGGTGACATTTTATAACATCTCGTCGGATTGATTGTCTGGGGAGGAGAGGACCTATGCAGGACATGTTTGCGGACAGCGCGCCCGACGATGACGACGCCGATCTGTGGGCGGCGCTGGGTATGGACGATGCCGACGACAGCGCGTTCGCGCCGGAGATGGAAGCGGCCGACGACCTGGAGACGGTGGTGCGGCGGCACGGCGGGCGGCTGCCGGGCAGCGATCCACGGCGGTGAGGGGCGCGGGCGGCGGCGAGGTTGCAAGGCGCGCATGGCCCCAGAGTCGCCAAGTGAAGCGACGTTGTAGTTGATGCGCCGCCCACCGGAGGATAAATCCTCCGGCTAGCAATAGGTGAAAGCCACCTAAAGGTGGCTCAGAAGCGCGGTTCTAAGCCGACGGTTTGGTTTAGGCGGTCGACGGTCTTAAGTTGACGGCCATAGGGCAAGGCATGCCTTGCCCAACGGTAGAACCTGATCTGAAGCCCGCTCGAAGTGAGCGGCGTGGGCGACAACACCATGTCGCACCACTTTTCACTCGTTACTCGGCACTCATCACTCGTTACTGAAACGGAGGTGTCTATGCCCGACGACGTTCTGGTCGCCTATGGGGGCGCGGTCAAGGCGCTTGGCGACGGTCGCATCGGCGGCTACCTGATCCTGTTCGGCGACCCGCAGCAGACCGATCTGGCCGGCGACTTCTTCACCCGCGCTACCGACTTCGACATCCAGGACGGCGAGCGGGTGACGCTGTACTACAACCACGGCCTGGACCCGGTGCTGAAGCGGCGCAAGCTGGGCGCAGGCACGCTGCGCGCCGACGAGGCCGGCATCTGGATGGAGGCTCAGCTCCACCTGCGCGACGCCTACGAGCGCCGCCTGTACGAGGACGGCATCGCCGCCGGCAAGATGGGCCTGTCCAGCGGCACGCTGCCGCATCTGGTGGAGCGGCAGCCGGTCGGCAGCGCCAAACGCATTCTCACCTGGCCGCTGGGCAAAGACGCGTCGATCACGCCGACGCCGGCCGAGCCGCGCCTGCGCGTGACCTCGCTCAAAAGCCTGAGCGCCACCCCGCCCTATTCGCTCGAAATTCGCAGTAATGAGGAGAACCCGATGACCGACCCGATCCAGACCCAGGAACCGGCCGAGCTGACCGAGCGCGTCGACCAGTTGAGCGCGACGCTCAACGACTTCATGAAGCGGCTGGAAGACAGCCCGGCGCTGCGCGGCGCGGGTTATTACTCGGTCGATGGCGGCGCGGCCGACCGCAATCTGCGCTCGCTGGGCGACTTCCTGAAGGCGGTCCAGCGCGGCGACGACCGCCGCCTGAAGACCATCTACGGCAGCGTCAAGGCGCTCAACGAGAGCAGCGGCGAGGCCGGCGGCTATCTGGTGCCGGCCGAGTACAACGCCGAGCTGCTCAAGATCACGCTCGACAATTCGCCGATCTTGCAGCAGGTGCGGCGCGTGCCGGTGCGCTCCAATACCGGCAAGTACCCGGCGCTGGACAACTACATCACGCCGACCGCCGGCAGCGGCCAGACGGCGGGCGCGGCCGGCGTCAAACCGGCCAAGCGCAACGAAGGCGGCGCGTACAGCGAAACCGAGCCGGAATTCCAGCAGATCGAGTGGCGCATCAACGACGCCATCAGCGGCTTCACCAAGGTCACCAAGGAGCTGTCGGCCGACAGCCCGGAAGCGATCGATAGCCTGTTGCGGATGCTCATCAGCGTGGCCGACGCCGCCAAGCAGGAGTACTACGTCCTGCACGGCAGCGGCGTGGGCGAGCCGCTGGGCGTGTTGAACGCGGCGGCGGCCATCGGCGTCGATCCCGCCGAGGACGGCACCTTTGCCTACGCCGACGCGCTGGCGATGAAGGCGCGCTTCAAGGCGGTGCGCGGCGGGCACTGGTTCGTCCACCGCTCGCTCTGGCCGGATATCGGCAACATGGCGGTCGGCGGCAGCGGCGGCGCGGTCTTCCAGGCGCAGCTCGGCGCGGAGCTGGGCAACCGGCTGCTCGGCTACCCGATCGGCGAGAGCGAGCACCTGGCGCAGGCCGACAACCCCGGCTGCGCGCTGCTGGCGGACTTCAGCGCCTACCTGCTGTTCGAGAAGGGCGGGCTGGAGATCGAGTTCAGCCAGCACGCCGACTTCCTGAACGGCAACAACGTCTGGCGCTTCAGCCGCCGTCTGGACGGCCAGCCGTGGGTGCGCGGCCCGATCACGCTGGCCGATCCGCAGGGCGGGTATACGGTGAGTCCATTCGTGTACTTCGCGGACTAAAAGCGTAGGACTGAGGACTGAGGGCCGAGGACTGAGTGAAGACCGCTGTCTTGCCCGGTCGGTATCTCTTCCAGAGGTGCTTTTCACTCAGTCCTCAGTCCTCGGCCCTCAGTCCTAGCTACCTGACCTGATTCCAACTAAGGAGCAATAAACATGTCCAACGAAACCCTCAGCGAACGGCTCGCCCTGGTGGCGACGATTGACCCGCAGTTGGTGGACAACAACAGCGCCAACAGCGACTGGGCACCGATGCAGCACCTGCGCCGCATCCTGTTCACGCTGCTGCTGGGCGCGACCGACACGACCGTCAACGCCAAGCTCCAGCGCGCGACCGACGCGAGCGGCACCGGGGCCGAGGACATCCCCGGCAAGGCGATCACGCAGTTGGGCGCGACCGCCGATAACAAGCAGGCGCAGCTCGAAGTGAGCGCCGCCGAAGTGGGCGCGTTCGGCTTCGTCCGGCTGGTCGTCACCGTCGGCGACGGCACGACCGGCGCGTACATCGCCGCGACCGGCGTCGGCGCGGACGCGCGCTTCGGCCCGGCGCGCGGCGAACGGCTGACGTCGGTGGCGCAGGGGTAAGGAAGGACTGAGGTCCGAGGACTGAGGACTGAGTGAAGAGGTTGACCCAAGCCGGAATCAGTACGTCTTGGAGAATCGTTTTTACTCAGTCCTCAGTCCTGTTCAACTCAGTCCTGCGCACTATGTATACCACCCTGGACTCCCTCAAGGTCTACCTGGGCGTCGAGGCGAGCGCGGACGACGCGCTGCTCGGCGACCTGATCGGGCGGGCGAGCGCGGCGGTGAATGCGCTCTGCAACCGCACCTTTAGCGCCGGTGTCGACAGCACTCGCAGCTTCGACGCGCGGCTGGACGTCGACGGACGCACGCTGTGGCTGGACGCCGACCTGTGTGCGCTGACCGGCGTCGTCAACGGCGACGAAACGACCATCGACCCCGGCGACCTGCTGCTCTGGCCGCGCTCTGGCCCGCCGTGGTCGGAAATCCGCCTGCTGCGCGGCAGCGCCGCCGCCTGGACCTACGACCAGTCGTCGGAAAACGCCATCCGCGTCACCGGCCGCTGGGCCTACAGCGCCGAGCCGCCGGCCGACATCGTCCAGGCGACGACGCGGCTGGCGGCCTGGTTCTACCGCCAGAAGGACGTCGGTTACGAGCCGGCGCGGCCGACCTTTGCCGGCGTGGCCTACGTGGCCGACCTGCCGGCCGACGTGCTGTCGCTGCTCGCGCCCTACCGGCGGCTGGCGCTATGAGCCAACTGGCCGACATCTACGCAGCGCTGGCGGCCATCAGCGTGACTGCCGCCGGCAAGACGCCGTCCGTTTACCTGCCCGACGCGCTCCCGGCCAGCCTGCCGACGGCGCTGCTGCCCTGCCGTCTGCTCCAGACGCTGGGAACGCCCCTTAGTGCTCAATCGTCCGGCGCGCTGGCGCTCGGCGGCGGGCAGGTGCAACGCTGGCGGCTGACCGATCTGCTGGTGTGGGCACCGACCGGGCAGGGGCGCGGCCCGGCCGAGCACAGCGGCGCGCTGGTCGCCTACTGCGCGGCCTACGCCGGCGCGGTCGGCGTCGGGCGGGCGCTGGATACGGCGGCCAGCCGGGCGACGGTGGTCGACGTGCAGTTCGAGCCGGGGGTGTTCGAAGTCCCGAAAGCCAGCGGCAGCCGCTACTACGGCGTCGCCTGCACGGTCACAGTGGAGGAAATCGCATGAATGTGACGGTCATTCCGCTCAACCGGGCGACGGTGGCGCTGGAAGTCGACGGCGAACTGGTCGACATCAGCGCCGGGGTGCGGGCGGCGAAACTGGCGCTGGCCGGCCAGCCCGCCGCCTACTACACGCTCGAATCCGCCTGGGCGCGGCAGGCCGATGGCGGCACACGCGGCGCGGCGCTGCTGACCGTCGTGGTCGATTCGGCCAGCGGCAGCGCCTGCCGCCACCTGCTCGACTGGACGCTGGCGCGGGATGCCCGGCAGGTGGTCTTCACCCAGGGCGAAGGCGACTCGGCGCTGGTCTACAGCGGCCAGTTTCGCCTGGTCGGACAGTCGCCGCTGGCCGAAGCGCACGCCGGCTCCGGTATGCCGGCCATGCTGCGGGCGCGGCTGGCGCTGGATGGCCCGCTGGCGGTCGCATGAGGCCGATGAGGGAGGAATCACGTGACCGAACGCTCGATTTCACCGGCGCTGCACAGCGCCATGGACGAGCTATCGCGCCGCCGGTCGGCTTTCGACGTCACGTCGGCCGACCTGGCGCGCACCTGGGTAGCGGCCAATGCCGCCACCCGCGCCGCCTTCGACCTGGCGAACGGCTGTTACGTGGCGACGCGGGCCGGGCACTACCTGTTCGTCGCCAGCGCCGGGCAGAACGTCCGGCTGGTGCTGACGCGCAACGGCGCGGACGCCGCCGAACCGCTGGAGGCGCAGCCGACGCTGCTGGTAGCCGCGCTGCAACTGGCGAAGGGCGACGTCGTCGGGCTGCGGGTGACGCTGCGCTGCGGCACGCTGGCCGACGTGACGACGCCGGTGCGCTGGCGCGGGGCGAAGGTGTAGGGCCGTAGTCACCGGAGGCTGCAAGGGCTGGAAATGGGTCGAACCCCTCACCCCCGGCCCCTCTTCTTCGCGGCCTCCGGCTGGTTTGCCCCGCCCGCCCTCCGGGTCTAGACGCGGCTCCGCCGCGCGGGCTGGGGCAAAACCACCCTCGTTCCTCGGGGCGCTTCGCACGCAAGCGGGGAGAGGGGAGCCAGAGGGAGAACTTCGATTAAATTGGACTTTGCAACCGGGGGAGCGGCAGTTGCTGAAGCGACCTGAGAATGCCGAAGGGGGCTTGTCGCGCCGCCCGCCGGACGCGCACGCGGTCTCGCTGCGCTGGTCCAGCCCTGCCGCCCCTTCGGGGTCTTCGACCCGGCTGCGCCGGGCGGCAGAGGCTGCGACCACTTCGTCGACTACGGCCTCGTGCCTCGGCCCGCTAAGCGAATCGTCCGGCTACGTATAGGTGAAAGCCGGCTGAAGCCCAATACGGTTTCTTTAAGAGTTATGACGAGCAGGCGCGGAGATGGCGCTTCGCGCCCGGACACGCTGTCCCTGAAGGGAGGCTTCGCACGAGCGTGTCCCTACACACCCGTTTCGTAGGGACGCGCTCGTGTGAAGCCTCCCATTAGGGGCGGCGCGTCCGTTCGAACAATGACCGATCTTGTTCGTCAAATTTCTTAAGGAAACCGTATTGGCTTTAAGGGCGGTTTTCAGGTGCCGACCTGATCCCAGATTTGGTCCTTCTCCCCTCGCCCTGAGGGAGAGGGGCCGGGGGTGAGGGCAAGACCATCGAACGTTTAAAGAAACCGTATAGCGTTTTGCCTCACCCGTTAGCGCGCGTGCCCGGCCCCGCCGATGCGATCCGCATCACCCGTTGCGCCGCCATCCAGCGCCGCGCGAATGCCGCCCAGCTCCTCCTGAATGCCGCGCGCGACGTACAACGTGTCCGAGCGGTGGCAGATCAGGTTGAAGCCCCAGCTCGCCCATTCCAGGTAGCGCTCGGTCGGGCCGCTGACGTAATGGATGCCGACGCCGACGCTGTAGCGCTGGCACTGGGCAATGATCTCCTGCAGCGACGCGACAAACAGCGGATGGTCGTACTGCTCCGGAATGCCGCTGGAAATCGAAAGGTCGTGCGGGCCGATCAGCACGCCGTCGATGCCGCCGAGCGCCAGCAG
>Ga0351855_1166_pt1:5000-13668 | contig 13668 bp, 6 predicted proteins | sample BONcelFGM3001C11_FD_206794 | JGI IMG/M metagenome (GOLD analysis project Ga0351855, IMG submission 206794) | Enriched cells from coal bed in the Powder River Basin, Montana, United States - BONCAT cells FGM rep2 HSBNCT.FGM.300.1.C11 ...
TGGCACCCCGGGCCAAGAAAAGTCGTACGCTGGTAAAACAAGCCGCCCGTACCATAAACCGACACAGGTAGATGCGTAGAGAATACGAAGGCGAACGGGAGAACGCGCGCTAAGGAACTCGGCAAAATGGCCCCGTAACTTCGGGAGAAGGGGCGCCTGGTGCAAGCCAGGCCGCAGTAAAGTGGCTCTACCGACTGTTTACCAAAAACACAGGTCTGTGCAAACGCGCAAGCGGACGTATACGGGCTGACGCCTGCCCAGTGCCGGAAGGTTAAGAGGAGGGGTGCAAGCTCTGAATTGAAGCCCCGGTGAACGGCGGCCGTAACTATAACGGTCCTAAGGTAGCGAAATTCCTTGTCGGGTAAGTTCCGACCCGCACGAAAGGCGTAACGAGTGGAGCACTGTCTCAGCGCGCGACCCGGCGAAATTGAAGTACGTGTGAAGATGCGCGTTACCCGCAGCAGGACAAAAAGACCCCATGGAGCTTTACTGTAGTTTGTCATTGCGTTAGGACACCACTTGTGTAGGATAGCTGGGAGGCAAAGAAGCAGGGGCGCTAGCTTCTGTGGAGCCGACGGTGAAATACCAGCCTGGTGGTGTCTTGGCCCTAACCGAGTGTAGTGAAGCCTACATCGGGACAGTGGCAGATGGGCAGTTTGACTGGGGCGGTCGCCTCCTAAAAGATAACGGAGGCGTTCAAAGGTGGGCTCAGGCTGAATGGAAACCAGCCGCTGAGTGCAAAGGCACAAGCCTGCTTGACTGCAAGGCCAACGCGCCGAGCAGAGACGAAAGTCGGACTTAGTGATCCTACGGCGCCGAGTGGAAGGGCCGTAGCTTACCGGATAAAAGCTACCCTGGGGATAACAGGCTAGTCTTGCCCAAGAGTTCACATCGACGGCAAGGCTCGGCACCTCGATGTCGGCTCATCGCATCCTGGGGCTGGATAAGGTCCCAAGGGTTGGGCTGTTCGCCCATTAAAGCGGTACGTGAGCTGGGTTCAGACCGTCGTGAGACAGGTCGGTCTCTATCCGCTGTGGGCGTAAGGCGTTTGCGAGGGGCTGCCCCTAGTACGAGAGGACCGGGGTGGACGGAGCGCTCGTGTGCCGGTTGTACCGCCAGGTGCAGCGCCGGGTAGCGATCTCCGGAGAGGATAACCGCTGAAAGCATCTAAGTGGGAAGCCAGCCTCAAGATGAGACGCCTCACTGGGAAACCAGGTAAGACCGCTGGGAGACGACCAGCTGGATAGGCCGGAGGTGGAAGGGCAGTAATGTCTGGAGCCAACCGGTACTAATGGTCGAGGGCTGTTACCCATGTGATGCGGGGAGGCGGGTGCTCTTGTGAGAGTGACGAGCGTGAGTGCGAAGTGAAACACGCCGAGCGTGAGTAGTAGGGATGTCGGGACAAACAATTATGTGGGCCTGAGGACGGCGACGTCTTCGGGCAACCAGACCAAGTGAGTAGGCAGGGGAGAGGGTTGTGTTGGTGGCATCGGCCGTGAGGGTCCACCCGGCTCCATCCCGAACCCGGCAGTTAAGCTCACGAGCGCTGATGGTACTGCGTGGGTGACTGCGTGGGAGAGTAAGCCGCTGCCAACGCTCTCTTTCTCCTGTTTCTCTTGGTCGAGCCAACTGCATAGCTGCCAAACGACGAAGCGACCCATCCGGTCGCTTTTTTGTTTCCTGTGTTACGATCATCGACATTCGTATCAGGCACAGGCAGACGCTGCTTGGGGTATTGGTGAACGTAAAGACGCTGAATAAACGAATTGTTTTCGAGACGGCGATTGTCGGCATTATTCTGCTGGCAATCGCCTTTTTCTTTATCCGCTTCTTCGAACAAATTCCGCCGCAAACCGGCTGGCCGATCGACTGGCCGGCTTTCTGGCAGGCGATGCGCTATGGCAACCTGAGCTACGCCTCGGTCGACGGCCTGCGCCCGCCGCCGTGGAGCATGTTGCCGCTGCTGCCGCTTGGCTTCGTGTCAATGCGCGCCGGCTGGGCGCTGCTGTCGTTGCTGTCGCTGATCGCCCTGATTCTGAGCGTGCCAAGACGCCGCTTCTACTGGCTCGGCATCGTGGTTCTGGTGGTTTCCTTTCCAACGGCGCGCGTGCTGGTCGACGGCAACTTCGAGGCGCTGATTGTCGGCGGGGTGGTGCTGGCGCTGTACGGCTTCAACCGACGGCGTCCGCTGGCGCTGGCGGCGGGCGTGATCCTGGCGACCTTCAAGCCACAAGCCGTATTCCTGCTGCTAATTGTGCTGGCGGTCGAACTGGTGCGCCAGTGGCCGCGCCGCGACCTGATCCGCTTCGCCGGCTACACGGCGGCGGTCGTCGTCCCGGCCATGCTCTGGCGCGGGCAGGACTGGCTGTTGGCGATGTTCGGCCAGAACTTCGGCCGCTATACCGGCAGCCTGATCGACGTGACGCTGATCGCCACGCTGCGGCGGCTCGGCTTCGACTCGCCGGCGCTGATTGGCGTGATCTGGCTGGGGTTTGTGGGATTAACGCTCTATACGGCCTTTGCGCGCAGCTCGAATCGCTTCGGCCGCACCAAAGCCAGCCTGCTGACGGCCGGCTCGCTGCTGGCCGCGCCGTATGCCGCCGGCAACAGCCTGCTGGTGCCGTATGCGCTGGGCGTTATCCCGCTGCTATTTGTGAAGCCGGCTCAGGCGCTGGTGCTGGTCGTGTTGGTCAATCTGTCGTTTGTGCTGAACCGGCCGGAAAACGTCGGCTGGTTGGCGTACTACAATGCGGGGGTGCTGCTCACGATGTGGGGCGTCATGCTGTGGCAGATTTGGAGTGAGCAGCGGCCCGTGCGGACCGCTGCTCACCTGGATATAGCCGCTTAAGCGACCGTCTCCGGCACGTCGAGCACCGGCGTCGGCGTGCGGCGGAAGCGCCAGTTGACGATGCCGATGCCGGCGAAAATAATCAGCGCGCCGATCAGCAACCGCGCGTCGAGGATCTCGTTCAGGAAGATGACGCCGAGGATCAGCCCGACCGGCGGCACGACGTAGGTCACCATCGACGTGCGCGCCGCGCCGATCGTCTGCACCAGCGAGTAGAACATCAGATAGGCGATGAACGTATTGACGAAGCCGAGGATCAGCACCGACAGCAGGACGTTGCTGCTGAGGGCGCTGAGCGGCGTCGGGGCGGGGCCGCCAAACAGCGGCGCGGCGTAGGTCAGGAAACCAGACGCGATGGCGGCCGTGGTCATCGCGCCGGCCGAAACGACGATCGGCTCCAGGTTCGAGCAGACTTTGCGGCTGTAGACGGTGAAGGTCGCGTAGAACAGCGACGCCAGCACAATCGCGCCCTGGCCGAGCAAGTCGCCGGTAATGACCTGGCCCTCGCCCCAGCTCCGGCTGGCGAGCAGTGTCACGCCGATGAAGCCGGCGCCGATGCCGACGATCTTTTGCAGGTTGATGCGCTCGTCGGTGAAAGCGAAATGGGCGATCACCAGCGTGAACAGCGACGCCGTGGCTTGCAGAACCGCCGCCAGACCGCTTTCGACCGTCTTTTCGCCCCAGGTAATCAGCACGAACGGAATGGCGGTGTTGCCCAGCCCGACCATAATCAGCGCGCGGACCGAGCGCCAGTCGGTCGGCAGGCGTTTGCCGCGCAGCAGCAGCACCAGATTCATGCCGACGGCGGCAATGCCGGTGCGAATGAAGACGATTTGAAACTGGTTGAGTTCCTCGACGCTGATGCGAATCAGCAGGAACGACGAACCCCAGATCAGGCCGACCAACCAGAAACTGGCCCACTTACCCATGCATTTGCCTCAATTCGTAGGTAGTACCGATGGTGTGACCCTAACAGGGTACGTGCAGTACAGGCGGGTTGTCAAAAGACCATAGTAGTCCTTTGGCCCCGCAGCACCGTCTCATTAAAGCACAAATGAGCTAGTTTGTCTGCCCGATTCTTGCGGTCTTATTTCGGTGTTGGTCGAGCCATGTCGTGATGTCGGCCAGCACCTGGCCCTGCTCTGGCTCGTTGCAGATTTCGTGGTAAAGGCCGTCGTACCAGTGCAGCGTTTTGTCGGCCGAGCCGACCGTGTCGTAGACAAGCTGGCTGCCGGATGGCGGAACCAGCCGGTCGCCGGTGCCGTGCATAATCAGGATCGGCGCGGTCAGCGCGGGCAGGCGCTGGATGACGCGGCGGCTTTCGTAGATCATTTCGTGGATGATGTGCGGCGTCAGCCGTTCATGGTTGCTCAACGGGTCGGCGGCGGCGGCGCGCAGCACGGCCGGGTCACGCGAGATGGTGCTGACGTCGAGCGGGATGATCTTCCAGCGCGGCGCGACGGCGTTGAGCGTGTTCGCCAGCAGCACCATCGGCGTGGACATGTGCGCCAGCCCGAGCATGGTGGCCGACAGCATGACGCCGTCGACCGCTTCGGGGTAAGTCAGCACGAACAGCAGCGTCACCAGCGTGCCCTGGCTGTGGCCCAGGATATAGACGGGCAGGTCGCCTTCTTCGGCGCGCAGCCAGTCGTAGCAGGTTTTGACGTCTTCGGCCGGCAGGTCGAACGTGCCGACGTTGGCCCGCGCGCCCTCGCTCCTGCCGTGGCCGCGATAGTCCAGGCTGTAGGCGGTGTAACCGTGCTTGGTCAGGTGGCGGGCGACGTGGTCGTAGCGCCCGCAGTGCTCGCCGATGCCGTGGACGATCAGCACCGCCGCTTTGGGCGTATCTGTCCGCCAGCGGACGCCGTGCAGCGCCAGACCGTCAAACGAGCGGAGCGTGGTTTCTTCGGTTGGGGCGCTCATAGTGACAGCGGAACGTCCAGCCGCAGCCAGGTCCGGCCAATCCGGAAGAGCGTGCCGGGGCGCAGGCTGATGCGGCCGCGCACCGACTCCTTTTCGCGCTCCAGGTAGGTGCCGTTGCGGCTGCCGGTATCGTGCAGCCAGAAGGAGAGGATGTACGGGCTGGTGACCGACTCGCTGGCGGTGACTTCCTGCGCGACGATGCCCACGCGCGCATGGACGCGCGACACCTGATTGTCGTAGGGCAGGTGGACCTCGCAGCCTTCGCGCCGGCCAATCGCCAGCACCAGTTCTTCGCCCGGCTCCGGCTGCTCGAAGCGCAACGTCTTGCCGTCGTAGGGACCGCTCATGAAGGTGATCGAAATCTCTTTAGCCATGAACATCAGTCGCTACCCTTTAGTTTCTTGCGGATCTTGCGCAGCTTCTGCTGGGCCAGGCTGTGGCCCGGCGCGATGCTGAGCACGCGCTCGTAGGCCAGGCGGGCGCCGTTGTCGTCGCCCAGCGCCGCCAGCGCGTCGCCATAATTATGCCAGAACCAGGCGTCTTCGGGGCTGCACCGCAGCGCCGTCTGGAAGCTCTCCAGCGCCTCGCGTGGCTGCTTCAGCGCCATCTGCGACAGGCCAAGCCCGTTCCAGGCCCAGCCGTAACCTTCGTCCAGCTCGGTCGCCTGGCGGTAGCTGTCGGCGGCGGCTTCGTGTTCGCCCAGGCGGCGCAGCACCTTGCCCCGGTTTGCCCAGCCGATCGGGTTGAGCGGAAGCTGGCGCACTGCTTTGTCGACCGCGACCAGCGCTTCCTGCCGGCGCTGCATGTCCAGCAGCAGGTCGATCCAGTTGGTGTAATACCAGATGATGCCGGGGTCTTCGGCGACGGCGCGCTCGTAACTGGCGACCGCTTCCTCGCGCCGGTCGAGCGCGGCCAGCGTTTGCGCCCGGCCATTCCAGGCCCAGGCGTAGTGCGGGTTGACCTGAAGCGCCTGATCGTAAGCCGTCAGCGCTTCCAGCTCACGGCCCAGGCGGCGCAGCGTCTGGCCGGTTTTGGCGAGCGTCTCGGCGTGTTCGGGGTTGATCTCGGCGGCGCGGTCGAGCGCGTCGAGCGCTTCGTCGTGGCGGCCGGCCGAGGCCAGCGCGTCGCCCAGGTTGTACCAGTACCAGACGTCGCTGGCGGATAGCTCGGTCGCGCGCCGGAACGAGTCGATGGCTTCGGCCGGCGCGCCCAACGCGCTCAGTGTCAGGCCGCGTCCATTCCAGGCCCAGGCGTAACCGGGGTCCAGCTCGATGGCGCGGTTGAAGCTGCGCAGCGACTCTTCCAGCCGGTCGATGCGGCGCAACGCCTGTCCGTGTTTGGCCCAGGTATTGGCGTTGCTGTTGTCCAGCGCCAGCGCCCGGTCCAGCAGGCCGGCGGCTTCCTTGTTGCGGCCGAACTGGATCAGCAGGTCGGCCTGTTGGTAGAGGTAGATCGGGTCGTCGGGCGCGGATAGGCTGGCGTTGCGGTAGGCTTCGAGCGCTTCCTGCGGCCGGCCCAATGCTTCCAGGGTAATGCCGTACTCGTTCCAGGCCCAGGCAAAGCTGGGGTCGCTGGCGGTCGCCTGCTCGTAGGCGTGCAGGGCTTCCTCATGGCGGCCCAACTGGCGCAGCGCGTTGCCCAGCCGCGCCCAGCTCCGGGTATGCCCCGGCTTCATCTCGATGGCGCGCTCCAGCAGTGGGATGGCGTCTTCCAGCCGCCCCAGCAGCACCAGCACGTTACCCTGGTTGTAGAAGTGCCAGACGTCGCCTTCGCCTGCGCCCACCGCGCTGCCATAGGCTTCGAGCGCTTCTTCGTAGCGGCCGAGCTGCTCCAGCACGATACCCTTGCCGTTCCAGGCCCAGGCGTAGGCCGGGTCGAGCGCGATGGCGCGGTTGTAGGCGTCGAGCGCTTCGTCCTGGCGGCGCACGTAACGCAGCACCTGTCCGAGCTTGGCCCAGCTATAGGCATGCTTCGGGTCGACGCGGGTCGCCTCGAATGCCGGCTCGACGGCGTCGTCGAACTGGCGCAGCTCGATCAGCGCTTCGGTGATGTTGTACCAGTGCCAGACGTCGTCTGGCTGGTAGCGGGCGGCCTTCTTGAAGGCCAGCAGCGCTTCCTTGGTCCGGCCGACCATCTTCAGCGCCAGCCCGTAACCGTTGTGCGCCCAGCCGTAGCCGGCATCCAGCCGCACCGCCTGCTCGTAGGCGGCAACCGACTCCTCGTACATCTTCATCTGCCGGTAGACCTGGCCCAGCCGCGCCCAACTGGTGGCGTGCGATGGGTCGGTTGCCAACGCCTTGTACAGCAGCGGAACCGCCTCGCCGTCGCGGCCGAGGTGCTGAAGCACTTCGGCCTGATTGCACCAGTGCCACGCGTCTTTCGGGTTGATCTGCGCGGCCTTCTGGTAACAGACGAGCGCTTCTTCCCAGCGGTCGAGCCGTTCCAGAATCATGCCCTTGCCGCGCCACGCCCAGGCATAACGCGGGTCCAGCTCCAGCGCGCGCTCGTAGGCGGCCAACGCCTCGCTGTGGCGGTTCAGCAGCCGCAGCGTGCGGCCCTTACGCGCCCAGGCCCAGGCGTAACGCGGCTGTAGCGCCAGCGCGTCGTCGTAGGCTTCCAGCGCTTCGTCGTAGCGGCGCAGCTCGGTCAGCGAGTAGCCTTTGTCCATCAGCTCGCGCGCTTCCAGGGCCGGGCCGGTCACTTCCAGCACCGGCGGCTGGCCGACGACTTCCAGGTAAATCGCGCTCAGCTCGTCGACCAGCGTACCCCAGTTGGGCGGGCGGTTGGCCGGCGCTTTTTCGACGCAGCGCAAGACCAGCGCGCGCAGGCGGGCCGGAATTTTGGCGACGGCGTCGTCTTCGAACGTCGGCTGCTCGTTCAGATGGGCGTGCAGCCAGGCGTCGAACTTGCGCACTTTGAAGATCGGCCGGCCGACCAGCATTTCGTACAGCAGGCAGCCGAAGGCGTAAATGTCGGAGCGGACGTCGACCTCGCGCGACTGGACCTGTTCCGGCGACAGATAGGGCGCGGTGCCAATGACCGCGCCGACGCGCGTCAGCCGGTCGTTCGAGCCGTTGTAGGCGTGCATCAGCTCGTTTTCGATCTCGCCGGTGGTCAGGTCTTCGACTTCGATCGAGCGCACCAGACCGAAGTCAGTCACTTTGGCGATGCCGTCGTGGGTGACGAGGATGTTGGCCGGCTTCAGGTCGCGGTGGACCAGACCGGGCACCTTGCGGGTGGCGTGCTGCATGCCTAGCGTGATGTGCAGGCCGAACTCGATCGACAATTTCAGGTCGAGCCGGTTGTGCTCGATCCAGCTTTTCAGGTCGGGGCCGAGTCCTTCCGGGCCGCTGATGTGCTCCAGAATGATGTGCGGCCGGCCGGCGACGTTCTGCACCAGCCGCGCCTGGACGATGTGGCGGTGTTTGTCGAGGTGAATCCAGGTGACGGCTTCCTGAACGAAACGCGCCACCGCACGCTCGTTTTCGAGGAAGCGGCCCTGAAAGCTCTTGATGGCGACCGGCGTCCGCGTCTCGTGGTCGTAACACAGGTAGACGATGCCCATGCCGCCCCGGCGCAGGTCGGCGACTTCGTAGCGGCCTTCGATGCGGTCGCCGATTTTGAACTCGTTGGCTTCGTCGGCTTCCGCGTCCGGGTTGCGCGGCGCGTCGTCACTGGTGCCGTTAGAGGGTATGCCGCCAACCGACAGCGCCAGGCTGTCGAGCGGGCGCTCGTCCATCGTCGCATCGAGCGGTTCTTCGTACTGGCTGAGCGGGTCGTTTTCGACTTCGTAGGACAGCGCGGCCGAGAGCATGTTGTACTCGGCCATCGTCGCTTGCGACTGACTGAGCGCCAATTCGCGGTGTTCGGCGTCGAAAAACGTCGGCTGCTCGGTGT
>Ga0351855_1175_pt1 | contig 12699 bp, 8 predicted proteins | sample BONcelFGM3001C11_FD_206794 | JGI IMG/M metagenome (GOLD analysis project Ga0351855, IMG submission 206794) | Enriched cells from coal bed in the Powder River Basin, Montana, United States - BONCAT cells FGM rep2 HSBNCT.FGM.300.1.C11 ...
GGGGCGGCGGCCAAGCTGGCGCTCGAAATCCGCGAGATCGGCAAGCGCAACGGCGGTGTCTGCACGGTTGGCCGGGTGGTGACCAAACCGGGTATCGTGACGGCGGTCGTCGGCCAGTGCGACATCACGCTCGACCAGCGCCACCTGAGCGCCGAGTCGCTGGCGACGATGCTGCGTGAGGCCCAGGAGGCGAGCGAGCGTTTCGCCCAGGAAGAGAATGTCGAGGTCGAGTGGTCGAACCTGTGGCGCATTCACCCGATTCCGTTCAACCCTGAGCTGATCGAGCTGGCCGACGCGGCGATTATGGAGACGGCCGGCGTCAGCCACCGCCTGCCGAGCGGCCCGCTGCACGACGCGGCCGAAGTGGCGCGCGCCGGCGTGCCGACCATTATGCTGTTCGTCCAGAGCCTGCGCGGTCTGTCGCATGCCAAGGAAGAAGACACCAAGGAAGAGCACTTGCTGATGTCGGTCGAAGCGCTCGACCGGCTGGCGACCAAGACGATGGACTGGCTGGCGGCCAAGGGCTAGGGCGGCAGCCTCCAGCACCGACAGAATCCACTGAGCAACCCGGCGGCCTCGCGAAAACTTCGCGGGGCCGTTTTGATTCCGGCGAGCGTGGCGGGTTTGCGACCGTCACTATGGGTGGAGGCAAAGGTTGTCAGGGAACCTATGGACAAGTGAGCAATCGACAATGTCAGCGCGGAACCTCACCCCCCGCTATCGCGGTCTCGCTGCGCTGGTCCAGCCCTGCCGCCCCTTCGGGGTCTTCGACCCGGCTCCGCCGGGCGGCAGAGGCTGCGACCACTTCGTCGACTACGGCCTCGTACCTCGGCCCGCTGTCGCCCCTCTCCATGACTGAAAGAACGGGTCATGGAGAGGGGGAGCCAGATGCGACCTCGACCTGTTGAGATGGCCTGGTTCCCCCTCTCCAAATTTGCACTTCAATTTGGAGAGGGGGTTAGGGGGTGAGGTTCCGTGGACGCGACGCAACAGCACCTGCTTGTCAGACTGTCAAACTTTTCCCTGACAACCTTTGCGCGCACCCTCCAATGGCGCGGTGTGGCAGAAGTGCGCCGAACAAGCGAAAATCAGGCACGCTTCGTTACTTACATTCGGTTGAAGGAGTGTTCCGTGCAAATCGTCCACGTTCATCTCAAAGTGAAGCCGGAATTTATCGACCAGTTTATTGAAGCGACGCTCGACAACGCCAGCAACAGCCGCCAGGAGCCGGGCAACCTGCGCTTCGACTTCTTCCAGCAGGCCGACGACCCGACGCGCTTCGTGCTGACGGAGATCTACGAGTCGGAGGAAGCGGCCGGCCGCCACAAAGACACGGCGCACTATCTGCGCTGGCGTGAAATCGCGCCGGACATGCTGGCCGAGCCGCGTTACGCTCACCGCTTCAACTCGCTGTTTCCCGACGAAAGCGACTGGCGCTAACCACCCGCGCCACCCAACCCGGCTGGCTGTTGTCCAACGCTGCTGACGAAAGGACGTCCCCGTGGAAGGCTCACGAAATACCCACTGGCTCTCGGTCATCTGGGGTCTTGTTCTGCTGTTCCTGGGGGCGTTCATTTCGGCGGTGGCGGTCATCGTCTTCGAAGCCCCGTTTCAGATCGCGCCGGGTGGCATTTCCGGCATCGCCGTCATCCTCAACAACCTGATCGGAACGCCGCTCGGTCTGGTGGTGCTGCTCGGCAACATCCCGATCCAGATTCTGGCGTTCCGTATGCTTGGCGGTTGGCGCGCGCTGGCGGCGACGATCTTCGCGACCGTGCTCTACTCGCTGCTGCTCGACATTCTGACGCCGTACTTCCCGCCGAGCGGCGTGAGCGACGACGTCTTCCTGAACGCGGTCTTTGGCGGCATCGTCGGCGGCATCGGCGCGGGGCTGGTCTACCGGGCCGGCGGCACGCTCGGCGGCACCTCGACGCTCGGCCGCATCTTGCAGCAGCGTTACGGCATTCCCCTCAGCAGCAGCACGCTCTACACCGACAGTCTGGTGATCGCGGCGGCCGGGCTGTTCTTCGGCTGGGAGCTGGCGCTGTACGCCATGATTACGCTGTTCATCGGCGCGGCGGTGGCCGACTACGTGCTCGAAGGGCCGTCGGTCATCCGCACAGCCGTCATCATCACCGACCAGCCGCAATTGGTGGCGAACGCCATTCTGCACGAGATGCAGCGCGGGGTGACCGGCTGGGATGGCAAGGGCATGTTCACCGGGCAGCCGCACACCATCCTCTACGTGACGGTGTCGCGGGCGCAGGTGAACGAGCTGCGGCGGCTGGTGCGCCAGGCCGACGCGAACGCGTTTGTGGTCATCGGCCAGGGGCACTCAGCCTACGGCCAGGGCTTCAAGGATCTTGGGCCGGGGCAGCCCGCCGAGCCGGTGTAGGCGGCCCTCAATCAGCCCTCACCCCCGCCCCTCTCCCGACCGCTTCGCTAGGAGAGGGGAGAACTGCAAACCCGTCTGAACGTGAAGCCCCTCATGAAATTTAGGAATAACAACGGTAATTGTTCGAGCGGACGCGCTGTAGCGCGTCCCTACACACCCGTTTCGTAGGGACGCGCTAGTGCGAAGCCTCCCTTCAGGGACAGCGCGTCCGGGCGCGAAGCGCCATATCCCCGCCTTCGTCAAAACTCATCAGGGGTATGCGTCCTGATGGAACCGAGTCGCCGCATTGTCCCCACCACCGCGCCGGTTGTTCTAAGGCCCTTCTAAGTCCGGGCGGCTGCCTCATCGTGTTATAATGTCAGTTGTAATGACACAAGGAGGCATCATGCTAGGCATCAATGACGTTAAGGCGCTGTTGTCGCAAACGGATGAACGCACGCTGACCTTGTTTGTCGACGTGGACAACGCCACCCGCGAGAACCAAGCCTCCACACCGGCATGGAAAATCTGGATTCGCAACCAGCTCGACACGTCCGCTAACTCGCTTAACGGCGACGAAGCCGGCGACTGGGCGGCGATTCGCGAGCGGGTCGCGACGTTTATCGAGAGCTATCGACCGGCGAACAAGACGCTGGTGATCTTCGCCAACGCGGCGGGCGTGACCAGCTACGAGCTGCCGATGAAGCTGGACGAAAACCAGTTCTCGTTTGGCCGGCCGCAGGTCAGCCACCTACTGTGGATGATCGACGAGTACGAGCCGTACCTGCTGGTGCTGGCCGACCAGGAGAAGGCGCGCTTCTTCGTCACCTATCTCGGCAGCGTTGGCTTCCAGGGCGGCCTGAAGATCGACATCGAAGAATACGACTTCGGCGACCGCAACTCGGTGAACGCGCCGGGCGGCGGCGCGGCCGGCGGCGGCATGCATGGCACCGGCGACGACAAATTCGAGGCGATGCTCGAAGAACACCGCAACCGTTTTTACCGCGATATCGCCGAGCGGGTGGCGGCGCTGCAACAGCAGCATAGGACCCGGCGCATCATCATCGGCGGCAGCGAGCAGTCGGCCCACGCCGTCAAAAACTTCCTTGGCGAAGCAGTGCAGAAGCTGGTGATCGGCGTCGTCGGCGTGCCACTCTACGAGACGCCGGAGCAAATCTCCCAGCGCGTGCAGCCGATGGCGCTGGACTACGAACGCAAGCAGGAATTTGAGCTGGTGTCGCAGGTCATCGACTTCGCCAAGTCGCGCGGGCGCGGCGCGCTTGGCCGGGCCGACGTGACCGAGGCGCTGGAGATGCAGCGCGTCGAAACGCTGGTGCTGATCTGGCCGTCGCCGGACGAAACCCAGGACAACGATCTGGCCTTCCGCGCGCTCCAGCTCAACAGCAACGTCGAGCTGGTTCACGGCGCAGCGGCCGACCTGCTGCACGGCGAAGGCGACGTCGCGGCCCGGCTGTACTACACGCTCTAACGCGTATATCCATCGCCTCCCCGGCGAATGATGGCAAGGCGTCCTCCCCAAAGGGCGCCTTGTTTGATTTTCAGGCCAGATCAGTCCATCGATCTATGGCGCGGTCGTGTACAATGGGTGACGTAGGCTCAGGTTGGGCTATTCATGCGCGTTATGTGCATATAACTACAGTGTGGAGACATGGGTTGAGTAAGAAAGTCGGAGAAGTCAGCGAGTCTCACGAACGGGTGTTGGACGCCGCCGAAAAGCTATTTATGGAACGTGGCTTCGACCGGGTGAGCATGCGCGATATTGCGGCGCTGCTGGGCGTACGCCAGGCCGCGCTGTATTACCATGCCCCCGACGGCAAAACTCAGCTCTTCATGATGGTGGTCGAACGCAATATGGCGCGGCAGCGCCAGGGCCTGGAAGCGGCGATTGCCAAAGCATCGCCCGACCTGCATAGGCAGTTGTCGGCGATTTCGCTCTGGCTGGTCGAAAACATGCCGGTCGACATGATCGGGATGCTGCGCTCGGACGCCGCCAGCGTCGGCGACAACGCCGCCCAACTGTTTGCCCAGGTGTCGCAAAACATGATGTAGCTGAGTGGACTCAAAATGCCGACCATCATCGCCGCCGTGCGGTGCTCGCGCCAGTGGCACACGACCTCCGCCTTGTGCCGCAGCGCGTACGGCGCCAGCAGAAGGGTGCGCGTGAAGCCGTTCGACCAGTCGTAGAGCAGCGGCGGAATCAGCAGCACGCTCACCGAGCGCTTGTCCCACAGCGTATAGGTGGCGATGATCAGGCCGGTCAGCAGCGCGTACACCACCGCCCGCCCCGCGCCGGACTCGCGAAACTTGCGCGGGTCGCCGGTCAGGATAAACACGCCGACGCCGATCAGCACCGCGCCGCCCAGCGCCAGCGGCGTCGGTCGCTCGCCCAGCAGCAAAATCGCCGCCGCCGTGGAGAGCATCGGCCCGGTGCCGCGCGCCAGCGGGTAGACCAGCGACAGGTCGCCGGTGCGGTAGCCGCGCGATAGCAGCAGGAAGTAGGCAACGTTGAGGATCGCCGTGCCGACGATCGCCACCACTTGCGCCGGGCCGATCATCGGCTGCTCGCGCACCACCACGAACAGTGCCAGCGGCGCATACACCACCACCTGAATGACGGTCGACAGCCAGATGAAACCCGCCCCGCCGCCCACACGCTTGGCATAATAGTTCCAGGTCGCATGCAGCACAGCCGACGACAGCACCAGCACCAGCGCCAGGCCAGTCATAAATTTATCCCGATCGATGGCAAGGAATAGACAAAGCCCGCGCCGTTGACGCGGGAACTTTAAGAATACATTAAAGCGGGGCGACCCGATACGGCCTGGTTATAGCCGTCTGGCCGTTTCTCTGCGTTTGCCGGTCAGGCTGTGCCTATTCATGGGTAGGCGGCTGGCTTTCGCCTGGCGGGCCAACCCGCACCCACACCCGCACCGGCGCGACGTGCAGCGCGAGGTAGGTCAGCAGCGCGTAGGCGCAGGCCGCCAGCCCCAGCATCTCCAGCAGCTCTTCGATCGTCTCCACGCCCAGCCGCAGCGTATCGTTGTCCTTGGCCCACGTCACCACCACGCCGCCGAGCATCTCGAAGCCGAGCGCACCGGCCACGAACAGCCCGCCGCTGAACAGAATCCACAGGGCGGTGGAGCGCGGCAACCGGCGGAAGAAGGGGATGTAGAGCACGAACAGCAGCAGCAGCAGCAAGCCGACCGGCACGACCCAGGCATGATACAGCAGCCCCTCGTGCTCGATCGCCAGCTTGCTCACCATCGCCCGCGACAGCCCGATCAACTGTTCGTGCAGGCTGGCCGCTTCGTCCAGCGACAAAAACACGAACAGCGCCGCCAGCGCGCCCCAACGCCGGGTGTCGCGCCGGCCGCTGTTGCGGTCGCCGGCCGTAATCAGCACCAGCAGCGCCGCCACGAACAGCCATAAGAGGAAGGAGTAGAAGGTCGGGATGGTCGCTTCCTGCAAGCTGTCGAGCAGGAAAAACAGCCGGAACGGGTCGATCGCGTCCAGGTCGACGCGGGCTTCCAGCAGGTGGAAGCCGACCGTCGCCAGCGAGAACAGCACCCCCAGCCCCACCAGCCACAGCGCCACCCGGCGACCGGTCTGCGAGCCGGTCGTCAGCGTCGTCACGCCTTCCAGCCGCAGCAGCGCCGCGTACAACAGGCAAATACCGCCGCCATATTTCAGCAGCGCCGCCGCTGCTTCATGCCCCCGGTCGAGCGGAAACTGAAGCGCCGTTACCACGCTCCACAGGTAACCGGCGAACACCAGCGCCCATCCGAGCGTATAGAACAGTCGAGAGCGCCCGGCCCAACCGCCGCCGCGCAGCAACGCCGCCAACAGCAGCAGGGCTAGCAGCGCCGGCAGCCAACCGCCGATACTCCCGGCGTGCGTCAGCCAGATCATCAGCAGCCGCTCGTGCAGCACGATCGACTGGTCCAGCGCCAGCAGCCCGGCCACGCCGAACGCCAGCCGCAGCGGGCCGCGCTCGCCGGTCGCGCCGGCGCGGCGCAGCAGCACGAACAGCGCCAGCGCTACGGCGATAAAAATGACGCTGCCAAACCAGGCCGCCAGGCTGCCTTCGCTGCCCATCCGCAGCAACCGGTCGACCTGAATCGAATATGGCAGCTCGGCTTCGACAAACCGGCGGATGGGCGAGCGGTACAGGCTTAACGGGACAAAGAGCAGCGCCACCGCCAACAGCGACAGCGCCACGTTACGGGCGCGCAAAACGAGCATTCGAACGGTCCTCACCAGCGAGGCAGTCCCACACAGGGTGGTGGGACGGCGCGGCCTCTTTTCGCGCCGTGCATTGTACGCCCAATACCCGCCCGGTTTCCACACCGCCCGTCCCACGCCCGGTTGGCGAAAGCTGCGGAGGGGTGCGGTTGCGCCCGCCCCATAGCTGTCAACTTAAGATCGGCGACGGTCTGAAACCGACACAGAACGCGGAAACCGTCGGCTTGAAACGGAGCCTCTGAGCCGGCGTCAGCCGGCTTTCACCTATACGTAGCCGGATGATTTATCATCCGGTGTTCGGCGATGACCATAGTGTTTCGCTTAACCTGGCCCCAACAGGTATCACTCTGGCTCCCCCTCTCCAGAGTACTGGAGAGGGGGTCGGGGGGTGAGGTTCCCTCCGCCCTACCCCTGCGTGCGCGGCAGCGTCAGCGTAAAAGTCGTGCCGCACTCGACCTGGCTGTCGATCGTGATGCTGCCGTGGTGCGCGTCCACCGCCTGCTTGACGATCACCAGCCCCAGGCCGGTGCCGTAGGCGTTGCCGACGTTGCGCCCGCGATGGAACGCCTCGAACAACTGCGGCAGGTCGGCCGGCGGAATGCCAATCCCCTGGTCGGCGACGTCGATCACGACAGTGTTGTCCAGCACGGCGATCTGAAGCGTCACCGTGCTGTCGGCCGGCGAGTATTTGATCGCGTTTTCGAGCAGGTTGATCAGCGCGTGGCGCATCACCTTCGTGTCCAGTTCCACCAGCCCGTCTGGCCGGTTGCTGCGCACCACCAACGTATGATCGTCGCGCGTCGACTGGCGCACTTCGCTGGCGATGTCGTTGCACAGCTTGACGATGTCGACCCGCGCCGGCCGAATGGCGATGCCGACCGCTTCGGCCCGGCCAAACGCCAGCACATTTTCGAGGATCGTCGTCAGCCGCTTGATCTCGACTTCGATTTTTTGCAGCGCTTCCCGCCGCCGCTCGGCCGTCATCCGGTCGTAATAGTGCTGCAACAGGTCGCTCGACGTCTGGATCGACGCCAGCGGCGTGCGAAACTCGTGCGACACCATCGACACAAAGCGCGACTTCAGCTCGCCCAGTTCTTTCTCTTTCGCCAGCGCCTGTTCCAGCTCCAGCGTGCGCGCGCGCACCCGCTGTTCCAGCTCGGCGGCGTGGTTGCGCGCCTGGGTGTACAGCCGCGCGTTTTCGATGGCGATGGCCGCCTGGTCGGCAAACACCCGCAGCCGCTGCCAGTGGGTCACGTTGTAGAAGCCCTTGGCGGCGCTGTCCAGGTTCAGAAAGCCGATGATCGTATCGTGGGTTCGAATCGGCGTGCTCAGAATCGAGCCGATCCAGCGCAGCCCGTCGATCGTCGGCCAGTTCGGTTTGCCGGTCGTGTCCGGCACCAGATCGGGCGCGCCGGTCGCCAGCATCCGCTCGATCCACGGCGTCGTCAGCGGATAGCGCAGGTTGGTGAAGTAGTCCTGGCAGTCCTCGCCGTAGCCGGTCCAGCACACCGGCCGGGCGACGTCGCCGTCGATGATGGTGATGTTGGCGGCGTCGTGCGGCACCACCTGGCCGATGTTCTCCAGAATGGTTTCGAGCACGCTTTGCAGGTCGAGCGAGTTCGACAGCTTGGTAATGATATTGCTGATGGCGGTCGCGAACAGCCGTTCCTCGCGCTCGGCCTGCTGCGCCCGCCGCTGTTCGGTCACGTCCTGGTTGACGGCGATCGCGCCGATGATGTCCCCGCCGGCGTCGCGAATCGGCACCGCCGAGTTGATGATCGCCCGCCGCTCGCCGTCGCCCACCTGGATGTCGATCACCTCGTTCAGCACCCGCTCGCCGTTTTGCAGCGCCCGCATCAGCCCCCAGCGGCTGCTGATAATCCGCTCGCCGGTGTCGCTCCACCACGCCTGATACGTATCGTACTGGTCGGGAATGATGCTGCCGCCGCTGTCGTTGTGCCCCCAGATAGCTTCGGCGGCCGGATTGGACAGCACCACCGCGCCGTCTTTGTCGGTCACCCACACGCCGACCGGCAGCGTCTCCAGCACGTTACGCAGCAGCGCCTCGTTGTGGCGCAGGGCCGCTTCCACCTGCCGCCGCTCGGATAGCTCGCTTTCCAGGCGTCGCGTCTGTTCCGCCAGCGTGGCGAAAATCTCCTTGCGCTCGCTGGTATCGCGGCAGGTATACAGCCGCGTGCCATCGGCGATATCGACCCGCTTGATGTTGACCAGCAGCGTCCGCGTCTCGCCGTTGGCGGTGTCGATTTCGATTTCGATGTTGCGCAGCTCGCCGGCCGCGTCCAGGGCGGCGCTGTCGCACAGCGTGCTGCCCAGCAGACGGCTGATGTTGCCAAAGCCGGCCACCTCGGCCTGCGAATAGCCCCAGATAACGTCGACGTTCGAACAAACGTAGGTAAAGCCTCCGGCTTCGTCGGTGATGAAGACGGCGTCGGAGATGTTGCCGAGGATGAGCTGGTGCAGCGCTTCCGAAGCCCGCAGTTGCCGCTCGGCCCGCTTCTGCTCGGTGATGTCGCGCGCGATCGAAACGATGCCGATCAGCCGCCCGGCCTGATCCTCGATCGGCGACAGGCTGAGCCGGGTGTCGAACGTCTCGCCGGCGCGGTTGCGGTAGCGCGCTTCGTAGTTTTCGATCGGCTGGCCGCTGTAGATCACCGCCAGCAAGCGCTGCAGGGCATCGCTTTGTTCGGCCGGCGCCAGCGCGGTCGCCGGCTGGCCGATGACGTCCTGCGCCTTCACGCCAAACATGTGCTCGGCCCCGGCATTCAGGCTGAGGATCGCGCCGTCGAGTCCGTAGCCGACGATTGCGTCCTTGGTCGAGCGGCTGACGGCCGCCAGCGTGGCGACGGTCTGCTCGATCTGCCGCCGCGCGTCGAACACGACCGACACGCCAACGATGCCGTACAGTTGGCCGGCGGCGTCTACCAGCGGCGCGTTGCGGATCGTGGCCGTGAACAGGCGGCCGTCCTTGTGCCGCACCAGCCATTCACCGGCCGAAGTCTCGCCCCATGTCAGCCGGTCATACAGCATCTTGGCCTGCTCGCGGCTCAGGTCCGGCATCGTCACGTCGATGAGTTGCCGCCCGACCGCTTCGGCCGCCGACCACCCGTAGAGGGCTTCAGCCGCACGGTTCCAGTAGGTGACGCGGCCGGTCAGGTCGGTGGTGACTACCGCCTGCTGTATCGCATTCAGCACCTCATCCAGGTCGGGCTGGGAAAACGCGGGGATCGGGGGAACTGCCATGGCACGCCTCGTCACTAGTAGCGGGGAGTGTCCCATTGATGCGACTGGACCGGCATGGCCGCAAAGTTAACAGAACAGCTCTACTTTGACATTATGTTGTACTTTGCCCACTTTTGCGTTGAGAGCTGATGAATAAAATCTGAACCCTCGCCGCCAGCGCGACCGTTGTTTCCCTCAGCCGGGCGCAGCCATGCCGCCCGCCGAATCAACTCGTGATATTGGTCACGCATAACATATGACGAATCGAGCCACCCCGAACTCAGGGCTTTCGCCTCCCCGCGTCACTCCCTAATCATTCGCAATGAACACGCTTTTAACCTCGCTGTAGTGCTCCAGCGCCGCCATGCCCTGCTCGCGGCCCAGCCCGCTCTGCTTCATGCCGCCGAACGGCATCTCAATATGCACGCTGCTGCTGCTGTTGATCGACAGCATTCCCGTCTCGATCGAGCGCGCCACCCGCAACGCCCGGCCGATATCGCGCGTCCAGATCGACCCCGACAGCCCGTACGGCGTGTCGTTCGCCAGCGTTATTGCCTCGGCCTCGCCGTCGAACGGCATGATGCCGACCACCGGCCCGAAGACCTCTTCGCGCATAATCCGCATGTCCTGCGTCACGTCCACGTAGACCGCCGGCGACAGGAAGTTCCCCGCCCCCGCGCCGGCCAGCCCGCCGCACAGCCGCGTTCCGCCCTCGGCGTCGCCGGCCGCCACGTAGTCCAGCACCGTCTGCCGGTGCTGCGGCGTGATCAGCGGCCCCATCTCGGTTGTCTCGTCGGCCGGGTCGCCCACCTTCAGCGTCTGCGCCCGCGCCGCGAAGCGCTCGACGAACGTCTCGTAAATCGGCCGCTCGACGAAGATGCGGCTGCGCGCGCAGCAGTCCTGCCCGGCGTTGTCGTAGACCGCGAAGATCGACGACTCGACGCAGGTGTCCAGGTCGGCGTCGGCGAAAATCACGTTGGCCGACTTGCCGCCCAGCTCCAGCGACACCCGCTTGATGCCGTCGGCCGCCTGCTTCATCACGCCGACGCCGATCTCGGTCGAGCCGGTGAACGAGATTTTGCGCACCAATGGATGCGTCACCAGCGCCGCGCCGGCCGTGCTGCCCGGCCCCGGCACAACGTTCAGCACGCCTTCCGGCAGCCCGGCTTCCAGCGCCAGGTCGGCCAGCGCCAGCGCGCTCAACGGTGTCACGCTGGCCGGCTTGAGCACGATCGTGTTGCCCATCGCCAGCGCCGGCGCGATCTTCCAGGCGGCGATCACCAGCGGAAAGTTCCACGGCACGATCAGCGCGCACACCCCCAGCGGCTCGCGGAAGGTCAGCCCGGTGCCGTTGGCGTTCACCGGCACGGTTTCGCCGTGAAACTTGTTGATCGCGCCGGCGTAGTATTCGAACGTGTTCGCCACCGAACCCATCTCGCCGCGCGCCGCGCTGATCGGCTTGCCGCCGTTGCGTGACTCGATCTGCGCCAGCAGCTCGACCCGCTCGCGCACCAGATTGGCGATCCGCTGCAACAGTTGGCCGCGCTCGCGGGTGCGCATCTTCTTCCATGCGCCGGCCCCAAAGCGCTCGTGCGCCGTCCGCACCGCCCGGTCGACGTCCTGGGCCGTCGCCTGCGCCACCCGCGCCATCACCTGACCATTGGCCGGATTGTGAATGTCGATCGTCGCGCCGTCGCTGGCGGCGCTGCGCTGGCCGGCGATCGCCAGCCCTTCAAATGGGATGCTCATTTGCGTCATGGTCCTTATTCCGGGGTGACGTAGGCGGCTGTGATGCCGCCATCGACCACAAAGTCCGCGCCGGTCACGTACGACGACTCATCCGAGGCCAGGAACAGCGCCGCCTGGGCGATCTCGCGCGCCTCGCCAAAGCGGCCCATCGGCACGTGGACCAGCCGCCGCTGCTTCTTCTCGTCGGTGTTCAGGAAGTTCATCAGCAGCTCGGTCTTGAGCGGGCCGGGGCACAGGCTGTTGACGCGGATATTCTGCCGCGCGTGGATGACGGCCAGCTCGCGGGTCATCGCCAGCACACCGCCCTTGCTCGCGGTATACGCGATCTGCGGGGTGGCCGCGCCCAGCAGCGCCACGAACGAGGCCGTGTTGATGATGCTGCCGCCGCCCGCCCGCAGCAGCGCCGGGATGCCGTACTTGCAGCCGAAGAAGACGCCCTTCAGGTTGATCGCCATCGTCAGGTCCCAGACGGCTTCCTCGGTCGTGACGGCGTTGTCGTCGTCGCTGTGCATGATGCCGGCGTTGTTGAAGAGCACGTTCAGCTTGCCGAACAGGTCTTCGGTGAAGCGCACCATGTTCTCGCAGTCGGCCGCCTTCGACACGTCGGCATGAACGAACCCGGCCTGACCGCCCGCCGCCTGGACATCGCGCGCCGTCTGCTCGCCGGCCGCGTCGTTCACGTCCACCACCACCACCGCCGCGCCCTCTCTGGCGAACAACAGCGCCGTCTCCCGTCCAATCCCACTGCCGCCGCCCGTAATCAGCGCCACCTTGTCCTGTAACCGCATCGTAAGCTCCTTGTAGGACTGAGGGCCGAGGACTGAGGACTGAGTCAAAGCTGTCCGCACGCCCGGCCGTCTGTCATCCCAATAAAATCGCGCATCAACCAAATCGCCGAACCTATTTTGCGACATCGCCGCATCCGGGCACGGCGCGCCTTGCCCCTACGACTCGCCCGCTTTGTATCCCTACCTCACCTTACGCCCACGTCTCCCCTCTGGCTCCCCTCGCCCTGAGGGAGAGGGGTTGGGGGTGAGGGCTTCGCCGCCTTCCATCGCCGCGCCCATCTTGCG
>Ga0351855_1179_pt1 | contig 12534 bp, 9 predicted proteins | sample BONcelFGM3001C11_FD_206794 | JGI IMG/M metagenome (GOLD analysis project Ga0351855, IMG submission 206794) | Enriched cells from coal bed in the Powder River Basin, Montana, United States - BONCAT cells FGM rep2 HSBNCT.FGM.300.1.C11 ...
AGACCCTGGGCAAGCCTGGCGAGCGCAAGCGGGCTCTGGGCGACCTCGGAACCCCGCACGTAAGCCTTCAGATTGGCTCCCGAGTGAAGCCTTTCCATGGTATCGGGGTCGAAGTTGAAGTGCCAGCTCTCCTTGCCCTGTCTTGCGAAATCAAGCTCTTCGAGGACTTCGTCCAGCTTCTTGCGTGAAGCGCTGGGCCACGCCGAAACATCGAAGACCAGTTCGGGTTCTTCCGGAGGGCCAGAGGCGAACGTGAGCTCAAGAATGGTTTCTCCGGATGGAAGCCGGTCGGTGCGGCCCTCCTCGCGCAGATCGTTCCAAACGAGCGTGGCGGTCTCGAGAACGAGTGAAACCTTCGCAAGGAAGTTGCTTCGGCCTTCAGATGAAAGGCTTTCGATCTGACCCCATGCCCTGGCGAGGTTGGGAAGCTCGGACCTCAGACCATTCTGCAATTGGGCCATGGATACGCTTTTCAGGTTCGGGCTCCAGGAGATGGAGTTGACCGAGGTGTAAAACGCCAGGGCCCGTGCAGGAGCTTCAAGGGCTGAATCCGACAGAAACTGGAATACCTCGTGTGGAGACTGGTATTCAGAGACTTTCTCGGCGAACAGCCCGCCCCTCTCACGCGCGTCGGCAGATGATGCCAGCGAAGAACACAGCGCTGTGATGTCCATCTTGCACTCCCCCCCGCTCAGGCTTTCAATAAAGGGACGATAATACTCTGGCGTGGTATTGACAATCGTCCCCGGCATGTGGAGTTTACCCACACGCGGGAGCGGAAGGGGACTGGTGTCCCTCCCGGACTTCAAATCCGGCGTCGGGTGCTCAAACCATCCTGGGTGGGTTCGATTCCCACACGTTCCCGCCACCATGCCCGGCGCCAGCCCCGACGATCCCTCCCAGAACCATCTGGGCAAGTGCATAGCCAAAAACACCCGGCATGGTCATCAGGCTTGGCAATCTGTTCCTGACCCTGCCCCTGCTGCATGAGATGTCCATCTCATCGGGTGGCATCGGTTTCACGGGCTTTTCGATCGAGTAGACGCAAGTTACCGGTCCGGTTGCCGACCTTTTACGCAGGTAGCGTCGAAGCTGCCTGGCAAGGGGACAACCGCGTGTCTCCCACAGGTTGCCCACCCTCACCAGTGAAGGGTCCCTTCTTCCCGAAGCGCCCATACTGCTGAACACAGGTGTACCCCCGGCAAGGCACCATGCGATCAGCGCTGTCTTGGGGTTGAGGCTGTCTATGGCGTCCGCCACGAAGAACCCGCTGCCATTCGGTATGAGTTCGGGCAGGGTGTCTTCGTGGATGAATAGGCTCCTGTGATGGATCAGTGTATCGGGGCAGGCTTTCGAAAGGATCTCCGCGGCAGCGGCAGCCTTGCCAAGCCCCACGTCGGTAGGGCCGAAGAGGGCGCTGCGGTTCAGGCCGGTTTCGGTCACTGTGTCGAAATCGCACAGCAGGACCTCGCCAACTCCTGTTCTGCACAGGGCCGAAGCGCAGTGGCTGCCGACACCCCCGAGACCAGCCACCAGAACCCTGGCCTGCCTTACTCTCTCAAAGCCAGCCTCACCGAAGAAGTCCACCACACGGTCAAAACGCCTGCTCACGACAACAGCCCGAGAACGCGCCTGGCGGTCGAAGTAGTTTCCGCAGCGATCTGGGAAGGCGGGAGTTCCCTTATCCCAGCAATCGCCATGGCGACAATGGGCAATGATGAAGGCTCGGATGGTCCGCCTTCGATCCCAATCCAGGGTGAGTCTGTTTCGAGCACGAACCGGTCGACTGGGACCAGGGCGGCACTGGCCCTGGCGTTGCGGGCACCACTCCTTGTCACGGCCCCTCCGAAACCGATGCACAAGCCCAGGTCGAGAAAGGGTCGCATCTGTCCGGGGCTTCGGCTGTAACCGTGAAGAATCCCCCCCGGGGGGGGAATGTCTGACAGCAGTTCCAGAAGCTCGCTGAAAGCTCCCCTGCAGTGAAGAAGAACTGGAAGACCGAGTTTGCGGGCCAGTCTGAGCTGGGTTTCAAGGCAGTCCAGTTGAATCTCTTTCGGGATGGGGACCTTCCAGTCCAGACCGATCTCGCCCACGGCGGAGGCTCCGGCAAGGGTTTTCTCCAGAAGGGCTGCGTCCACCCCCTCGGAAGCCTTACAGGGATGAACACCGAAGGCCGTGACGATGCCCTTCCTTTTCCCGAGAATTTTCACGCCTTCCCAGTCGGCAAGGCAGACCGTGGGAACCACAAGGCAATCGACCATACGGTCAAACGCCCTGGTGACAACCGCCTCGATGTCAGCTTTCAGAGGCTCATCCAGAAGGTGGCAATGTGTGTCAACCAGCATCGGAGTAGTCGAGGGTTCTCTTCCTGAACCCGTAACCCATCACATCGTAGGCGTCATGCAGGACCATGAAGGCATCAGGGTCGATGTCCTTCACCAGTTTCTGAAGGATCATCACCTGCCTGCGGTGAACACAGACATAGATAATGTCCCTGTCGCGCCTTTCGTAGCCGCCCTGCCCTTTCAGAAAGGTTACGCCCCTGTCCAGGTGTTCGAAGATGGCATCCCGTATCGCTTCGGAATGATCGCTTATGATGAAGACCGCCTTCACGAAGGGCATACCCTCGGCGGCGAAGTCGGTCATCTTCGTGGTGAGAAAGAGGTTGAGGTATGCCCATATCACCAGCCTGGCGTCGCCGAACACAAGGCCGGCGAGAAGGATGATAACGCTCTCAACCATCCAGTAGCCCGTGGAGATGGTTACCCCGGCGTACTTCTTGAGCATGGCCACGGGGATGTCGGTCCCGCCGGTGGAGCCCCTGAAACGGAAGATCAGCCCAAGCGCTATCCCGAGGAGGGATGAGCCGGCCACTGAAGCCAGCAGGACATCCATCTCGCTTCCGCCTGTGAAGAGAACCGCGAACCTTGGCAGCTCACCCGCCGGGGCGATGTTGTGAACGAAGGCGGAGAAACCGGGAACGAACGACAACCTGACCGGCGAGAACAGCCAGCAGGCTCCGTTGGAGAGCATCATCCCCGCGAAGCTCCTTACACCGAACTGTTTGCCGACCATGTAGTAACCCATGAAGAACAGGGGTATGTTGAACCCGAACATCCATACGCTCTCCTGCACACCGGTGAAGTGGTAGAGGATCTGGGCGAGCCCCGCGACCCCTCCCGGGGATATCCGGAAAGGCATGAGAAACCACGAATAAGCGATCCCGAAGAGAACGGCGCCAAGGAGTATGCCTATGTAATCCCTGTCTGGAAGGAACCTCTTCGCCCTGCGGATCATCCTGTCGCGAACCCCTTCCCTATTCGGCCAGATCGAAGGAGGAGAGCCTCGAGGTGACTTCGGTTGTGAACTGCCCGGCGCCCTGTGAGTAGATGTTCCTCACCATGCCCACGTTCGGGGCGAAATCGGCGGTGTTGACAACATTGCCGCCTTCGATCCAGGTGGTTCTCATCTCCAGGCAGTCCTGAAAGTTGCCCGCGGGAACCGACACGTCGGCGGTCAGGCTGAGTATCTCACCGGTAACCGCGGGTTCGGTCTGGAAAGCCCAGACCATCCCGGTGATGAGGGGAAAGGGAACGGTCCAGCTGGAATCGGTCGACGAAATGCCGGGGTATCCGAAGAAGCCGGCCGATGTAACCCTTATGTAGCTTGTGTCGGCGGTTTCAACGACCATAAGGCCCTGGATGGTGTCGCTGATCATGGTCTCCTCAACGAAGACCTGGAAGCCCCCGGAGTGTTGCGCGGTGCCGGTGATGTTCACGGTCGAGGATCCCACGATGGTGTAGCTCAGCGAATCGATGTTGTAGGTTCCGAACCTGGTGTAGTTCCAGGTGTTGCCCACCGCCAGGGGATAGAACCGCGAGTCGTCGTTCTGCCCGGGGTTGAACGGGTCGTCGCCGCACGCGAGAAAGAGCGAGGCCGCGAAAACAATGGTTACGATCCTGCGGGTTTTCATCCCACACTTCCCTTCCATGATGTCAGATGCATTAGCATCCGGATTTCAGAGAGCTGCGGCAAGTGCCGAAAGGGCCGGAGCGAAGAGGAGCCCGGGAAGCATGTTCGCCGCCCTGACCTTTGAGATATCAAGAAGCGAAAGCCCAAGGCCTAGAAGTATCACTCCCCCTGTCGCCGTCATGTCAGCCGTCATGGAACCGCTGAGCACACCCGCAAGAGTTGCCGCCCCCAGGGTGAGCCCGCCCTGCACCAGAAGCACGATGATCGCGGCAAAGGTCACTCCCATTCCCATCCCGGCCGCGAAGGCCATGCCCGCGAAGAGATCCAGAACGCTTTTGACAACGAGAAGCGACGGGTCACCCCTTAGGCCATCCTGCATCGATCCGACCACAGTCATGGGACCCACGCAGAACACCAGCCCGGCGGTCACGAACCCACGGGTAAAGTCGCCCCTGGCAAGGAATGGAACGCGGCCGCAGCGCTTCTTGAGCCTCTCGCCCAATGACTCGAGACGGGACTCCAGCGCCAGAAGCTCGCCGGTTATCCCCCCGGCAATGAGAGCGCCCAGAACAACAAGAACACTCCCTGCTTCCAGGAACATCCTGACACCCATGGCCAGCGTGAAGATCCCGATGACCTGCATTACGGTTCTCTGGATGTTGCGGGGGAACCTGGCGCCCAGAAGGCTTCCGAGCGTGCCGCCGACGATAACGGCGCCGGTATTGACAAGTGTCCCTGTCATTCCCACTCGATGGTGGCCGGCGGCTTGGAAGAGATGTCGTAAACGACCCGGCTGACACCGGGAACCCTGTTGACTATCTCGCCGGAAAGCCGGGCCAGGTGATCGGGATCCATTCTGTACCAGTCCGCGGTCATGCCGTCGGTGCTGGTGACCGCCCTGAGGGCGGCGACCCTGTGGTAGGTGCGCTCGTCGCCCATTACCCCCACTGTGCGTATGGGAAGGAGAACCGAGAATGCCTGCCAGATGCGTTCGTAAAGCCCGTTCTTCCGCAGGTATTCGATAAAGACGGCGTCCACCCTGCGAAGAAGGTCAAGGTCATCCCGGTTCACCGGACCAAGTATCCTCACCGCAAGGCCGGGACCCGGAAAGGGATGGCGGTCGACCATGATGTCGGGCAGCCCGAGTTCCCTGCCAAGCTCGCGCACCTCGTCCTTGAACAGCTCACGGAGGGGTTCGAGGAGCCTGAGGTGCATCTTCTCGGGAAGGCCCCCAACGTTGTGATGGCTCTTTATGGTGGCCGACGGCCCCCTGAAGCTCACGCTTTCGATCACATCGGGGTACAGGGTGCCCTGGGCCAGATGCGTGGCTCCGTGTATTCCCGCCGCCGCCTGCTCGAACAGCTCGATGAACACCCTGCCAATGATCTTGCGTTTGCACTCGGGGTCGGAAACCCCGGCGAGTTGGCCAAGAAAGGCGTCGGTTCCGTCGATGACCACAAGGGGCATCCGAAAGTGGTCACGAAAGGTGGCCTCGACCTGTTCCCGTTCACCCTGCCGGAGCAGGCCGTTGTCGATGAAAATGGGGGTGAACCTGCCGGGTACCGCCCTGTGCAGCAGGGCGCCCACAACGGAGCTGTCAACGCCCCCGGAAAGGCCGAGTATGACGTGCCCTTCCTCTCCGAGTTCCCTGCGGACGGCTTCGGTGGCTTCCACCGCGTAGGCTTTCATGTTCCAGTTCGGGGAAATCCCGGCTATCCGGAACAGGAAGTTTTCAAGGAATGACTTGCCAAAGACCGTATGGTTAACCTCGGGGTGGAACTGAACTCCGAACCTTTTGGCGCCGGGGTTCTCCATGGCGGCGATGGGAAGCAACTGCGTCGAGGCCGCAACCGTATAGCCCGGCGGAAGCCCGGTTACGCGGTCGCCGTGGCTCATCCATGCCGTGAGCCCTTCAGAGAGACCCCGTAGAAGAAGGCTTCCATCCTTCATGACTATCTCTGCGGGGCCGAATTCGCGGTGATGCCCGCCCTCGACCCTCCCGCCAGTGTGATGAGCCAGAAGCTGCATTCCGTAGCAGATCCCGAGAACGGGCAGCCCTGTTTCGAAAACCTCCGGCGCCGGATGGGGGGCACCAGGGGCGTAGACACTGAACGGGCTTCCCGAGAGGATGACGGCGCAGGGCTTAATGCGAAGCACCCTGTTCCAGGAGGCATCGCCGGGAAGCAGTTCGCAGTAGACGCCCATCTCCCTAACGCGTCTGGCGATCAGCTGGGAATACTGGCTGCCGAAATCGAGGATGGCCACACCGCCGGGGATCATCGGTCCTCCTTTCCGGGAATGCCCTCGGAAGGGGGCAGGACCGGATAGTCACCGGTGAAGCATGCCGTGCAGTAATCCCTCGTGCCGTGGGCGCTCACACATGAAAGCATGCCCTCGACCGAAAGGTATGCAAGGCTGTCGAGACCCAGTATGTCCGCAACTTCGGAAACTGTTCTGCCGTGGGCGATGAGCTTGTCCTGCCTGGGAAAATCGATGCCGAAGTAACAACCATGTCTGTGTGGAGGACAGCTCACCCTCATGTGAACCTCTTTCGCGCCGGCCTCGCGCAGGGCCTTGATCCGGGTCCTGCTTGTTGTGCCACGGACTATGCTGTCCTCCACCACGCACAACCTTTTTCCCTGAACCGCGTCGGGAATGGGCTGAAGCTTTCGCATCACCATGGCGGGCCGTGCGGCCTGACCGGGATCGATGAAAGTACGGCCAACGTAATGGTTTCGGGTGAAACCCATGTCCATGTAGACGCCTATCTCGCGGGAGTAGCCAAGGGCGGCGAACATGCCGCTGTCCGGCACGGGCATGACCATGTCGCAGTCGACCGGATGCTCCCGTGCAAGTTGCCGCCCCATGTCGAGCCTCACCCGGTGTACGCTGTCCCCGAAGACAAGGCTGCCCGGCCTTGCGAAGTAGACATGTTCGAATATGCACTGGGCCATTCTGTTGCCGCCGGCTTGAAACAGCTCGGTTTCGCCGTCGAACCATGAGGTTGTGGGCGGTTTCCCCTCTCTGGGGAAGAACAGCATCTCTCCGGCTTCGATCTCCCTGACGTACTCGGCGCCGGTCATGGAAAAGGCTATCGACTCGCTGGCGACGACCCATCCCCCCTCGGGGATCCTGCCAAGGCTGAGCGGCCTGAAACCCAGAGGATCACGAACAGCGTACATGCCTTCGGGCGTCAGAAGAAGAAGGCAGAAGGCGCCCTCGAGCCTGGCAAGGGCAATCTCGAAACAGCGCCTCACGTTGTAGTTGTTATCCTCCAGTTCGCGGCTCATCAGATGAAGCACGATCTCAGTGTCGGTGTTGGTCTGGAGAATGTGTCCCTTGCGCTGCAGTTCCCGCCGGATGCTGCCGGCGTTGCTGATGGTTCCGTTGTGGGCGATGGCAACGGGAATGCCCGCCATGTTCACAAGGATGGGTTGGGCGTTCACCAGATCATCGCCGCCGAACGTGCCGTAACGCACATGCCCGACCGCGGCCTTCATCGTACCGCTGAACAGGTCATCCGGGGCGTCCGACATGGCTTCCGAAACAAGACCCCTGCGCTTGTGCAGGATTATCCGGCCTTCCCCGTCGAGTGCCGCAACACCGGCTGCTTCCTGTCCCCTGTGCTGCTGGGCGAAAAGACCTTCCGCAACCAGGGCGGCCGGAGTAACAGTGCTTCCTGAGACGCCGCACAGCCCGCAGTACTCCCGGGGACCTCTCACCGGCAAACCTCCCTGGCGGCCCCGACAAGCCCCGCAAAAAGAGGGTGCGGGGCAAGGGGACGCGACTTGAATTCAGGATGGAACTGGCATGCGATGAACCATGGGTGATCGGGTCTCTCCACGACCTCAACGAGGTTTCCTTCAGGGGAGAGCCCGGACAGGACAAGACCGGCTTTCGTGAGGGCTTCGCGGTAGGCGTTGTTGAACTCGTACCTGTGGCGGTGCCGCTCGGAGATCATGGCCCTGCCGTAGACCTTCTCAGCGGCGCTGCCCTTTTGAAGCACGCAGGGGTACGCTCCGAGCCGCATGGTCCCACCCTTGTCCACCACGTTGCGCTGTTGATCCATGAGGCTGATGACCGGATCCGCCGTGTCGGGGTCGAACTCGGAGCTGTTTGCTGTCTTGAATCCCGCCAGATGTCTTGCAGTTTCGATGACCGCGCACTGCATGCCAAGACATATGCCCAGGAAAGGTACTCCGTTCTCACGGGCGTACCGGACCGCCTGTATCTTCCCCTCAAGGCCCCGGTAGCCGAAACCTCCCGGCACCAGGACGCCGTGAACACCGCTCAGAAGAGCCGCGGCCGTATCGGGTCCCAGATCCTCACTCTCGATGCAGCGAAGGTCGAGCTTGACGTCGTGCGCTATGGCGCCGTGGGACAGGGCTTCAAAAATTGATTTGTATGCGTCGCGGAGGGCCATGTACTTCCCGACGACCGCTATCTCCACTCTCCCCGAGCCGGGCTTCACGGCTCGGCTCACCATTTTGTCCCAGGCCCCCATGTTCAGCTGGCCTGGGGGCAGTCCCACCTTCTCGAGTATCAGTGTGTCGAGCCCCTGCCTGGCAAGCTCTCCCGGGACTTCGTATATGGAGTTCGCCACATCGGTTTCCTCGATCACCGCCCGGCGTTCAACATTGCAGAAAAGGCTGAGTTTCTGAAAGTGCTCTTCCCGCATGGCGACCTCGGTCCTGCAGATCAGAACATCGGGAATGATGCCGATGCTTCGAAGGACCCCCGAGGACTGCTGGGCCGGTTTGGTCTTGAGCTCGCCGCTGGCGGCCAGGTAGGGAACAAGCGTGAGATGAACAAAAAGGGAGTTGCCGGCGCCAAGTTCGTGCCTGAGCTGCCTGAGAGCCTCGAGAAAGGGGCTGGACTCGATGTCGCCCGTCGTTCCGCCGATCTCGGTTATCACGATGTCCGCACCCGTACCCCGGCAGTCGAGGATGGCCTTCTTTATCTCGTCGGTGATGTGGGGAACCACCTGAACGGTACCGCCCAGGTAACCGCCCTCCCGCTCGCGACGGATGACGGCCGAGTAAATGCGCCCCGTAGTGAAGTTGCTCTGCCTGGTGCAGGTGATCCCGGCAAAGCGCTCGTAGTGGCCCAGGTCGAGATCGGTCTCGGCGCCATCGTCGGTCACGAAGACCTCACCGTGCTGGTAGGGCGACATGGTTCCAGGGTCGACATTGATGTAGGGATCAAGTTTTTGAAGGAAGACGCCGTAGCCCCGCTGCTTCAGAAGCAGGGCGATGGATGCGGCCGTGATCCCCTTGCCCAGCGATGAAACAACCCCACCGGTGATAAAGATATGCCTTGCAGCCCCCGCCATCGCACTCCCCTTCCGGCACTCAGGAAAACACTCCCCAAAGGTAAAATATAGCCCAAGGGGGGGCTGTGGTCACACCACGGAATGCTATATTTCAAGGCTGTATAAAATCGCAGGCTCCATCGAAAAGGATGCGTAACATGAGAAGGGCTGCAGTGCTGGTCCTTTCACTGGCCGCGGCGGCAATAGCCACGCCCGAAGTCACAACGCTCGACAACGGGCTGGTCGTGATAACCGAGGAGATGGGATACACACGCTCGGTCGTCGTTCTGGTGCAGTACAGGGTGGGCGCCCGGAACGAGACCGACGACATCTCCGGCATAAGCCACTTCACCGAGCACATGCTCTTCAACGGCACACCCACCATGCCCGACACACGGTTCTGGCAGATCGTCCAGAAGAACGGCGGCATGGCCAACGGCGGCACAGGGCAGGATTTTACCACTTACTACCTTCAGTTCCCGGCTGACAGGCTCGAGGAGGCCCTTGCCATCGAGAGCGACCGGATGCGGAACTGTCCCATGGATTCAGCGGTTGTAGCCGAGGAGATCGGCGTTGTGCTTGATGAATGGAGGCTTGGCGAGGACAGCCCCGATAATGCCCTTTGGAGGCTGACGGCGCAAAGGATGCACCCGGCCCACCCCTACCGAAGACCGGTCATCGGCACCGAGGAAACCATACGCGCATACACAGCTTCATCGGTGAAGGATTACTACGACACCTGGTACCAGCCCGGAAACGCAGTTCTTGTAATAGTGGGCGACATCGACACCGGGCGCACCCTCGAGCTTGTTGAGCAGTACTTCGGCCCGATTCCAGGCAGCCCGATCCCTGAGCTGGTTCTGCCGGAAGACCCCCCTCTCGACGGCCCCCTGCGTGATGAGCTGGTGTTCCCGGCCGATGCCACGCGGTTGATGATCTCGTTCCAGGGGTGCGAAGTCGTTCATCCGGACATGGTGCCCCTTTCCTTCATAGCGGTCTATCTCTCCAGCGGCCGGACCTCCTGGCTCGAGAACAACCTGGTGCTCACAGGGCTGGCTTCCGGAGCGTGGGCAAGCGCGCCCTGGGGTGTCGATCCCGATCCATTCAGCATAGGCGTGACACTTCAGGAAGGGGTTTCGGCCGATTCGGTCGAGCTTCTGGTACTGAACGAACTGCAGCGTCTTTCCACCGAGCTTCTCGATCCTGAACTGATGGAGGGCATCAAACAGCGCTACGCAGCCTCCGAGATCCTCAGCCAGGATAATCCGCTGAGCATGGCCTACCTCAGGGCGTACAACTGGAACCAGACCGGAGACCCACTCCACCACTCCAGATTCCTCGAGGCAGTACAGTCACTCACCCCCCGGGATGTGAGGACCGCCGCCGCAGAGTACTTCGTCCCCGAGCGCATGGCAGTGGCGGTGTTGATGCCCGGCGGTGAAGCCCCGGCAGCCTCCGCCGACCCCGACCCACACCGGGAACTCGTTCCACCGGATGACCTTTCCTGGGATGGTCTGTCCGTGACCCGTGATGACCTTGCGGTTCCGGACAGGTCCGTCTCCGAAGGCGTCTCACGCTTCACACTTGAGAACGGAGTGACGCTTCTGGTGAGGGATGACCATACATTTCCGATCATCGAGATAATGTTCACATTCCCCATGGGAGTGAGGAGAACCACGCCAGGCATGGCCGGGCTCGCTGCGCTGACCGGCGAGACCATGATGGGCGGCACCGATGAGTTGGACAGGCTTTCCTTTCACAGAAGGCTCGAGGAGATCGGCGCGGGAACATGGCTCAACACCGGCGACGCATTTACCCTGGGCAACACCTACGGCCTCAGCGAATTCGCGGACACGCTGTTTCTCTCAACCTCCGACCTGCTCAGAAGACCGGCCATGCGTGAGGAGGACTTCCTTGCGGCACGCGAGCGGATGATCGGCAGGATCCGTACCGGCAGGGAACAGCCCATGGGAAGGGTTTTCTCCGAAGCGGACCTGGCGTTTGAGGGAGAAGGCGCAGCCTACATCACCACGGAGGAAACCCTGGGCCGCATCTCCATAGATGATGCGAGGGGTTTCCGCAAGGCATGCGCCAGACCATCCGAGACAGTTATCGCCGTGGTGGGCGACATAACGCCTGAGATGGCTCTTGAACTGGCCGGGCGGTACTTCTCGGACTGGGCCGAACCTGCCGAGCCTCTCCCCCCACTGGCGGAGTACTCTTTCCGGACGGTTCCGGGAGACACCCTTGTAGCGATGATGCCTGGGAGGATCCAGGCCGCGACGGCAGTGATGTGCCCCGCACCCGGCCTTGACTCCCCGGACGAACCCGCATTCTCTATGGCCGCAAGGATCCTGGGGTCGGGCATCTCGTCCCGGCTGGGACGCTACATCAGGGAGCAGCAGGGGCTGGCCTACGCTGTCTGGGGGGGAACCAACTCAATGTCATCGGGGCTTAGGGAGACTGCGAGGTTCATGGCAATGTATTCCACCGGAGCCTCGATGAACGCCCGGGCCCTGCATTCAACTGTGAACGAGTGCCAGCGTCTGGCTTCCGATGGCGTCGAGGAGATGGAGCTGCTGCTTGAGCAGTCCAGGGCCGTGGGCGCCCACGCACTGGGATACGACACCTACGGCGCCCTCGCCCGATACCTTGCGGTGACCGAGGCCATGGGGCTTCCGCTTGACCGGGACATAGAGCGGCTGCGGCAGACCACCGCCCTCACCGCCGCACAGGTAAGGGAAGCGGCCGCGAAGTATTTCACGGGCAACTGGTTCGTTTACACGGCCGGCGGTATAGGTGAGGACATGGAACCTCTGGATCAGTGAGGGCCGATCTTCAGGGTGATCTCACCCGAAGGGTCAACGCCCCTGTAGGTTGACAGAAGTCCCCTCAAGGCACCGGAGAGCGCCCTCGCGGGGAAGCCGGAAAGTGGGATTTCAGCGCCGTTGCACACAAGTTCCACTTCCTTCGGGCATTTTGCGGCGCAGGATTCGCAGCGCGATGGCTCCTTCATCAGAAGCCTCACGGTTTCAAGGGCCATCATTGAGGCGACAAGGCTCACCCTGGCGGACAGGGTGCCAAGTTTCAGATCGGACTTTCCGTCGCCCACCACTGTAAGGCCGCTCCGGCGGTCCACCCTGACCGTTGAGGGATCACCGGTACCCGCAAGGCCGCTGCAGGCCACCACGGGGGTACCGGGCATGCCCTGAAGCCACGCGCAAAGCAGCATCTCCTTCGACTCGTCGAGG
>Ga0351855_1180_pt1 | contig 12459 bp, 9 predicted proteins | sample BONcelFGM3001C11_FD_206794 | JGI IMG/M metagenome (GOLD analysis project Ga0351855, IMG submission 206794) | Enriched cells from coal bed in the Powder River Basin, Montana, United States - BONCAT cells FGM rep2 HSBNCT.FGM.300.1.C11 ...
GGTGGATGTCGAGCCCGGTGTTCTGCGCAAGGAACTGAACCGGCAGACCGGGCAACATGGACTGTTTTTTCCACCAGACCCGGGTGCGGATGCCACCATCGGCGGAATGATCGCCAACAACGCATCCGGCGTTCAGACGGTCAAATATGGCGCCACAAAAGACTATGTCATGCGGCTGACCGTCGTTCTTCCGAACGGGCAGGTGATTCATACCGGATGCAAGGCGCCCAAATCCTCATCCGGCTACGATCTGACCCGGCTGTTTGTGGGCTCCGAGGGTACACTGGGTATTGTCACCGAAGCCACTCTTCGATTGACCGGAATTCCCAGCCATTATCTGGCTGTAACCGTTCGGTTTCCCGATCTGGAAAGTGCATCCCGGGCTGTTGCGATTTTGATCGGCGCCGGACTGGGTCCAGCGGCCCTGGAACTGCTGCCGCCTGAACTGATTCGATTGATGAACCGGGAAAAGGATCTGGGACTGCCGGAAGTACCATCCCTATTTTGTGAGTTTCATGCCACCAGCGCCAATGCATTGACGGAAACCGCTGAACTGGCCCGTGAACTGTGTGAAGACTGCGGATCAACCGGATTTGTTTCCGCCACCGAGGAACGTGACCGAAAAGAACTCTGGCGCGCCCGGCATGAGGCATGGGAGACCATCCATCGGGCTCATCCCAAAATGGATACCCTGATTGTTGATGCGGCTGTCCCCATCTCCCGATATCCGGAAATGGTTGTGTTTTCCCAGCACCAGGTTGATGAGGCGAGTGTGATCGGATATGTTTTTGGTCATGCCGGAGACGGAAACCTGCATGTGGTTCTGGCGGGCGACGCTGCGAATGCATCCGAATGGTCGAAACTGGAGGCGGTGAACCATGCCATTGTGGAAAAAGCGGTTAAAATGGGTGGAACCTGCACCGGGGAACATGGGGTAGGGATTGGAAAGCGGAAATTCATGCAGCTTGAACACGGAGACAGCCTGCAACTCATGAAGCAGATCAAAAATCTGATCGATCCCAAGGGATTGATGAATCCAGGCAAGATTTTTTTATAGGATGATACTGTAAAACCCCTCTCCACCAAACCGGGGAGAGGGGAATACTGTCAGATTTCAGCCTTTTCTAACACCCCGCAACGTCCTTGCCACAATGTTTGCAGACATTGGCCCGTTGTTTGATGACTTCCGCGCAGAACGGACACTCCCGGGTAAAAAACCGCGCGTGTATTTTCTGCACCGACGCATCCATTTTTTCCTGAATCAGCCGGTTGCCGACCTTGATGCTCCGAAGCGGTTCAACGGCATCGGTTTCCCCGATATCGCCGATCATTTCTGCTGCCTTCAGACGAACACGCGACGGCTGGCTTGGATCCAGCAAAAGGCTCATCACGGTTGCCGAATCCTTGTTGACATAACAGTCCGCCAGAATTGAAAATCCTTTTTTGGTGTTCTCTTTAAGGATTTCCTCTTCCAATAAAACCTTATCGTCAATGATCTGGCCTGTTCCGCCGACGGGACTGAAAACCGGCATCAGTTCATACTGCTCCGTTCCCGGATAATTCATACACCGATAAGATGCATTGTGTGAATAGTTCTCTTTCAGATTCTCCCACCCCTGAACATAAAGCGGGCAATCGTCATTAAAACACAGATACAAAAACGGTACGCCCCATCCCAGGCCATCTCCGACGTTGATCGATGGGACTTCCCATAACTTCATTGCCTCCTGACAGTGAGGACAGAGGGGCTTTTTGGTGGCCAGGATTTGCTCCAGAACCTGCTCTCGCGTTTCAAACATGATCGTATACCTCCAAATTTAATGCCGGATAAAAGTCCGGATTGTAAAATATTAGCGCACTGTTGAATGGGTGAAAGGAACTTAAGGGTGCTTTGAATTTTGTCAACTTGGCCGGAATTCTGTATAGTGTGTTCTGGCCAGTTGCTTGACAATTGAGCCGAAGCCATTAAGTTTATATGCAGGAACAATATGTAATAATATCGAATTATTAGGAAAAAAGGCAAGCAGATATCCATATGATTCGAATACGGCGAGTATCCGACAATACCACCCGCGTCAACCGTGAGGTGTTGCAGCAGGTCCAGGACATTTTAAGGGAACAGTTTCCATCCCTGACGTCCCTGGACATCGAAAAGATACCTGATCTGCTGATGAACCCCATGAAGCATCATTTCCGGTTCATTCTGTATGTTCTGGAGGGTTTCAGGGGGACAGTAAAAGCCTTTGCACTCATTTCCCATGAACCCCATCTCAAATTCTGTTATCTGGATTATATTTCCACTGCCAGGCAGGCGGCCGACGGTGGTTTTGGCGGAGCACTCTATGAGACGGTGCGGGAACAGGCCATTTCACTGGGTGCGACAGGCCTTTTTTTTGAATGTCTTCCGGATGATCCCGAACTGTGTAAAGATCCTGCCATTCTGAGGCAAAACAAGGCCAGACTGCGGTTTTACGAACAATATGGCGCACGGCCCATTATCAACACGGCGTATGAAACGTCCGTGGCATTGGGAGACGACAATCCCCCCTACCTCGTCCTGGACGATTTGGGTCTGGGAAAGCCACTTCGTGCCCATAAGGCCCGATCGATTGTGCGGGCGATTCTCGAGTGGAAGTATGCCCATCTCTGCAGTCCCGAATATATCGAGAAGGTACTGAATTCCTTCAGGGATGATCCTGTCAGGCTGCGGGCACGCCGGTATGTGAAACCCATGAACCCGATCATGCTCCCCGAGGACGGAAAATTGCGCAAGATCAGCCTGATCGTGAATGACAAACATTTCATTCATCATATCAAAGAAAGGGGCTATGTCGAATCGCCTGTCAGAATCGAAGCCATCCGGAAGGAACTGGAGACAACCAACCTGTTTGAACCGGTTTTTCCAAAGGAGTTTTCAGAAAAGCATATCAGGAAAGTGCATGCCTCGGATTACATCGGATATTTCAAGCGGGTCTGCAAAACCCTGGCGCCGGGAAAATCCGTCTATCCGTATGTCTTTCCCATTCGTAATGCAGCCCGGCCACCCAGGGAACTGGCCGTACGTGCCGGCTATTATTGCATCGATACATTTACGCCGCTCAATGAGAACGCGTTTCTTGCGGCCAAGAGAGCCGTGGACTGCGCCTTGACAGGAGCGGATAAAATTCTTGAAGGAAGGCGGTTGGCGTATGCGCTGGTACGGCCTCCCGGACATCATGCCGAGAGACGATCATTTGGCGGGTTCTGTTATTTCAACAGTGCTGCCATAGCGGCTCAGTATTTGAGCAGCTATGGCAGCGTGGCCATTCTGGATATCGATTATCATCATGGAAACGGTCAGCAGGAGATTTTCTATGAGCGGAAAGATGTTTTGACCGTCTCCATTCACGGGCATCCCAAGTTTGCCTATCCATATTTCAGTGGCTTTGAGGATGAAAAAGGGTTCGGGCAAGGAAAAGGATCAAACATCAACCACCCCCTGCCGGAGTGCATCACCAGTGAACAATACCTGAAGACACTGGAGAAGGCGGCACAGCAAATCGCCGTTTTTGGTCCGGCCTATCTGATTGTCTGCCTGGGCCTGGATACAGCCAAAGGCGACCCCACAGGGACCTGGGGTCTGCTGGCCAAGGATTTCGATCAGTCGGGAAAGACCATTGGCAAACTCAAGCTTCCCACCCTGGTGATTCAGGAGGGTGGATACCGGACCCGTGTCATCGGCATAAATGCCCGCCACTTTTTTACGGGTCTTTGGACGGGCCAGTTTCGATCCTGAATTTAACTGCATAGGTATTCAGGAGTCAGAATTCAGAAGTCAGAATGAGGTTGTGTTGCTATGATGATGTTTCTGAGCCAACCCAGTTGATTGAAGAAGTCAGTAAATTACTGGAAGCTTATATGCGGGCTATTCTGAATTCTGACTCCTGAATTCTGGATACCTGAGTATTTTCTCGCGACAATTATGAAAACGACCGTTCAAACAGCTCTTGAATGGCCTTTTTCCCATTGGCTTCCAAAAAACGGGTTCCGGTTCCGGCAAAATGAATATGGCTGATGACCGGCTCATTTTTCTGAGTCAGTTTGACCCAGTCCACCGATTTCCAGATGAACCAGGCATTCTGTTTCTGGTCAAATACATGCAGGGGCTTGTTGCAGAGCTTGCTGAATTCGGCGCCCCACCCGGTGCCGCCTTTTACGGTTTTGTCCGGGAGTATCTCGCCGATGACAAAAATTTCCTGCCCGTTATTGATCTGATACCAGATGCTTTGCAGAATCTTGCGGAATGTCGGGTTGTCGGTATAGCGACGGTTCATCAACCGTGATACATATTCCAGACTGACATCGCCGTTTTTCAATTCTTCACGGGTCAATACCCGCAAACCCCGCTGCCGCACCCGGCTGTGACCTTCAAATGTAAAATTGACTTCCTCAATTCCCAGTTTCTCGGCATTTGCTCCAAATTCCGCCTCGGCGCCATTTGCACCGCCGCTGAACAGAATGGCATCTTCTTTTTTCATGTGTATTCCTTTCCTGGATGATCGAATAGGTTTTCTCCCTGCTTTCAAAAATCAACCTCATAAAGTTAATCATCATTGGGTAAAACACAAGCCATGTTTCCCAGTCTTTCTTTACAATTTTTCGCAATAATACCATAGGATAGCGGTGGAGAAAGCGGGTCCGTCCGCATGCTGTTCATGGATTTGATGATGCGCTCAAGGGGAAAGGATTCAAACAGGCGGGTCAGGGACATATCCAGATCGCTCCGGTTTTGTAACACGGAAAATAATTCGATCCGTCCAAAATGGATCCAGATGTCATTTGGCGCCAATCGCATCGCCTGCTTTAGAAAGTGTTCGGATGCCGCATGATTATGATCATGGATCAGGGCCAGTCCCAGATAAAAAAGGCTGTTGACATGGTACGGATTGCTTTTTAACGCCTTTCGAAAGTAGGTCGATGCCTGCATGTCAGAATTGAATTTTAATAGAATAAACCCTTTTAAGCACAGATATTCCGGGTGGTCGGGCCGGGATGTCAGCAGTTGGTCGATCAGTTGAAGTGCCTTGCCGGAATCGCCGGAACCAAGTGTTGAAACAGTCAGGTTGTAAGCCGTGGTTTCATCTGACGGATCAATGGAACGCGCCGCCTGATAGTGTTGAATGGCCTTCTTATAGTCTTTCTTCTTTTGATACAGATTCCCCATATTGTTGTATGTGAACGCCCGGTGTTTGGGAACCATGTCTTTTCCCTGTAACGACAGTTCATACAACTGCATGGCCCGGTCATCCATTCCCATTTTTTCGTAATGATCCGCTGCCAGATTGTGATAGGATCGCCCCATGCCGGGCGCCTTGGCAATGGCATCTTCCCAGAATGATTTTTCGGTTTGATACACCCTGTTCCGGCTATAGGTTCCGATCCCCATTGCCATAATCAGCGCGGCAATTGACAGGGTGATCACCTGTTTCAGGAGGGGGGACTTCCGGTCATAATCATTAAGGAGTTTGACCATTCCAATCGAGACCGGAAAAAACAGAAACGCCGATGGCAGGTAATTGCGGTGTTCATAGACCAGCTCAAGCGGAATAATGCTGGATTCGATACTGTGCATCATGAAATAGAACAAAATGGCAAAAGACCATATCGGCCAGCGTTTCCATTTCCAGACTGCTGTTCCGGCAAGTGATAGAATCAGCAGGATCGCAGGCAGTGTTGTCCACGGGTCAGTAAGGGATTTGGATATGGCCACATCATGAATGAAGGACAGCCGGTTTTCGACCGGATAGACAATCTGACCCAGATACATCACCAGAACCCGGAACTGGGTCAACAGTCGCTCCCACAGGGTGAATGGCCGACTGTCATAACCATCCAGAATGGAAAGCGGGTTTCCGTTCAGAAAAAACCAGGTGGCGCCCAATAGCGCAGACAGGACCAGAACCGTCAAACACCACAACCAGAGCCGGTTGCCATTTCTCGTATTTTTTCGATGTCCGTTCTGTTCAGACCGGCTGCGGAAAAAAATGATTTCAATCAACAGGATTCCGGCCGGAAGGATGGCACTGTTTTCCTTGGACCCGACCGCCAGCCCGAAACTCAACATGCAAAGGCTAAAAAACAATACCCTTCCTGGCATGGATGGGGTGATTCTGGCCCTGACATATCCATAGATACTCAGCAGGCAGAACAGGGCGGCAAGCGATGTCATTCGCTGAACAATATAGGTAACCGCCTGGGTCTGAATGGGATGGATGGCCCACAGTACGGCGCTGAGCAACGCGATGGAGGGTGCATGGCCTTCATATTGGCTGAAAGACGGCACCGGCGACTGTTCCAGCAGAAGCAGGATAATGGCATATATCAGCAGGCCGGCAAGGCCGTGAATCATGACATTTACCACATGATAGCCAAACACCTGATCCTGGCCCAAAAACCAGTTGAGTCCGAATGTCAGGCCGGAAATCGGGCGATACAGGCTGCCGCTCGATTGGGGATCTCCCGTGGTGGGGGTGTAAAATGTTTGCGTAAGGGATTGGGGATAGAGATCGGAGAGATGCAGCCGCGTATTCCAGACAATGTTGGGATAGTCATCAAAATGCCAGGAGCAATCCAGCGAGTTGCTGTAAATGATGCCGACAATCAGAATGATCAGCCGGAATGCGATCCGTTTATGGGTGCTGGTGTTTGCGGTCATGCCCCTTTCCAGATGTTCAATAATTCAAACCTTGACCATCGTTAGCAGCAAAACGGTGGAAAGGGTTCGGGGGAAAATTCTGGCATCCAGCCAGGCGATTGCCATGAAAACGGTGTTGGCAAATTCAAACAGACCGTCAAGGCATTGCAGCGCTGCCGGATGCGATATGGTCGGGGAGATGCGGGATTCGGGTTTTCGGATGGACAGCTCGGCATACAGACGGGTGGCGATCAGCATGGCCGCTTTTTCGACCGGTCCCAGAATTTTTTCTATGCCGGTTACGGAAAATCCGGCAGAATCCAGCAAACCGGCAAGTTCCCTGATTTCATATCTCCTGTAATGACCGACAAATGTATCATCATAGGAAAAATAGGCGTTTCGGTGTGGAACAGTCAGAACAGCGTAACCAGTTGGATTCATCACCCGGGAAATCTCATGAATCAACGCCACATCGTTTTCGATATGTTCCATCACCTCCGAGCAGATGCTATGTGAAAACACACTGGATTTGAAGGGCTGGTGTGTGGCGTCCGCCACGACATACTGACCACCACCCTGATTTTGTTTCAAGATTTGGACGGCGGCAAAGGACAGATCAAAAAAGACCACATTCGGTCTGCCGTCCATGATTGGCGAGATGCCACACCCGATCTCCAGGATTCTCTCACCGATGATATTCTGAAACTGTTTACGGATGGCAGCCTTGCGAAGGCGGTAGTTGTAGAGATGATTTTTCAGCGACAAATACTGCCGCTGTTCGAACAATGCCTGGAATTTTTTGGGTTGGGAATCGATCCGCATTAATCTGCTTTCACGAGCTGTCAGCACTCGAAACAAGTTCCTGATAATACGCCGTATCCTGGATGTTACGCATATTGGCATCATTTTTTAATAGCGCCATGTCGGAAAACCCTTTCTCCACGGCCTTTCGCAGCCAGTCAACCGCTGTTTCAAACTGCCCCTTACGGGCGTAAATCCCGGCAGCATAATAATACCCCATTGGATTGCCCGGGTCGCTTGTGGTCATCCGCTTTAAAATCTCAAGCGCCTGATCGTATTCGCCCTTGATGGCGTGCATGATGGCGAGGTTCTGGAGGGCAGGGGAGAAGTTGGGGTTGATATTGACTGCTTCGGCAAAGTGATGGAAAGCATCTTCTGAATTTCCTATGCGTTTATATATAACAGCCAGATTATAATGGGCCTGAAAATCTTCTGGATTGAGCTGAATCTGCTGTCGAAAATTCTGACTATCTTTCCTGATTCGATGTTGTTCTGCTAAAGCAAGTCGCAGATTGCTTAGAGCCGTTTCATCTTCTGGTAGTAATTGAAGAGCGATGGAAAGATGATGAATTGCTTCTGGGAATTTGCCCATTTCTGCAAAGATCGTTCCCAGATTAAGATGGCCCGCTACGAAGTTCTCATCGATCCTCAGTGCTTTATTGATTGTGTCAATGCTTTCATTGAACCGTTTCTGCTTCGACAGTGCAATTCCCAAATTGCCATACACATCAACACCAGTGGGATTGATGCTGATTGCCTGATCAAAGTATCTTACCGCTTTTTCCAGATGATGCATTTTGGTAAAAATTACGCCTAAGCAATTATATGCCTTATATAAATCCGGTTTCAATCGAATTGCTTCTTCGTAATAAGTTATTGCTTCTATATAGTTACCCTTTTTATCATGGTAAAAGCCGATATTATAGATAGCAGTCGCATCATTCGGTTTTATCTTTAACGCTTTGTTAAACTGTTCATAAGCTTCTTCAAAATGATTTTGTGCGAGAAAGAGCATACCCAGGTTTAGATGCGCCACTATATTTTGTTTTGTTGTTTCAGTAGCATAGCTGAATAAAGAAATACTGTTTTTCCAGTTTGGCAGGTTGTAATAAGATCCGATCGCTAAGGCCACAATCGACAAGAAAGCAAAAGCTGTTTGAATTCGATAAAATTTTTTAAATCTCAATATTAATTCAGAAAAACCCCAGATCCCCAAAATAAATAATCCAATAGCAGGCAGATATGTGTATCGGTCAGCCATGCTTTGAATACCTACCTGAACCAGTCCAATAACTGGAACCAGCATCCCCATAAACCAGAACCATCCTGTTATCATGTAAGGTTTTTTGGCAGTATTATGAATAACAACCCGGCTGAATAGAATTAGTATTAAAAAGGATCCTCCTGTCTTCCAAAGCGGCAAGACATTCGGATAGGGATATAAAACAGAAAGATTGATCGGAAAAACCAGCTTCCATATATAATTGACATAAGAAACAAGTGAGTTCGCAATACGGACAATGATTGGCAGCGAATCCAATGGACTGACAGCTTTTCCTTCCTGCTGTGCGATAAACGTGACAATACTCGATATACCGGACAACATAATAAGTGGTGTTTTTTCCAGTATCAGATATCCGGAAAGCAACCATTTTGAACACGTATCGTGTTGTTTGGGAGTTAAAAAGACAATTTTATCGGGATGGCGTAGCCGGTCCAAAGGCCAGTAATCCAACAGCAGCAATAAAAACGGCAATGTTACCAGCATGGGTTTGGCCATAAGACCCAATACAAACATAACCATAACCAGGAGGTATCTAATCAGACTTGGCCGTTCCACGTATGCAGCATAACACCACAGCGTAAGCATAAAAAAGAATGCGCTGAGTACATCTTTTCTTTCGGATACCCATGCAACAGATTCGATGTGAAGTGGATGGATGGCGAACAGCGCGGCTACCACAGCACTTTTCCACATCCTATTGGTCATGCGTAGCAAAACCAGAAACAGGAGCAGTGTATTCAAAATATGAAACTGAACATTGGTCAGATGATGGGCGCCCGGGTTCATGCCATACAATGTGACATCCAGCGTGTGAGACAACCAGGTCAGGGGATGCCAGTTGGCCAGCTCAAATGATGTAAACGCCCGTTTGACGCTTAGCCTGTTTAGCCCAGACTGTACCCATCTGTTCTGGGTAACATAGCCCGGATCATCATAATTGATGAATTCAAACTGACCAACCGGATAATAGATTGATAAGGTCAGAATTGTCAGCAGAAGGCAAATGATAAACTGGGGCCGGACGTGATGCGTGATGAAAGCAGGTTTCATGATGCGATGGATTACAGCAGTTTACGTCGGGAAAAAATGAGGCTGGCGGCAATCAGCGACGTCAGTATCCAGCCGATCAAAACACCAGAGGCTTCAATCATCAGTATGCTGCTGATGGGTTGATTGTACAGCGCGGCATCCCGAAAATTGACCGCTTCCAGATTGGGCAGAACATAGTAAATGCCTTCAAATATCTGTCTGAGAAACGGTGAATCCAGTTGTCCTGCAAATGCCTTCAGGTCTCTGGCCCAGTGACCCAGAAATGAAATACCCGTTAAACAGAATACCTGCATGACAGGGGAGGTAAAACTGGCCAATAGCAGGCTGAACGCAGCCAGCAGAATCCATTCGCCCCAGATGAACCCAATGGCAATAAAATGGGACAGGGTTATGGGAATGCTTTTGGCAGCCATGATTATCAGCCAAACACAGACCAGAATCATAAAAATGGTTGAAATGACCATAACCATTCCAAGAAATTTTCCCATCAGAAAAACCGTACGGGTAACCGGTCGGGACAGAATCAGATAAGCAGTTTGTCTTTGGAATTCGTTCCGAATCAGATTGGCGCCGATGTAGGCAGACGAAATCAGTCCCCATGTGCCAATGACCCACATCCCCATGTTCTGAATGACCCGGTCAGAACCGCCTACGGCCATTTTTCCCAGTATGATGGAAAACAGAAGCAGAATGATGCCAGAGGCGCTCAGACTGAGCAGTGCCCGGTCGCGGGTGGATTCTTTCCAGACGGCTTGGGCCAGTGCTTTGATTTGGTATTTATATGGGGGGGAGGGCATAATGTTTTACGTTTCTGTCTATACACTGGCCTTGTTTTCAATGGCGTTTAAACAATCATCCAGATTAAACTGAGAAAAACTATGATAACAGCCATTTCCAGACAGGTACGACAATAATGTTATTGGGTAGCCGGACTTCGTCATCCCACGTTATAATTGTTCCGGATTGTATTGAAAATTCGTTCATTGCGCTTGTTAGACCCCGGACTTCCCGTTCAAAGGTTTTTCTATCCGACATGTCCCAGCAAACCTGGATCAATATCGTATCATCTTTAACTTGATGCCTGGCAAAAAAATCGACTTCATATCCGTCTGATGTATTCAGATATTCAACCTCATAACCATTCCTACGCAATTGCATGAAAACCATGTTTTCCAAAAGTGGTCCATAATCTGTTGAATTGCGGAATGTCATCGCATTGATAAGTCCAGTATCAATGGTATAGATTTTAGCTGGATTTATCAATCTGACTTTTTCGGAGCGACTGTGAATGGGTACTCTGGAAAATACAAATGCATCGATTAAATGATCAAGATATTCGTATAAACTGTTTTTTGTGCATTTGATCGACATGCTTTTCATCGTATTGTAAAATTTATTGATACTGAATTTTCCACACGGTGAATTCATTATGTTTCGAACCAAATACTTGAGTACAAGTATATTGCTGATATTATGACGCTCAACAACATCTTTCAACAATACAGAATCGATATATCCTTGCAGTATCTCGACGCGAAGATATTGATCAAGTCCCTGAATTTCTGGAAAACCGCCTGTTTGAAGAAAATTTTTTATCGCCTTGCGAAGCGTGGATGATGTTTTTGCACCAAATGTTTTTGGCCTATCGATAAACAGTTCATGGTATCGCAGAAATTCCTGAAAACTGAATGGAAATATTTCTACGGGCAAGGAACGTCCCCGAAGGCAGGTTGCTATCTCGATACTCAATAATTTGGAAGATGAACCGGTAATGCAAACCTGAATGTTTTCAGTGTCTAACAGTCGCCTGATAAATACTTCCCATTGATCGATACGCTGAATCTCATCAAAGAAAAAATAACATCTCAAATTGCGATGGGTTGGATATTTTCCATAATAAACATCCAGGATTTCCTGAAAATGATGGATATTGAACTCAAGCAGACGATCATCCTCAAAATTGAGGTAGATTATTTTTTCTTTCTGAACGCCTGCGGCAAGAAGCTCAGCTATTTTTTGGTAGCAGAACCAGGTTTTGCCTGAACGCCGCATGCCGATTACAACATTTGCTTTACGATTTACTTCAGCTAAAACCATATCCCGGAATACCGGAGCAGGTAAATTCCATTCATGAAAATCATCAATCAATTGAGAAATTATATTTTTCATAAGACGAATCTATCTCTTTTTTTCAGAAAGAACAAGGCATATTTGTCTCTATTTTAGAGATAGTAAACAGTTTTAATTGATTCTGATTATAAAAAATTTGGAGGTTCAATGCGATTATCCAGGGGAATAACCCCAAACGGGGTTTGGTCGTATAGCCGCTGCGTCAGCCACGGGAATGGATTGAAAAAAATATCATCCCGTCCTGAAGGGATGGGGTTTGTCTATGGTTCATCAGGATGCAATTCATGTGGAGCTTGATGCCCGTCAGACGGATGGGGCCTGGCGGTTTACAGAATTTCTCGATAGCAACAATGTATTCGAATTGGAATCTATTGGATGCCAGCTAAAACTGGGCGACATCTATGAAAAGGTGTCGACATGAAGCTATTTTGAAAATCCAAACAGCACCTCCTCAATTTCTTCTCTGACAGGACGCAAAGATTCAAGCGATGCCGGGGATGCGGCAATTTTTTCCATGATT
>Ga0351855_1136_pt3 | contig 12331 bp, 10 predicted proteins | sample BONcelFGM3001C11_FD_206794 | JGI IMG/M metagenome (GOLD analysis project Ga0351855, IMG submission 206794) | Enriched cells from coal bed in the Powder River Basin, Montana, United States - BONCAT cells FGM rep2 HSBNCT.FGM.300.1.C11 ...
GGTTCATCCTGTTGCTGACACTGGAAAGGTAGACATCCAGAAGACCCGAGACCAGTTCCCTGAAGGTTTCCACGGTGTCCATTACCCGGAAGGCGTGGTCGTGAAGGTCCCTGAGAAAAGGAACGGTGGCGGGTTTCACAAGAGGCGTGGCGTCACGCATCAGTGTTCCGAACCCTTCCCGCAGGGGCCAGACAGCCCTTCTCAGGAGTATGAGTTCCCTCTTAAGGCGGTGGATCGACGCGACCACGTCAATCTCCGGGCGGTCCAGAACAGCGGTCTCGATCTCCTCGATGTCCTCCCCCATCTCCTCCAGCGCGATGAAGTAGTTGTCCACAACGGCATCCATCAGAGCGTATGCCAGGTAATCGGCTCCAAGGGTCCGGACAACACCCTTCCCAGTGCGTATCCGCTGTCGTACGGAGTCGAAGACATCACCTTCCTTTTCCTGGAATGTAATGACGAAGCCATCGCCGAGAACAAGGCTGACCTGTTCGATATCAAGCTCGCGGCTTTCTTCATCGTACCTTATCATCTTGACCACCATGAAGACATGGTCTTCGTAGATGTCAACCTTGGGGCGCTGTGCCGTGTGCAGGACATCCTCCTGGACGAGCGTGTGCACTCCGAAATGACTGCACAGGGTCCCCACAATGGAAGTGTCGGAAAGACCCGTGACATTCAGCCATGTAACGGCTTTCGAAGCCCTGAAGGAGAGGGCTTCCTCAAGCGTCAGGGATTCCAGTTCCCTGAGGTCGGAAACTGTGTAATCCATTATGGCAAGCGTCGCCTCCGGGGAGTGTCTCTCCCCGATATGGACCAGCGTGCCGGGCGCCTGCCCTCTTTTTCGTCCAAGCCCCGCAGCGTAAAGACGGCTCATGCAACACCCCTTTCAGCGGATGAACTCACATGGGTTTATTGGCAATGCCACATCCATCCGCCAGTGACATGGTTTTCGGGGCAGCCTTTCTGCTCAGCGTTTCTTCTTCAGATAGTTCGACTTGACCCAGGGCCAGTTCAGGCTCAGATGCAAGGCTCCCAGCAAAAGAAGCACAAGACCGAAGACCGGATGCATGAGTTTGAAGTGCTCGTAGAAACTGAACCTGAAAATGCCTGTCACTCCCTGATACAGAAGTACGGCGAACATGACCGGGTTCAGCGTCCGAAGGGCTTTCTGTCTGTTCACTGGTTCTCCTTCCCTTTCACTCTTGTTATCTCCTGCGAAACATTCCCATTATATCTATCCATGCATGACACGAAAACGATCGGAGAGGAAATGAAAAGACAACTCGCAGGCATTCAGATCGCTCTGGCGCTGGTTCTGATCCCGGCGTGCACCAGCGGGGCGGAAGCGGGGAACAACACGCCGGGTGCACCCGACTCCCCCATCGTACACACCGTTGACGGAGTCACCCTGACAATCAGGCCCGCTACCGATTCACTTCTGATAAGCATCAGCGCCCCCACCACCGGATGGGTGTCGGTTGGGTTCGAGCCATCGCGTGTGATGAAGGATGCGGACATTTACATAGGGTATGTCCAGGATGGTGAAGTCTTTCTCAGGGATGATTTCGGCACGGGCAACACCTCCCACGCGCCCGACACGAGCCTTGGCGGCGAAAGCAGCTTCACCGGACTCTCGGGAACCGAAGCCGACGGTGTTACCAGCATAACATTCACCATTCCGCGGAACTCCGGCGACAGTTTCGACAAGGTGCTGGCCGCCGGCGGCAGCTACAAGGTCCTCCTGGGGTACGGACCCGATGGTTCCGATGATTACACGACTTACCACAGATGGGTGAAGTCCGTTGATCTGACGCTCTGACAAAGACGGGAGGCGGCTTTGCACGGCAGACCCGAGTGCGTGGAAGAGCTTGAGTCCAGGCTTTCGGAAGCCGACGAGAACCAGCGCGCCGGAATTCTGAACGGGCTGGCGTCCCTGGTGACGGAGAGCAGCCCCGAAAGAGGGGCCAGGCTTTCCCGCGAAGCCCTCGAGCTTTCGCGGGCAACAGGGAACACGGATCAGGAAGCTGCGGCTCTATTCGGGCTGGGTGATTCCGGACGGGTATCGGGTGATTACCGGAGCGCTCTCGAGCACTACTCCATGGCACTTGACCTGTTCAGCAACCAGGGGAACGCCCTTCAGAAGGGCCGCTGTCTCAGGCGTCTCGGCGATGTCCATTATTTCGTCACCAATCTGGATCACTCCCTGCGCTACTATCTGCGCGCCCTGAGGGTCTTCGAGCAGATCGCCGAGAAGGAGGGAACGGCATCCGCACGGCTCCAGGCCGGTCACCTCCTTGCAACTGTCGGGAATGTGCTCAAAGCCTCCGGTGACGGAAACGGCGCTCTCGAGTACTACCGGCGCTCCCACTCCGTCTATGTGAGGGAGGGTTTCTCAGAAGGCATACCAGGCGTTCTTCACAACATGGGTGACACGCTTCAGGAGAAGGGCAGGCTGGACGAAGCCCGTGAGCTTTACAAACAGGTGCTCTCAGACGCCAGGGAGAGGAACGACGATTACCTCTGTTCCATTGCCCTGAACAGTCTCGGATCGGTTTGCCTTCAGAAGAAAGAATTCGAAGAGGCTGACGCGCTCTTCCAGAAGTCCCTCGAGACATCTACAGGGATGGGAAGAAAGAGGGGTATTCTCACAAGCCTGGTGAAGCAGGTCGAACTCAGAAGGCTTCAGGGGCTTGAGCGGGAAGCGCTCGAGATCTCTCACAGGGCCGAGGTCCTTGCTCTGGAGCTGAACGATCGCGGGGCGCACTCGGGCATCCTTCACGAGAAGGCAGTCCTGTTGCACTCTCTGGGTGAGCACCATGAGGCGTTCACGACCATCGCCCGGCAGCAGAAGCTGCACGAGGAGGTCATGGCGGAAAAGAGGGTGAGGCAGATCGATGTTCTCAGGCTTCGCTACGAAACCGAGGCCAAGGAGAGGGAGATAGAGCGCCTGCGGCGGGACAGGGCAGTCCAGCGGATAATGATCTTCGGAGCGGCGGCAGGGCTGATCCTTGCGGGAGTATCGCTGTCATCGGTCTACCGGAGCGTTCGTTTGAGAACCAGGGTCAACAAAGAGCTGAGCAGCAAGAACACCGAACTGGCAAAAGCCTACTCCAGGGTCGAGGAGCTCTCCAGAACCGACGAACTGACGGGGCTTGCCAACCGGAGGGCCATGATCGAGCGTCTCACGAACGAGCAGGCCAGATCCGCGAGGAACGGCAGGGGATTCGGCCTGATCCTGGGCGACATCGATGACTTCAAGGCTTGGAACGACAAGTGCGGCCACGAGTGCGGCGACGCCATTCTGGTCGAGCTTTCAAACCGTCTTCGAAAGGCCCTTCGTGAGCAGGACCTTCCTTCCAGATGGGGAGGTGAGGAGTTCATGATAATCCTCCCTGACACCGATAACAACGGCTGCGCACGGGTTGCTGAGAAATTGAGGGAAGCGGTCTGCTGTAAACCGTTCCTCTGGAAGGGCAGCAGGATAGATCTTACAATGACGTTCGGCATCTGCGAGGGCGGTCTTGTTCCGATAGACGAGGCCCTCAGGGTGGCAGATACCGCGCTATACAGGGGCAAACGTTTGGGCAAGAACAGAGTGGAAAGAGCTGGGTAACACAGGGTCAATCTTTCCTGCATATTACAGGTGGTTGCAGAACTGGTTCATGCCGGTGCATGGATCCCAAAAGACCCCAAGCAGCGGCTCGAACAGCCCGTGAAAGTGTGCTGAAATGTCTTACGATGCCACCCTTGACACTCCACGGGTCTCATGGAGACGCAGGTATTCCACTCCCGTATTCAGCGCCGTGTACACGCTTCTCATGAAAGCCAGAGGACCTGTCATCAGGCGCTGGTACGACCAGATGACCCGGATCGACCGCGATGCAGACATGACCCTGATGAATTACGGCTGGGCATCCCTCGACTGCTCGCAGGTGCCTGTGCTTCTCGAAGAGGCCGACGAAGTGAACAGGTACAGCATACAACTCTACCATCAGGTAGCGGGCGCCGTGGATCTCACGGGTAGTGATGTGCTTGAAGTGGGAAGCGGCAGGGGGGGCGGGGCATCGTTCATAGCCAGATATCTGAAACCCGGGTCGATGACCGGCCTCGATTTCTCCCCCAGAGCCATAGCTTTCTGCAACGGCCATTACAGCGTTCCCGGTCTGAGTTTCCAGCAGGGAAACGCAGAAAGTCTGCCGTTTGACCCCTCTTCTTTCGACGCCGTTGTAAACATAGAATCTTCGCACTGTTACGGATCCATTCCAGGTTTTCTCCAGGAAGTCCATCGGGTTCTCCGACCGGGCGGGCACTTCCTCTACTCCGACTACTGCCAGGAAAGCCAGCTGGACACGCTCAGGCATCAGATAAGCCACACCGGCTTTTCCATAAAAAGCGAGACCGACATAAGCGCAAACGTTCTGAAAGCGCTCCAGGATGACGACGCCCGAAAACGCGAACTCATAAACAGAAAGGTCCCGGGCTTCCTTAGGGGCTTTTTCAACGAGTTCGCCGGGCTTCAGGGAACCCGTTCCTACAACAGCGCCCTCCGCCGGGGCGAGAAGGTCTACTTCAGGTTCGTACTGGAGAAATAGCCTCAGGGAACTCGGACGACACGCAATGTTCGGGTTTCCCCACCGAAACTGACACTCACGAAATACATCCCGGGAGCAGCCGCGTCCGCATCCCAGCTTACGCTGTGGCTGCCGCCTGCCGTGCAGGCGAAGACCTTTGTCATGACAGTTCTTCCTGCAAGGTCGTAGACGGAGAGATCAACTGCTCCCGGAAACGCCAGTGTGAATGTCAGGGTTACGCTGGTTTGGAATGGGTTCGGGGCTGCGGAAAACCCGGTGACCTGCGGGGTGGGAGACCCCGCAAGACCAAGGCCGGTATCGACCGTGAAGCTGTAAAACCCTGCGGGAGCAGTTCGGGGAAGGGTTTCGGTCCTGCCCGAAAGGTCGGATGCGCCAAGGTAGTACTCAAGTACTGTACCGACGGGATGGGCGGGGATCTGTCCCGTGAGCGAGTCACCTCCGACAGGGACCAGGGGCACCGTGGTCCACGGGTCGATCCCTGCCTCCCTGTAGCGCAGGAACGTTTCGCCAGGGATAAGTGCGGCTCCACTGTACGGGCGGATAAGGCACTCCACGGCAAAGTGCGGCTCGGATGGCATAAGCGAATCGAGCGGACGGTGTTGGATGAGAAGCATTTCACGGTCGGTCATCTCACGGACTCGGCAGTGCAGGGCATCGTAGTAGTACCAGCCTTCGTAGTGAACTCCGATGACCTCATAGCCGGGCATGGCGTTCTGGTAGGTCTGAAGGGCTGGTTCGTCGGCGGGTATTCCGAAAAGCGGCACGAACACCTTTCCGTTCAGAATGTAAGAGTTGGTGTAGGCCGCAAGCGAGTTTCCGGAGTACGAGTCGCAGTATATCCTGACCACGTTGTAGGGGCGTCCGAAGCAACTCATCTCGGTTGTCAGTCTGTCGTTGATGGCTGCAAGCCGCGGGTAGTCGGAGTGCCAGACCGGCACCTGCTTCAGCAGGATGGTCTCCTCGTCCAACAGCTTGGCAGCGCAATCGATGTGTTGAAGCCCGTACTCCTCCGGATTGGCGAGTATGTTGTAGGTGGAAAGACCAAGCCAGTTCGCGGAGAGGGACAGGAACTCCTCATGGCTCCACAGGGCGAGGTTTTCGGTCAGCATGGAGAGCACGCTGAAACCGGTTCCGCAGCCGTCGACCATGAAGTTGCCCCCCGTGAGGTATGCGGGAAACTGCCAGACTGGGCATCCCAGCTCCTGTGCCAGAGCCTGGTTCACGATGTCATCATCTTCGTATCCCCTGCTGCGTGAGTAATCCCGGTAGGGTCCTCCCGGACCCCACGGATAGCCGTCGAAAATGGGGTCGATGATCCCGCACTCACCCGAACCGTCAAATCCCCAATGGGGACCCCAGTCCCTTGTCCAGTGGCTGTACGTGGAGACTTCGATGAACCGGCAGTGACTCGTGTCTACCCCCCACGCGGCAAAAGCCTGCAGAGCTTCAGCCTGATGGGCCCAGTTCTCCACGAGCACATAGAGCGAATCATCCCTTGCCAGTTCAACTACGAGTTCGGACGGAATGCCAAGCGGCCAGCGAACAAGCGTGCCGTACGATGGTTCCCATTCCGCAGCTGCCCTGAACGGAGGCTCGGGTTGAGAGAGCACGGCCGCGTAAATCGAAAACAGAGCCAGGATGGACTTTTCCATTCCGGTAACATAGGAACAATCATACCCAGTGACCCAAGGGGCCTCTCATTGAACCAGGACTCGGCAAGGAAGCATTGACAATACCGCTACACATCTGTATACATCTGTGTCTCAAACGGAAGGGTAACATGAACACCATCGCATTCTGCGGGCTTGACTGTCTGGTGTGCCCGGCACACATCGCACACCGTAACGACGATCAGATCCTTCGCGAGAAAACCGCCGCCGAATGGTCCAAAGCCTACGAGGCCAGCATCAGCCCGGCAGACGTGAACTGCACGGGCTGCCGAAGCAACGGCATCCAGTTTTCCTGGTGCAGCTCGGGCTGCCCCATCCGAAAATGCGCCATCGAACGGGAGATGCTGTCCTGCGGAGTCTGCACCGATTACCCATGCGAGAAACTCGGGTTCATCCTGAACAACTGCCCCGACGCAAAAGAACGCCTTGATGCGGAAAGGGCTCAGGGGAATGTCTGAAACACGTGTTCCCCGTGCGGTTCAAGGGTGACGAAACGGGGAATGATGCGCAACTGTCCCTCCGGGGTCCTTGAACTCACACAGACAAGGTAATCTCCCGCGCCAAGATCGATGGTGTCAGGTTCAGTCGGGTCGAACCATGCCCAGTCCAGGGGAATGAACCCGCCTTTTACGGCAACGCTCACAGTACCGGTCCAATCACCCGCGGGCAACACGTCCGGCGGAACAACAACGATCCTTCCAGTTTCCGTAAGACTCCCCGTGACGAGTTCGCCCGTGTTTTCCCACACCGCAAGGGCAAGACCCCCGAAAGCTGCGGGAACAGGCTCCCAGGGCATGCTCAGTGGTTTCCAGCCCGTTTCGTGCGAGTACACTTCGACCCACCTGCGCGTTCCGCCGTCCTCTCCCCCGAACCAGCCATTGATCTGCCTTGCTGCAATACCCATCGATCTCAGGCTGGCGCACAGAACGACCGTGCATTCCACGGGGGTTGCGCTTCCAGCTGCCAGAACCACAAGGGGGGGTTCTACCCCTCCCAGATAGCCCTGCGCGCCGATCTCGACTTCCTCTGCAAGCATCTTTACCATCATTTGGGCTGTCTCGTGGGGATCGGGGATCGGACCCGGAAGCACGGCCCCCCAGTATTCCAGCAACGAGGCTCGGTAGGCGCTCACCGGCTCCTGGTCTACCCTGTAATCCAGAATACAGGACAGGAACATGCTGTCGGATAGCTCCTCACCGAAAGCGGTTCTCCTGTCGAGGGCGCCCCGGATATGGTCGTTCAGGGCTTCGGACGTCATCTCGAGCCTGTCCAGCCGGGGAATGCTTCCGAAAAGGTACCATGCGCACCACAGCTCATCACCGGTAAGGGTTTCGAATGCAGCGCACCACATATCCCTGTTGCCGGGAGTGTCTTCGAGCAGGCTGTCCCTCTCTGCGGGAGTCAGCGATCCGAACACACCGATCAGGCACACGATAACGGTCATCTATCCACCCCGATGCCCATCAGGGCCTCCACTCCGGAGTCATCCGACTCTCGGGGGGAGAAGCTCGTCGTGACTCCCGGCGAGATCTCCACCAGAGAGGTGCGGACCGGCCATCCCCATGTCAGCAGATATGACCCCGCACCGAGTTCAACCTCCCTCAGGGGAGGGGTGATCGTTAGAACGCGCCTCGGGGCGCCGTAGTTGAAAACATTCACCCACACTTCGACCGAATCGTCCACGATCTTCAGCAGGCCCGTATCAGCGTAGGAGGACGTTACGGGCAGGAAAGACACACCGGCGTTGTACCTGACTGCGCCGTCTACCGAATCACAGACAATGGCGAGTATCAGTGCCGATGCCGCAGCCCTTTCAGTGAACCAGTTCTCCTGGGGAAGCCTGTTTTCCGTGCTCACTCTTTCCAGACACTTCCACCCCTCCGGCGTCCAGACCTCGGGCCACGCATGGTTGCCGTCAACGCTGAGCCACCACGGCGTGTAGACCTGTCTGCAGGGGATGCCAACGCTTCGCAGGGCATCCATGAAGAATACGGTGAGTTCCTCGCACCTGCCGATACCGGAACTCCATGTGACAAGTGGTGACTGATCCCTGAGCTGGGTGGGCCGGTAGTCCGTAAGTGAATCGCTCCAGTCGGATATTGTCAGGACAGCTTCCTCTATGTCTGTGACGCCCTCGACAAGCGGCATAACATGCTGCATGAAGAGCGGCCTCCAACGGGTGAGCGGTTCCTGGCTCACTCGCGTCGGAAGCACGTACCTTGTAAAAACGCTGTCCGGGATCGCTCCTCCCCATGGAAACAGTCCCCTGGTCAGGAGGGCAAGCTCACAGTTCTCAAGCAGTACCGAGTAACCCGGTTCGTGGGAATCCGACCGGGGTGACCTTGCCAGAAGAAAGTCCATGCAGTGCTGCACGCCAAGGTCCGAAACCATTGTTCCTGCCAGTAAAAGAAGGGCAAACAAAGGGCCACCATCCGTTTCCAGCCCGCACAAACGAAGGGGGGAGGCCGAAGCCTCCCCCGAATCGAACCCTTGCGCGGGATTTAGAAAAGGGACTTGATCGAGCCCCAGCTGTCGCGGGAAAGAGCGGTTTCGCCGCTGATGATCATGAACTGCTCGTAGGCGGTGCCCCAGGTGGACTGGCTGCTGGCCCATGAGTTGCCGTTGTCCTGGCTGAAGTAGGTCATGTCAGCCCAGCTCTGGACGGCGGCGAGCCAGTAATGGGCGCCGGAGCCACCGGTGGAAGCCATGGCAACCCAGTACTTGGTGCCCCCGGTGAAATCGATCTGGGGTGTGGTGATCTCGGTGTACCACAGAGCGTAGCCCCACTGGGAAAGGCCGGTGTTGGTGTGGTTGACTGCGGTGGAAGTGTGGCTGCTGACGATGGCACCCGGGCCGGTGGCATTGGCACGGAGCTGGATGTTGAAGCCTGTGGCAGCGCTGGTGGCGTAGATGGCCCAGATCTCGATGAAGTCGATGTATCCGGTGTTTGCGTAGGTGAAGTCATCGGCGATCATCCAGCTGTTGGCGCTGCTGAATCCGAGGCCGTTGCTGAGAGCACCGTAGGCGAAAGGCTGGGAGCAGATGATGTCGTCGCCGGCGATTTCGGGGGTGATGGGCTCGGCATTGATGTGGCCAAGCTGGGTGTTGGCGAAAGCAAATCCCGCGATCACGAGCAAGAGCATAGAAACAAACTTCATGAGAGTCTCCTTATGGTTAGGGTCGAACAAAAAGGAACGTGGAGTAAATAGTAACCTGCCTGCCGCGTGTCAAGCCCGAATCATACCCCCGCCTCCCACTGCGCGGGGTCGGGGGATAGCCTCTCCAGAACATCATCGTTCACAATGACTTGGAACCTGTCCCTGAGCTTGTCGAGGAGAACATCTGTTGCCCCGGCTTCAAGACGGTGTCTGGCTGTCCGGGTGAGCTGGGTTTCCATCTCCTCGATGGTGACGGGACGGGGCGGCATCACCTCCCGGAGGCGGAAGGCGGCGAAGTACCCCTCGGTGATCTCGAATGGACCGAACCATGTGAGCGTGTCGGTCCCATCGATGCCGAAAAGGACCGAAGCGGTTTCCGCGGGAGCTTCGGCAATGATCAGCGGCCGGCTGATCCGTGGATCACCGCCGGGAGATGCCAGTTCGGGCACTCCGGGAAAACCTTCGAGACCAATACCATCAGCCATCGCGCGACGAAGTTCCGGCAACGCCCCAATACCGGCTGACGCCAGATGGAACACCCTCTGCTCGGCCGTTAGCGGGGGCTCCGCCAGCATCGAGTACTCCTCTTCAAGGTCAGCCCGTGTCACTGTCACTGCGCTGTCGAGGTATTGCCTCACAAGAACCTCGGCTGCCTGACTTTCAAGGTAAGCCCGCGACGCTTCCCTAAGTGAGTCGGCAACGAGCGGGTACTCAGACTCCAGCAAATTCCTGTAGTGGCTTTGCATCAGGAGGTTTTCCAGGATCATGTCCGACCAATGGGCACTGGCTTCCACATGAGGGAACCTTGACTGGAAAAAAGCGAGTTCCGTCTCGATCTGACTCCTGGTCCACTGTCCCAGCGGCGAGTGCAGGACGACCGAGTCTTCCGGCAGCAGGCTTAGGTTGGCAAACCCTGGGCTGATGCCGGTCTCACCTTCCTCAGTGATGCGGGCAAACTCTGCAAGGTACCGAAAGCGCTCCCTTTCCCTGCCGATGATGATTGCCACGACACTGTCAGGCAGGCTTTCGGTCTGGCCGGGTATCCTTACAAGGGAATCGAGCGTGACCACTCCGAATCCCTCAAGTGATGCACTCTCTCCCGGGGAGATTTGCTGAAGAGCTGCTCCGAGTTCCCTGGGCAGTTCGGCGATCGCGAACGGCCCCTTTGGACAAGGCGAGTCCGACGAGAAAATGACCAGTACGCCCTGGTTCTCCCGCCAGAACTGCATGTCGCCTTCGGTCACCGAAGCGATTTCCTCATCGGCAGCAAGGGTCCGGGCCATCATCGCCGACTCCACCCGCAGCCAGCAGGAAGCCATGGCGTTGAGACCCTCATCCTCAAGCATCCCTGACTCTTCCACCAGAAGAAGAATGGCTTCCTTTCCCGACAGCGCGTCAATGAATGATCCCGCAGGATCATCAGACTCAGCAAAAAAGGCTCTTTCTTCCTCATCCAGAGAAGCCCAGATACCCGCGGCATCAGCCACTGTCAAAGTGTCGTGCGGTGAGGCAATGATCCACTGGTCCCCATCAATTTGAGCGCGGGAACACCCGGTGGTTGCCATCGTTACTGCGACTGCCAGAAATGCGATCATCCTCATCAAACGCTCTCCTGTTCTGCGTGATCGGGTCGGCGCAGGCCGGAAAGGCCCGAAGACCGTCAAACGATGTTAACATACAACAGGATCACCCGGGATGAATACTCACATCCCTTCCAACGGTCTTTCGCGAAAGGGGCAGGGGCGGTCCGCCCCTGCCATGTCCACCGCTGGTGCTGTCGCTACCGCACCTGGAACTCCACCCTTGTCGTCCCCGGGCCGGCTCCGGTAATCGTCCTCCCGTTGAGCCACTGCACCGCCTTCAACTCCATGTTCCTTCTGCCCGTCGAGTTCTCCAGCACTGTAACCTCTGTCACGCGGCCGTCGGAGTTCAGTTCAAGCTCCAGGACCAGTGATCCGGAAACACCTGTGTCCGCCTCTCCCAAAAGGGTCTGGAGCTCATCCGCCAGCTCCAGCATGACACTTCTGAACGCCGATGGTCTTGCCCCCAGAGGATCGCCGACAGAAACGAGGCTGACGACTGGGATCGGCGTGATGTACCCGTATGAAGCGGAATCGTATGACTCTTCCATCTCGCCCGCAACAAGCGACGAGGTCCTGGTGCTTCCGCCCCTTCCGTTCATGGAGTAAGTGGCGGGAAACGGAGCCGGCTGTCCGAACACGCCCTGATAGCTCACACCAGAGGGCATGTTGACCGGAACATCAACCCTGAGCGGGTCAGAGGAACCTGCCCTTCTCTCGGAGTCCACGGCCACGAAAGCAGTGTACTCGCACAAGACCCTGTAATCAAGGCTGACCCCGATCATGCTTTCGGTGATGTCATCCCTCTCGGACTGGGAAAGACTTGGCGAGTATGTCTCCCTGCGCAGTCCGGCAAGCCTCCGGGATGCCCACAGGCGGTCAGCGGCAACATTCCCCTCCCCGCTCCGGGGAAGCGTTATGCTGATGTTCCTGGTCCAGTCACGCCCTCCAAGCGATCCAGTCACCCTTACCGTTCCAGTACCGGGGCGTTCGAAACGGCCCGTTATCACAAGTGGTTCGCCGTCGAAAAGGTCTCTGGTCCCGCCGAACTGCACGTCGCTCACGGAGAGGTTTCCCCAGTCAAGCTCGATCCCGACGAGGTAGGGGTTGTTGATCTTCCGGTAGATCTCCGCTACAGCAAGTTCAGGGTCCTCGTTGTAACCGACGTAAGTGGCACTGCCCATCCCCTCCTGCGCCAGCCCTTCGATGAGATACCTGTTGACGCTCGAGCCGACACCGATGCTGAACAGTCTGGTGTTGTCCCTCACCGTTGACTGAAGCTCGCCGAGTATCTCCGATTCGTTGCCGATGTAGCCGTCGGTGAGGAA
>Ga0351855_1184_pt1 | contig 11974 bp, 11 predicted proteins | sample BONcelFGM3001C11_FD_206794 | JGI IMG/M metagenome (GOLD analysis project Ga0351855, IMG submission 206794) | Enriched cells from coal bed in the Powder River Basin, Montana, United States - BONCAT cells FGM rep2 HSBNCT.FGM.300.1.C11 ...
TGAGAGATGAATATTTACAAGATAAAATGAAAAAGGGTTATGAAGAGTATTTGAAGGGGAAGAAATGAGAAAAATCATTCTAATCAATATTTTCTTTATCGCTTTAGCGATTGAACGTCTGTAGAAACGCAAATGAAAGCAAGACAATATGCCGTAGGCATTAAACATTGTTTACATTTAACAGCTACGCTGTAATTAGGGCATGTTAAATTGTGTTGTTACCGACATTTAACAGCTACGCTGTATTTTTCTTTATCGCTTTAGCGATTGAACGTCTGTAGAAACGCAAATTAAAGCAAGACAATATGCCGTAGGCATTAAACATTTTTTACATATAACAGCTACGCTGTAATTAGGGCATGTTAAATTGTGTTGTTACCGACATATAACAGCTACGCTGTATTTTCTTTATCGCTTTAGCGATTGAACGTCTGTAGAAACGCAAATTAAAGCAAGACAATATGCCGTAGGCATTAAACGTAATGAAAATTTAAAAGTATTTTTTTGATATTGAAGAAATGCAAAAGTAAATTATGCTCAAAATGATTTTTTTACTATTTTTGTGTTATCTGATTAGATAAATTGAATTTATGAAATAATTAAAGTAAAATTATAAATTAGAAGAAACAAAATAATGAAGGAAACATTTCAAATAAAAGCAATTGAGAATATTAAAATGGCTGAATTTGCTTTTGAAAATGATTGTTATAATGCATCTGCCAATAGAGCATATTATGCGGCTTTCCACGCCGCTATAGTAGCAATCGTTTCAACTGGAATTGAACCAAAAATTGACCATAAAATTATTCAGACTGTATTTGCTGATAGTTTTTTTAATAGAAGAAAGATTCTTTCGTCTAAGTATAAAAGTTATTTGAAGGATTTGCAAGATATTAGAAATATTGCTGATTACAGAATGCTAAGTGTGAGTAAAAAGTTAGCTAAACAGCAATTAGAGAAAGCAAAAGAATTTATTGAAATTATTTTTAAGGTAATAATATGAATATAAATATAAAACAGCAACAATTAATTGAAGAATTGTTAGCAAAGGTTCAAGAAAGATATCCTGAGATTGTTTTTAAGAATCTTGAGGTATCTCCCGACGATTCTGAACATATTTGGATTAATGTTATTTCCAATATGGACGAAGACCGTACTATTGAAATGCACTCGTATTCTGCCGAGTTAGCGACAGATATTTTACTCGATTACGGTTATTCATTGTCAATTATGCCTGAAAATCCCGAATTGGTTTTTGCTTAATAAGATTAGTTAAAACAAGTTTGAATAAAATCTTAGCCCAAATAATATTTATTTATTGAGGCTTTAAACGTATAAACATATAACAGCTACGCTGTAATTGTGGTCATGTCAGAATTACGTTGTTACCGACATTTAACAGCTACGCTGTATTTTCTTTATCGCTTTAGCGATTGAACGTCTGTAGAAACGCCAATCCCAAAAGATATTATGCCGTAGGCATTAAACATTTTTTACATATAACAGCTACGCTGTATGGACATCAAATCACAATCAAATTGTTACCAAAATGTAACAGCTACGCTGTATTTTTCTTTATCGCTTTAGCGATTGAATGTGTGTAGAAACGCCAATCCCAAAAGATATTATGCCGTAGGTATTAAACATTTTTTACATATAACAGCTACGCTGTATTTTTCTTTATCGCTTTAGCGATTGAACGTCTGTAGAAACGCAAATCCCAAAAGAAATTATGCCGTAGGCATTAAACATTTTTTACATATAACAGCTACGCTGTATTTTTCTTTATCGCTTTAGCGATTGAACGTCTGTAGAAACGCCAATCCCAAAAGATATTATGCCGTAGGCATTAAACATTTTTTACATATACCTGCTACACTATAAATATATGTAATTTTTTCTTGGACTATCTTATCTAAATACAAAAAGTTAGCTGTAATTTGCATGTAATTTTTACATAGATGCTTATTAGCTGATTATTAGTCGCAATAATATTTTGAAATATGAATCCAATAATATTTTAATTAGGCTATGTTGATGTACTTATATCCTTTTCTGCTTAGTTCAGTTATCGAAAAATTATATGTACGTTCTTTAACAATAATTCTATTCCTGCAAATAAATAAGATGTAAATCTTGAGCAGAAAGTTCTGCCGATTTTAATAATAATTTATATGAATCCGATACTTTATTTATATTGATTGAATCAAAAGTTCCTTTTCCTTTTCCGATAATGATTGGTGCTAAAAAAATATGCAATTCATCAATCAATTTTGCTTTCAAAAATGACGATAATACTTCAGTGCCGCCTTCAACAAGTATTGATGCTATTTTATAATTATCTAAAAGTAATTTTAAGCATTTTTGCAAATCAATTTTACCGTCTGAATTCGTATTAACTGCTTGTATCTGGATGCCTGATGATTCAAGTATTTTCGCTTTGTCTGTGTTCAAAACATTCCGGCTTGTACAAATAATTGTCTTAGTATCATTGCAGTCTTTTAAAACATTTGCATTTAAATTTATTGATAAATTTGAGTCCAATATTACTCTGACAGGATTTCTGCCTTCGACAGCTCTTACAGTTAGTTCGGGATTGTCCGTATCAACCGTATTTCTGCCAACCAAAATTGCATCAATTTCCGAACGCATTTTATGTACCATTATTCTGCTTTCTTCAGAGCTAATCCATTTTGAATCACCGCCAATTGTTGCTATTTTTCCATCGAGCGATTGTGCGACTTTTGCAACTATATATGGTATCCCCTTTGTTATATGTTTGATAAAAAATCTATTCAGCCATTTTGCTTCATCTTCAAGAATTCCGCTTATGACTTCAATCCCTGCATCCCGTAATATCTTTATGCCTTTGCCTGCAATGAGTGGGTTTGGGTCTTGCATTCCAATAACTACTCGTGAAATATTCCTGCTAATAATTAGGTCAGTACAAGGAGGTGTTTTACCTTGATGGCAACAGGGTTCAAGATTTACTACCAATGTAGTTCCTGATAAATCAGTTTCTTTTAAATTCCTTATAGCCACCACTTCAGCGTGGGGTTCGCCAAATTTTTGATGATATCCTTCTGAAATTATTTCTCCATTTTTTAAAATTACTGCTCCTACCAAAGGATTTGGACTTACATAACCGGCACCCATTTTTGCCAGTTCAAATACTCTCTGCATAGCATCAAAATAAGTCATGAATTATTTCCTATCATAAAACAATTCTGTTCTGTACGGCTTCGGGAGTGCAGGTATCATCATGTTAATCGAATAATCTCCATCCACGATATCTTCTCCATCGTTATCCTTCAAATTCCATGAATAGGAATAAAGAAAAAACTCACCGATATTTTCAGGATAAACAGGATAAATTACCTGCATAAAATTACCACCTTCCTGTGAATTATAAATTGGCTTTCCTTTCATATTTCTGACTTCCAATCTAAAAATTTCGGAATTGGGAATGTATTCATCAGTTATATTATATCTGTAAGCCAAAATTCCAAAATCAATTTTTCTTTCATCCTTTGCAAGAACTAATGGTATTAATTTCAGAATTTTTTCAGAAGCTTTAAAAAGTTCCACTTTTGATTTGCGTAAGTGATAGATACCTTCCGCAGTATTCAAATCAATTTCGAGAGAGATTAAATTATTCAGAAAAATACCTTTTTTGGAATAGCTGGCAAATGAATATAATACGCTACTGCTTTCAAACTCCTTTAAAGCAATACCGGCTTTTTTAATATTCGAACCATCTAATTTGGAATAAAATTGTATATTTTTTTCGGAATATTCCGCCGTAATACTGATACTATTAATCTTGCTTAAAAATAATTCAGAATTGTCGGCTGAAAATTTTTCGTTTAATAGAATGGAGAATAATATTGAATCACCTTTTTCCACTAACCTAATCTCAGTTTCTATGTTTTGAGGTATAGGATTTTTAACAATGTTTTCCTTAACGCTTGTGCATGAAACAAGAGTTAACATAGAAAATAATATAAATATTTTTTTCATAATAACTTTTCTTATAAATTAGTAAAATTTCAAAAAGTAATATTAATTTATTAATTTGAATTTTGCAAGTTTGTTGAAAAATAATTTTAAATAAATATGGAGAGTTAGTGATGAGAATTTTAAAAGAAGATACAGTGGCAATAACTGTTGATATACAGTCAAAGTTGTTTCCTTCAATATATGATAATGAAAAAATCGAAAGAAATTGCATTAAGTTAATTAATGGACTTAAGATTTTTGAAATACCTTTAATCGTTACAGAACAATACGTTAAGGGATTAGGCGAAACAATTCCTTCAATAAAAGATGCATTAAAAGAAGATTATAATCCGATTGAAAAAATGGCATTCAGTTGTTGCCAATCCAAAGATATTATGAAATTCATAAAGGATTTCAATAAAACTCATGTTATTTTGTTCGGAATCGAAACTCATGTTTGCGTAATGCAAACAGCATTGGATTTATTGGGATTGGGTATTACTCCTGTGATTGTTGAAGATTGTGTATCCTCGAGAAATCCGAACGATAAGAAGATGGCGATTAAAAGATTGAGGCAGGACGGAGCAATTATTACAACATTAGAATCTTTGTTATTCGAGATTTGTCAGGAATCCGGCACAGACGAATTTAAGCAATTGCTAAAAGTTGTGAAATAATTTGCATAAGTAATATAAAAATAAATTGGTTGCAAAAAACAGTCTTTTGTATTGTTGATTTCTATAAGTAAATTAGACTATGATTATTGCTTATCAATAGATTTCAAACATTAACAATAGATTTTAATCATTAACAGGTGAAATATATTAATTTTAATGAATAATTGAAACATTAATAAAATTCGTTGATTTGAATAAGATATAATATTAAATTTTTTAAAGTTTAAATATTTAATTAAATTACACTTTATTCATGTTGTCAGTTTGAACAAAAAGGTTTTTTTTATGAAATATGTCTTGACTTTGTTAGTAGCGTTCTTTTTTATTTCAAATATCTATGCAAATGATTTGGAATTATCATTTTTAGATACAAAAACAATTGGTGCTTTGGAATTTATTAAAAATAATCCCGATGCAGATGGCAGGGGAGTACTTGTTTATATTCTCGATAGTGGTGTTGACCCCTCTGTCAGGGGGCTTTTAGTTACTGCTGATGGAAAAACAAAAGTAATTGAAATGCAGGATTTCACAGGGCAGGTGGAAATTGAAATGAATGAAGCCAAACAGGAAGCTGATGCCTTGACCTACAAAGACTTTCGGCTTGTTGGTTATAAAAATCTCGATTTAAAGTCAAAGGATGGCAAATATTTAATAGGAATTATTGACGAAGAAAAACTTTATAAAAACTCTGCAGTAAAAGATATTAATAATAATGGCAGAAATGATGATAAAATCCCGGTTTTAGTCTTTAAAATTTCAGATGCAGGCAAATTGAAAGATGCAAAAGGATATGTAAAACCGGATGAATCCAAAGATATTTGGGTCTATTATGTAGATGAAGATTTGAATGGAAGGATTGATGATGATAAAGCAAGATTTGATTATAAATACAACATGGATTACTTCGATTTCACTAAATATGAATCCGGTAAAAAGTCTCCTATGGCTATGTCTGCAAATTTCTGCCCGCAGAGAAATTTATTAATTATAAATACTAATGACAATGCACACGGTACTCATTGTGCCGGAATTGCCGCAGGTTATCAGATAAATGGTCAAGCCGGATATAACGGAATTGCTCCGGGAGCTTTTATTGGCTCTTTAAAAATCGGAAATGATGTATTATCCGGTGGTGCAACGACAACGGAATCAATGAAAAAAGCTTATGAATACGGCGTTAAATATATGAAAGAAGCAGGATTCAAATATGCTGTTTTTTCTATGAGTTATGGCATTGGTTCGGAAACTCCCGGCAATAGCGATATGGAAATATTTCTCGAAGATTTTGCAAGAAAGCATCCTGAAATAATTATTGTCAAATCAATGGGAAATTCCGGTCCCGGTATAAATACTGTCGGTAATCCCTCGACTGTTAATTCTACATTGGCAGTAGGAGCTATGATAGCACCTTCAACTTTGCAGGATTTATATGGCTCGCAAAGAAAAGAAAATTGGATTACTGCTTTTAGTTCTCGTGGCGGATGTGTTTCTCAGCCCGATGTTGTCGCTCCCGGAGCCGCCGCATCTACTGTGCCTGAATACACAAAAGGAGATGCTTTCTGGGGAACTTCAATGTCCACTCCCGAAGTGGCAGGTGCCTGTGCTTTGCTTTTTAGTGCCGCTCTGAAAAATAATATTACCGTTGATGGTTTTATGCTTAGAAAAGCAATTAAATATTCGGCAACCAAGATGAACGGCTATACTTCAGTTGATTATGGCAATGGTTTGGTTGATATTAATAAAGCATGGGAGTATCTCAAAATATTATCGAAAAGGGAAGAGTATAAAAAATTGATTAACTATGAGATAACAACAGCTAATACTTTTTTTGAAGATAATAAGGGAAGTTCTGCGTATTGGAACGTTGGCGGTTACTTTCCATCAAGTAATGAAAAACAATCAGTTTCAATCAAAGCTGTTTTTCCAAAGGACATTACTGATAAAGAGAAATCTGAATTTTACAGAATCCTTACTTTGAAATCCGATGCCGACTGGTTGAAGATTGATAAATCAAAAATATATCTGAAATCAGATGTTGGGGCAGGATTTAATATTAGTTTTGACAAATCAAAAATGACTCAGGAAGCTATGTATAGTGCCAGAGTTTTTGGTTTTACTGATAATGAGGAAAATGGTGGATTTGCGGACTTCGATTTTCAGGTAACCATAATAATACCGCACAAAGCAAGTACTAATCAGGATTCTAAGATTATTATTAAAGATAAAAAGTTGAATATTGGCGATATACATCGCTATTTTATTGAAATTCCAATAAATGCTTCCGCAATGAATGTAAGTTTATTACCAATTGGCTCTCAGACCTTCGATATGGCATTAAATGCTTTTGACCCTTTGGCAAATAGACCATTTTTTGGTGGCAGGTCGAATAAATCAATTAATTATAAAGTAGCAGGTGAGGATTTGGTTCAAGGTATTTGGGAATTAATTCCTTACGCTTTTTATCAATCATCTGTTCAATCCAATTACAATTTGAACGTAAAGTTTTATAATTTTTTGATTGAACCAAAAACAATTAATACTATTGATTATGCAGTAGGAGAGAAACCTCAATTAAATTTCAGATTATTTAGTTCTGAAATTACTGCATTGAAATTGAATTTAACGGGAACTATTCAGGGTTATTTCAAAAAGAGTTCAATTACTCAATCGGGTAAAGTAAGCTACAAGAAGAAAATAAAAATTGCTGACGATATTAAATCAATAGTTTTCGAAGTGGAAATGCCGAACAGTGAATTTAATAAAATGACAGATATTGCCGTTAATGTTTATGATGAGAATGGTAAATCATTAATGTCCGACGGAATGAGCAGGAAGAAAGAGAAACTTACATTTACTCCACCAAGTGCAGGTGAGTATGAATTTGAAATTTACCCGGGATTTATCTCGAAAGAAGTAATGGATAAGGACTGGACTTTCGATTTAACAGAAAAATATTATTATAAACAGCCAATTGCAATAAACAATAAAGCACTCGAAATATTTCCGCAAAAGTGGTATGATGTGAATCTTGAATTGAACACAGCATTTCCGATAGTCCCGAACGATTTTGAAACATTTGGCGAAATATATTTAAACAATGAAAACGGAGATTTGGTAGGGAAGATGGAAATTTTATTTCCTTAAATAGTTGCTTATATTCATCCGTTGACAATTCAGCATCGGATGAATTGATTTTTTTGGGTAGGTACATTATTATAAAAAATAAGCTTAAATGAATTTATTGAATTTCTTCAAATTCGCCTTTTACCTTATTTTTTCGGCAATTGTTCCAATTGAATATTCTGCCGTTCATTGAGATATAAACTCCGACAGGCAAGGTTTGAACAAAAGCTATTGCCGCACCCAAATTGAAAAGTCCGTCCGAACTTCCGAATTTGTAGGGAATCATTGCACCGGTTAAAACGATTGTTTTATCTTTGACTTTTTCTGCAATTACTGCCGCAGTTTCAACCATAGTGTCAGTTCCGTGAGTAATAATAATCTTATCTTCATTTGCCTTAAAGCAGTTCATAGCTATTAACTCTCGGTCTTGCTGACTAAGTTCGATGCTATCAACCATCATTAATGTTCTGACTTCGGTTTCAACACGGGAACGTCCCAATTTGAGCATCTCATTCAAATGAGTATCCTTAAAGAACAACTGCCCGTTAAGTTCATTATACTCTTTATCAAAAGTACCACCTGTTATAAATATCCTAATTGCCATTATTTCCTAATTTATAAATCCAAAAAATTGAACAAAATTACGAAATAACTAAATTTTAACAAGATTTGATAAAAAAATAAATCAATTCATCATCTTTTTTTAATAAGTGAAAACAGTATTAAATATAAGTTTCCAAAATATTCTGAATCTATGGAAAAAATTCAGTTTTTTTGTAGTATAATGTATGTAGTAAGCGAAGCTATCATTAACCATTGCAAAACCCTTGATGATATATTCTTTAAGGGTTTGTGTTGCCCAAATACGAAATTGAGTTGCATTATGACTATTAACTCGATAACCTACGGCAATTATTGCGTCAAGATTGAAGAATTTCGTTTTATAATTTTTCCCATCAGAAGCAGTTGCCGAGAATTCCTCGGTAACTGAATTTTGGTTTAATTCGCCACTTTTAAAAATATTCTTTAAATGCAACGATATATTATCTGTGCTACAACCAAACAGTTCAGCCATAGCTTTTTGAGTCAGCCAAAATGTTTCGTTATTGTAAACTACATCAACGCTAACTTTGCCTTCCGGCGTTTTATATATAATTATTTCCTGTTTTTCATTTGTCATTGTCACTTTTCCATTTTTAATTATTAACTTCTCCTCTTACGCAAACCATAAAGTTCGTTAAATATTAGATTAACTTTATAACCACTTGCTTTCATTTTAAAACACCTACCTAAGATATTCCCTTTGTGCAATATGTGCAAATATTGTGCAATTAATGTGCAATTAATGTGCGATATGTGCAATTAATGTGCATTTCAATACAACTGGTAAAAAGAACCAGCACCCTTTATATCACTGGATTTAAGCAAATTCCTTTCTACTAAGTCTTTTAAATCATTTGATGCAGTATTGCGTGCACAATCATTGATGCCTTGATATTCCTTATTTGTTATTCTAACATTTGTTTTAATAAATTCAATAGCTTTTAACTGCCTTTTATTTAATCCCATTTGTTCAAGAATTTCTCTTGTATATTTATTTTTTGAGATAGAAACTAAAAATCCTCCATTTTTTTCTATTAAAATTGGCTCGGGTAAATTCGATAATTTGCAAGATTCGATTATAGTAATTGTTCCACGTCCCCATGTATCAATATATCCGGCTTTGAAGAAGACATCAGCTATAATAGGATTTCTTGGTTTCGATGCATGAGAATGTCTAAGATTATCTTCTGTAATTCCTTCCGGCAAACCACCATCATTCCAAATCTCAATCTTATTGTCAAACACTTTAATTTGCGTGAACGATCCTAAATAGCTTCTATGAACGAGTGCATTTAATATCATTTCTCTTATTGCCTCAACCGGATATTCATCTGATTCAAATCTCTGCAATCCAATAAAATCAATTGGATGTTTGAAAAATTTTGAATTCAATACTTCTGGTATTAGATATCTAAGTTCAATCGAAATTATGCTCTAAAACTTCATGGAATCGTAAATCAGAATCGTTTGAACCGAATCTACCAATTTTTAGGTGTAGATTGGGATAAAATTTGCTCGGGTCTTTGCCAAATAATACTATGGCGGCACGTTTTATCTTTTTGTTTTCAATCAGACGTAATTTTGTTAGTAAGCTTTGGACAGATATATCATTTTCGGTATTAATGCGTTTAGCTTTTTTGCTGTCATTAATAAATTTATTTATACTATCTTCATCTAAATCTTTTATTGTTGCATTTGCTTCTATTATATCATCCCATGTCTTGCCGGTTCTTCTTAGAAGAAATTCAGTTAATGCTGAGCCGCTTAATTCCAGTAAAGTGCTACCGCTTCGGATAAAGTATTTTCCATAGTAAGAAATTGGCATATCGTAACGTGGTATTATTATCTCAAGAAACTTATTATTGCCTTCCTGTTTTAAATAAATATTAATGTACATTCCCAAAATGCTTTTTGCTTTCTGTGGAATATTCTCCAATAATTCCTTATCTTTAGCAATTCCTTTAACAATACCTTTGTCGTTAATACCAATATAAAGAGTACCACCATCGGTATTAGCAAACCCGGCTAAATACTTAAGATGATCATCCTTCCAACTCTCTTTGAATTCAATATTTTGAGATTCTTGCAATATATTACTCCCACTAATTATTTTCATTACCCCTTACACCTCCAGCCCCGCTAATTCCTCCAAACTCATTCGCTCGTAATATGAAGGAGTTAAGCCGAATTGCTGAAGAACTGTGGTGAATTTCGTGTTAATATCTATTATTAAAACTACATTCATTTATTATACTTTGCTTAATAATATTGACACAATATTTACAATTATTTCCTTGTCTGCCGGATTACTATTGGCTATCATCAACGTAATTGTTACAAGTAAGTCGTTGTCCAAATTTGAATTATCCAGGATATTATTCTTGTCAAGGAAGTAAATGAAAATTGCCGCGGCTATTCTTTTATTTCCATCTATAAAAGAATGATTTTTCACTATGAAATACAAAAGGTTTGCGGCTTTTTCAATTATCATAGGATATAAATCAACACCTTCAAATGTTTGATATATCGTTGATATTGAACTTTTTAAAGATTCATCCTTTTCCTTGCCAAAATATTTTGAATTGCCTATTTCTGATTTCATTTTTTGAATAATATCTTTTACCTCGTCATATTCAAGAATATACGCCTTTTCTGATGCACCGGAAGGCTTAATTACTCTGTTGTAATCATAATCATCAAGCATATTAAGTGCAGTTGAAAATCTTTGAAGAAGAATAAGAAAATTATCTTTATCATCGGATTTCAAATAATTAGACATTGAAACTGTTGATATTGCCTTAATGGTATTATTCAATTGTATTAATTTTTCAGCTTGGGCTTTTAATAATTTCTCATTCAACACATAACCCCGGACTAAATAATCTTTGAGTATTTTATTAGCCCAAATTCTGAACTGAGTTCCTCTTTTTGATTTAACTCTATACCCCACAGAGATAACAACATCAAGATTGTAATATTTGGTTTTGTAATCCTTACCATCTTCGGCAGTTGTCAAGTATTCCTTGACAACTGAATTGTTTTCAAGTTCACCTTCTTTGAAAATATTATTTATATGTAAACTAATGTTCTGTTTACTTGTTGCAAACAGATGAATCATTTGAGATTGAGTCAGCCACACAGAATCATCTTCAAACCTTACATCAATTTGTGTTTGATTATCCTCTGTTTGATAAATAATTATTTCACCTTTACTCATCATTTCTCCACCTCCAAACTCGCCAATTCCTCCAAACTCATCATCACGTAACCTTATTGCAGAAGAGTTTTGTCAAATTCCGGGTCAATTATTTTCACTTTCTTACTCACTTTCACTACACCCACTCTCCAGTCAACTCATCAATCTTCTCCATAGTCTTAATGGTATAATCAATCACATTCACAACCTTGATAAAATGCCGAAAATCCTCAGTGGAAAGAGTTATTTCATGTTTTTTGCGTTCTTTCAACCATTTATCCAAAACCTGATAACCACCAATGTAAAATTCCCAAATTGCTTGCGGGACATTATCAAATTAACGGTCATTATTAATCCAAACTTTTCCTTTATCGTA
>Ga0351855_1187_pt1 | contig 11697 bp, 10 predicted proteins | sample BONcelFGM3001C11_FD_206794 | JGI IMG/M metagenome (GOLD analysis project Ga0351855, IMG submission 206794) | Enriched cells from coal bed in the Powder River Basin, Montana, United States - BONCAT cells FGM rep2 HSBNCT.FGM.300.1.C11 ...
TCCTTAGTCACCCCTCCTCCGAAAATAGAGAGGATGAGGGTGAATCCAGGGGAGAACGACGGGCACGGCATCCTAAAGGAGGCTTCGCTCTGCCGTGCCCCTACGCGACGGCTAGACGATTTTCATTCCCCTTGGTGCGCGTAGCGCATGGGAAACTCTCCTGAAAATAGGAGGTTGGAAGGTATCGGCTCACAGCCCTCACCCCCGGCCCCTCTCCCTCAGGGCGAGGGGAGAAAAACACCGTCGCGAACTGTTTTCATCCTCCTTGGTGCGCGCAGCGCATGGGAAACTCTCCCCGCTTGCGTCCCAAAGAGAGGCTTCGCTCTGGGAGAGGGGCCGGGGGTGAGGGGTTAACGCTAGGATGACTAAATGACCATCACCTACCGTCTCGAAGTCGACCTGAACCGCGACGGCCAGTACGCGCTGTCCGCGCCGGAAGCCGACCTGACCGCCCACGTCGCGGCGCTGACGTGGCGCGAAGGCATGGCCGCCAGCTTCGACGAGGTCGCCGCGCCGGCCGAGCTGCGGGTGACGCTCGTCAACAGCGGCGCGTTCGACCCGGAGAGCGAGACCGCGCTCTACGCCGGTCGCCTGCTGCCGGGGCTGCTGGTGCGCCTGCAAGCCGACGACGGCGACGCGCTGCGCACACTGTTCATCGGCCGGCTCAAACGTTTCGCGCTCAGTCCGGCGGCCCACGGCGTGCGCGGCGTGGTCCTGCTGGTGCAGGACGTGCTGCTGGAGCTGCTCGACGCCGAATACACGCCGCCGCTGCTGCTGGACGCGACCATCGACGAAGCGCTGCGGCCGCTGTTCGACCTGCCGCTGACGCCGTGGCCCTACGCCGCGCGCTTCTGGATGCTGGAAACGGGCGCGAGCGGCCAACTCGACAGTGGCACGCGGCTGTATGAGGACACGGCGACTGACTTCGAGGTCGGGCGCACGCGGCTGGCCTACGCCGGCGACAACCTCGACCGGGGGCAGGGCGTCTCGGCCCAGGGCGCGATTCGCGATCTGGTGGCGGCCGAAGCGGGCGGGCGCTTCTTCTGGCAGGCGCAGACCGGGCGCTTCGTCTTCCACAACCGCGCCCACGATGTGCTCAACGAAACGATCAGCGGCGTCTTCAGCGGCGACGAGTTCACGCCCGAAGGCACCGTCTACGCCTACGGCGACAGCCTGATCAACGCGCTGACGGTGTCGTACCAGCCGCGCGAAGTCGGCAACCCGACCAGCATCCTCTGGAGCGCGCCGGGGCTGCCACTGCTGCTGCCGGCCGGCGGCACGCTGACGCTCGACGCGCGCTACAGCGACCCGGACAACCCGGCGGCGCGAGTCGGCGCGCTCGACGTCATCCGGCCGGTCGCCTATACCGACTACAGCGCCTCGCGCATGGCCGGCGGCAGCGTCGACCGCACGCCGTTTCTGGCGGTCGCCATCCGCCGGAACGCGGGCCGGGCGACGCTGCGGTTGGTCAACACCGATCGGGTGAACGACCTGTACGTGCAGATGCTGCAACTGCGCGGAACGCCGCTGCTGGCGCAGCCGCCGCTGTTAGCCCGCGCCGCCGACCCGGCCAGCATCGCCGCCTACGAGCGCCACGAGCCGCAGCCGCTCGACCTGCGCGCGGTCGACGACGGCGAGTTCGCCGGCCAGATCGCGCGCTTCATCGTCAACCGCTTCAGCCAGCCGCTGGCCCGGTTCGCGGCCGTCCGTTTCGTCGCCAACGCCAGCGCCGCGCTGATGCAGCACGCGCTCGCCCGCCGCGTCGGCGACAAGATCACCATCGCCAACGCCCGGCTCGGCCACGACGCCGACTACGTCATCGTCGGCCAGCGCCACAGCCTGCGCGCCGGCGGCGACCTGCTGCACACGGTGACCTGGGTGCTGGCCCCGCTGAGCCGCACCAGCTACTGGCGCGTCAGCGATGGCGTCGACTGGACCGCCTACAGCCGCCTGGACCACAGCGCGCGGCTCATGTTGTAGAAGCGTGGACTGAGGACTGAGGGCCGAAAAAGCATGGACTGAGTTGAACAGGACTGAGGACTGAGTAAAAACGGTTATCCGAGACTTCGAATTTTCGCCTTGGGTCAAGCTCTTCACTCAGTCCTCAGTCCTCGGCCCTCAGTCCCATGTACTTTCGTTGAGTTTAGGAGATCGCCCTATGACTTCTCCCTGGCACGGCACCGCCGATTGGGAGGTGGGCCAGCTCGTGACGGCCGCCGACCTGAACGCGCAGGTGCGCGACAACGTCGGCTATCTGTTCGAGCGGCCGCTCGGCCTCGTCACCAGCAACCGCAGTTCGGACTTCGTCACCACGTCCACCTCGTTCGTCAACGTCCACGCCGACGACATGGCGGTGACGCTCGACCTGGAAGGCACGCGGGTGCGCGTCACCTTTCAGGGCAACTTCCGCATCCAGACCAGCAGCCCCGGCACCGGCCGCCTCTATCTGGACGTGGCGGTCGATGGCATCCGCCAGGCCGGCGACGATGGCATCTGCGTTGTCCACGTCACCACCGACAGTTACGAACCGCTCGGCTTTAGCTGGGTGATTACCGATCTCGCGCCGGGCACGCACACCTTCACGCTGCAATGGCGCACCACCGCGTCGGTTGGCTCGCCGACCACCAACCTGTTCGCCGGGGCGGGCACGTCGGGCCACGACCTGCATCCGCAGTTCAGCGTCGAGGAGTTCTAACGATGGATGAAATTACGGTCATGCTGGCGGAAGTCAACCCGCCGGCGCTGGACGCGGCCCTGCGCAGCGCGCTGGGCGACCTGATCGCCGGGTTGTCGGCGGCGCACGGCGAGCTGCGCGTTCATTTCACACGGCGGCCCAGCCCGGCCGAAGCCCACCTCGCCCGCCAGATCGCCGAGCGCCACGACGCGGCCGAGCTGAGCGCCGAACAACGCGCCGAGCAGGCCCGCGCCGGTCGCCTGGCCGCGCTGGACAAAGCCGTCGCCGCGCTCGACACCGGCCAACCGCTGGCCGGCGACGCGCTGGAAACGGCCGTGCGCTGGCTGCTGCTGCGCGAGCTGGGGCGGGCGCGGCCCGCAAATGAGGATGTTTCGAGCGTTCGATAAGGAGGTGACATGACCGACCCGCAGATGTTCCCGCAGGTCGTCGTGCTGGTGGCCGGGACGCTGACGACCGTGCTCGGCGCGCTGGCCTACGTCTGGAAACGCGACGCCGACCGCAAGCTGCTCGACGTCCAGCGCCAGGCAAACGACGCGCTCCAGCAGGCGCAGCAGGTGACCGCGCTGACGCAGGCCATCGCCCGGCTGGCCGATAGCTGGACCCGCAGCGACGAGCGCGCCTCGGAAGAACGCCAGCGCTTCAGCGAGGTGGTGGTCGCCAATACCGGCGCGCAAAACCGGCTGGCGCTGGCGATGGAAGCCAACGTCGTCAACATCGAAGCCACCAGCAGCGCCGTCCGCAGCCTGCACGAGGACATGACTCGGCTGAAGGCGCTGGTCGAGACGCTGCCGGATGCGACCGCCGACCGGGTGCAGGCCGCGCTCGCGCCGCTGGCCGCCCGCCTGGACGCGGTGCGCGCCGACCTGGCCGAAACCCGCGCGCTGCTGGCCGGGCTGCCGCAGGCCCAGCTCTGAACCGGCGGCTGATCCTGATTTCGCCATCTATCTAAAGGAGATCGACCCAATGAACGTGAAATCGCTGCTTCTGCTGCTGCTCGTCGCCGGCCTGTTGGCGCTGCCGCTGGTCGCCAGCGCCGCGCCGGACGCGCCCTCGGAGCCGTCCGTCTGGCTGGAACGGCTGCAAACCGCCGCCGCTATCAGCTTCGTCGTCGGCGGGCTGATCGGCGCGCTGGCCGGGGGCGGCTCGGCGCTCGCCATGCTCAGCCGCGTCGACCGCGACACCAAGGACAACGCCGAGCGCCTGTTCGAAAGCCTGTCGCCGTCCTGGCAGTCGACCATCGTCCAGGTGGTGACGTCGGCCGAAGAAGCCGTCCGCACCGCCGCCGTCGCCGTCGACCTGCTGCGCCAGGTCACCGACGGCCAACCGAACCGCGACCCATCCGAGGGCGACACGCCGGCCTGATCGCCGCAACCCAAAACGGCCAGCGCGTAGGGGCACGGCAGAGCGAATCCTCCTTTAGGATGCCGTGCCCTCTTTGCCTCCCACCCGAACGGATGAGGTCCGTCACGCCGGAAGCCCCACGGCTGACACTAACGCCCGGCCGGTGGGACGCCTATAACGAAAGAAGTTGGTTCGACCTTGGCCGTCGCGTTCGCCATCCCCTGGAGGTGCTCATGTCCCAGTCCTCAACTTCGCCGCTGTCGTGGATTCCCGCGCCTAACCGCTGGCTGCGCCGCCTGACGATCACCGTCGTCGTGCTGCTGGCGCTGGTCGCCATCTACCTGAGCGTGCTCCAGCCGGCCTACCAGCGCTGGGGCGCGACCGACGACGAAGTCGTACGGCGGCTGCCCGGCGACGAACTGGTGGCGAACCCGATTCGCGTCTCCACCCGCGCGCTCACGGTCCACGCGCCGGTCAGCGCCGTGTGGCCGTGGCTGGTGCAGATCGGCCAGGAGCGCGGCGGGCTGTACAGCTACGAAGGGCTGGAAAACCTCATCGGCTGCCAGATCACCAACGCCGACCGCATCGTGCCGGAATGGCAGAACCCACAGCCGGGCGATCGTATCGGCCTGGGGCCGGAAGGCTATCCGTTCTTCAGCGTGGCCGAGGTGCAGCCGGAGCGCGCCTTCATCCTGCGCGGCGGCGATGACACCTACACCGGCGCAAGCTGGGTCTTCTACGTCGAGCCGGTCGATGCCAGCAGCACCCGCCTGATCGTGCGGATGCGCTCCGCCGCCAGCCAGACGCGGGTCGAAGCCTTCTTCAACGACGTCGTAACGCCGCCGCTGCATTTCGTTATGGAGCGCGAGATGCTCTACGGCATCGCCCGCCGCGCCGAAGCCCTCGCCGCCGGCGACACCGTCCCCGCGTGAGGCGGCTCAGGCTGTAAGGTCGCGGGAGAGGGACGGCGCATGTCGCCTAATCCGGCATCTTTGAGAGCCAGCGCGGCCTATTTTTGCGGCGGGATCCAGCCGAACGGGGTGTCGTCATCCATCATGTCGAAGGGGTTCAGCGCCGCGCCGGGGGCCGCCGGGTTGGCCGGCATGAGCGGGATAGCGCGGCGCAGCTCGCTGCTGGAGTTTCGCTTGCGCAGGTCGCGCGCATAATAAATCGGCTTGGTCGCGCGCTCGTCGAGGGTGATGCGGGCCACGCCGCGTGCCAGCACGTCGATCGGCATCGGCGCGATCCGGCCGAGCGCCGTCCACGACAGCGGCGGAATCGTGCCGATGAGCGTCATAAAGCGGTAGAACAGGCCGCGCCGGCTGCCGCGCAGGTAAGCCACCGGCGCGCGGATGATCGTCGGGCGCACGCCGACGCGGGCGATATACTGCTCGGCCTCGCGCTTGGAATGGATGTAGGCGGCGCTGGCCCACGGCGCGCGCACCGCGCTCATCAGCACCATATGCGGCACACCGCCGCTAACGCACATATTGGCGACGTTGCGGGCCGACACCAGATTGAGCGTGTCGTAGCTCAGGCCCTTGGCCGGGTCGGCCACCATGCTGCCGACGGTATGAACGACCGTCTGGTGTCCACGGGCGCGCCCTTTCAGGCTGCCGGGGTTCCAGACGTCGGCCGTAAACCAGCGGGTGCGCTGCGCCAGCGTCCCCAGGCGGTCTTCCGCACCGGGGCGCACCAACAGCGTCACTTCCACACCTTCCGCCAGCAGCGCGGCGGCGATACTATCTCCCAGAAAGGTGCCGCCGCCGGTCACCAGCACTCGTTTTGAATTGGTCATCATTTGGTCAAACTGCGTGAATCGAGAGGGCTGATTGTAGCCGCCTGCCGCCCTGCGAGCAACGGCGGCGGAAATTGACGTTGTGCAAAACGCTCAATCACTGCATAATAGAACATTATCAAAGATAGGCAGCGTGTTCATTTGTTGTTAACGATGCCATCGATGGGCTTGTTGCGAAACACTGACTGAACGTTGAGACTATGGACCTGCCCATGCAGTGGGCGGACGTGATGCTTGTGCCGGGATTTGGCTCTGAAAGCCGAACGAATAAAGCGTTTTGAGCGGAGTGCGAATCAGTCAAACCAGGATCCAGACGGTGCCCGTGTTCTCGTATGTTCGCGGGTGATGCGTCTATAACCGACTGAAAACGGTTACAACGCGCAAGACGCGCGGCGCAAGGTCATACCTCTTCAACCGAATCAGTGCAAGCCCAGCCGTGGTTTCGTGAAACGAACACGGCTCTTTGATTTTCCGTGGGTGTGGCCGGCGTACACGAGCCGGCGAACCAACGGCAACGTTGTCGAGATGAGAATTGGGTCTGATGGAAAGCGGCACGATCACCCGGCTGGAAGTCCAGAAGCGCAACGACCAGCGCGTCAACGTCTACCTGGACGACACCTATGCGTTCAGCCTGACGCTCGACGAAGCGATCAAACTGCGCAAGGGCCAGGTGTTGTCGGCCGACGACGTAAAAGCGCTGCGCAACGACGACGACGTCATCAAGGCGGTCGACCGGGCAGCACGGTTTATCGCTTACCGGCCGCGCAGCGAGCAGGAAGTGCGTCAGAATCTGAAGGATAAGGACGTCGACGAGGCGGTCATCGAGGTCGCGGTCGAGCGTCTGCACGGCCTGGGTTACCTGGACGATCAGGCGTTCGCGGCCTTCTGGGTGAAGGACCGCAATACCTTCAAGCCCACCAGCCCGCGCGCGCTGCGTTACGAGCTGAAGCAAAAGGGCATTGCCGAGGCGATCATCGCCGAGGTGCTGGCCGAGATCGAAGCCGGCGACGCGGCCTACCGCGCGGCCGAAGGCCAGGCGCGCAAGCTGCGCGGCAAGGACAAAGAGACGGTTCGCACCAAGCTGAACGGTTTTTTGCAGCGGCGCGGCTTCTCTTTTGGAGATGCGCGTACCGCCATTAACCAGTTGTTTCAGGAACTGGAAGACACGGACCCGGACTACTTCGCGAGCGACGACGCAGGGGATGGTCAGGGCGACTGGGCAGTCGATTAATCGATCGTCGTCCTGCGGCCCCGCTCGCTATCACAACGATTTGACATGAAGCTGAAATAACGCCTACCCGGAACACATGAAAGGAGGAAAGCGGTTCACTCTATAGCCCCAGAGACTAACCGCTAAGTGAAATGGATGTTGGAACGATCATTGTCGGCATTGTCATTGGCCTCATCGTCGGCGGGGCCATTGGCTATTACGGCCTGACGCAGGTCCAGAACTCGCAGGGCAAAAACCGACGCCTGATGGCGGAAGAAGAAGCTCGCAAGATCACCAGCGAGGCGACAACCACGGCGGCCACGCTGGCCCGCGACGCCGAAAGCAAGGCGCGCGCGCTGGTGGAAGAGGCCAACGAGACGGTCATTCGCCGCCGCCGCGAGATGGACAAAGAGGACGAGCGCCTGCAAAAGCGGCGTGAAGACCTGGACAAGCGCTACGAGCGCATGGAACAGCGCGAAACGCAGTTGAACCAGCGCCAGAGCAAGATGGACAAGCAGCAGCAGGGGCTGCAAAAGCTGGAAGAAGAACGCGCCGCCGAATTGCAGCGCATCGCCGGCATGACGGCCGAAGAAGCCAAGGCCGAGCTGCTCCAGAGCGTCGAAGTCGAAGCGCGCAACGACATGGCGCGCATCATCCGCCAGATCGAGGCGGAAGCCAATGAAGACGCCGACCAGCGCGCGCGGGAAATCATCTCGCTGGCGGTCCAGCGTCTGGCCTCGGAGCACGTCAGCGAGATCGCCGTGAGCGTGGTGCCGCTGCCGAGCGACGAGATGAAGGGCCGCATCATCGGCCGCAACGGCCGCAACATTCGCGCCTTCGAGCTGGCGACTGGCGTCGACGTGGTTGTCGACGACACGCCGGAAGCCGTCACCATCAGCAGCTTCGACCCGGTGCGCCGCGAAGTCGCCAAGCGGGCGATGGCGCGGTTGGTGGTCGATGGCCGCATCCACCCCGCCCGCATCGAAAAGCTGATCGAAGATGCCCGCGCCGAAGTCGAGCAGGTCATTCGTGAAGAGGGCGAGCGCGCCGCTTACGAAACCGGCGTCCACGGCCTGCACCTGGAAGTGCTGAAGCTGCTGGGACGGCTCAAGTTCCGCACCAGCTACGGCCAGAACCAACTCAGCCACGCCATCGAAACCGCCCACATCGCCGGCATGATCGCCGCCGAGCTGGGCGCGGACGTCAACCTCGCCAAGATGGGCGGCCTGCTGCACGACCTGGGTAAGGCCATCGACCACGAAGTCGAAGGCACGCACGCCATGATCGGCGCGGAATACGCCAAGCGCTACGGCGTCAACGCCCGCGTCGTCAATGCCATCGCCAGCCATCACCACGAAACCGAGCAGGAATACGTCGAGTCGTACATCGTGGAAGCGGCCGACGCTATTTCCGGCGCGCGTCCGGGTGCGCGGCGTGAAAGTCTGGAATCGTACATCCGCCGCGTCAAGATGCTGGAAGAGATCGCCACCAGCTTCGAGGGCGTGGACCAGAGTTACGCGTTGCAGGCGGGCCGCGAAGTCCGCGTCATCGTGCGGCCAGAGGCGATCGACGATCTGGCGGCGCTGCGGCTGTCGCGCGACATCGCCCGCAAGATCGAAGAGACGATGCAGTACCCCGGCCAGATCAAGGTGCAGGTGGTGCGCGAAACGCGTTCGGTCGAGTACGCGCGCTAACGCGAGGGCCGGAACGACGTCATAACGCTGCCGGCTGATAGCACGCCACGTCGAAATCAAACGCCCCACTCATTGCGAGTGGGGCGTTTTTGATGGCGGCCGGCTAGATTTGCACGCGTGGCAGATCGTGCAGGCGCGGCCCGGCCAGCTCCAGCTCGGGCGGGCAGTCTGGCGCGAACTTGCGGAAGTTGCCGACGAAACGGGCGGCGAGCTGGCGATACATCGACCAGTAGGTCGCCTCGTCCTGCCAGGCGCGGGCGGGATACAGCACTTCGTCGGGGATGCCGGGGCAAGTCCTGGGCACCTCGAAGCCGAAGACCGGGTCGACGTAATAGTCGACGGCATCCAGCGCGCCGGAGAGCGCCGCGCTCAACAGCGCCCGCGTGTGCCGGATGCTGATGCGCTTGCCGATGCCGTACGGCCCGCCGACCCAGCCGGTGTTGATCAGCCAGCAGGTCGAGTCGTGGCGCAGAATCTTACGCTTGAGCAGGTCGGCGTAAACCCAGGGATGATGGACCATGAACGGCGCGCCGAAGCAGGTGCTGAAAGTGATTTCCGGCTGCGCGCCGACGCCGGCTTCGGTGCCGGCCACCTTCGAGGTGTAGCCGGAGATGAAGTGGTACAGCGCCTGATCGGGCGACAGCCGCGCGATTGGCGGCATGACGCCCTGCGCGTCGCAGGTCAGGAAGAGGATGTTGGCCGGGTGGCCGCCCTGCTTGCTGGCAACGGCGTTGTCGATGAACGCCAGCGGGTACGAGGCGCGGGTGTTCTCGGTGTGGCGGTCGTCGTCCAGGTCGATTTTGCGCGTGACCGGGTCGTAGACCACGTTCTCCAGAATCGAGCCGAAGCGGTGGATGGCGCTGTAGATCTTCGGCTCGGCGGCCGGCGAGAGCTGGATAACCTTGGCGTAGCAGCCGTTCTCGACGTTGAAGACGCCTTCGTCGCTCCAGCCATGCTCGTCGTCGCCGATCAGTCCGCGCGATGGGTCGGCCGAGAGCGTCGTCTTGCCGGTGCCGGACAGGCCGAAGAACAGGGCCGTGTCGCCGTCCGGGCCGAGGTTGGCCGAGCAGTGCATGCTCATGACGCCCTGAAGCGGCAGCAGATAATTGAGCACCGTGAAGACGGCCTTCTTGATCTCGCCGGCGTAGCCGGTGCCGCCGATGATGCAGAGCCGCTGGTCGAAGTTGAGCAGGATGAAGGTGCCGGTGCGGGTCGAGTCGATTGGCTCGTAGGCGGTGAACGATGGCACGGCGAGGACGGTGAAGTCGGGCACGTGCTGGCGGTATTCGTCGCGGCTGTGTGGCAGGATGAACATGTTGCGGGCGAACATGCTGTGCCAGGCCAGCTCGGTGACGACGCGGATCGGCAGTTGGTAGTCGGCTTGCGCGCCGGCGTAACAGTCCTGCACGAAAACGTCTTTGCCTTGCAGGAAGCCCTGCATACGGTTGAAGACCTCGGCGAACGTGTCCGCGCCAATCGGCCGGTTGTACTCGCCCCACCACACCTGATCCTCGGATGTCGGCTCGCGGGCGATGAATTTGTCGGCGGCGGCGCGCGAGGTGTACTTGCCGGTGTTGACGACGACCGGCCCCATCGCCGAAATCTGGCCTTCGCGCCGGAAGACGATCTCCTCGACCAGCGCTTCGGTCGGCAGGTTCCAGTAGACGTTGTTGAGGTTGGTCAGGCCGTGGTTGATCAGCCCGAAATCGCTGCGCAGCTCGCCGGCCTGGTCCTGCGCGGGAGTCTTGATGTTTAGCAGGTTGTTGCTCACAGCCAATCCCTCACCATGCGGCGGTCGCCAATATAGATCTCGTTCGGAGCTTCGGGGTCGAGCGCCCAGCGCATGCGCCGGATACCCTCAATGATGTCCTTCGACGCGCCGCAATAGCTCACGCGCAGGTGGCCTTCAGCGCCAAATTCCTTGCCCGGCACGGTCACGACCAGCGCCTTGCTCAACAGGAAGGCCGACAGCGCCTCGGAGCTGGTGTTATAGGCGCGGAAGTCCGGCAGGCAGTAGAAAGTGCCGCACGGTCGGGCGACTTTGACGCCGGGGAAGGTACGGAACTCGGTCATGGCGACGTCGCGGTTGTTCTGGATGAGCAGACGCAGGCTTTCGACGTTGCTCTGCACGCCCACCAGCGCGCCCTCGGCCGCCGCCATCGACACCGACGACGGACAGGACGTGGTCTGCGACTGGACGTTGACCATCACGTTGACCAGCGGGCGCGGCGCAATCGTCCAGCCGATGCGGAAGCCGGTCATGCCGTAGAGCTTGGAAATGCCGTTGACGACGATCACCTTGCTGGTATCGACCGACTCTTTGGTGAAGCCGTAAGCCGGGGCCGGCCGCGTGCCATCGAAGACGAGCTTGTGGTAAATGTCGTCCATGATGAGGTAAATGCCCCGGCGCTCGCACAGCTCGACCAGCGCGGCAATGAACTCGGCCGGGTAGACGTGGCCGGAGGGGTTGTTCGGGCTGTTGACGATAATGGCGCGGGTGTAGGAGCCGACGGCGGCTTCGACGTCTTCCAGGCGCGGCTGGAAGCTGCCATCTTCTGGCCGCACGATCACCGGTCGGCCGTAGACCATCTTGACCATTTCCGGGTAGCTGACCCAGTAGGGCGCGAGGATGATGACTTCGTCCTGCGGGTCGACGATCGACACCAGCAGGTTAAACAGCGCCTGCTTGGCCCCGGCCGAAACGATGACGTTCTCCGGCGCGACCAGACGGCCGTAGTTCTCCTCGGTGTAGCGGATGATGGCCTTCTTGAGCGCCGGGGTGCCGTCGGTCGGCACGTACTTGACGTCGCCAGAGGTGAGCCTGGACGCCGAGCTGAGGATGGCGGTGATAGGAACCTTGTTTTTCGGCTCCCCACCGCCCAGGTGGATAACGGGCTGGCCCTGGTCCGCGAGCAGCTTGGCGCGCTCGTTCAGCTTCAGGGTCGCCGATTCCGCGATC
>Ga0351855_1094_pt1 | contig 11612 bp, 9 predicted proteins | sample BONcelFGM3001C11_FD_206794 | JGI IMG/M metagenome (GOLD analysis project Ga0351855, IMG submission 206794) | Enriched cells from coal bed in the Powder River Basin, Montana, United States - BONCAT cells FGM rep2 HSBNCT.FGM.300.1.C11 ...
CAGGGAAGCGGTCTTGTACAGAAACGACAGCCGTTCGGTGCGCTGCGGGCTGGCGAGCTGGGCCGGCGTCTGGCCGATAAAGCGGCGCAGCGAGCGGGTGAGGTGCGGTTGGTCGAAGTAGCCGGCCTCGGCGACGGTGTCGAGAATCGACATACCCTGCTTGAGCAGGACGGTGGCATAACGGGCGCGCTTGATCTGGCAGATGATGCCGTGGCGCAGGCCGGTCGCCCGCAAAAAGCGGCGCTGGACCGTGCGCAGCGACGCGCCGACCGGCTGGCCGTCGAGCGCCGCCTGCACGACCGGCTCGTACAGCAGCAGGCCATCGCGAACCAGCCGGTCGATGAAGACGTCGGCGTTGTCGAAGTTGGGGAACTCCCAGGCCGCGCCGTCCAGCCAGAAGCGGCAGTCGCTGGCAGCCGGCAGGTTAACGTCGCGGCGGTCGGCCAGCGCGCCGGCCGGGAAACGGGGCATGAGCGCGCCGGTTTTGAACTGGATGCCGAAAAACTCGGCCTCGACGACGTTATGGGCCGGCGTCGCGCGCGTCTCCGGCCCGCGCACTGTGAGCATGAACTGGCCCTGGTAGCGCGTGACGACGATGCCCCAGGTGGGGTTGGCGATCGAGATAAACGCGCCGGTGTCATCGCTGCGGCTGCGCCAGACGGTTTCGACCAGCGGCGACTCGGACGGACGTTCTTCACAGGTCAGGTCCATGCCTGCGACTCTCTGAGACCATCGAGCGAGACGATCATGGAATAGACTTCTTTGCGCCCGGTTCGAGTCCTGGTTTGCTCGGACATAGCTTACTTCCCCTGTGCTGACGATTCGGCCACCCGGTCCAGCCATTCGGCCAGGAGTGCGTCGAGAAGCGTGGGTTGCTCGTGCGGCAGCGCGTGGCCGGCGCGGTCGAGCACGGCGAAGGTTGCGCGCGGATAATGTTCGAGCAAGCGCCATTGGTCGGCATAACCGACGGTCGAATCCTGGCGGCCCAGCAGAAAGAGGGTCGGCCGTGTGTAGGCTGCGCCTGCTTCCGGCGCGGTCCGCAGCCCGCCGCCCGCGTCGATGCGCTCCAACCCAGCCGAGTCGTTCTGACCGAGGACCGGGACAACCGCTTCCTGAAAGCGCGACAACGTGGCCGGGGTATGGACAACGAAGTAGTTGCGAAAATCGCCTGCAAGCTGCGGGTCGAGGCTGCTCAGGTCGCCTGACGTATGGATCACGACGTGTTCGGGCGTCTGCCAGTGCTCGTACTCCGTCGTCGTCATCGGACAGACGAGCGCCAGCCCGGCCACCTGCCCTGGCCGCCGGTTGGCAATGGCCCGCGCCAGGTAACCGCCATAAGAATGGCCGACAACCAGAAAGGGTTCAGCGCCGATCAGGCGGTCGACCAGCCCAAGCATGAGGTCCAGCAGGTCATCGGAGCTGTTGATGCTGTCGGGGGCTGGTGTGCGGCCCATGCCCGGTAAATCCGGGTAGATGCGCCGATAACCGGGGCGACCGGCGAAGAACGGTTCCAGAAACCCGGCGATTTCCTGATGCGCGGAGAACCAGCCGTGAATTGCCAGCACCGGCATTCCGCTGCCAGACTCGCGATAGTGAACCGGCACATCCTTAACGACGATCTCCATAAATGCTCCCTGTGTGGACCTTTAAGCTCGTTGTCAGGATATCTGCGCGCGGCCGACGACGCGAAACCTGAGATGGGTGGCGTACGGCGTCGGCACGAGGCTGGTGCGCTCCAGCTCGACCGGCGCGGCCAGCGTGTCGAACAGGCGCGTGCCGTCGCCGAGCAGCACCGGCGCGATGTGAATGCGCAGCTCGTCCACCAGCCCGGCGCTCAACGCCTGCTGGTCGATGTCGGCCCCGCCCGGCAGACCCACGTCGGCATCCCCGGCGACGACGCGCGCCTGGCGCAGCGCGCTTTCGAGGCCGTCGGTGACGAACGTAAAGCGAGTCGGCCCCTTGACGACGTCGGCCTGTGGACGGTGGGTGACGACGAACACCGGCTTGCCGAACGCGCCGTCATCGCCCCAGTGGATGATGCCGCCATCGAACATGCGGCGGCCCATGACGTACGCGCCCACGCCGTCGAAGAGCTGCGCCGCTATCTGCCGGTCGGTGTCGGTCACCGGGCGCGCGTCATCGCCAAACATCCAGTCGTGCAGGCGCAGACCGCCCTCGCCCAGCGGAAACGCGGGGCCAACGTTCGGCCCGGTGACAAAGCCGTCCAGCGACATGGTCATGTCCAGAAATACGAGTCCCATACGCGGTGTGCTCCTGGGGTTAGCGGACGACGCGAAAGACAAGCTGGATTGCGACAGAGACGCCGCCGCGGTACCAAAAACGGCGTTTGCCAATGGACGTATGGCCGTTTATCAGGCTGCAAGTTTCACTTGCAACATGCAAGCGACAAGAGTATAGTTGATTTTGTCGATCCGAGTCAAGAACACATTTTCTAGGAGTCGACCGCGAGCGGAGCGACGCGCCCGACAGCGCGCGGCTCCGCCCATTACCCCGGCTGCACCGGCGCGCTCCCAAGCGCGTGAACGACCTCAACAAGACATGAACGGTATTAGCCCACGCCAAGCGCTGGGCCAGGCAACCACAAGCACACCATGAAGAAAAGACAAGAACGACGCTCTGACTGCCCGATCAACTATGCGCTGGAGACGTTCGGCGACACCTGGTCGCTGCTCATCATCCGCGACATCGTCTATTTCGGGAAGAAGACCTACGGGGAATTTCTGGAGTCGGACGAAAGAATCGCCACCAACATTCTCGCCAGCCGGCTGGCGCTGCTGGAAGAAAAAGGCATTCTGACCAAGCGCCCGCACCCCTCCGACAAGCGCAAGGACGACTATGCGCTGACGGAAAAGGGCCTGGACCTGATTCCGATTTTGTTCGAGATGGCGATCTGGGGCGCGCGCCACGACCCACAGACCGGCGCGCCGCCCGACTGGATCGCGTTCATGAACGCCAACAAGGAGCTGGTGATCCGGCTGACGCGGGAGACGGTGCGCAACGGCGGCGCGGTCTTCGTCGGGCCGGACAGCGTCGTCAGCCAGGTGGCGCAGCGCCAGGGGTGACGACTATAGACTATGCGAAGGTGAAAAGTCTCTTCAGAGCAAGAGTTGAACGATTGTGTGTCAGCCACGTTCGCCCGACGATAAATCGTCCGGCTACGTATAGGTGAAAGCCGGCTAAAGCCCGCTCAGAATGTGATAGTGAACCTGTCGCCGCCTCTCGGAGCACCCTTCAGGGTGCTTTCACCTATACGTAGCCGGGGCATTTATGCTCCGGGGGACGGCGCGACTCGATTCCGTCGCCCATCGCGGAGTATTTCGTCAACCACCATCAGCACGTCCCTACACACATCGGTCTTTCGCAGGGACGCCCATATGCGGTTTGACAAACGAGGTCGGATGGCGCTTCGCGCCCGGACGCGCTGTAGCGCGTCCCTACGAAACGGGTGTGTAGGGACGCGCTACAGCCCATCCGGCCGTTGACCACGTTGATGAAGCGCGCTAGCGGCGGGGGCGCGGCTCCAGCAGGGGCGGCAGCGGGCGCGGCAGGCCGCCGTCGGGTTCGGGGTCGCCCGACTCTTCCGACAGCTCGGACAGCGGCCGGGATTGCAGGTAACGCTCGGCCTCGGTCTTCTTCTGCTGGTCGACCATCCACTCGTTAAGCTGCGACGACAGTTCGGCGCTGATGAGGAAGATCGACGCCAGCAGGTAGACCCAGAACATCAGCACGATGACGGTGGCGATGCTGCCGTAGACGAACTGGAAGTTCGCCATGTTGTTGAGGAACCAGTTGAAGCCGAACTTCAGCAGCTCCCAGCCGGCCGCGCCGAAGATCGCCCCCGGCCAGACGGCGTCCCATTTGACGTAACGCGCCGGCACGTAGCGGAACAGCAGCGCGAAAATGATCATGTCGATGCCGAACGGCAGCGAGTAGGTGCCGATCAGCAGCCAGGGACTCGGCCGGTCGAGCGAGAGCGCCGCCACCAGCCGCAGCACGCCCGACGTCAGGAACGACGTGAAAATGAGCATGACCAGCGCCATCGCCATCGCCAGCGCGACCAGACGCTGCCGCCACAGGCTGCGGCTGGTCGGCGCGAGGAAGATCAGGTCGAGCGACGAGGTGACGTTGGTGAACAGGCCCAGCCCCGACCAGACCAGACCGGCGAGCGCGATCAACCCGAACGAACGGCCCTGTTCGAGCGTGGTCACCATGTTACGCTGGAACAGCTCCAGCGTCTGGTCGGGCAGAAACAGGCCAAGTCCACGCGCGATCTGCTCCTCGGCGACGGTCGGGCCGAGAACGCTGCCGATACCGACCGCCAGCAGCAGCGACAGCGGAAAAATCGAGAAGACCGCGTAATAGGCGAGCGCGGCGGCCTGGCGCAGCCCGTGGCGGTTGAAGTTGGCAACCGCCCGGCCGAGGTAGCCGGGCAGCGCACGCGTCGTCGGGTCCAGAAGACCCCACCAGCGGGAGGCCCGCTGCATCAGGTCATCTAGCCGGGATCGCAACATGTGTCTGTCACCTGTCTGGTGTGGAAATTATGATCCATATTACCGCCCATGCGGGGTTGACGCCAATTATGCTACTATAAGCGCCGGGGCCACAGCACCGCGCGCGCACGAACCATAGCCCGTTCGAGCCGTGTTATTTCCGGGCGCTGGCGCACCTTCATTCAGATCATGCGGCTGCGATTCGGTGCGGCTCGACCACAGGAGAGTTCATTCATTATGCAAAACCTTCAGCTCGACGAGATCCTTCAGCTTCTGGCGATCGGCAGCGGCATTAACGCCCTGTGGAGCGTCTTCCTCTATATTGTCTTCTTCCTGGCGCTGCTGACGCTGTTCACCATGCCCGACAAAAATCTGGCGCCGACGCTGCTGATCGCGGTGGTGCTGCTGTGCAGCGTGATCGCCAAGCTCAGCCTCGCCTCGGACGACCCGATCTTTCGCCAGCGTGATTTTGGCATGATGATCATCAACGTGGCGACCGGCGTCATTCCGTTTATCGTCGCCGGCATGATCCGCCGCGGCAAATCGCGCACCTCGACGGCGACGCCGCTGGCGATCCTCACCGGCCTGGTCGGCACGGTCTATTTTCTGACTTTCCTGATTTTCGTGCAGCGCACCTAAGCGGCGCGCTCATGGCTTTGTAACCTATAAGCTCCGCTGATGCGCCTGATTCCCCTGACGGTCGCCTGGCTGGCGGGTCTGGTCGCGGCGGCGGCGCTGCCGGGGCGACCGGCCGCGCCGTGGCTGCTGCTGGCGCTGCTGGCCGCCGGCTTGCTGATGCTGCCGCGCCTGCGCCGTCCGCTGGGACTGGCGCTGGTGTGCGTGCTGCTGCTCGGCCTGGGCGGGCTGCGTATGGCGCTCGCGCCGGCCGAAAGCGCGCTCAGCAGCCTGAACGGCCTCGGCGGCATGACGATCGGCGGCGCGGTCGCTGCCAGCCCGACAGCGCGCGAAGCCGGGGTGGCGCTGCTGGTGGAAGCCGACAGCGTGACGCGCGCCGGTACAACCCAGCCAACCAGCGGACGGGTGCTGGTAGAAGCGCCGGCCGGGACCACGGCAGCGACCGGCGACCGCGTCAGCGCGACCGGCCGGCTGGTGCGCCCCGGCGACGGCGACCGCTTCTCGTATGCCGACTATCTGGCGCGGAGCGGCGTCTACAGCATCCTGACGCAGGCCAGCGTGCAGGTGACCCCGGCTGATGCCAGTCTGTCGCCGGCGCGCTGGCTGGCGAACGCCCGCGAACAGGCCGGGCGCAGTATCCGCGCGGCGCTGCCGGAGCCGTACGCCGGGCTGCTGATGGGTATCGTCCTGGGCGACGACAGCCAGATCGCGCCGGAGGTGGCCGACGCCTTCGCCGCGACCGGCAGCGCGCACATCCTGGCGATCAGCGGCTTCAACATGGTGATAATCAGCCAGGTGGTGAGCGCCGGGCTGGCGAGCCTGGGCCTGAGCGCACGCAAAACCGCGCTGCTGAGCATCGTCTTCATCGGCCTGTACACGGCGTTCGTCGGCGCGGGGCCGGCCATCGGGCGGGCGGCGCTGATGAGCAACCTGCTGGTGGTCGCGCCGCTGCTGCGCCGGCGGGCCTACGTGCCGGCGTCGGTGGCGCTGGTGGTGCTGGCGCTGTCGGCGCTCGATCCGTTGGTGCTGTGGGACCTGGGCTTCCAGTTCAGCGTCGCGGCGACGCTGGGCCTGGCGCTGTTCGCCCGGCCAATTGGCGCGGCGATCGACGCGTTTCTGGTGCGCTTCGTCGCCGGTCGTGGGCTGGCGGTGGCGTCGGCGCTGCTGGGCGCACCACTGGCGGCCACGCTCGCCGCGCAGATCACGACGACGCCCCTCAGCCTGCTCAGTTTCGGCAGCCTGTCGCTGGTGCTGGTGCCGGTCAACCTGCTGATTTTGCCGGTCCAGCCGGCGATTCTGCTGCTCGGCGGGCTGGCGGTGCTGGTGTCGGCGTTGGTCGCGCCGCTGGCGCAGCTTCTGTTCTGGGCGGCGCTGCTGCCGCTGGCCTGGACGACGGCCATCGTACGGGCCTTCGCCGCGCTGCCGTTCGCGCAGGTCGAGGCCGGTATCAGCCCGACGCTGGCGACCGTTTACCTGCTGGCGCTGGGGGCGGCGGCCGTTCTGAGCGCGGTCGACCCCGGCTGGTTTGGCCGGCTGCGACGCAAGTTCCGGCGGCAGACGCTGGTGCTGGCGAGCGCCGGGACGAGCGCGGTCGTGATTGTGCTGGCGGCGGCGGTGGCGCTGGCGCGGCCAGACGGTTACCTGCACGTCTATTTCCTCGACGTCGGCCACAGCAACGCCGTGCTGATCCAGACGCCGGGCGGCGCGCAGATGCTGGTGGACGGCGGGCGACTGCCGGCGCGGCTGCTGACGGCGCTCGGCGACCGGCTGCCGTTCAGCGACGACACGCTCGACGTGCTGATTTCGACCCAGCCGGACGCCAACGAGTACGAAGCGCTGGCGGCGGTGGCCGAGCGTTACGCCGTGCCGCTGCTGCTAACCAACGGCCAGCCGAACGCCAGCCCCGGCTGGAATGCGCTGCTGCAAGCGCTGGACGATGCGACCGTGCAACCGGTGCGGGCCGGCGAACAGGTGGCGTTGAGCGACGGCGTCGCGCTGGAGGTGCTGAATCCGGCGTCCGCCCCTGGCCTGGGCGACGGGCTGGACGACGGCGCGCTGGTCCTGCGGGTCCGCTATGGCGACGTCGGCCTGCTGCTGACGTCCGACCTGAGCCGCAACGCGCAGGCCGCGCTGGCGACCGGCGGGCAGTTATTGACGGCGGCGGTGCTGCAAGCGCCACAGCACGGCACCGCCCGCTCGCTGGACGCGGACTTTCTGGCGGCGGTGCGGCCGCAGGTGGTGGTGGTGCAGGCGGCGGCCGACAACCGGCGCGGCGACCCGGACGCCGACGTGCTGGCGCTGTTGGGCGAACGACCGGTGTTCCGCACCGACACGGCCGGGACGCTGCACCTGTGGACCGACGGCGTCAGCCTGTGGGCCAACGGCGAGCGGGCGGTGAATTAGCCCAGCCAACGGTCGTTTGGAAGATTACAGTTTGGGATTGGCAGTTTTACAGGTTTGCCATGTCATATTTCATGCGTTCTACACGATGGCACATGGGCGCGCGAGAAACTATTCGGCGTTAGTGCTTCGAGGGTCCAGTTCAGCGCGCACACCGTTGATGATGATGCGCACGCTGGTGTCGAAGTGCATGTCGTTGTACCCCTGCCAGGCGTCCGCGACTGCACTCAGTGCTGGAAACTGCTCAAACGTCAGCAGTGCTTCGGGCGATGACACACGGTCAGAGATACCGAGTAGCGGAGAAGCTTGTTCCTCGATGACGGAGCCAAAGGTAAAGTTGATGACGGTAAGCGCGATCGTCATTGCCTTGCCATAGCTGAAACCGTTGTTGTGTAGTACGCGCACGGACATATCCCAGAGTCTGATCAGCATGAGCGCAATTTCGGGGTGCGCCCCGGCGACCACGCGCGCGCCTTCGCGGTGCGCTAGCATGGCCGCGCGCAGTTCGTGCGCCAGCGTATCGAGCCATTCTGCCCAGTCACGGCCGTCATGTTCAAAATCAAAGCTCACAAAACGTTCTTCCAGAATAACGTTCGCCATCTCGCTAAGTAGCGTCTCTTTGTCGGGGATGTAGTAGTAGATCGAACCAGCCTGCACGTCGAGTTCCTTCGCCAGCCGCCGCAGCGTGACGCCTTCCAGCCCATCCCGATCCAGCACTTCAATCGCCCGCTGGATGATCTTTTCTTTCTGTAAACGCATTGATCGTTCCTACTTGACATCTTGAGGAAACAAGAATATTCTAACGGTGTTCAAATTTGAACACCGTTAGAAATTGAGTATGACAGTGAGGTCAATCATACAGATAGAAGGCTTGGCAAAGCAACCATAGAAAATGCACCCGCTTCGACGCTGAAAGCGGCGAACTCAAGGCGATCCTGTATCGCTGCTAGCGGCAGGCGCCAAATCGAAATCCAGTGTGTTCTTTTCCGTTTCGCTGTTCGCACGCACTGAGCGTACGCACTGACAAAACCGCTGAACACTCTTTAAGCCCGTGAGTTGGATAGTGCGGAATTCGCACGAGGACGTCCATGTTTAATCTACTGAAACTCTCGTTTCAATCTGAAGTGGTCGCTATTCACGATCTTACGCCGCATCTGCGACGGATCCAGTTCAGTGCAAGCGATTTTTCCAGTCTTCGTATCAACGAACCAGGCTACTGGTCAAAATTGACCTTCCCCGCGTCTGGTGGAGAGAAATCACAAAACCGTGTTTATACTGTGCGGCAGTTCGACCCGACGGGGAGCCGCATGTCTTTTGATTTTGTGCTGCATGGTGAGAATGGGCCGGGTTCACGCTGGGCATCAAACGCAAAAGTAGGCGATGTGCTTTCACTCTCTCGACCTCGGTCGGCGCGCTACCATGTCGATCCGGCAGCACAGACCCATATCCTGATCGGCGACGCCACTTTTCTGCCAGCAGTTGGGGAAATACTCGCGGTCTTATCTGACAAGGTAAGAGCCACGGTCATCATCGAAGTCGAAGAGCCTGCCGATGAGCAACTTCTCCCTACGCCGGCAACGCTTGACATAACGTGGCTCCACTCAGGCACTGAAACGCCGGGAACCACGGGACAAATCGAACGTACAGTACGGCAAGGGGACATCCCGACAGAAGACTGCCAGATTTGGCTCGCTGGCGAATCGTCAATGGTGCGTGCTGTTCGCAAGCATCTCAATGATGAGCGGAAGGTGGGCCGATCAGCCGTACATGCTGCGGGATACTGGAAACTTGGTAAAGAGAACTATTTCGGGCGAGGGTAATAGCTCGATGAACTAGCCTGACCAATTAACCCACGATGGGCAGGAAGAGGCGGAAGGTGGTGCCGACGCCGACCTCGCTGTCGCAGTCGATTCGGCCTTCGTGCCGGTCGACCACGTGCTTGACGATCGCCAGCCCCAGGCCGGTGCCGGCCACGTTCTCGACGTTGGCGGCGCGATGGAAGATTTCGAAGACGCGCCCCCGGTCGTTGACCGGAATGCCGATGCCGTGATCGGTCACCGAGACGATGACCTGATAGGGCGTATAGGCCAGCGCCAGCTCGACCTGGGTATCGTCGGGCGAGTATTTGATGGCGTTGGAGACGAGATTCGAGATCGCCTGACGCATCAGCTTGGGGTCGAGCGGAATACGCCGGGGCACGCCGTCGATCTTCAGGCTAAGCTTACGGTGACGGTTCGTACTCTCGAACTCGCTGATGATGGCATAACACAACGACGCCAGATCGAGCGGGATGCGGTTGATCTCCAGGCCGACACTCTCGGCCCGGCTGATCGCCAGGATGTCTTCGAGCAAGCCGGTGAGGTGGCGAATCTGCTCCTGGATGGTTTCCAGCTTTTCCTTGCGCCGCTGGCTGGTCATGTTGTCGTTGTAGTATTTGAGGATGTCGCCGGACGATTGGATGATGGCGAGCGGCGTACGAAACTCGTGGGAAACCATTGACACAAAGCGCGACTTCAAATCGTTGAGTTCGCGCTCTTTGCGCAGCGCCTGGCGCAGCTCGTCTTCGAGCTGCTTGCGCGTCAGGATGTGCGCCAGCAGCGACGAGAACAGGTACACCAGCTCCTGCTGGGTCGGGTCGAGCGGCTTGCCGGTCTTGCCCGAATCGTTGAAGAGGATGCCGACCAGCCCCTGCGGCGTGCGCAGCGGGGTGACAGCCACCCAGCCATCGACGCCAAAGGTGGATGATGCGCCGTCGCGCCATTCGACCAGCGACTGGGAAACCGTGATCCACTGCGAGGACGACGCCCGTAGTTGCTCTATCCGTGGCTGCCACAACGGGTCGGCAATCGAGAAGGTATTGGCGCTTTCGTCGGTCTGATTGCCGTCGCCATCGGTGCCGTAGGTGCCATAAAAATTCTCGTCGCGCGGGATGAACAGCCCGCAGCGGTCCAGCCCCAGGCCGGTGCGCGCGGTGGCGACCGCCTGACAATACAGCTCATCCAGCGTCTGGCAGGACAACAGCTCATAAGCCGCCGCGACGACCGCGCGCAGGCCGTCGACCAGCCGCTCGTTGGTCGAAATCACCTGTTTGCGCATGGTGATGTCACGCAGGCTACAAATGACGCGGGCCGGCCGGCCGTCGCCCCGGTCGAGCGTCATCGCCATGTCGGCGTACCAGTACTCGCCGTTGGGCGCGCGCAGCACCAGCTCCTGGCGAGCCGGTTGGCCGGTGCTGGCGACCCGTCGGAACGTCGCGCTGAGCGACTCGCGGCTTTCCTCGCCGACAAAGGTCCGCCATTCTTGCTGGAGATTGTCGACCTTCGGGTCGAACCAGCGCAAGGCGGTCGCGTTCATGCGCTCGACGCTGCCGTTTGCCGCCGTAATCAGTAAAATCGCGTCGCTGCTGTTGTCGAGAATAGCCTCGACGCTGCGATTGGCGTCCTGAAGCTCGGCCGTGCGTTCGGCGACCCGCTCTTCCAGTGCTTCGTTCTGTTCCTGAATGCGCTCGACCAGCCGCGCGTTGAAGATCGCCAGCGCCGCGTGGTCGGCAAACAGCTCCAGCACGCGCAGCTCGTGGGCGCTGAAGCGGTGCGGCGCACTAAATACGACCGACATCACCCCTTCGACCCGGCCAGACACCAGCAGCGGGGTACCCACAATCGCACCTTTAAAGTCCGATTCCTGGTAAAGCTCGTGGGTGGGGGCATCATCGATGATGATGCGCTGTTTCGACAGGGCGACGTGCATCGTCAGGCCGTCGGAACGCGGCAAGTAGAGCGGCGATTCGCGCAGTTCGCCGCCATAGAGCGCCGCGCCAAAAGTGAGCTGCTCGCCGTCGAACAGAAAGATATGCGCGTCGTCGGCCTGCACCAGCTCCAGCGCGTATTTGAGAATCGAGCCAAGCACGTGCTCGCGGTCCAGGCTGGCCGTCAGTTGTAGCGTGGCGACGCGCAGCTCGCGGTTGGCCTCGACCACCGCCAGCGTGACGCCGCCCCGCAGGGGTACGTCGCCGGGCGGGGAGCGCGGCGCCTCGGCACGCGAACACAGCCGGCCCGCCGGGCCCGC
>Ga0351855_1188_pt1 | contig 11573 bp, 9 predicted proteins | sample BONcelFGM3001C11_FD_206794 | JGI IMG/M metagenome (GOLD analysis project Ga0351855, IMG submission 206794) | Enriched cells from coal bed in the Powder River Basin, Montana, United States - BONCAT cells FGM rep2 HSBNCT.FGM.300.1.C11 ...
TACAATAAAGGCAACATCAATCAAGACTTGGCTGGTCCCAACGATATATCCTTTTGTGCAAAGGCTACGATGTCTTACGGGGAAATACATACATTCTCCAAAGATATTATGTCCCGCGATGTCTTATAATACCGTCAATAAAATAAATTATGCGAAAAATATACTTAATGAAGAAGGACCTTGTGCAGAGATATATTTGGATGAGGATTTAAAATACAGGCTGAAGATAAATGATAAAGAACGTCTGAGATACCATAAAGGCCGCATAATCATACCTGCTGTTCAATTAAGAATTCATGATGATGTCTCCAGAGTATTAAAACGAAAGCTCCTCCCTATTGTTGATAATCTGGGATAGGTTCAAATCTTTATCCTTGACAGCAGATAAGAAGTATCACTGGTGTTGTGGCTGCAATACTTGGTGGTATAATCGTGGGAAGATTTGGGGTCAGGGGGAAGATCTGGGGTCACCTATGAAAAAGTCTGTCAAGCGTAGTTGTAGCTTTGAAGGCCGCTTCAGAGGGTCCCCGCTTTAGGACCAAAATCAGTCACCTATCCGTGCTCTGTGGCACACTGTATTGTTCGATGCCGGCCTTCCAATCAGATCTCAGCCATATGAAGGGGACAGTCATGTTATTATGCGTTACTCACACTTCCTCAAAGGTATACTGATTTCATGCCGAGAAAATCTCGCATCGATGCTCCAGGAGCGCTTCACCACATCATCTGTCGTGGGATCGAGCGGAGACCGATCTTTCGTGGGGAATTCGACCGGCAGGACTTTGTAAGGCGGTTGTGCACAATCCTGACCGAAACGCAAACACCCTGCTATGCGTGGGCCCTGATGCCCAATCACTTCCACCTGCTGCTCCGTAACGGGAATGTCCCTATTTCAACTGTCATGCGAAGGCTGTTGACGGGATACGCCGGTAGTTTCAATCGCCGCCATCGACGCCACAGGCATCTTTTTCAAAATCGTTACAAATCCATCCTTTGCCAGGAAGACGCCTACCTCCTGGAACTGGTGCGTTATATCCATTTGAACCCGTTGCGTGCACAAGTCGTTGAATCCCTGCAAGGCTTGGACGAGTATGAGTTTAGCGGTCATAAGAATATAGGCGGAAAGATTGAGATCGAATGGCAGGATGTGAAGACCATCCTCGGCTTCTTCGGGAGCCGCCTTGCAGAGGCATGCAAACGCTATCGAGCCTATATGGAAGAAGGGTATGGCCTTGGAAGGGTGCCGGAGCTGGTCGGCGGGGGTCTTATCCGAAGCGCAGGCGGATGGCAGGCTGTGAAGACATTACGCAGAAGCCGGATCCATGTTCGGGGCGATGAACGAATTCTCGGAGACAGCGATTTCGTAAAGCAGGTGCTGGACGCGCAAAACGAAAAGCTCGAAGATCGATACCGGCTGCGGAAAGATCTGGGGTCAGGTCTTGTCGGGCTGTTGCCCAAATAACCGTTGCATGTATGAGCTGATCTCTTTATAGGATTGGCAACGCCATGATTCATGGAGAGCCTGCCATGATGGGTTTCCAATCCGATCAGCAACCGAAGCTCTTTTACCCCTCGATCAACCTGGAGCAGCGTATCCCCGATCAGCATGTCCTGCGCCGGATTCGGAGCCAGGTCGATTTCGACTTCATCTATGACGAGGTCCGGGACCGCTACGGGATCAAGGGCAATGTCTCCGTACCGCCCCCGGCGATCCTCAAGATGATGCTCCTTCTGGTTCTCTACAACGTGCGCTCGGAGCGGGAGCTGATGAACACGATTCCGCTTCGGCTCGACTGGCTGTGGTTTCTGGGCTACGACCTCGATAGCGAGATCCCGAACCACAGCGTGCTGAGCAAGGCCCGGACGCGCTGGGGCGTGGAGGCCTTCCGGTGCTTCTTCGAGCGCATCGTGTGGCAGTGCGTGCAAGCGGGCCTGGTGGACGGCACCAAGCTCTTTATGGACTCGAGTCTCATCGAGGCCGATGCCTCCAACAACTCGGTGTTCAGCCGGCCTGCCTTCGAGCCCTACCTGGTGAAGGGCTGCAGGGAGCTGGAGGCCCGCCTGGAGGAGCCGCAGGAAGCCTCTCGCGACGAGGAGCCGCCGGAGACTCCCAAGTCGGGTGTGGCCAACAAGCGCCATGTCTCCACCACCGATCCCGATGCGTCGGTCGTACGTCAGGGCAAGGGTGGCGCCAGCCTGAAGTACAAGATCCACCGGGCTGTGGACGTGGGCTACGAGGTGATCACGGCCACCGAGGTCACGACGGGCGAGACCAACGAGGCCCACCGGTTATTGCCTCTGGCTGAACAACACGGCCGCAACACGGAGCGGGCGGCAGAGATTGTGGTGGCGGACACCAAGTACGGGACGGTCGACAACTACCTGGCCTGCCACGATCGGGGTCTGCGGGCCCACATCCCGGACATCAAGCGAAGCCAGGACAACACGGGGCGACGCGAGGGGATCTTCCCGACGGAGGCCTTCCGGTATGACCCGCAGGCCGACAGCTACCGATGCCCGGCGGGACAGGAGCTCAAAGCGCGACGGCATCACGTGAAGCAACAGGCCGTGGATTATCTGTGCGCTCGCGGCATCTGCGACGCCTGTGAGCTCAGAAGCCAGTGCACGACGGCAAAGATCGGTCGCTCGCTCAAGCGTCATCTTCGTCAAAACGAACTGGACAGGATGAGGGATCGAGCCCGATCCGCTCCGTCTCGACAGGATATCCGGACCCGGCAGCATCTCATGGAGCGATCCTTCGCCCGAGCGACGCGGTACGGCTTCAAGCGGGCCCGCTGGCGGAGGCTCTGGCGGGTTCAGATCCAGGAGTACCTGACGGCAGCCGTTCAGAACATGATGACTTTGCTTCGGCATGTCAAAGAGCGGGGTACAGTCTGCGGGATGTGGCTACCCGCAGCAGCACCCGGGGCCACTTTCGGGTCCCCTAATCGCATCTTCTGCGGCATTGCATCGTGTGCGAGCCGCTTACGATTATTTTTTTCGATCCAGGTATGCGAGTTCGAGTTACATCACTGCCTGGCTTACTGAGGTTATCAAATCACGCTTTGGGCAACAGCCCGTTGTATTTAAACATTTTGGTAAATTAGGGGACGCCCCTCAGATTTGCAGTATTCATTCATGCCGAGTGGAACAACAGGAATACGTCACGTGAGATTTAATATCGATAATTGCCCACCTTCGCCGTGATGCCCCTTCGTGGCACGCATGCCCAGCACCAATGCGAAGTCGCTTTTTATCGAAAACAATCGCGCATATTATGTCTGGATTCGCGGCACCTTATATGCTGAAATGCGCTCAACGACAGTTCCGGAAGGAGACGTGCATGGGTAGAAACGTTGCGGCGGTTGTCACGGTCACTTTATTATTCGTCATCCTTCATCTATCGCCCTCTTTTGCCCAGCAGGCCCCGCTGAAACTCCCCCAGAAGGTGGAACCCGCTAAAACGACGGCGCCTCAGCCAGCTACCAAGGCCAAGTCAAGTCCCGCCCAGCCGGTCCGTATCGACCCGTCGGCCGTCAGCCTCGTCGGGACAGTCGATCTCAAGACGGAAAACCCCATAAAACTCCCGACCAGCGTCAGCACGGCCCTCCTGGACAACGGATACGTCGTGCGAGCCTGGGAGAGCCTCGATCCGGGCGACAGGATGATCGGAACGGCGGCACTCTTCACGGAGTCCCTGCAACCCGCCTCGTCCGTCGTGCCCTATACGGACCGGTGGGACAACGACCTCATCGCCTACAACACAGCCCTGCCCTTCGCCAACGGGAACATACTGCTCGCTTACATCGACAGGCGCGACCAGCGGGGGAAGTTTGTGCTGTACAATTCCCAGATGAAGATCATAAAGGGCCCCGTTGTGTTCAGCCCGAAGAATGCGCACCGCTTTTCGGCGGTCAGGCTGCCGGGCGGCATGTCGACCCTGATCGCCTTCTACGAGCCGGAGCGGCCCGCCTCGGACGCGCTTTGGGATCACATGGCAGGGCAATGCCTGTTCGTCGTCGTCAATGCCGAAGGAACGATCGTATCCCAACCCAAGGCGTTCACGCGAAAGGGTCATGCGTTGCAACTGGCCACTACGCTGCTCCCCGGGGGGTTGATCTTCTCGGCCTATGTTCTCGGTGCGGGTACCAGCTCCGTCATCGACCAGACAGGCAACATCCTCCGGCAGGAAAAGAAGTTCTATAGCGGTAAACTCTCGGCGCTGTCCGCTGTCACCCTGGCCGACGGCAACGTCATGGCCGTCTTCCTCGACGACAGGGGGCTGCCGAGGGCGAGCGTGATCGACTACGCCGGCAATGTCGTCGCAACGCAGAACCTGCCCGTCAATTCCGTCATGAACCTGTATCCCGTCCGGCTCAGCAACGGAAACGTGCTGGTTGTCATGGCGCCGGAAAACGGACTTACCGCCGTCATCCTGAATCCCGCAGGGAAAATCGTCAAGGGGCCCACCACGTTCTTCGGGGAATACAATTTCGGCGAGTACAACCATTACCGGTCACGGATCAGCGTCACCGCTTTTCGCAACGAGATGGCCCTTGTCCTATACAGCGGAAATCAGCCAAAGGCATCGGGCGGCAAAAGCAAGATCGGTTTTTCGCTTTTCAAATAGGTTTTGACGCGGGGCAAGATTGGGGTAACAAATCTTCATCCTTGACAGATGATGCGCGGAATCGCCTTGAAGAGGGAATTATCATGAGACGGCTAATGCTTCTTTCCGTTGCCGTCGCAGGAGTGTTTGTCTTTTTTGCGATTGCGGATACGGCCGTGGCATGGAACATACAACCTGTTCCCTCGACAACGGACAAGAAGATCGGGAAGTTCGATCCGTGGTTCAAGAAATTGAAAAAGGGCGCTACGGCAGACATAGCGGAACACTATGCAAAGCCCCAACATGAGGACATCGCCCACCGGATCTTCGGGTGTGAAGGAGAGGATTGCCGTTTCCCCCGGCCCGGGATTCAGAAATCTGCACCAGCCGCCGTGCTCGCCGGTGTCCGCTGGAATGACACGCCGCCCTTCACCCTGCTCAAGACCAGGACACCTCTCTGCCCCGTAGATAAGGTCATCACGATCATCAACTACCCTGAGTGCTGGGGAATCCTGTTCAAGGACGCAAAGAAGCAGGCTGAATCGGGGAGAAAGTATGGCAATGCCCCATTGACCCTGGTGCTCTACCGTTCTCATTTCGGCGACATGCAGTTCCTTCATTCTATGGCGTCCAGTGAGCAGGAGCGCGCCGGCGAGACCAAGCAGAAGATCATGGCCTGGGCCGAGTTCATGTACAGGATCGCCCTGGGTGAAGTCACCCGCGGCACGAGCATCAAGAAGACCCCCATCAGTGATATCAACAGCCTGTTTACCTACCGTTACGACACTGTCCAGACCCTCCTGGTGAGCGATGCCCCCAGGGAGTATAAGGATGACGAGAATCTCCATCTTTTCGCAATGGGTGTGCTGCTCCACATGATTGCCGACAGTTTCTCGAACTCTCACGTGGAGAGGGGCGAGCAGCTCGGGCAGAATTGCAGGAATGTCAGCGGCAAGCGTCATCCCGGATGGATTCGAGGTTTTCATGTTTACAATCTGCAGGACAGCTCGGCCCACAGCGATGCCGAATCCGACTACGCATTGGCCTACCAAATCAATTATTTTGAGACCAGCGTAGTGGACGTGGGCCAGACGATCATGGAGTATTATTCCAGGAAAGCCCCCTGGGAAGAGCTGAAAGGTTACCTGGATTGCGTGTATGACCTTGCAGACCCGAATGCCCCGGCCGGTCCCGGCAGTAATTATAAAAAAACAGACCAGAGAACCATCGACCCGATTGTCATCCCATCATCATGATCCCCTGGCCTTCTGTGAGGGGTAAATCAGGGGACACCCTATAAAGACTCTAGAGCAGGCGCAGGAACGGGGAGATGCCCCGGAGCGCCCGTCATGATCTCATGGGTTCGCTCCCGAGAACCAGCCCTTGACATCCTCTTCCCGATCCATTAGAAAATACGCGTTGTCCCGTCGGCCCTATCCAACAAACCAACCTGACATCAAAGGGGACTTGAGCCAGTTATGAACCCTGCTTTCTATTGAAGGCGGGGTTTTATTTTGTTCACATCTGAGGAGGGGAGAAATGAAAAAGCTGTTCGGTTCGGCGGTGGTGTTATTTCTATCTGTTTTCCTTATCCTGGCTCCCATCAATTCGGAGGCTGCCGAGACGGGACCGTTTTACGCAGGTGTATTCGGGGGTTATACGTTTAGCTCGGATGCGACGTGGACTTTTGTTTTTTACGACCAGTTCGAGGCAGATCTTCAGGAAACCTGGGTCATGGGAGCAAAGTTCGGCTATACGCCGCCTGCGTTTAAATACTTCGCTGTGGAGCTGGAGTATTTTTACCTGCAGCATGATATCGACCGGTCGGCAGGAACTTCCGTGAGCGTTGTAAGCGGCGATGCAACGCTGAACAATTTTATGGTGAATCTCCTGGTCAGGTACCCTGAGGGGCGGATTCACCCGTACCTGGGGTTCGGTCTGGGTGTCTCCTCGGTTGACGTCTCCGGCACCAGGACGCAGCAGATCCTCGGCACCACCGTTACGCAGCCGCTGGATGACAGCGACACATCTTTTGCCTACCAGATACTGCTCGGGGTGAATTTCGAGATCAACAAAAACTGGTCGGCGGATCTGACTTATCGATGGTTTGGGACAGATCCGGAAATCCATGGCGGTGATGTTGACTATACAACAAACATGATAACGGTTGGTGTGAATTATCACTTTTAAAAATACCGATAAGCGTCGGTTTATGAGGTCATTGGGAAGATCGCATTCCGGTTGATCCTGTGACGGCCGTACAGGCATTTACGATAGAGACGAGGGGGAGGAACAAGTTTATCCAAAACAATGATTAGATAAGGAGGGGACCTGCATGCCAAGGGAGTTGTTCCGGAAAACGGCAATGAGCGGCGTTCGCAAAAATGCGCAACGGTGGCAAGCGACCTGCTACGCCGCGCATAAAGAACAGAACCGGAATTACAGCACGCTCTCGGGTCTCCCCGTCAAGCCGCTGTATACGCCGGTCGACGTGGAACACCTGGACTACCTGCGGGACCTGGGCTTCCCCGGTGAAGAGCCCTTCATCCGGGGCGCTCACCCGACCATGTACCGGGGGCGCACCTGGACGCAGCGGCAACTGGCAGGCTTCGGCCCCCCGGAGGAAACCAACAAGCGCTACAAATTCCTTCTCGGGCAGGGCGCAACGGGCATCAACGGCGTCTTCGATTACCCGACGCTTCGCGGCTACGATTCCACCGACTCCGATGCCCGTGCCGATGCCGGAAAGGGCGGTGTTTCCATCGACACCATCGAGGACATGCGGGCCCTTTTCGACGGCATCCCCATCGACAAGGTCAGCACCTCCCTGGTTACCTGCCAGCCCATCTGCAACATCACCGTCCAGTCCATGTACTTCGCGAACGCAAAGGCCCGGGGAATCCCTTTCGAGGCCCTGACCGGCACGAGCCAGAACGATTTTCTCATGGAGACGGCCATCACGGTTGCGCCCGGCGTCCTGCCGCCCGAGGCGTCTTTCAAGTTGAGCTGCGACGGCATCGAGTACTGCGCGAAATATGCCCCGCGATGGAACCCCATCAGCTTCGCGGGGTACAACTACCGGGAGTCCGGCTGCACGGCGGTCCAGGAGGTGGTCTTCACCATGGCCAATGCCATCGCCTGCGCCGAGGAGATGATCCGGCGCGGCTACGACATCGACAGCTTCGCCCCCCGCCTGAGCTTCTTCTTCTCCTCCCACAGCGACTTCTTCGAGGAAATCGCCAAGTACAGGGCAGCCAGAAGGCTCTGGGCAAAAGTCATGAAGAGCCGCTTCGGTGCGAAAAACCCCCGTTCGCTCATCTTGAGATTCCACGTCCAGACGGCCGGGGTTTCGCTCACGGCCCAGCAGCCGCTGAACAACGTCGCCCGGGTGTCCTACCAGGTCCTGTCGGCCGTGCTGGGCGGCGCCCAGTCGATCCACGCCGACGCCTACGACGAGGCTCTATGCGTCCCAACCGAGCTGTCCTCGCTCACGGCCCTGCGGACCCAGCAGATCCTTCAGCATGAGACCCGCGTCACCCACACGGTGGACCCGCTCGGCGGCTCGTATTTCCTGGAGAGCCTGACCTTTGACCTGGAAGAGAAGATGGAAAGCCTCCTGGGGGAGATCGACCGGATCGGCGGCATTGTCAAAGCAACGGACAAAGGATGGATCCACCGGGAGATTGCCGACGCTGCTTATGCATTCCAGCGAACGGTCGAGTCGGGCGAGCAGCTCATCGTGGGGGTCAACTGCTTCCAGATCGAGGACGAGGTCCTGCCCATCGCCCTCTTCGAAGTGCCGGAGACCCTCGCGATCCAGGAGGCAAAGCTCACAAGGATCAGGAAAGAGCGGGATGCCCCGAGCGTCGAGAAGGCACTTGCCGATATCGCCCGTGCCTGCGGGCAGGGGAAAAACCTGATGGAAGTGATCGTGGATGCCGTCCCGGCCCGTATCACCGAGGGAGAGATCACGAGCGTCCTGAAACGACACTACGGCACATGGAACCCACCCCTTTTCTGAAGCGAGCCATGGAGGTCAAAATGAGCCGAAAGACCAGGATCCTGATCGCGCGCCTCGGGCTGGATGCGCACTGGAGAGGAAGCATCGTCGTCGCCCGCGCACTGCGCGATGCCGGCATGGAGGTCATCTACCTGGGAAACCAGAACCCGGAGACCATCGCAAAATCGGCCATGGAGGAAGACGTGGACGTCGTGGGCCTGAGCACGCTCTCTGGCAATCACATGATCCTCGCCCCCGAGGTCGTCAGGCTGCTCAGAGAAAAAGGCGCGGGGGACATGACGGTGGTGCTGGGGGGCACGATCCCGCCCGACGATATCCCGAAATTGAAGGCGGAAGGCATCGCCGAAATTTTCGGGCCGGGTACCGCCCTGGCAAAAATAATCCAGTTCGTCAGCGCAAAGGCCGTGTAAGTACAAGAATCGGGGGTCAACTCCGTATACAGTAGGGGGCAGGTCACGGATTCTCTGTTCTGGGAGAATCCGGTCCTGCTCTTTGCTTCCGTTAAACATTGCCCGCGTGTCTTCATCATTCCTGCCCGGTATCATTTCCTCGTCTTTACGTGATATAATCTCTCAAAATCTCAGGCGCGGACTCTGACTTCACAGACAGGGGTGAAAATATGAACCTCGGATATTTTTCATTTACTTTCCTTCGACCCGGCATGAAAGGTCCAATCATAAGCATCTTTCTGTCCCTGGTCATTCTGGGCGGTTGCTACGTATACCCTTATCCTCCGCCTGGGCCGCCATACTCTTACTCCGGATCGACCTCGTATGAGCGTTCCTGGAGCGCTGCATTGGATGCGATGGAAGATGCGGGGGTCCGCATTGTGTCGGCTGACAGAAATAGCGGAATCATACGGGGATCCAGGGATGCCGCTGATGCCACCGTGACGGTAAGGACGCAGGCCGATGGTCGTGTGAGGGTGGAGATCAATGCAAGGGGGCCCTCCGGGCAGGATCCATCCCTGGCGGACCGGATATATCAGGCCTATGAACGGAGAATGGGGCGATAAATACAGAGTGCAGACATAGGGGGTGAAATATGGCGGCTCTACTTCGGGCCCTGATTTTTGCTGTTCCTGCCGTTGTACTCCTGCTCGCGGCGGCCCTCTGGTTCCACTCCGGAGGCGGCAGTTATTACCCTGACCTATCGACGCCCCCCCTGCTGAGCGATGACAAGCTCGAGGTGGCCCTCCAGCACGACGAACCCATCGGGAATGTTGCCGTCAGCCGGGACGGCCGTATCTTCTTCACAATCCATCCCGAATCCCGGCCGGATCAGAACAAGCTGATGGAATGGCGCGGCACCGCCGCCGTCCCCTACCCAAGCGCAGAGATGCAGAAATCCCATTTTCAGGCTGTCCTGGGTCTTGTCGTCGATCAGCAGAACCGCCTGTGGACGATTGACCACGGCTTCCACGGGCTGGGGACCGCCAGGCTGTTGGCCTTCGACCTGGGTACCAACAAGCTGGTTCACGACTACATCTTCCCTTCCGAGATCGCGCAGTCCGGCTCGTTTCTCCAGGACCTCCAGGTCGACTCGAAAGGAGAGACCGTTTACATCGCCGATGTGAGCTTCTTTCGCAAGAACCCGGCCATCCTCGTGTACGAGGTGGAGAAGAAAACCGCCCGCCGCGTGCTCGAATCCGATCCTTCCGTCTATCCCCAGGACTGGATCATCCGGAACCCGATCCAGGAAATGGTCTTTTTCGATGGGCTGGTTGTTCTGAAGCCCGGCGTCGACGGGATCGCGCTGGACAAGCAGGACGAATGGCTCTATTACGCCGCCATGGCGCACGAGGGGCTTTACCGGGTGAGGACGGCGGATCTGAAAAACCGGCGGCTGAGCGCGGCGGATCTGTCCGCGCGGGTCGAGCTTTTCAGCAGGAAGCCCCTGAGCGACGGGCTCCTGGCTGACAAGGCCGGAAACATCTACATCACGGACGTCGAGCACGGTTCCGTCATGCGTGTCGGTCCGGATAAAATACTGCAGACGGTCATCCGATCGAGTCGAATCCGCTGGGCCGACGGCCTGAGCCTCGAGCCGGACGGGCATATCTACCTTGCCGACAGCGCCATTCCGCACTTGATGCTGCAGACCAAGAGCCACATGCGTTCGCAGGCGCCCTACACCGTCTTTCGCTTCAAGCCCTAGGCACCGGGGAGGAGCCAGGGAGAAGAGGGGTCAATCAGCAGAAGATATTTCAGGAGGGTGCGCCGTCGATGCTTCCCGGTCAGATTATCGATTTCCATGTGCATCTGTTTCCCGACGGATTTTTCGATGCGATCTGGCGCTATTTTGAAGAACATCTGGATGTAAAGGTCCTGTACAAGCTCTACTATCGAGAATCCGTCGCTTACTTGAGAGAGCGGGGTGTCGGGCCAATCGTCTATTCCAATTATGCTCACAGAAAAGGGGTTGCGAGGGCTCTGAACGACTGGAACGTTCGAATCCTTGAAGAGATTCCGGATCTGTACTGTTTTGCCGCCTATCACCCGGACGATGATGATGCGCTCGTGATGGCGGGCAGGATGCTGGATCATCCGAAAATCCTGGGGTTCAAACTGCAACTGGTCGTGCAGCAGCTGTCCCCCTGTGACAGTCGACTTTTTCCGCTCTACGAGATGATTATGGAAAAGAGAAAGAGGGTCCTGCTGCATGTCGGTACGGGCCCCGTTCGAGGAAGTGCATTGGTCGGCGTTACACACTTCAAGAAGCTCCTTCATCGATTTCCTGACCTGCCAGCCAACATACCGCACATGGGGGGCCTGGAATATAAAGCTTTTCTCGAGCTGCTGGATCGTCACCCGGGACTTTACCTGGACACGTCCTATTCTTTTGTGCCGTATGTGCCCTATCAATTTAATCTGGGTAACGATTGTCTCGAACAGTATAAAGACAGAATCCTCTATGGATCGGATTTTCCCAATCTGATTCACC
>Ga0351855_1190_pt2 | contig 11472 bp, 9 predicted proteins | sample BONcelFGM3001C11_FD_206794 | JGI IMG/M metagenome (GOLD analysis project Ga0351855, IMG submission 206794) | Enriched cells from coal bed in the Powder River Basin, Montana, United States - BONCAT cells FGM rep2 HSBNCT.FGM.300.1.C11 ...
TCCCGCTGCTGCTCATGCTCTGGGTCGTCATCCAGCGCGCCCACCCGCTGTTCATGCGGATGCAGCAGGCGCTCGTGGTCTTCGCGGACGAAGGCTTTGACGACGCGCACCCCGGCCAGATTCTCCTGAATGACGGTGTTGACGCGGTCGAGCGCCTGCTGCATCCGCATGAACAGCGGGTGGGCGCGCTGGATGACGACCCAGAGCATGAGCAGCAGCGGGACCAGCAGCGGTAGGGCGATGAGCGTCAGTTGGGGGCTGGTGAGGAAGGCCATCACCAGGCTGCCGACCGAGATGAGCGGCGCGCGCACGAGGATGCGTAGGGCGATGAGCACCACGTCCTGCGCCTGGGTGACGTCGTTGGTCAGCCTCGTCACCAGTTGGCCGGTGCCGAGCTGGTCCAGGTTGCCGAACGAGAACGATTGGACCTTGCGGTAGACGTCATTGCGCAAGTCTGTGCCGAAGTTGAAGGCGGCGCGCACGGCGAAGACAGTACAGCCGATGCCGCCGACCGCGCCGACCAGCGCGAAGACGACCATCAGCAGGCCGGTTTCCAGCACCAGCGCCTGATTGCCGCCGCGAATGCCTTCATCGACGATGCGCTGCATCATGCGCGGCTGCATGAGGTCCATTGCGACTTCGAGGATCATCAGTAGCGGGGCGAGCAGAGCGGCTTTCCAGTAGGGTTTCAGATAAACGAGTAAGGGTCGCATACAAGCTTCCTACAATAACCGGGGGCGCAGGGCGCGCGACAGGTACACGCCCGCGAAGAGAGTAATTGTGCCGCGAATGGACGCAGCGCCAAAAGAGGCCGTTTGTAACCATTGGGGCCAGGGCGAGGCTTTCACCGATACGTAGCGAGGGCGGCTGCGCTGGGGTGCGCGCCGCCCCGCGCAAACGCCACCACGCACCCGCCCGCTACCTCTCGTCACCACCATACGACGGCGACCACGACCTTTTCGAGCGCCAGAACTGCGGATGATCGGGGTCCGTGAAGCGGGTCATGTCCGTATCGGGTGTCCAGCCCGTGCCGTCGGGCAGCGTTGTACTTGCGCTATAGCGCGCGTCGGTCAGGTTGGCGCCTAACAATGTGGTGCTCGTCAGGTCGGTGCCGAACATGCGGACGCTCGTCAGGTCGGCGCGCTCTAGGTAGGCGTTTGTCAGCTTGGCATCTGACAGTCTAGCGTTCGTCAGGTCGGTGTGCTTTAGGAAGGCGTTCGTCAGGTTGGCACCCAATAATACGGCGTTTGTCAGGTTGGCACCCAATAATATGGCGCTCGTCAGGTCGGCGCGCTCTAGGTAGGCGTTTGTCAGGTTGGCACCCCCTAGATTAGCACTCGTCAGGTCGGCACCGAACAGGCGGGCGCGCGTCAGGATGGTATTGGTCAAGTCGGCGTTTGTTAGAGGCCGTTTGAAAAGTCGGCGCTAGCAGCCTGTCGGAGAGAAATCGATCATCCCGATCTTTGACCCTTTTAACCATGTAAAACAGGCCAAAATCCCACTTTTAGACCCAATTTCGGGATCTAAACACCAGATTCATGGGCAAAAAGGGTCGATTTTTGATGAAAAGCTTCCTCTCCGACAGGCTGCTAGAGCAATAAACTAGAGGGATGAGCGAAAAAAGCTATCCCAGTGATCTCAAAGACCGGGAATGGGCGGTGCTCGCGCCGCTCATTCCGCCGCCCAAAGCAGGCGGACGGCCACGGACAGTCGACATGCGGGCGGTGCTCAATGCGATCTTCTACGTGGTCAAGACCGGCTGTCAATGGAAGATGTTGCCCCATGACTTCCCACCGAAAGGGACGGTCTATCATTACTTCAACACCTGGCGCAAAAATGGCCTGTGGGAGCGGATCAACACGCACTTACGGGAGCAAGTCCGCCAAGCCGCCGGTCGCGCGCCGACACCGAGTGGCGCCATCCTCGACAGCCAATCTGTCAAGACGGCGGAAAAAGGGGGCTTCGCGGCTTCGACGGCGGCAAGCTCATCAAAGGCCGCAAACGGCATGTCTTGACCGATACGCAGGGCTTGGTGCTGAAAGCCCTGGTGACGGAAGCCGATATGCATGACGGGGCAGCGGGCATTCGCCTCCTGCTGATGATCGCCGGCTTGTTTCCGCGCTTGCGCTTGATCTGGGCCGACGGCTCCTATCGGGGCAAGTTTGCGGAGTGGGTCCAGCGTGTTTGTCACTGGACCGTCGAAATCACCTTGCCCAATGCGCTGGTGAAAGGCTTCCAAGTCCTCCCCCGACGCTGGGTTGGCGAGCGCACCTTCGGCTGGTTCGGCCTCAATCGCCGCTTGAGTAAGGACTATGAATACTATCCTCAAACCAGTGAATCCATGATCTATGTCGTCATGATTCGTTTGATGTTGCGTCGTTTGGCTTCGCCCTGACCTTTTCAAACGGCCTCTTAGGTTGACGCAGTCTAGGTCGGTGTTCGTCAGGTCGGCATGCCGTAAGTAGGCGTTCGCCAGGTTGGCGTCTCTTAGGTCGGCCCTCGTCAGGTTGGCATCCCATAGCTTGGCGTTGGTCAGATTGGCGTACCTTAGGTTGGCGCTGGTAAGGTTGGCATACCCTAGGCAAGCGTTGGTTAGGTTGGCATACTCCAAGTCGGCTCCCTTTAGGTTGGCAGCTCTTAGCTCGGCGTTGGTGAAGTTGGCAGCTCCTAGCTCGGCGTTGGTGAAGTTGGCAACTTCTAGCTCGGCGTTGGTCAAGTTGGCATTCCATAGGTTGGCGCTCGTCAGGTCGGCGCTCGTCAGGTCGGCGTTCGTCAGGTTGGCAAGCCGTAGGTCGGCGTTCGTCAGGTCGACTTTGCCTAACACCATCTCCTGCCAGCCAGCCCTCGGAAACATCTTTTGCTTTAGCGCCTCCTCCAGCCAGCCCTCTTCTAACGCTAACAGGCGCTTGGCCTCTAGCGCGAAGTCGTTCGACTGGCTGCCAAGCTGCAAGAACAATGTCTTCTTACGCTGGTTGGTAGTCCGGCGCTCGTTCAGCCGGTCAACCACAAAGATTGTGATGCCGACGCTCAGTAGTTCGGTAAACACATTGGTTGAATAGCCATCGACGGCGTCACCTTTGCCGTAAAACAGCAACCCGCCAATCCAGATGCCGATGAGGACGAACACAAGGCCGCCCAACAACTGCAATTCCAGCTTGTGCTTGACGCGTATCTCGCGTTGTTTTTCAAATTGCTCTTTGGCCTGCGCTTCGAGTGCCATGTGTGCGTCCCCCTGTGGATACGCCCATCCTAGCACGAACGCAACGCTAACACGCCCGTAAAATGAGGGGAATAGAACGAGAAAAACCCTTTGCGCCTCCTTTGTGTCCTTTGTGCCTTGGCGGTTAGGTTTAGCCCTCCCGAATCAAAAAACGGGGCGACGCCTCTCCTGAGACGTCGCCCCGTTCCCCTATCTCTCCGCCTTAGCTCGCGGCGGCGGTGGCGGCCGGCTCTTCCACCGGCGGCAGGTCCTCGGTGCGGTAGCCGGTGCCGCAGGCGATGCACTGCACGCGGTTGCGGCTTTGCTCCACCAGCAGGCCGCCGCAGTTCGGGCACGGCTGCGGCGCGGGCTTCTTCCAGCTCGTGAAGTCGCAGTCCGGGTAGCGCGAGCAGCCGTAGAAGGTGCGGCCCCGGCGCGTCCGGCGCACCACCAGCTCGCCGCCGTGGGCGGTGTGGCAGGTGGGGCAGGGAATGCCCATCCGCTCCAGCAGCGGCTCGGTGTGCTTGCACTCCGGGTAGTCCGAGCAGCCGATGAACTTGCCAAAGCGGCCGTAGCGGATGACCAGCGGCTTGCCGCACAGCGGGCAGTCGCGGCCGACTTCCTCCTGCTGCTGCATGTCCGGAATGGCCTTGCGTGCCAGTTGCAGCCGCTGCTCGAAGGGCCAGTAGAACTCGCCCAGCATCGGCTGCCACTCGATCTTGCCCTCGGCCACTTCGTCCAGCTCGCCTTCCATCCGCGCCGTGAACTGGTAGTCCATCACGTCGGGGAAGTTCTGCACCAGCATGTCGTTGACGATCCGCCCGGTCTCGGTCGGGATCAGGCGCTTGTCCAGCTTGGCGACGTACTCGCGGTCCTGGATGACGGCCACCGTCGGCGCGTAGGTGCTTGGGCGGCCGATGCCGAACTCTTCCAGCGCGCGCACTAGGCTGGCTTCGGTGTAACGCGGCGGCGGCTGGGTAAAGTGCTGCTCCGGCAGCAGCCGAATCAGATTCAGCGCTTCGTCCACCGACAGCTCCGGCAGAATGCGGCCGTCGTCGGCGTCCAGGGCGATGTCTTCGTCGCGCGCTTCTTCGTAGAGCACGAGGAAGCCGAGGAACTTGACGGTGCTGCCGGACACGCGGAAGTGATACGGCCGGTTCTTCGGCTCTGGCCCGGCGTCGATGTCGACGCGCAGGGTATTGTAGACGGCGTTCGACATCTGGCTGGCGACGAAGCGCTGCCAGACGAGGTTATACAGCTTGTACTGGTCGTTCGACAGCATCTTGCGGACGCGATCCGGCTCGCGGCTGACGCCGGTCGGGCGGATGGCCTCGTGCGCTTCCTGCGCGCCCTTGGCGGTCGTCTTGTACTGCGGCGCGCGGCTCGGCATGAACTCCCTGCCGTAGCGGTCGCGGATGAAGTCGCGCGCTTCGGCCTGCGCTTGCGGCGAGACGTGCATGCTGTCGGTACGCATGTAGGTAATCAGACCGACCGAGCCTTCCGGCCCGACGTCGATACCCTCGTACAACTGCTGCGCGACCGCCATCGTCCGCTTGGCGCTGAAGCCGAGGCGGCGCGACGCTTCCTGCTGGAGCGTGCTGGTGGTGTAGGGGGCCATCGGCTTGCGCACACGCTCGCCGCGCTTCACGTCCACCACGCCGAAGCTGCTCTTTTCGAGAATGTCCAGGTGCGGCAGCACGGCGCTCTTCTGGGTGAAGTCGACGTCGTCGTTGCCGATCTTGACCAGCCGCGCCAGGAACGGCCGCGCGGCCTTGCTGTCCTGCTTCTTCAGCTCGGCGTCCAGCGTCCAGTACTCGCGGGCGACGAATGCCTCGACTTCGCGCTCGCGGTCCACGATCAGGCGGACGGCGATGCTCTGCACGCGCCCGGCCGACAGCCGGTTGCGCACCTTCGACCAGAGCAGCTCGGTGATGTTGTAGCCCACCAGCCGGTCGAGGATGCGGCGCGCCTGCTGGGCGTTCACCAGGCTCATGTCGATGTCGCGCGGGTGGTCGAACGCTTCCTGAATCGCCGGCTTGGTGATTTCGTGGAAGACGACGCGCTTGGTCTTCTTCGGGTCGATGTCGGCCGCGTGCAGCAGGTGCCAGGCAATCGCCTCACCTTCGCGGTCAGGGTCGGTCGCCAGGAAGATTTCGTCGGCGCTCTGGGCGGCGGTCTTCAAATCCTTGACGACGTCGCGCTTGTCGTTCATGACGCGGTACTTCGGCTCGAACGCGTTTTTGACGTCGACCGAGATCTGCGACACCAGCAGGTCACGGACGTGGCCCTTGGAGGCGCGCACCGTGTAACCCTTGCCCAGGAACTGGCCGACGCTGCGCGCCTTGGCCGGCGACTCGACGATCACCAGCTTGCCGACCTTGCCGGTGCTGCGGCTCGTCCCGTTGTCCGAGGCGGCGGCTTTGGCGCGGCCGTTGGTCGAACGGGTGCTCTTGGCGGCGGTTTTGGTCGCCTTGGCGCTCTTGGTCGCCGTCTTGTCGGCGCTGGTCGCCCGCGCGCCGGTCTTGGCGGCGGTCTTGCGGCCAGCGGCCGTCTTGGTGGTCTTCTTCGCCGCCGGCTTGGCGGCGCGCGCGGTCACCGCCGGCTTCTCCAGGCCCACGTGCGCTTCGGTCGCGCCCATGCGGAACAGCGTGGTGCCGCACACTTCGCAGGTGCCACGCGTACCCGGCGAGCCTGTCTGGGTGTAGACAGCTTCGGGGTTCAGCATGGTGCGCTTGGTCTTACATTTGACGCAATACGCCTCTATCGTCGCTGTCATTCAACATCCCCCAACCATCGATCGTCGCGCCGCAGAGTGCGGGCGCGGTTCATAGTGTGTATTCGTCTCATTGTTTCCTGTTACAGTAAATGGTGACTCTCGACATCACGCAAGTGCTCGACGACTTTTTTGACGTCTTGCGCGTGGTCGCGGTGGCAAATCATCAGGGCGTCGTCGCTGTCGACGACGATCAGGTTTTCAACACCAATCGTGACTGTCAGCTTGTCAGCGTAAACGAGGGTGTTGCGCGTGTCAATCATGATTGGTGCGCCGGCGCTTCCTTTATAGCAGTTTCCGTCGGTATCGCACTCCAGCACGCCGAACAGGGCGTCCCACGCGCCGACGTCGCTCCAGCCGATGTCGACCGGAATGACCGCCATGTTTTGAGCGCCTTCCATGACGGCGTAGTCGAGCGAAATATTCTGCACGCTCTCCCACAGGCTGTCCAGCGCCGCCTCGAAGCCGGCGCTGTCGACGTGCGGGGCCAGCGTCTCGAACTGGGCCGACATCTCCGGCCGCTGGCGGCGAAACTCGTCCAGCCCCTGGGCCGCGCGCCAGATGAACATACCAGAATTCCAACTATACTCGCCGGATTGTAAGAATTGTACAGCAGTCTCTAAATTCGGTTTTTCGGCAAATCCGCGCGAGTGATAGGTCTTGAAGCCGCCAAAGTCGCCCAGCGCGTCGCCCCGGCGGATGTAGCCGAAGCCGGTCGACGGGAACGACGGCGAGATGCCGAGCGTCACAATCTGCCCCTGCATGGCGATGTCGTAGGCGGCGCGCAGCACGTCGCGGAAGGTGTCCTTGAAGGCGATGTGGTGGTCGGCCGTCAGGATGGCGACGACCGCTTGCGGGTCGCGCTGGTGAATGACCGTCAGCCCCAGCGCCGCCGCCGGGCCGCTGTTACGCGCGCTCGGCTCGGCGATGAAGTTTTCCGTGGGAATGCCTGGGGCGTCGGCGCGCATGGCATCCAGGTAACGGCGGCCGGTGACGACGTAGATATTTTCGGGCGGGAACAGTGGTGCCAGCCGTTCGACGCTGACGCGGAACATCGACTGATCTTCGACCAGCGGCAGCAGTTGTTTGGGCGTGTTGCCCCGGCTGCGCGGCCACAGGCGCGTTCCACCGCCGCCGGCCATGATCATTGCATAGTAGTGGTCCATGAGTCGTCGTGCCTTTTCATTTCTGGAGCGGCAGGCTGTACAACATCGGGCCAACGCTCCTGGCTAATCCCTTAAGTTCGAGCAGAGTGAGTGTGCTGCTAACCGCCGCAACCGGCAAGCCGGACTGGCGGACGAGGTCGTCGACGTGGAGCGCAGTGGCGCTCAGGTAGGCCAGCACCCGGACTTCGATGTCGCTGCCGGGGGCGATACGCTCGGTCGCGGTGCGTGTTTCCACCGCCTGGTAGGCGACCTTCAGCTCGTCGAGCACGTCTTCGACCGTCACCACCAGCTTCGCGCCATCCTGTATCAGGCGGTGGCAGCCGGCGCTGGACGGGCCAAAGATGCTGCCCGGCACCGCGAAGACGTCGCGCCCCTGTTCGGCGGCGGTGGTCGTGGTAATCAGCGCGCCGCTGTTTTCCGGCGCTTCAGCCACCAGCACGCCAAGCGACAGGCCACTAATGATGCGGTTGCGCCGGGGAAAGTTGCGCCGGTCAGCCCGCGTACCCAGCGGAAACTCGCTAACGAGCGCGCCATGCCGGCTAATGTCCAGCGCGAGCTGCCGGTGGTCGGGCGGGTAAACGATATCGACGCCGGTTCCCAACACCGCCAGCGTGCGCCCGCCGCTCTCGATCGCGCTGCGGTGCGCCACCGCGTCGATGCCGTGGGCCAGCCCGCTGACGATGGTAAAGCCTTGCTCCGCGAGCTGTCGGGCGAAAAAGCCGGCGGCGTCGCGGCCGTAAGTCGTCGCCTTGCGCGTGCCGACGATTGCCAATGCGCGGGCGTCGTCGGCCGTCAGCTCACCTTTGACGTAAAGCACCGGGGGCGCATCGGAAAGACTGGAGAGCAGGCCAGGGTAGTCGGCGTCGGCGCGGGTGAGCAGGTGGACGCCGGCGGCGCGAATGCGTTCGAGCTGGGCGTCCAGGTTCAGCCGGCCGCGCACCTGGAGCAGGCTGGCGAGCGGCGCTGGTTCCAGCCCCGACTGGCGCAGCGTGCTCTCGCTGGCGTGCCATGCCCGGCCGAGGTCGCCAAAATAGCCGAGCAACTGTTGCAGGCGTTTAGGGCCAATGTCTGGAACGAGGCTGAAGCCAAGCCAGTAAGATCGCTCGCTCAAGGGGTTCGGACTGCATAACGGGCGGCGAAGACTGCGCACAGCATATCAGGCACAACTTTTGTGTGTCAAGCGCAATTTAGCGAACCGCGAGTCGACTACTCGGGGAGAAGGCCGTCGGGCAGGTTGACGATCAGCTCGCCGGCGCTGATGTCGGTGCGCACGATCGTTTCGTCGGTCACCGGAATGAGCACTTCGCCGTACTGCGGGCTAACCACCACGTAAACGTCGTTCGCGCCGGTTTCCAGCACGTCGGTGATCTGGCCGAGGATGCTGCCGTCCTGCTGTTTGACCGTCAGGCCGATGAGCTGGTAGAGGTAGAACTCGCCCTCTTCGAGCGGCACGGCGTGTTCCAGGTCGACCATCACGAACAGACTGCGCAGCGCGTCGGCCTGGTCGCGGTCGTCGATTCCGCGCAGCTTGAGCAGGCCGTAGGGCGTGTTCATGCGCATGTGCTCGACGTCATACGTACGCGGCGACTCGTCATCCGAGCCGCTGCCGAGGTAGACGTGTTTCATTTTATCGATGCGCTCAGGATAGGCGGTCAGCAGGCGCACGCGCAGTTCGCCGCGCACGCCATGCGGACGCAACACTTCGCCGAGCAGCAGGTATTTTGGCGCTTCTGGCGGCATGTGTTAGACGATCTTCAGGATAATGCGCTTGTTCTGGTTGGCCGGCTCTTGCAGTTGCAGCAGGTTGCGCATCGCGTTCGCCACGCGTCCGCTCTTGCCGATGATCCGGCCGGTATCCTGCGACGAAACGTGCAGCTCCAGAACAATAGACGAGCCAGTCGTGCGGCGTCTTACGCGCACCGAGGTCGGGTCGTCCACCAGGCTCTTGGCGATGTACTCAATGAGTTCTTCCATCAAAAACATCCTTTGTGCATTTTATCCGCCCATTCACAGCGATGAGGCCGTGATCGCAGCCGGAACGAGCAAGGCTCGCCTTCCCAAATGAAGTTTGACGAACAACAACGGTAATTGTTCGGGCGGACGCGCTGTAGCGCGTCCCTACACGCCCGTTTCGTAGGGACGCGCTACAGCGTGTCCGGGCGCGAAGCGCCATTGGCGCTCTTGTTCGTCAAACTTCGGGAGGCTTCGTACTGCCCCCTACGCATCGATTCAATTTTGAGCGCCGCCCGCCCTGTTAGCTCCCCTCGCCCTGAGGGCGAAGCGCCCCGACGAAGGAGGGGGCAGCCGGAGGCCGCGAAGGGGTTGGGGGTGAGGGCTTGCGCACCCGGTACAAAAAAGCCGGGTCGCGAGAGTATAACACGACCCGGCCGCTTGTGCAGTACGACGCTTATTCGCCGCGCGGCGTGAATTTGCCCTGGCCGTCGCCCGGCGACGGGTAGCGGGTCTTCGGACTGATCGGCTCGGCGGCGGCCACAGCGGCGGCAGCTTCGGCGACCAGGGTTTCGATGGCCTCACCCGCGCGCAGACGCGCAAAGCGGTCCAGCGTGCCGGCGCGGCGCAGAATGCCTTCGACGGCTTCGGTCGGCTGGGCGCCCACGCTCAGCCAGTAGAGGATACGCTCTTCTTCGACGATCTCAGTCGACGGGCGGGTACGCGGGTTGTAGCTGCCGACGATTTCGATGAAGCTGCCGTTGCGCGGGTTGCGCTGGTCGGTGACGACGATACGGTAGCTCGGCTGCTTCTTCAGACCAATACGACGCAAACGAATACGAACCATCTGAACTTTGCTCCTAGAAATTGCGCTCCCATGCACCCACGATGGGCGGAGAGCCACTGGCACGAATAACGTGACTCAGTTGCGGTAGGCGAAACTGCCCTAGCGCATCAAGCCAGGCGGCATACCCCCACCGGGAAATCCGGGGAAGCGGCCTTTTCGAACGCTGCCCATCAGCTTCTGCATTTCGCTCCACTGTTTGAGCACATCGTTGACATCACGAACCTCGACGCCAGAGCCAGCGGCCACGCGCTTTTTACGGCTGGCGTTGAGGACTTTCGGGTTGTTGCGCTCTCTCGCCGTCATCGAATTGATGATCGCTTCGACCCGGCGAATGCGCAACTCCATCTCTTCTTCGCTGATCTGATCCTTGATCTTGTTCATGCCAGGGATCATGGCGAGAATCGACGCTATCGAACCCATCTTGCGAATCTTCTGAAGCTGCTCCAGGAAATCCTGAAGCGTGAACTGATTCTCCATCATTTTCTTCTGGAGTTTCAGCGCTTCACGCTCGTCGAAGGCTTCTTCAGCCTTTTCGATCAGCGTCATCACGTCGCCCATGCCCAGGATGCGCGACGCCAGACGGTCGGGGTGGAACACCTCGAAGCCGTCCATCTTTTCCGACGTGCCCAGGAACTTGATCGGCACACCGGTCACGGCGCGCATGGAAAGAGCCGCGCCGCCGCGCGCGTCACCGTCGATCTTGGTCAGGATGAGGCCGGTAATGCCGAGGCGCTTGTTGAAGCCCTCGGCAATGTTGACCGCTTCCTGGCCGGTCATCGAGTCGGCGACGAGCAGGATTTCAGCCGGGTTGGTGCGGCGCTTGATTTCCTCAAGCTCCTGCATCAGCGGCTCGTCGATCTGGAGACGGCCGGCCGTGTCGAGAATGACGACGCCGGCGTTGCTTTCTTTTGCCACCTTCATACCGTGGGTCACGATATCCGGCGGCTTGATCTTGGTGCCTTCCTCGAAGTAGGGCACGTTGATCTGCTTGGCGAGGGTGACCAACTGGTCGACGGCGGCCGGACGGTAGGTGTCGGCGGCGATCATGAACGGCTGGCGGCCATCGCGGCGCAGCTCCAACGCCAGTTTGGCGGCGGTGGTGGTTTTACCGGAGCCTTGCAAGCCGACGAGCATGATGACGTGCGGCTTGGTGCTGCCGGAGAAGTTCAGGCGGCCCGCCTCGCCCAGAGTTGCGATCAACTCTTCGTGGACGATCTTGACGACCTGCTGGCCGGGCTTCAGGCTCTTGGCGACTTCCGCGCCAACAGCGCGTTCCTTGACCCGTTTGACGAAGTCCTTGACGACCGGCAGCGCGACGTCGGCTTCCAACAGGGCCATACGCACCTGCCGCATCGCCGCATCGACGTCCTGTTCCGTCAACTTGCCAACGCGCCCGAGCTGGTCGAAAACATCTTGAAGGCGCTGACTGAGAGTCTCAAACATGTCCGGGAATCGCTTCCGCTAGCCTGAAGGTGTAGCCGATGCATTGTAGTGGACGGTCCACTCAAAATCAAGCAGGGCTGTCACAGAAACGTGT
>Ga0351855_1191_pt1 | contig 11451 bp, 5 predicted proteins | sample BONcelFGM3001C11_FD_206794 | JGI IMG/M metagenome (GOLD analysis project Ga0351855, IMG submission 206794) | Enriched cells from coal bed in the Powder River Basin, Montana, United States - BONCAT cells FGM rep2 HSBNCT.FGM.300.1.C11 ...
ACGACGTTCGTTTGACGTGAAAACTTGACGACGATTAAACCGATTTTCTTAACAATAACAGAATTCCAAGAGACGCGATACCAGTTAACGCCGATTTTCTTGTGCAGAAACGACAAAATGCGCTCAGCCGCCGGGCGAGTGAGGCGCTTGGCTGCACCGGGAGTCGCCTTCGTTCACGTTGAAGGCAAGCGCAGCGCCGACAGAAGAAAGGGCTTATGGCGACTCGATAGGTTCGAATAAGAACAATCGGGACCAGTTTAGAGTAGCGATAAGTTGGGGCGGGTTAAATGCCTTTGGATCGAGACCGAAAGCCTGGAGGCGCATTTCAGGATCGGTATCGCGGCCTTCTGCGACAACATAGACTGGCTCCGATTCGAGAGGATGCCCATCACGATCGAAAAGTCGTAACGTCGTCTGACCTGTAGAGACGTAAAATTGAAGTATGCTCTGGCAGGTGCCTCCGCAGATGACCCAGGCGTTATTATCGAGTCGTTTCTGGATTTCGTGTATCACTTGCAATGCATCGGGCATGGTGTCGTAGGATCGAATGACTGCATCGCTCTGAAGTAGCGACATACTCCCGATCGAAAAGAGCAGGATCGAGGCGGCGATGGTGCTGAAACGTAGCCAGGAACGACGGCCCTTTTCGGCGAAACGAAATAACGACTGAATACCCGCTGCCGACATGATATACACGATTGGCAAGGGAAACAGCCATACGCGAGGCATCAGCCGTATGCGCTGAAAATAGATCAACGGCAACAGGGCGACGACGCCAACAACCAAAAGGCTATAACGATGCTTGGCGAGCCGGGAATGAAGGCCGAATGCCAATAACGCACCCAGCGCCATAACCGCTACCATCAGCGGCGGCGTTGCGCGGGTCCACGCCCCCCATACTTCAGCGACATGTTGTGGTAATCGTTTTACGTGTCGGTCGAGCGAAACGATTTCCAACGGCGACAAATCTGTTTGCTGATGGCCTGTCCCAGATAGGTCAGGTAGAAAGGGGAGATAGAGGGCTGCCGTGATAAAACCGCCGAGCGCGAATGTCAGAATATAATTGCGTAATAACTGACGCTTTCGCTGGGGGTGGGACTCGGTGAGGATGAGGACACCTAACCAGACTGCGACGGCGATCGTGGGGTATACCATCGTCGGCATGGTATAGAAGCCTGCCGGGATGAGCAGGCTCATTACCAGCCAGGGCCGAAATCTGGTTGTCTTTATGAGGCGGGTCGCCAGGATAATTTCTAGTAGAAAAATGACAAAAGTGAACGAATAGCCTCGCGCGTTCACCGAAAACTCGACCAGCGGTACGGAGCAGGCAACCGCTGCGGCGGCAATGAGGCCGCCGCCGTTTTTGTAGAGGCTGTTATACGCGCGGAACGTCATCGCGATGAGGAGTACTCCGGCAAAAAAGACCGGAAGACGTAACGCTATGACATCGTCCCCCCACAGGCGGTAGGCAAGATGCTGGGCAACGGTATGAAGTGGGTGGTTATTAAACACGCCATAACTACTGAGCGCCTCTCCCAGTGCGCGAGATGAATAGGTGCTGAAGGTGTAAGCTTCGTCGGCGCGGATGGGTAGCCCGATATAGTGCAGGCGTAGCGCGGTACCCGCAAGAATCAGGGCAACCAGGGGCCATAGCGGGATGTTGTGCGGACGGCGATGCGCGGGTGGCGTGATGGCAGCCAACCAGTCGCGCACAACCGGGTATAGGGCGATTCGCTTGTGGCGACCATCCAGATAAAGGGCTACAGCAACAAATAGGGAGCCGGCCAACACGAGTTGAAAAATGTAAGCTCGTTCCGAGACGGTGTGCCGCAGAATAGCATAGTTTTGCACGTCGCCATTACGAAATTTGACCTCGAAAGTGGCAGCGTCCGCGCAGATTGTCTCGCTGCCTTCCCCAACTGTAAAATGGTCATTGAGCTTAATCGCATCGATGCCACTCACTTGCCATGACACAACATAACATTCATCGGGAAAGGTAACCCGTGTCTGCGGTGATCTGACCAGGACACTGGCGCCAGCTTGATGATCGTTGATGACGAAGGGCATCGGCTCCCACTGCGCCCAACTGATCAAAAATGCAGTCAAGGCAAATAATAGGACAGCCAGAAACCATAAACCGCGCACGACAAATTGTTGGAACAACCGATTTTTCATAAGCATTCTTTGCAGAGTTACTGGCGGCCTGTTCGTTGGATTGCACCTTAGTCATTTTCGGTTCATTGGGCAATCCTGAGATAGCCATGAACCACTATATCGGGCCGTGCAACCCACAAATAGCACTCTATCCCCGGCTGCTTATCTTTCCGCAGCTTGTTTATAGACAGCGCTTGTTGGAACGGTTCAGCAAAAAACGAGGCGCTCGTGGGAGCGCCTCGCGGGTCAAACAGGGAACAAGAGCAGCTTACGAAGCGGCGGTCGCTTCGGCAGTCGCTTCCATTTCGGCGTCCAGCATCGCGCCGGTCACCGGGTCCACGCCGGTCTCGATGGTGCCATCGGCCAGACCTGCGAACAGTTCCTGGACCTGGGCAGTCACTTCTTCCGGAATTTCGGCGTCGTGGCCTTCGGCGAAGCCGATGCCGTCATTCGCGGCTTCCAGAATGTAAGCGCCGGTTTCGGGCAGCGGGGTGCCTTCAGCCAGGGCCTGGATCATGTCGTACACGCCGTTGTCGACGCGCTTGGTGGCGCTGCTGATCAGGTTTTCTGCGCCGGGGGTCTCGCCGCCGCCGAAGGTGGTGAAGTACTCATCCTGGTCGACGCCGATCGCATACGCGCCGTTCTGGGCCGCGAACAGCATACCGCCGGAGCCAGTCGGGCCGCCAGCGCCGAAGACCACGTCCGCGCCTTCGCCGATGAACTGTTCGGCCGCCGCCGCGCCGCGATCCGGAGCGGTGAAGCTGTCGATGTACACGCCGAGGGTGGTGATGTCGGGGTTGATGTAGCGCGCGCCCTGCTCGTAGCCGTGGCGGAACTTGACGACCGGCGGGATTTCGACGCCGTAGACGCCGGCGATCGTGTCAGACTCGGTCATCAGGGCGGCCAACGCGCCGACGAGGAAGCCGGCCTGGTCTTCACGGAAGGCGATACCGACGTAGTTCGGCAGCGCTACGGGGTCCGGGTTGCCCTGGTCCACACCGATGAAGAAGATGTCGGGGTTCTCGGTGGCGGCCACCACCGTCGCGTCGTTGATCAGGAAGCCGATGGTGATGATGGCATCGTAGCCTTCCTGAACGCAGGTGTCGATGTTAGCGGTGTAGTCGGTCTGCGCCTGGGTTTCGATGAAGGTCGTGTCGAGGTCGAAGTCTTCGGCCGCGCTCAGCATACCTTCGTAGGCGTACTGGTTGAACGTGCCGTCGTTGACGCGGCCAACGTCGGTGACGAGACAGACGGACTCGATACCCGCGTCTTGCGCGAAGACGCCGACAGCCGAGCTAGCGAGCAGAACAAAAAGCAGAAGCGTTGTAACAAGACGTTTGGACATGTTTTGGGCTACCTTTATGTATGCGTAAGCCGACGATGAAATTCTAGCAAGCTTCGCGATGGAAGCAAGCATAATGCCTGTGTATGAATTTACACCAGTTTACCGTACAAACTTACTAAAGATACACATCTGCCCAATAGAGGCGCTGCCGGCAAGTCGTGGATCAGTAACGAGTAACGAGTAATGCCAGTGTTCAACGGTTTTGACGGACAAACGCGGTTAATCGTTCGCCAGAAGAGAGGTATCTCGTCCCTACGGGCGAGGCGGCGGCTCGCAGGGACGAGATATTGGTGGATGACGAAATAATCCGAGAGTGAGTGGTTTGATTTTCAGCCGCGTTCGCCGGACGATAAATCGTCCGGCTACGTATAGGTGGAAGCACCCTGAAGGGTGCTCAGACCGGTGTCATGCAGCCGAATGTATTCGTTCTGAGCGGGCTAAAGCTGCTCTGTTGCAAAGTCCAAAATCATTGAGTATCTCACTCTGGCTCCCCTCTCCCCGCTTGCGTGGGAGAGGGGCCGGGGGTGAGGGGTTAATCTAATTCCCAGAACCTTGCAACACAGCAGGCTTGAGCACCCTTCAGGGTGCTTTCACCTATACGTAGCCGGATGATTTATCGTCCGGCGGGCGGCGCGACAAGACTCCATCGCCCGTTAACAGCGCGTCTGCTCGAACGACTACCATGCTTGTCCGTCAAATCGCCTGCTCCGCGAGCCTCCGCTAAACGGGCCTCTCCAACGACTGCGCACCGTCCCCCGGCGTTTACTCGTTACTCGTTACTCGTTACTCGTTACTCGTTACTCGTTACTCATCACTCGTTACTACTCCCACCCCTCACGCCTCCGGCAGCGTGACAATCACGTCGATCTGGTAGCGGCCGTCGCCCAGCGCCTGCACGTTCGCGCCGAGCTGGCCGATGCCGACGTTGACCGGCCCGCCGGCGGTCGGCTGGAAGGTCGAAAACAGCGCGTTCAGGTCCAGGTAGAGCGTTGGTTCGGCGTCGCGGCTCACCGCCTGCCAGCGCGCCACGCTCACGAGCCGGTTGTCGCCGTTCCCGGCGCGCAACGCTGCCGCCACCGCCGAGCCGGTACCGACCACCAGCTTGCCGTCGACCGCGCCGATTTGCAGCAGCGGCTCGCTGCCGGGCGCGCCGTAGACCGTCTGCATGGCGTCATCGTCCGCGCTGAAAGCGTCGTCGTCCAGCGCCAGCATGGTCTGCGCCAGCGACGTCGCCCCGGCCACCGCCGCCTCGGCGTCGCCGGTTTCGGCGATCAGCAGCACGTCATACGGCGCGCCGCTGCCGGGGGCCGGATTGTTCGGCCGGGGCAGCAGCGCCAGCGCGTAGCCGCCATCCAGGTGGGCGGTCAGGTCGCTTTCCAGGTCGAAGCTGCCAGCGGTCGCCAGCGCCGTCATCAGCCCGCCCACCGCCGCGTCGATCGCTTCGGCGTCCGGCGGGATGGCGGTCGGCGCGGCGCTGGTCGTGCTGCCGGCCGGCGTCAGGCCGCTGTTGAGCATGGTGTTGAAGTAACTGCCGGCTGGCGCGGCCACCAGCGCATCGTACAGGGCCGCGCGCACGTCGCCGCCCTGCTGCACCAGCATGGCGTTACGCGGAATATACGCCAGCACGCCCGACTCGCCGCTCGCCGCCGCTGCCGGGGCGGCGTCGCCGCTGGTTTGCAGCAGCACTCGCGCCCGCACCGTGCCGCGCAGTCGGTCGGCTTCCAGCCCGACGGCCACGCTGCTCAGGTCGCCGTTCAGCAGCGCCGCTTCCAGCGAGCCGCCGTTGTAGGGCGCGAGCGCGTTCCCAAGCGCGCTTAACACCGGCTGAGCCGAGCCGTCGCCGTGCAGCAGCACGCTCAGGGCGTGGCCCGGCGCATCGCCGCCCAGATAGGCGAACACCGGCCAGTCGGCCCGTTCGGCCGCGACCGCCGCATAAGCCGGTGTGTCCGCCAGCCGCGCAGTTGTCCCGGCCTCGGCGTCGATGGCGGCGTGCAGCAGCGGCTCCGACCCCACCAGCACCGCGCCCGGCGTGAAGGCGATGGCCGTCTGGTCGCCAATGAAGATGGTCGCGCCGCCGTACTGCGCCCGCGACGGCAAATCCTGCGCGCTGGTGACGGCGCTCAGGACGCTGGCGGCGGCGAAAGCGTCGTCGGTCGGCAGCACCAGCAGCACGTCGTCCGGAGCGACGGCGAAATTCTCGTCCAGCGCCCGGTAAGCGACGACGAACTCCCCGGCCAGCCACGGCAGCACCGTTGTCTCAAAGGCCGCGCCCTCGGTGTCGAACAGATCGACCGGGAAATAGTCGTTCAGGCCGCGCTGGCCCGTGCTGGCGGCGTGCGCCGGTTGCAAAAAGGCGGCCACGTAGTACGACATGTTGAGCTGCGCCAGCGTCTCCGCCGGCCGCGACAGGTCGACCTGTAACACGCCTTCGAAGTCGGCCGGAATCCAGTCGAGCGGCGATCTATCGTCCTGGGCGGCGGCCGGCAGAACCGCGAACCCGACGAGTGCAAGAAGCAAGAGGGCGAGGTTGCGCATGGCTGGGCATTTCCGCGTGATTGGGCGTTGGGTTGGTGCTCTCATTTAACCGCCCGTTCCCGGTTTCGACAAGCCCCCTTCATCGCACGCTCACCCTTCTGTTTCCCTCGCTCTGTGTGGCGGGGGTGAGGAGGTTCGACCCAACCGGCTTATTCTTCCAGGGCGGTTGCAAAGTCTTTTAGGACATCGAACTCCTTAGGTGCCCCTCTCCCCGGAGTGGGTTGGCGACACGACACTTTTGCCAATTTAAACGGCTTGCGGCGGCGGGAGCGGCGGAAAAAGGCGCGGAAAGACCAGCGTGAGCGCCAAAAACGTCGGGGCGTGTTGGGCTGCATTGAAGAGCCGTAAGCCGAGACGAAAAATGCTCAAATGACAGCAGCTACCACAGTTGATTTGGTGGCGCTTGACGTCATCCGCCGGCAGGAGTTCGCCCGGTAGCGTTTCTGGGTTCTTGGTCGAACACGGATTATGCCAAATGAACCGTCTTTTTCCCTCCGTCCATTCTAGTTTCAAAAAGTGTCGTGTCGCCAACCGGAGTGGGAGAGGGGTGGCGCGTCAGCGCCGGGGTGAGGGATTCGGCCCCAACCTCCACATTCCGCCCCCAACCACTTTCCTGTATGACCAACCGATGTCAAACTAGAGGCGTGCATAAATGACAGCGGTGATGCGCGGTCCCTGTGTGGACCGGCGCGAGCCGAAAGGAGCAATGATGCGACACTTCGCCATTCTGATCTGTGTCGGGCTGCTGCTGGCGGTCGCTTTCACGCCGGCGGCGCTGGCCCAGGAGGCGGGAGTCTCGCTCCCGGCCATCGTCACGCTTTCGGCCGATCTGCCGGCTATCGCCGTGGCCGACGCCGAAGCCGGCGTGACCCCGGTCACGCTCAGTTGGAGCACCGTCAACGTGCAGCCCGGCCAGACGCTGCGGCTGGACGCCTACGTCCTGCACGAATGGACGTCGCTGCTCAACGAGGGCGAGGCGCTGGAGCTGGCCGGCCAGCGTACGCTGATGGTCGAGCACCCGCTCAACTTCGGCGCGCCGACCTACCGCCTGTCGATTCTCGGCGCGGACGGCGCGACGCTCGACCAGCGCGTGCTGACGATCCCCTACCTCGACGCCGAAGCGGGGCTACTGCCGTCGGTCGAAAGCTTCAGCAGCGGCTCGACCGAAGTCACCCCCGGCGAGAACGGTGTCGCCGTCGTGCCGGTGGCCTGGCAGGTAGCCAACCGTCTGCCCAGCTCGTATCTGGCCTTCGATCAGGTGCTACCTGACGGCCAGATCGTCTCGGTCGACCTGCCGCGCGCGACCCTGTGGGTGGCGTCCAGCGGCCAGGGCGCAGTCGCGCCGACCGTTCCCGCCGGCGCGGCCACGATTACGCTGTTGCTGCGCATCGTCGACGCCGGCAGCGACCTGACCTACGACACCGCCGAGTTGACGCTGCCGGTGGCCGGCATGGCGACGCCCGCGCCGGTGGCAACCCTGCCGCCCGATGCGACCGCCGAGCCGACCACGCCCTCGGATGCCGCCATCTTCTACTTCCAGCCGACGCTGACCGGCACGTCCGCCGCCGGCCAGTTCGCGCTGGTGTGGGACGTGGCCGGCGCGGCGGCCGTCCAGGTCGAATACATCGACGTCGCCGGCAACCCGGTGGTACGCAGCGGCCTGAAACCGGTCGGCGACCTGGCGATTTCGCTGGCCGAAGTCGGCTTCGTGCCGGAGGCCGGCCGCTACCAGTTCCGGCTGACGGCGACCGACGCCAACGGCCTGCTGCTGAACGACGCAACCGGCGCGCCGGTCGCGCAGACGGTCGAAATTCCGGCCGAAACCGCCATGACCATCAACAGCTTCAGCAGCGACGCCACGCTCGTCACGCCCGGTCAGCCCATCGGGTTGAGCTGGGACGTAACCGGCGCGACCAACGTCGTCCTGACGCGCCTCAGCATCCAGACCGGCGCGCAGTTGTTCTCGGACGTCGTCGGCGAAGCGCTGCCGGCGGCCGGCTCGCTGCAATTCACCATGCCGCCCATCGCCGAAACCGGCTTTTTTGGCGATCAGGTGACCTTCCTGCTGACGGCCGAAGACGGCAGCAGCGCCAACCGCGTCGCCTATATCCGCCTGCCCATCGCCCAGCCGAGCGTCACCGTCGACACCTTCACCCTCAGCCGTACCTCGGCCACGCTGGGCGACGAAATCACGCTCACCTGGACGACGACCGGCGCGACCAGCGTCGACGTGCGCCTGAACCCCGGCGTGGAAGCCCCGCCCATCCTGCTAGCCGAAGCGCAGTCGCCGAACGGCAGCTTTAGCTATGTCTTCCCGGCCAGCGCCGACCCGGCCACTTACGGCGATCTGGTGACCTTCATGCTGGACGCGCGCGCCGAGGATGGCACGGTACGCACCGCACAGAACAACGTCATGTTCTCGACCGACGGTCTGAGCATCGTCAGCTTCACCGTCGAGCCGGCCAACGTTTCGCCCGGCGGCACGGTTTCGCTCGCCTGGGACGTGACCGGCGCGACCCGCGTCTGGCTGTCGCAGGCCAACCCGGACACCGGCGTCATGGCGACGATTGCCGACAACCTGCCGCTGGCCGGCTCGCTGCAAATCGCCGTCCCGGCGGACATCGCCGCCGAACAGCTCCCGCTGACGACCGGCTTCGTGCTGCGGGCGCAGGGTACCGGCGAAGACATCCACAACCAGGACGCGCTCATCACCATCGTCGCGCCGTAGCCCAATCGCCACCGCCACCACCAACGGGCAGCCCACTGCGGCTGCCTGTTTGCGTTCAGGGGTTACACCGGCACGTGCTGATGCAAAAACTCCAGCAGCAGCCGGTTGAAAAAAGCCGGGTTGTCCTGGTTGGCGTTGTGCCCGGCGTCGGGAATGACAACCGACACGCTGCCGGGAACCTGGGCCGCCCAGCGCGGCGCGTAACCTTTGATGCGGCCGGTCGTGTCGTGGTCGCCGTGCGTTAGCAGCGCCGGCACGGGCAGCGTGTAGCCCGGCTCGACGTGCAGGCAGGCGGTGACCGCGCTCATGATCGTCACCATGTCGCGTTTGGTGACCTGGCTCAGGGCCTCGTAGGCGTAAGCCTGCACCGCCGGCGTGATGGCGACGGTGCGCGCCGTCAGCCGCTTAAAATAGCCATACGGCATCAGCCGCAGCGTCGGCCCGGTCAGCGCCAGCGCCAGCCGGTCGCCCAGCGGGTAGGGCATGGTGATGCTGGTCGAGCCGATGCTGACGAAGGCCAGCGCGCACTCAGGCCGGCGAAACATCAGCTCCTGGGCGATGTAGCCGCCCATCGACTGGCCGACGAGCGCCGCCTGCGCATAGCCGGCCGCCTGAATCAGCGCCAGCAGGTCGTCCGCGCACACGCCCATGCTGAAGTCCGCGCCGATCGGCTGCGAGCGGCCATGCCCGCGCACGTCCCACGTCAGCACGCGGTACGCGCCGGCCAGCGCCGCCACCTGCGCCTCGAACATGCGATGATCCATCGTCGCGCCGTGGGTCAGCGCCACCAGCGGGCGGCCTTCGGGGCCGCTGAGCCAGTAATGGAGGGTGCTGCCCGAACGCGCCAGCGTGTGCTCAGTCGTTTCAATCATCCCGCAACCCCTTCGCTCTCCTGCTTAACCTGAGTTTTGGATAACTCAGCCGAACCCTGGGACGATGCAAAAGGATTCTCACGCTCAAGCTGGATGTCATTCATCTCGACATTTTCCGTCACAATGCGCCTCTGAGCCTGCTTTAGCAGGCTTTCACCTATACGTAGCCGGAGGATTTATCCTCCGGCGAGCGGCATTGAGCGAGTACATCGGCCTATGCTTGATCACCTATCCAAGACTCAGATTGCCGCTTCCCACCCCGCCTCCCCCGGAAGTCGCCCGCCAGATCATGCCTTTGGCCGATGCGTTTTTATTAGTTTTTATGTCTTTTTTGCAGCCTGCCAGTAGCTTTGCCGCCCCACATACCCTTACAGTGAGACTATATGGGGATAAGAGGGCACTTACAATGACCACCAGGGCACGACACCGACTCACCCGATCCAGCCTTTTCGTCGTTGGCTTGCTGCTGCTCGTGCTGGCCGTGCTGCCGGCCGCCGCCCAGGATGGCGTTGCCACGTCCATACCCGTGGCGAGCGGCGCGCTACAGCCGATCAACATCAACGAGATCAAACCGACCAGCGTCGGACCGCTCGCACCCAACGCGCGCTTCCTGCTCAGCGTCCCCGGCCCCACGGCGGCCGTCGTCCAGGCGCTGGCGACCACGCCCGGCCTCGCCCCGGCCTTTCGGGTGCTGGACCCGTCCGGCATTCTGATCCTCAACGTCGAAAACGCCGCCAATACCAACATCGTCCAGTCGCCGGTCAGCCTGCCGGGCGCGGGCGATTACGTGCTCGAAATCTATGACCGGGCCGGCGCGTCCGGCGATCTGGTGGTCGCGGTGCAACCGGGCCTGCCGCAGCTTCCGCCGGTTGGGCTGCTGCCCGGCCAGCAGGTCGACGGCACGGTCGGCGCGGTCAACCACCTTCAGGTCTACATGTTCAACGCGCTGCCTTCCCAGGCGTTGCTGCTGCACATCGATGGTACGCTGCCGCTGCCCGCGCCGGTGGTCGCGCTCAAGGACGCCATTTCCGGTGAGACGCTGGCGCTGATGAGCCTGGAACTGAGCGGCGTGCGCTACCGCATCCCGATGGGCGCGGCCAGCTATCGCGTCGAAGTGGCTTATGGCGGCTCGCCGGCCCAGGAGCCGTACATCGTCTGCCTGGAAACCGAAGATGGCAGCACGCCCTGCACGCCGGTCAACGTTCTGCCGCCGGTCGCCAGCGCCACCGCCACCCTGCTCGCCCCGCTGCCCACCTCGACCACGCCGCCGATTCCGCCCAGCACCGCCTGTCTGGTGCGTGCCAGCGGCGGCTCGGCGGTCAACGTCCGCAGCGGCCCGGACCTCGTCTACTCGATCGTCGGCCTTCTCTCCGGCAGCACGTCCGCGCCGGTCATCGGCCGCTCGTTCGACGGGGCCTGGTGGCAGATCAACTTTGGCGGCACGATCGCCTGGGTGTCGTCCGCCTTCACCACCACCGAAGGTAGTTGCGGCAGCGTGCCGATCGCCGTCGCGCCGCCCACGCCGGCCCCGGCCGCGACCAACACGCCGCTTCCGCCGACGGCTGTGCCGCCCACCGGTGTGCCGCTAACCGCGACTCCGGTGCCGTCGAACACGCCGCCAGTGCCCATGCCCACCGCGACCAACACGCCGTTCGTCTTCGTGCCGGTGACGTTCGTCCCGCTGTTCCCGACATCGACGCCGACGCCCTTCGTGTTCGTGCCCATCGACCCCGGCTTCATCGTCACGCTGAACCCCGCCGTGCTGACCGCCATCGCGCCGACGGCGACGCCGACGCCAGGGTTCTTCTTCCCGGTGC
>Ga0351855_1193_pt1 | contig 11399 bp, 10 predicted proteins | sample BONcelFGM3001C11_FD_206794 | JGI IMG/M metagenome (GOLD analysis project Ga0351855, IMG submission 206794) | Enriched cells from coal bed in the Powder River Basin, Montana, United States - BONCAT cells FGM rep2 HSBNCT.FGM.300.1.C11 ...
TCGTTACACCTTCGACATCGGCCAGAACATTGCGATGGGAAAGCAGCACGCCTTTGGGATTTCCGGTTGTACCCGATGTATAAAAAATGTAGGCCGTATCCTGTTCATCGCTGTGGCATTCCACTGGCGTGGCATCGACGGCTGTCATCAGGGATGAAAAGGGGATATGGCCGGGCTGTGATGCCGGGCCGATTTCGATAACGGTTTTCAGATGCGGGCACCGGTCCCGAATTGCTGACAGGATGGGAAGATACTGATCCGCGATGATCAGCCCGGATCCGCTTGAATCATTCAGCAGATATTCGATTTCAGGGCCTTTCCACCAACCATTGATGGGCCCGGCGACTGCGCCGATCTTTTGAATGGCAAAATAGGCGATCAGGACTTCCGGACTGTTCTGAACCAGTACATGAATGAAATCACCCTTGGTGAATCCAAGATTTTTCAGGCTGTTGGCCAGAATATTGACACGGTTTCCGAATTCCGAATAGGTCAGGGTATCCTCATAAAAGCGCAGATACGGCTCGTTTCCAAATTTTTGTACAGCCTGATCCAGATATTTACCCAGGTTCATAACCACCTCCTGTTTATTATGAATTCAGCCGGGGCGCTTCCCGGGTCAGCAGAAACAATACGGTCCACATGGTTCCGCCAAATCCGGAGGCCATGGCCTGATTGACAGGTTTTTTAATCTGATGATCGCCGGCGATTCCCATAATCTGCATGGCCGCTTCGGCGACCCGAATCATGGCCGTAGCGCCGATCGGGTTGGATGCGGTCACCCCGCCAGACGGATTGACCGGAAACGCGCCGTCCATGCCGATGCCATGATTCTCCACCAGTATCAGATGCGCATCCCCCTCCAGAAGCAGAAATTCCCGAAGCCAGTCAATTCCCCACCAACTGGACGGATCATACATCTCGAACACATCGATTTCCTTTAACGGATCTGTGATGGCGTTTCTGGCATACAGCTTTTGGGCCGCATACCGGTGGGTAGACAGATAGGGTTCGTTTCCAAACAGGCAGAACATCTCTTCCCGATGGACCGTGACATGGTCTTTGATCCAGGCAGGCTGGCGGCATAGTCTTTTTGCTTTTTCCTCGGAGGCAAAAATCATGGCGCAGGCCCCATCACTCTGGGAGCACATGTGAATCATGCGAAGCTCACCGACCAGGGCCGGAGAATTGACGGCCAATTCGTCAGCCTGATCGAATTCCAGACCCAGTCTGCGATGGGCCTTTTCGTTTTTCATGGCATGTTTATCCATGAGGATTCGATAGGTCATGGCGGCTTTTTTGGCCCGTTCCGCGCCAAATTCATCGATGATTTCCGCCGCAGTCACGCCGGTCAGCGCACCGGTCTGAAGCTGTCTGCCCCACAGGGGATCGGCCATGTTGGTGATGCCGCCCGTGGTGTGGCCTTCCTGAAGTTTTTCAAAACCAATGGCCAGAACAATGTCATGAAGGCCGGATGCCACCAATTGATCCGCTGCACAGACCAGTGTCGCACCGGTTGTGCCGCCGGTCGTAATGCGAAGGGTTTCCTTGCCCCATGCCCCGGTTCCTATCGTATGCCACAGGTCTGGCTGATGAACCATTTCAAACAGCTCCATATTCCCATGTACCACACAGTCCACCTCCGCCAGAGTGATGCCTGCCTGTTTCAATGCCAGCGCAACCGCTTCATGAATCATTTCCGGCTGATTGACTTCTTCCCGATGACTGGAAAACACGGATTGACCGATGCCGATAATACCCACATTTCTGTTTTTTTTCATGCTGTTCCCTTTCTTCCGTATCAATCCCTTTCCAGAATGATGACCGTGTGAAACTGCCCTGCAGGGCCCATCACACCATGAGCCAGCCCCCGCCTGAGCCCGTCAATCTGGGCATTTTCAGCCTTTCCCATCAACTGAAGGCTGACCGAAGCCGCCCGGGACAGTCCACCCAGAATCAGGGGATTTCCGGCCAGCATGCCGCCAGACGGATTGACATGAAACCGATCCGGCCCCTTCTGATCCAGCCACTCCCGTCCCTTGCCATACGGGCAGACACCCAGCCCTTCGATCCACAGGGGATGCTGATAGGCATACTGATCCGATATTTCGAACACATCGATATCTTTTTCCGGATTCTGTATACTGGCTCGCTGATAGGCCCGCTCTGCGGCTTTTTTGAGCGCAAAATTGGATGTCAGGTCCCGGTCTCCCAGAAAAAAACTGTCCATGCAGTTTCCGGTGCCCGTTATCCAGACCGGTGTTTGGCACAATTGTCTGGCCCGGTCTTCGGCAGCCAGGATCATGCCGACGGCGCCGTCTGATACCGGATAGGCATGAAGACTCCGGATGGGATCGGCAATCAGGGGGGAATTCCGTACATCGGCGGTGGATACAGGCGGAAGGTCTTGCGTGCAGGCATTTTTTACGGCATTCTGTCTGGCCCGAACCACGATCTGCGCCAGTTGGTCGTCGGTGACACCCGATTTTTCCTGATAGGCACGGGCCTGAAGCCCAGCGGCTGCCAGAAAATCCAAGCCCACCGGACGGGTATAAAACGGATCAAACGCCAGATGGGTAACCATGTTCCGGCTTTGTGCCTGGGATTCCTTGCAATGTCCCAGAATCAGAACCACGTCCACATGGCCGGACTGAATCGCAGCCAGACCATAATACAGGGCCTGGGCCCCTTCCTGGGCCACTTTTTCCTCGCAGCGGAAATGCGCGCCCAGCACATCAGTCATGGCGTTATCCGAAATGGTGCGGGCGTCAAAAATATCATCCGATACGCTGATGGACATCTGGATTCCCCGATCTTCAGAAAAATCCAGGCCCGTCTGCGCCAGAAGCGATTCCAGCACCATCAGACCCATGCCCTGAAACCGCTCTTCCATATAATCCCGTTTATAGGGCGTCTGCGCCACGGCGCAAATCCCGACGCGTCTTGCCATAGGTGGCTTCCTCCTGGTTTATAAGTAGTGAGATGTGCGTGGTGAGTCGTGAGTCGTGAGAAAAAGGGAGACAATGTTGAAGTCCATGCCCTCACATCTCACATCTCATATCTCATCACTCACACATAGCAGTTCCAGAAATCTCCGGCCCGAATCGCCTGAATAATCCGATCCCTGTTTCGAACACAGTCCATCTCGATCCAGGCCCGTCCGCACATCAGGCGGGTATGGGCATCGTCTGTGGCCACCTTGACCAGATCGATTTCCGGAACATCATATTCCGGTGTTTTGAATCCTTTTGAGGTAATTTCGATGGCATCGAGCGGATACCGGCGTTTGATGGCCTGAATTCGCGCGACGACCTTGAAAAAAGGCAGGCCCAGTTCGGCCGGATGGTTGAAAATATGCAATACCTCCCGGTCACCCGGTATCCGGTTGACATGTACATATCCCTTTTCAAAAACCGTCAGCTCGATTCCCGTAAATATCAGCAGGCCGGTTTGAATGGATTCTATCTCATGATAGCTGTTCCAGCCCAGCAGGTGGTCGTGATCGGTCAGCGCAATGAAATCAAATCCCATCGCCTCGTACACCCGAATGGTTTCAGCAGGGGTGAGCCTGCCGTCCGAACAGGTGGTATGAACATGAAGTGCGCCTTTCAGATGCATGATGCAGTCATCTGCACAGGTTTTTGATGCCGCCCAGGATAAAATCCACGGCATCCTTTCCAATGATTTTCAATTCGCCCGACCGGTCCTGCCAAATCAGATAATGATAGGCCAGTCGCTCGAACATGCCCATGATGCTGACCGCCATGACTTCTGCTGACAGCGCACTTGAAAACCGAATCCCGTTGTTTTCGGACAGTCGCATCAGGGCTGACTGAACATCGGCGATCAACCGGTCAAAAATATGTTTCCGGTGTTCTTCCACCAATACGCTCTGACCCACGGATTCACGAAAGATGATGGCAATCCGCTCCGGATACTTCTGGCAGAATTCCTCAAAAAAAATTTCACCGGCTTTTTTAAATCCATCCAGCTTGACATCGGCTTTTCGAAATTCCGAGCCCAGCAGATTGCGCAGCTCAAAACCGATTTCATCCAGCAGTTGAATGAGGAGATCTTCCTTGTTTTTGAAATAAAAATATACCGTGCCCACGGATACCTCGGCCGAATCCGCGATACGCTCCATACTGGTCTTGTGATAGCCCTCTGCTGCAAACAGGGTTTCAGACGCACGTAAAATGGTCTGATACCGCAGTTCCCGCTCCCGCTGTCTGCGCTGGGCACTACGCGACAGCGGTTCGGATGGTATGGTGTCGTTCATGATGCGTCTCTTTTCAGTCAAGTGAGTCATTAAGGGTTAACAAATTATGGGATGAAAAGGACATAGTGGTTGGAGACGCCATACATTCATACGATCATATGGCTAACCGACTGAATTTTTATAAATAACCCAGTGCCGTATCCCCGATTTTGACCCGGCTGATCTCTGTGGATGTTCCGGCGATCTGGCAGAATTTGGCGCATCGATACGCTCGCTCGGATGCATTTCCGGAAACATATCCCGTGCCGGACAGAATCTGAAGCGCATTTCCGGTCACTTTCTCTGCGGCTTCGGCGCAAAAAACCTTGGCGCACCACATCAGGGATTCGGCTTCCGAACGGTTGGTTTCCATCGTCCAGGCGGTTCGGGCGGCCAGGAGTTGGGATGTCTGTAGCAGGGTCAGCATTTCTGACAGCTTGAATCCGACTTCCTGATAGGCGATAACGGGTCTTCCGCCGCTTTTATGGGTTTTGGCATGATGTTTGGCTTCTTCGTAGGCCGCTTTCATCAGGCCGTTGCAACAACCCAGAAGACTCTGGTTTTCCCAGAGCCGGATATGATTCAGCATGTTTCCGGAATCAACCGGAAAAATGACCTGAGACAGGGGAATACGACAGTCCGACAGTTCAATTCCGGAAATGGCTGCTGCATTAAACCCCAGCGTCTGGAGCCGATTGCCGATTGTCAGTCCCAGACTTTCTTTTTGAACCAGAAAAACCGCATGTCTATCTCCCATTCGACCGACCACGGCAAACCAGTCGGCTATGGGTGCGTTGATGACAATGGATTTGGAGCCGGTGACCACGACATCATCACCCTGAAGGGTCCCAGTTGTTTTCAGTGGCTCATTGTCCACATTCATGGCGGATTCGGAAAGGGCCACGGCACCGATGGTCTGCCCGTTTATAATCGAAGAAAGCCAGGCTGCCTTCTGTTCAGGCGCTCCCCATTCCGAAATCATCCGGCCAAAAAGCCGGAACCCCATTTCCACCGAAAGATAGAGTGACGGAGAATGGGCTGCCAGAATTTCCATGCCGGTCATTCGGGCGGATGCCCCGATATCGGTAGCCGTTGGGTTCAGATAGGGGCTGTTGTTCAGATGGGACAGGGCAAGCCTGATCCTGTCTTCGGCACGGGACAGGTCCGGATTTTCAAAATCCGGGGACTGTGCCCACGAATCCGTTGTTTCGGTCAGATTTTTCAAAAAATTCTGTTCGGTTTCAGAAAAATCAAAATTCATTATGGCTCCTTTGGGCATTCCCATGCAGCCGGCCCATATCCTTTTCTTTTCATCCTTCCGCCTTCATCCTTCATCCTTCAGTTTTCATCCTTTTCCCCTAAATCATTTTGGAAATGATCATTTTCTGAATTTCGGATGTGCCGCCGCCAATCGGCGCCAGACGAGCGTCCCGAAAAATGCGCTCCACATCAAATTCATGGGTGTATCCGTATCCGCCGTGGAGCACCACGGCATCATTGGTCGGGCTCAGGCTCCAGTCACCGATAAAGAGTTTGGCAATGGCCGCCTCCAGATGGTTGAGGGGTCTGCCCTGATCCTTGCACCAGGCAATCCGGTAAACCAGTGCACGGGCAGCCTCTCCAAAGATCCGGATATCTGCCAGTTTATGCTTGATGGCCTGAAACTGGCCAATGGGTCTGCCAAACTGAACGCGGCCTTTGGCATAATTGGAACATTTTTTCAGCAGATACGTGGCGGTTCCCACAAATGGCGCCAGCAGCGCGCTGCGATCCCATTCCACGGTCTGCATGGCCATGAGAAATCCCTCTCCCTCATTTCCCAGAAGGTTTTCAGCGGGTATTTCACAATCCTGAAAAATCAGCTCGGATGTCTGAGATGTCCGAACCCCCATTTTTTTTATGGGTGAACCAGCGGTAAATCCGCGTGTGCCTTTTTCGACAATAAACGCTGATATCCCCGCATGTTGCATCTCTGGCTGGGTTTTGGCATAAACTACTGCCACATCGGCGATCGGGCCGTTGGTAATCCACATCTTGGCGCCATTCAGAATGTATGCGTTTCCGCGCTTTTCAGCCACGGTTTTCATGGAGGCGACATCAGACCCGGCATCGGGTTCAGACAGTCCCATACACCCAATCCATTCGCCGCTGGCCAGTCTGGGGATATATTTTTTACGCTGTGCATCCGTGGCATGCCGGAAAATGGTATCCCCACACAAAAATGTATGTGCACCATAGGCCAGGGTCAGCCCTCCATCGACACCAGCCTCTCCCAGTGCCTCGCCGGCCAGAACCGTGGTAATGACATCGGCCCCGCCGCCCCCCAGTTCTTCTGGAAAATGTAAACCCAGAATTCCGAAATCACCCATTTTTCGAAAGGATTCAAAATCGAATTCCCCTTTCAGATCATGCGCCTGAACACGGGGAACAATTTCTTTTCGGGCAAAATTGATCACCTCTTTTTTAAACATGAGTTGTTCTCTGGTAAACGCAAAGTCCATTGAATCGCTCCTTGATCAGCCGAATAGCAGAGTGAGCATTTCTTGAAGCATGTTAAAATGTCGAACATGATTCAACGTCTGAATTTTCAAATAATCGAACTTTATCGAGAAGTCAAGTTATGTTAGAATATTCTTATAAACTTGAACACTGTTCAACGATTGAATTTATGCATTGGGCATTTTCCCCGTCTCCCGCATCATTTTTCATCGCCAAGAATTATTTCATTTTTAGCCATAATTATTCTTGACTAAATAATTAACAAATAATATTAACGGATATAACAAATGAATTGTGTTCATTTACAGATCCAGCAATGATTTTACGAAGCTTGAAGCTGGCGCTGTTAACCATGACAATTCGGACAGGAGGTAACAGGCGGGTGGGCGATACATCACAACCGAATGATGTCCTGCTGGAGCTGGATGATGTCCATATGTATTTTGGAAAGGTCACGGCACTGGCGGGTGTCAAACTCAAGATTCGAAAAGGTGAAATTCATTCCGTCATTGGCCCGAACGGTGCGGGCAAGACTGTGATGATGAATTGCATCAACGGGCTCTATAAGCCGCAAAAAGGTACTGTGTATTTCAAGGGTCAGCAGATCAATCATGTCAACCCCTCGGAACGGGCCCGTCTGGGTATGGCCAGAACCTTCCAGAAAGTTGAGGTGTTTGGGGGTATGACGGTGCTTGACAACATTCGGTTGGGGCGGCATATCCATATGAAATCCGGTATCTGGAGCGGCGCCATATATAAAGGTAAAACCGCAAGAGAGGAAATCGAACACCGGAAGTTTATCGAAGAAGAAATTATCGATCTTCTTGAAATCCAGCATATTCGCAGCAAACCCGTGGGGATGCTGCCATATGGGTTGCAAAAACGGGTCGAACTGGGCCGGGCCATGGCCCTGAAGCCCGACCTGCTGATTCTGGATGAGCCTTTGGCCGGCCTGAACCTGGAAGAAGTGGAGGACATGGCCCGCTTTATTCTGGATATCAATCAGGAAAAACGGTGGAAGGTGACATGCCTTCTGGTCGAACACGACATGGGCGTGGTCATGGATTTGTCTGATCGGGTGTTTGTTCTGAATTTTGGAAACATGATCATGGACGGAACGCCCGCAGAGGTGCAGAGCAATCCCGAAGTCATTCGGGCATATCTGGGAGAAGAGGATCTGTATGCAACACGAGCCTAAAACCGATTCATCCGGCGCCAAATCTTCTGTGGAAATTTCAAAAGACCTGACCATTCCCCGGCTGTTTTTTCAGCAGGCGACCCGGTATGGCAAAAACCGTGTGGCCATGCGGGAAAAAGAATTTGGTATCTGGCGGCCGTTTACCTGGCAGGATTATCTGGATAATGTCAAACAAATTGCCCTGGGCCTGGTCAGTCTGGGGCTGAAACCGGAAGACAAGGTGTCCATGATCGGCGCCAACCGGCCTGAAGGACTGTGGGCGGAAATGGCAGCACTTTGTGCCGGTGGCGTCGGGGTATGGCTGTTTCAGGATTGTCTGATGGAAGAAGTCCGGTACATCATCGATCATTCGGATACCAAATTCCTGTTTGGCGAGGGCCAGGAAGAGGTCGACAAGGCCCTGTCCATTGTCAACGAATGCCCCAAGCTCCAAAAAATCATCTGGGATGACCCCAAGGGCATGCGGAATTACCACCAGGACATTCTCATCAGCCTGGAAGAGGTTCGGGAAAAAGGTCGGGAACTGGATCAGAAAGAACCCGGCCTGTTTGAAAAACTCATTCAAATCGCAAAAGGGGATGACACAGCCCTTTTGTTTTATACGTCCGGAACCACCTCCCTGCCCAAAGGCGTCCTTTTGTCCCATCATAACATGCTCAGCATGGGCAAAAGCCTGATGACCGTCGACCCCTGTCTGGACACGGATGACTATGTGTCCTATCTGCCATTTGCCTGGATCGGCGAACAGATGATGTCGATATCGTGCGGACTTCAGATCGGCTATACCCTCAATTTTCCCGAATCCCAGGAAACATCCCAGGAAAATATCCGGGATATTGGACCACATGTCATGTTTGCACCCCCCCGAATGTATGAACAGATGACACGGACGGTTCAGGTGAAATATCTGGACGCCACATGGGGCAAACGGAAAATGTACGAGCTGTCCACCCGGATCGGCTATCATGTGGCGAATCTGAAGTTTGATAAAAAACCGGTTCCCCTGCACTGGAAATTTCTGGAGTGGATGGCCTATATCACGATTCAGAAAAAATTGAAGGATCATCTGGGCCTGTCCCGCGTTCGAAACGCCTATACCGGTGGCGCTGCCATGGGCCCGGACCATTTCCGGTTCTTTCACGCACTGGGCGTCAACCTCAAGCAGATTTACGGACAGACCGAGGTCGCCGGTATTTCCGTGGTTCACCGCAGTGGTGACATCAAATTTGATACCGTGGGTCATCCCATCCCGGGGACCGAGATCAAAATCACGGATGACGGCGAAATCATTACCCGCAGTTCGTCTGTCTTTAAAGGGTATTACAAAAATCCGGAGGCCACGGCAAAAACCCTTCGGGAGGGTTGGCTCCACTCGGATGACAAGGGATTCATCGATGATGATGGCCATCTGGTGGTGTTCGATCGAACAAAAGACGTATTCACTCTTCGGGATGGCCGGCCGTTTGCGCCACAATATCTGGAAACCCGCCTCAAGTTCAGCCCCTATATCAAGGATTCCTGGGTCATCGGCGACAAAAAACCCTTCATCACCTCCGTTCTCTGTATTGACTATGCTGTGGTGGGGAAATGGGCCGATGAAAAAAAGCTGACCTACACCAATTATCAGGAACTGTCCCAAAAGCCGGAGGTGTATGATCTGGTGGAAAAACAGATCATGCAGGCCAACAAGGATCTGCCCGAACCGGCCCGGGTTCAGAAATTCGTCAACCTGTACAAAGAATTTGATGCGGATGATGACGAACTGACCCGAACCCGTAAGCTGAGACGGGCGTTTGTGGAACGACGATACAAGGAAATTCTGGAAGGACTGTATTCGGACGCAGACATGGTGCATATCGACACCACCATCAATTATGAAGACGGCAGACAATCCCATATCAAGATAGACCTGCATATCTGCAAGGTGAAAAAAGGCTGACGGCTAACAGCCGGGCGCTAAAAAAAAGGAGCTCAAATGGAACTGTTTTTGATGACCATCACAACCGGCGTCATGGTTGGCGGCATCTACGCGCTGGTCGCGCTGGGATGGGTTCTGATCTATAAATGTTCGGGTGTTTTGAATCTGGCCATGGGGGAAATGACGCTGATCGGGGCATATACCTCACTCAGTTTCTATTCCATGGGGGTTCCATTCCTGGCCTCTCTGGGCATTTCTCTCGTTATCGGTTTTATTCTGGGCATTTTGACCGAGCGAATTTTCTTGGACAAGCTGATCGGTGAGCCGGTGTTGGCGGTCATCATGGTGACAGTCGGGCTCAGCTTTTTCTTCAAAGGCATTGTGGAATTGATCTGGGGAACAGACACCCGTGTATTTGATCCGCCGGTGTTTTCCATTGAACCGATCCGGTTAGGGCCCATTGTGGTCGGACAGGTCTATGTCTGGAGTTTTGTGGCCGCCATGATTCTTCTTATCATTTTTGTCAGTTTTTTCAAGTACACCCAGTGGGGACTGTCCATGCAGGCAACCGCCGATGATGAAATGGCTGCCCTTTCGGTCGGTGTCAGTGCCCGGTTTGTCTATGCAGCGGCCTGGGCCATCGCATTCATGGCTGCCGGCGTCGGGGGGACACTTCTGGGCAACATCAATGGGTTGAACATCTCGGTCGGCTATCTGGGGCTTCTGGTCTTGCCGGCCGTTGTTCTGGGCGGGCTCAACTCCATACCCGGCGCCATTGTCGGTGGCATCACCATCGGCGTTCTGCAGAATCTGGCAGGTGCGTATCTGGACCGGTATTTTCCCGGAGGGGTCAAGGAGATCGCTCCGTTTGTATTCATGGCTATTTTCCTTCTCTTCAAACCCCATGGGATCTGGGGATGGGAACGGATCGAACGGGTTTAACGCATACCACATTAACGGAGCCATATCATGTCAACCACGTTTTTACCCTGCGGTGTCTATCACCAGACCTATGCCCAGGATCACGCCTGGTGGCAGACCAATCTGATCAAAAGCAAGATGATCACCCTGATTCTGCTGCTGTATATTGTGGTTCCTCTGGTGGCCGATGTTTACTGGATCAGTGTCTTCAATCAGATCGGATATACCATCATGGGCGCGCTGGGGGTTCAGTTACTGATCGGATTCTGTGGTCAACTGACCCTTGGCCATGCCGCATTTATCGCGGTTGGCGCCTATACCAGCACGCTGATGATCCTGGAATTTCCCTGGCCCCAGTTTCTTCTGGATTTTGGGACTGGCGCAAAGATCAGGGCGTGGATATCGATGACGATATCAATGCGGGCTGGATCGATCTTCTGGTTCGCAAGCGCTCGTTTCCCAAAAATATTGCGCTGACCGAAAAAAGCAAACAGCTTTTTTTTATGGTCAGCTACAATATCGATAAATTTAAAGCGTTTGTTTTTAACAGCAGTTTTCTTAGCCGATACCCGCTTGACGATGAAACCGTTGAAAAGATAAAAAAC
>Ga0351855_1198_pt1 | contig 11230 bp, 9 predicted proteins | sample BONcelFGM3001C11_FD_206794 | JGI IMG/M metagenome (GOLD analysis project Ga0351855, IMG submission 206794) | Enriched cells from coal bed in the Powder River Basin, Montana, United States - BONCAT cells FGM rep2 HSBNCT.FGM.300.1.C11 ...
TAGGTGAGCTGGGCGGCGGTTTCGGTGGCGACGCGGCGGAACAGGTCCATCGATGCCAGCAGCGCGCGTTTGATGTCGACCGCGTCGTAGTGGGCAAAGGCGGCGCTCATCTCGGCGATGGCTTTGGGGTCGGCCCACTGCTCGATGAAACGGCCGTTGAACCATGTGTCGTAGTTGGACGGGCTGACGGCGTGGGTGTGCCATTCGAGCATACGCAGCAGCAGGTCTTTCATGTAACCGTCGCAGCTCATGCTGGCGGTCCACAGCTCGCCGCGGCGCAGCTTCTTGGCAGTCCAGCCGGCGTGATACCAGAAGTCGTTGACGAGGTTGGTGAACTGGGCCTGCCTCGGCGGTTGGTAGGGCGTGCGCAGGCCGATGGGCAGGGTGATGCGGCTCATCACCCGGTCCTTGTCCACCAGAATGCGGATGCCGCGCCGCACGATCTGGGCGACGTCGTCGTTCTGGAGCAGGCGGCTGAACATGTTCTCGGCGACGAACACGAGGTCGAAGTCGACGCCGCCTTCGAAGAGCACGCGGCGTTCGGTCGCGCCGGCGAGCGTGGACTCGACGTGAGTCACCCAGACGTGGCCGATATCTTCCAGCCAGGTGGTGTGCTCAAGATAGGGCTGCGGATTCTGCGCGGCGACGATCAGGTCGACGTCCGACCAGGCATCGGCCGGCTGGTCTTTGCGGGCGCGGGAGCCGATGATGAGCAGCGCGCGGATATCACCCTGGGCTTCCGCCCACAGGACAAAGCGGTTCAGCAACTCGACCACCAAAGTATTTGAAGGGGGCACGTTTCCTCCAGGGGTGAAACGAATTACCCGTTATACCGCACCAGCGCGCTGAACGTCTCGGGCCGCGTCTGGCCGGCGTCAGCCGTTGGACTGGCCGGCGGCGAGACGCGCGGCGTACTGGGCCTTGTAGTATTCCAGATATTCACCGGTCTTGATCTTGCGCCACCACCACTCGTTGTCGACGTACCAGCGGACAGTGCGTTCGAGCGCTTCCTCGAAGGTGAACTGGCGCTCCCAGCCGAGCGCGCGCAGCTTGTCGCAGTTCATGGCGTAGCGGCGGTCGTGGCCTTCGCGGTCGGGGACGTGCTTGATGAGCGATTCCGGCTTGCCGAGCGCGCTCAGAATTTTGTGGGTGATGTCGATGTTGAAGCGCTGGTTTTCGCCGGCGACGTTATAGGCTTCGCCGGCCGCGCCGTGGTGCAGGGCGACGTCGATGCCGCTGGCGTGGTCTTCGACGTAGAGCCAGTCGCGCACCTGCTTGCCGTCGCCGTAAACCGGCAGCGGCCGGTCGTCGATGGCTTCGGTGGTGAACAACGAGATCAGCTTTTCCGGGTACTGGTACGGGCCGAAGGTGTTGCTGCCACGGGTGATGACGGTGTTCATGCCGTGGGTGACGTGATAGGCGCGGACCATCAGCTCGCCGCCGGCCTTGCTGGCCGCGTAGGGGCTGTTGGGCTGGAACGAGTCGTTCTCGGTCGAGAAGCCGTGCTCGATGTCGCCGTAGACTTCGTCGGTCGAGACTTGCAGGAAGCGCTCCAGACCGTGGCGCTTGCTCTCGTCGAGCAGAATGTAGGTGCCAACGACGTCGGTGTGGATGAACGCGTCGGGCGAGAGGATGCTGCGGTCGACGTGGCTTTCGGCGGCGAAGTTGACGACGGTGTCGATGGCGTGGTCGGCCAGCACGCGGCGCACGGTTTCGCGGTCGGCGATGTCGCCGCGCTCGAAGCGGTAGGCCGGCTCGTCGCTGACCGGCAGCAGGTTGTCCATGTTGCCGGCGTAAGTCAGCTTGTCGAAGACGATAATGTTGTAATCAGGATACTTGTCGACCATGTAGCGGACGAACGCCGAGCCAATAAAGCCCGCGCCGCCCGTGACGAGAATGTTTTTCATCGTTGTTCCTCGCTTTCGACCGCTGCATTCGCGCTTTGCGGTTCAATCGGCGGTTCCCCGCCCGGCTCGATCATCTTTTCGGCGTCGGCCGATGCCAGGACGCCCAGTTTACGCTTGAGCACGAAGCGCTCGACCGAGTCGGCCACGCCGTCCTCGTCGTTGGTCGGCGCGACGTGGTCGGCGATCTTCTTGAGCGGCGCGTCGGCGTTGCCGATCGCCACGCCGATACCGGCCAGTTGCAGCATTTCGGTGTCGTTCTCGGCGTCGCCCATCGCCATGACCTGCGCCTTGTCGATGTGCAGGCTGTGGAGCAGGTGCCTGAGCGCCGCGCCCTTGGAGGCGCCCGGCGGCAGGATTTCGAGCATGGTCGGGATGCCGGCCTGCATCAGCCGGGCCGCGCCGCCGAGCTGCGCTTCGAGCTGCCAGCGCAGTGCTTTGATGGCGCGCGGCTCGCCGATCGCCATCAGCTTGTTGAGCGGCAGGCGGTCGACCAGATTGACCAGCGGGCCGACGACTTCCGGGGCCGGCTCGTGGTAGCGGGTCATGCCGTCGATGATGTCGGCGTCGTGGCGGGCGATCATCATGCGCGTGCCGCTGTAGGCGATGAACTTAAAGCCCCGGTCGTGGCCGAAGGTTAGCACCTGGCGGGCGACGGCCGGCTCCAGCGTCTGCTGGTAGCTGATCGTGCCGTCGGCCTCATAGATGACCAGCCCTTGCAGGTAGATGCCGGGCGTCGTCAGGCCGAGCCGCTCCACCAGCTTGATGCCGGCGTTGCGGGTCTTGCCGGTGGCGAGCACGACCTGCGCGCCTTCGGCCATCGCCGCCTTGAGCGTCAGTTCGTTGCGCTCGCTGAGTTCGAGCTTGCTATTGAGCAGCGTCCCGTCGATGTCGAGGACGATGAGCTTGATGTCGGAGTCGGTCTTGCTGTTGCTTGGTGTCATGCGCCTGTCGGTTTCTATGTGGTCGGTGGAAAGTGATCGAACCCCTCACCCCCGGCCCCTCTCTTCGGGTCTCGCTGCGCTCGACTACGGCCTTCGGCCCCTTCGAACGCAAGCGGGGAGAGGGGAGAAAAACAATTCGAGGATGCGGAGATTGCTGCCTCATGGGATTTGACAAACTAACGCTTAGTGGGACTTCATCCTATCGTATGGGCCGGGTGGTAGAAGTTCACCGCTTTTGAACCCCTCACCCCGGCGCTGACGCGCCACCCCTCTCCCACTCCGGGGAGAGGGGCACCTATGGAGCGATAAAGCCGCGAATACGTTCGATTTCAGCCTGCTTATGCAACTTAACAAAATAAGCCGGATATTGGAGAATGGCGCTTCGCGCCCGGACGCGCTGTAGCGCGTCCCTACGGTATCCTCCCTAAGTTGTTAATCTCCATCATCGCGTCTGCTCGAACGATGGTCACACTGGGTTGCCAGAACCCAGCGGGAACAAAGACGTAAGCGATTGCTCTTAGGGATGATCGAAACAGGAATCGCCCGATTCTATGGTGGGCAAGGCGTCCTAAAGGAGGTTTCGCACTGCCTTGCCCCTACATGATGCTCGTTTTATCGGACGCTATCATTATCAGTCGTCCAATTTGGGCGAGGGGTTAACCCCTTATATCAGCCACAGGCTGCTATGGTCGCCCAGGTTGAGCGTCAGCGTGCGCGGCTTTTCGTCCTTGTGCTGCACGGTGACGTTGCGGCCGAGCAGACTGCCGTGCAGGCGCGTCTCCAGGTCGCGGATGACGCTGTTTTCGAGAATGATGCTGCGCTCGATCTCGCAGTTCTGCACGATAACGTGATGGTAGATGCTGGTGTAGGGGCCGATGTAGCTGTTCTCGATGAGCGTATGCTCGCCGATGATGGACGGCCCGTGAATGGTGCTGTTGATGATGCGCGCGCCTTTTTCGACGATCACGCGGCGGTCGATGGTCGAGTTTTCGACGAAGGCGCTGCTGGAAATGCGCGGCGTCTGTTCTTCCAGCACCAGCGCGTTGGCTTCGAGCATGTCGGTCGGCTTGCCGGTGTCGATCCACCAACCGGGGTGGACGTAGGGGAAGACGCGATAGTGGTTCTCGACCAGCCACTGGATGGCGTCGGTGATTTCCAGCTCGCCGCGGGCCGACGGCTTGATGTTGTCGACGGCTTCGTGGATGTGGTGGTCGAACATGTAGATGCCGACCAGCGCCAGATTGCTCGGCGGGTCGGCCGGTTTTTCGACCAGCTTCTCGATCTGCCCGTCTTCGGCCAGCTTGACGACGCCAAAGGCCGAGGGATTGTCGACCTCTTTCAGCACGATCTGGCAGTTCCAGTCGTTGTCGGCGAAGTCGCTAATCAGCCGGCCAATGCCGCCCTGAATGACGTTGTCGCCCAGGAACATGACGAAGCGCTCGTCGCCGAGGAAGTCGCGGGCGGTTTTGACGGCGTGCGCCAGACCGAGCGGGTTGGGCTGCTCGATGTAGGTCAGGTGGACGCCCCAGCGTTCGCCGGCGCCGAGCGCCTCGCGGATCTCCGGCCCGGTCTGGCCGATGACGACGCCGATTTCTTCGACGCCGGCATCGCGGATCGACTCGATGACGCGCACGAGCACCGGCTTGTTCGCCACCGGGATGAGCTGCTTGGCGCGCGTGTAGGTGAGCGGATAAAGACGGGTGCCCTTACCACCGCTCAAAATGAGACCCTTCATGCGTTCGCTCCGTGGGGTATTACGATGGGACGCCTTGAAACAACAGCGCAAGTATAATCAAGACCGCCAGCGCCAGCAACAGCGCCCCGGCGATCTTCGTCCCGCCGGTCATGGGCGGCAGCGCCTGCTTCGACGGCGGGTTCTGCGGCAGCCCGCCCCACTTCTCCAACGACTCAGGGTCTTCGTTCAGCGGTTCGCGCGGCATGATGTTTGCCTTTGAATACTTAACCGCCAAGTCGCCAAGGTCGCCAAGGTTACGCCAAGAATATCTTCCCTTGGCGCATTCTTGGCGTTCTTCGCGCCTTGGCGGTTGGGTTTGTTGAGTGCATTTAGCCGACTCCCGCGCCGGTAGCACCGGGCTTGCGGTAGTGGCCGACGAGGTGGACGCGGGTATCTGGCGCGAAGCGGTCGATGGCGCGTTCGAGCGTGGTCGCCAGCCGGAACATCAGGTCGTTGACCGCCAGATAGGTCGGGTCGCTGACGTGCTCGAAGCGTTCGCAGCGGAAGCCAGCGTCTTGCAGCGCGCCGTCGATCTGCTGGAAGCTGTTGGCGCGGTAGAAGGTCGGGTTGATGAAGTCCTCGTCGCGGCCGTAGATGGCGCGGACGATGGGCTTGCTGATGTTGTTGGGGATGAGCCGGCGCATCCAGACGGTGTAATTGCGGGCGTTGGGGGTGATGAACAGCAACGAGCCGCCCGGCCGGAGCACGCGGTAGAACTCGGCGAAGACCTGCTGCGGCGCTTCGAGGTGTTCCAGCACCCACGAGCAGGTGATGACGTCGAGGCTGTCGCTGAGGAACGGCAGCACGCCGATGTCCGACTCGACCAGATTGGCGACTTCGGCCGGCTCCTGAAAGTGGCTGGCGTACTTGTCGGTGCCGACGACCAGCCGGGCAACGCCCTGGTGCTGCTTGACCAGCCCGCCGGGGCCGCAGCCGGCATCCAGCAGCCACGTCTCGTTGTCGACGAGCGGGTTCATCAGCTCCAGATAGACTTCGAGCGCCGGCCGGTAGCCCTGTTTCATACGCCGATAGCGCTCGCGCATCTGCTCTTGTTTGCTCAGGTTCAGCATGTGCGCCGCCTCTTTCGCCGCGCCGTCACGAAGCCGGGGCCTCGCCCTTGCGGTGCGACATGAACCACTCGTACAGCCGTGGGTTCTGGTAGGTTTTGGTCCACGAGTCGTGGCCGGCGTTGGGGTAGATGGTGAAGCGGACGCTGCCGCCGCACTCGCGCAGCGCGTCGACCATCTTGCGCGACTCGCGGATGAGGACGACGTTGTCGCGCTCGCCGTGGAAGGCCCACACCGGCACGCCTTTCATGGCGCAGACGGTGTCGGGGTCGCCGCCGCCGCAGATGGGCGCGACGGCCGCGAACCGGTCGGGGTAGGCGGTCGCCAGATTCCAGACGCCGTAGCCGCCCATGCTGATGCCGGTCAGGTAGACGCGGTCGGGGTCGACGTCGTACAGCAGCAGCGCCTGTTCGATGAGCGCGCTCAGCTCTTTGAGGTGCATCGGCCACCACGAGCCTTCCGGGCATTGCGGCGCGATGGTGATAAACGGGAAGTCGGGGTTTTCCTCGACGACGCGTGGAATCCCGTGGATTTTAAGCAGCTCGGTATCGCTGCCACGCTCGCCCGCGCCGTGCAGGAAGACGATCAGCGGCCAGCGCTTGTCTTGGGTCTGCTGTGGCGGGCGGTGGAGCAGGTAACGCAGCGACATCGTATCGGTTGTAAAGGTTTGGACCTGTTGCGCCATTGGCGGTTGTATGTCCTTAACGGTTCGCCGTTATTGGTTTGCTCTCAAGACACGGGACTGTAGGCGGTCGAAAATGACGGACGCGCTACCGGTGATGCGTTTTGACGAACAGCCGAACAATCGCGGCTATGGCGCTTCGCGCCCGGACACGCTGTAGCGTGTCCCTACGCAGCCGTTTCGTGGGGACGTGCAAGCGTATCTCATAGTCGCCAAGTAAAGCGACGTTGAGCCTGGCGCGCCGCCCGCCGGAGCATAAATGCCCCGGCTACGTATAGGTGAAAGCCGTCTAAAGACGGCTCAGACGCCGCATAACAGGTGGCGCTTTGACCTGTAAGCGCCACGAGGCGCGAGCGCTGACAGGTTCATTCAGCCCTCAGTGTTAGGCGCTAGCCGTAGTACGCGCCGCGCTCTTTGGGGGCGTTGGTCAGAATCGCGCCCAGCAACCGCACGTGGACGCGCTCCAACGCCTGCCGCGCCTGCGCCACCTGATCGCGGCGGCTGTGGCCGGCCTGGACCACCAGCAGGACGCCGTCGACCTTCGCGCCGAGCAGGGCGGCGTCGGTCGCGGCCAGCACCGGCGGGCTGTCGAACAGAATATAACTGGCGCGCGCCTTGAGCACGCCGATGACTTCGTTCATGCGCTGGTTGCTGAGCAGGTCGGCCGGGATAGGCGGCAGCGGCCCGGTCGGCAGCAGCAGCAGGTTCGGGACTTCGGTGGTTTGCAGCGGCGGGGTCGAAAGCGCCGCGTCTTCGGCCATCATGGTCGTCAGGCCGCGCTCGTTGCTCGCGCCCCACAAGGTGTGCAGCGACGGCTTGCGCAGGTCGGCATCGACCAGAATCGTCTTGTTGCCGGCCTGGGCGAAGGCAATCGCCAGGTTGGCGACGACGCTGGTCTTGTCGTCGGCTTCGGCCGGGGCGGTCACGACAATCGTTGTCAGCGCGAGGTCGAGGCTGCTGAACATCAAGTTGGTGCGCAGCGTGCGGAAGGCTTCGGCGGCGGCGGAACGCGGGTCGGTCAGCGTAATCAGTTTGGTTGGGCTCATGGGGTTTCTCGCGGTTAGCCGTCGACGTGGGGGATGGCCCCAAGCACTGCCAGGTCGGCGCGCTCCAGGTCTTCCCGTCGGTGAATGACGTTGCTCTCAAGATATTCGAGCACGAGCACGATGATTGCGCCGAGCAGCGCGCCGAGCACGCCACCGGCGGCGGCGAAGATCGTCGGGCGCGGCTGCACCAGGCTGATGGCCGGGTTGTCTTGCAGCGTGGCGTTGATGCGGTCCTGGCGCTGGGCCGCCTGGTTTTCGATGTTGCGGAAGTCGACCAGCAGCAGGCCCCACTCGCGCGCGACGCTGGCGGCGACTTCGGCCTGGGGCATCTCGACGTCGATCTGGATTTGCAGGCTGAGGTCGATGGGGGCGATCTCGACCGCGCCCATCAGTTGGCCCGGCAGCAGGTCCAGGTTCAGCCGTTCGATGACGCGCTGCGCCATGAATTCGCTGTTGAGGTAGGCCGCGTACTGCGCCAGTAGGCTCTTGGCCGACTGCGTCAGGCTCAGGTCGGCGCGGATCGGCTGTACGAGCACACGCTGTGTCGCCCGCCAGATGGTCGTTTGCTGCGTGCTGAAGAAGTACGCGCTGCCGGCCCCAAGTGCGGCCAGCAGGACGATGATCCAGCCACGCCGCAGCAAGATACGGCCGTAGTCGATGAGATTCATATCGGGTTTCCTCCGGCGCGTGCCGGCCTCCAGACTGCATTGGCAACGGGTTGCGACCCACCGCCGCCGGCTATTGTACCGTAATCGCCGGTATGATCCAGGGAGGTTGACGCGTCTACTGTGCAGCGCGGCACTTTGAGAGGCCATTTGAGAAGCCCTTTTGCAGAGCCTCGGTTGTCTCTGGGTGATATTGGTTTGGCTGGCGCAGATGCCCTCACCCCCAACCCCTCTCCCTCAGGGAGAGGGGAGCCAGAGTTGTTAGAGGGCGGAAATGCCTACTTTGAGTGGCTTTTGGGGTCTGGAAGTATTTCAGCCTATATTTCCATAAGCTCGCTTGGGATGGGGGGAATACCATTCTTGACCTTCTCAAACGGCCTCTAATTGCGCATTGCCGGCGCGCCGCTGTTGGTGTGCGTTTCTCCCCAGAATCGTCTGGGGAGAAACGCTTTGGTCTGGACCCTGCATTGAAAGCGTTCGTGAAATGACGATCCATGACAATCGTGTCGTGACGGTTCGACTCGATAAGCATAAGCTTTACCAGACGATCACTGTTCTGCCGGTTCTTATCATCGTGATGTTCGCCATTGTCGATACGGTCGTCATGAACATTACGCCGGCAACTGTCGATAGCCCGGCGCTTCCTGTCGCGGAAAACGCGCCGGCTCCCGTCGAAACGGTACAGACGTACCCGGCGACGGGCGCTGAGTTGAACGTCAGCCTGTTTTCACGGCAATTGCCGCCGCCATCGCTGGATGCGCTGCCGTACGACGTGCGCGAGCCGTTGTCCAATGGCGCGAGCGTCCCAGTCAAAAAGCGCTGGCTTTGGCTACCGCCGGGCCAACAGATGGTGGTGTCACGGGGCGACGACGGCGCGCTCGACGTCGACGTGCCGGACGGCGCGCTGTGGTGGAAAGAATTTTACGTCGAGACGGATCGCGGCGCCTTCCTGATCGAACGCCGCATCATCGCGCGCGTGCCGCCGACCGCCGCGAACCCGGATGGATGGGCCTACTACAGCTCGCACTATCTTTCACCCGGCATGGGTGACGAAATGGTGGTTCTGGCTTCGGATAGTGAGGAAGCCGGCCGCTATCTGTTCGAGCCTGGGGAATGGCTGCCCACGCAGCACGAAACCGCCCACCGTGAAGTGCGGTTTGAAGATACGCGCGGCGTCCAGTATCCCTATCTTTTCCCCGGGCAAATTCAGTGCGTGGCCTGCCATAAGGGCGCGGCGGGCGCTTATCCAAACGCGGACGACAACCCGATCGCGGTCTTTGGCCTGCATCCGAATAACCTGTCCCCGGCGTCGTTTGTCGCGCTGGTCGAACGGGGCTGGATTACGAATGGTGAGCTGCTGCTTTCGCAGCCCGCTTCCGATGCGGCGGTGGACGTTGTCCCGTTCGATGCGCTGACAGACCAGCTCGTGGCGTTCATGCGGAATAACTGCGCGTCGTGTCATAATGCGTCTCCGTATGCCTTTGCGAATTACACCGCATTCATTATCGATCCCAACCAGGCTTACACGTCGGACGAGCTGTTGCAGCTCCTTAGCGCCGATGGGTTGATGATGCCGGACGCCAAACCCCTGGTAACGCCGGGTGTTTTGAACGAAAGCGAAATCTGGCTCCGCATCAACGGTCATGAAAACCGGCGGCGGATGCCACCGCTCGAAGGCGGATTACCGGAAATCGACCACAGCATGGTGAGCCTCTTTGAAAGCTGGATCGTTGAGTCAGGTCGACAATAGCCGTGCGTGATCTAAAGAAATATCAGGGCTGGGTTCCGGTGCTCGCGCTGGGGGTTGCCGGCGCGGTCCACCTGTCGATTGTGGCGGAACATTTCGGACATACGCCTGCGCATGGCCTGTTCTTTCTGGGCCTCGCGGTTGCTCAGCTTGGCTGGACGGCGGCAAACTTCTGGGTGCGGCGCTACGACCGGCGTCTCACCCTGTGGTCCGGGTTGCTGCTGTCGGGCGGGGTGGTCATCGTCTGGCTGTTGTCGCACGTCGTGGCGACGCCGTTTTCAGCCGCGCCCCATGCGCTGGACGCGGCGACGTGGGCCACGAAAGCGGCAGAGTTGGCCGCTTTTGGCGTTCTCATCCACCGGGGGTTGGCCGGCCAAGCGGCACGCCGCTCTGTGACGCGCGGCCTGTCGGTGATGGTCGGCGGCGGCGCGGCGGTGTGGTTCGCCGGGTTGCTGCTGACGCCGCTCCTGCCGATGTTAGGCGAGGGCGCGAACGGACACGAACACGGTCTGCCGGTGGCCGGTGTCATCACCACCTCTGCCTACTTCAGCCTGGTGAATGCCGGCACAGAACCCGACGCGCTCGTCTCGATTTCCGGCGACGATGTGGGCAGTATCACGCTGCACCAGACGAGCATCGACGCGCAGGAAATCGCCCGGATGCGCCCGCTAGAGCGCGTCGACGTCACGCCGCATACGCGGGTCGACTTTTCGCCGGTTGGCCGGCACGTCATGCTGGACGCCGTACCGCGCGAGCTTTACGAAGGCGACAGCCTCACGCTCACGCTGCATTTTGCGTCCGGGCGCGAGGTTCCGGTCGAGTTTGCGGTGACGATGATGGAGCCAGAGGCGCGCGTCAACTTCACGGTGGTCGACGATTTCCAGGTCAGCAACGCCTGGGTGCGGGCGACAACCTCCCCCGACGGACTGGTGACAGTGAGCGAGGGGCGTTACGAATGGCGCTTGCCGCCGGGCTTCCCACTGCCGCGCGTTCCCGCCAATAACCCAATGACGGAAGAAAAAGTCGCGTTAGGGCGCTACCTGTTCTATGACGCCAGGCTGTCTGGCAATGGGGCGATGGCCTGTTCGTCCTGTCATTTTCAGGAGCTGGCCTTTGCCGACGGTCAGGCGCGGCCCGTGGGTTCAACCGGCGATATGCACCCCCGCAACTCGATGACACTCACGAACTCGGCCTACAGCGCGACCCTGACCTGGGCCAACCCGGCGCTGGTGACGATCGAGCGCCAGGTATTGGTGCCGATGTTTGGCGAGCACCCGGTTGAGATGGGCATCACCGGCAACGAAGACGCCGTCCTCGAACGTTTCCGCACGGACGCGCTTTACCAGACGTTGTTCGCCAGCGCCTTTCCGGCGCAGGATGACCCGTTCACGTTCAACAATCTGACGCTGGCCCTGGCCTCTTTTACGCGTACCCTCATAT
>Ga0351855_1203_pt1 | contig 11123 bp, 9 predicted proteins | sample BONcelFGM3001C11_FD_206794 | JGI IMG/M metagenome (GOLD analysis project Ga0351855, IMG submission 206794) | Enriched cells from coal bed in the Powder River Basin, Montana, United States - BONCAT cells FGM rep2 HSBNCT.FGM.300.1.C11 ...
GCGTTTTTCCCGTGGAGCAAAACTCAGTGAGAGTTTGCCTGGTATGACGCGGGTCGGCGCCAACGTGTCGGGCATGGTGGAAACCGACCGCATCGCCCAGCGCGAGTGGTAGCGAGGCATCCCGCTTTTCTAACCTGGAGCATTGTCAACAGCCGCTCATATGAGCGACTGTTGTGTTCGCGGGGCAGTCCGCCCCTCGTCGATTGAAGGCGCGAGGGGCCAGATGTTACGGGAACCGCACCCGTTTCAGCACCCCGGTAGTTCCTCGCCGCAGCATCAAAAAGCGATGGAACCCTATTTTCGGCGGACGTGATCCAAACAGGTTACTTCCGCCCGTAAATCGCGCACTTGTTTTCGGAATTACGCGTTGCGTATGTTCACCTGCCAATCCCGCCTGTTTCCAGGTGACGTAACTTAAGGGCTTCCCTGGGTGTGGAAATGAGGCAATACATCGCGGGCCATGACTTCTAGCCGGTCGATGTCATTCTGATGCAACCACTGCAACATAAAACGCTCAACCCCGGCATCCACGAATGCGCCAAGCTGGTCGATCACCATCGATGCTGTGCCGTTGATCATATTCGGCGTGACATCAATCCCGCGTTCCGCCTTCATCTGTCGCCAGTCTGCATCATCTTTCGCAAAGTTAACCTGTAACACCGTGGAACGTTTGACCGCATTACGAGGGCGTCCGCGTCGATCGAGCAGCTCGTTGAGTACGGCGTTCGTCGCGCGATACTGTTCGGCGCTTATCGCATTACCATTCCACTCATTGGCGAATTCAGCCACCAGGGGAATCGTTCTTTTCTGCCCGCTGCCGCCGATTAGAATTGATGGGCCGCCTTTGCGCTGAGGGCGTGGCAGCAACAAGGCTTCGTCAAGCGAGAAATACTTACCTTCGTAACTCACCGGAGCGTCGGAGTTAAAAAGTCGCGTCGTGACTTCCAGCGCATCGCGAAGCATCTCGAAGCGCGTTTTCATGTCATAGAGTGGGATACCGAACTGGCGATGTTCCCGTTCGTTCCAGCCCGCGCCCATCCCCAGCACAAGCCGCCCGCCACTCAGGTCATCAACAGCCGAAGCCATCGCCGCTTGAATCGCTGGATGCCGAAAAGTGACCGGCGCAACCATTGAGCCAAATTCGATGCGTTTGGTCTGCATCGCCGCATAGGTTAACGATACCCACAGTTCCAGTGCATCATCGTCAGGCGGTTGCTGGTTGGTTGTGAAGTGATCGGAGCGGAACACGCACTGGTAGCCCAAATCCTCGGCCGCCGTCAACAAACGCTGCCAGCGTTCCCACGTTAACCCAAGCTGCCCCTCGAACATCAATCCAATAGCGGTCATCTTTTTACTCCGGAATAACAGAACCATTCTTATTTGATAGGTCGTGCTGACTTCTAGCATCATTTTGTTGCGGGGGTAGCGACGCTCTTCAAAATCATCACCCTGGCGGGCGTTGCGGGTGTCGTTACAAGCCTTTGTCCGCTCCGGGAGGGGCAAACAAAGTTCTCACGGGGGTTTAGATGCCGTCCGCGAATCGCTTTCGCAACCTCAGTGAGGGACAACGCCGCTCGACCGGCGTATGATAATTTCGATGGGCAGCACAATTTCCTGCCGGGTTTCCGGGGCATTGCCGGAAAGACGCGATAGCAGCAATTGCGTTGCCAGTTTCCCCATTTCGTAGGCCGGCTGAGCGGCAACCGTCAAAAAGGGGTCAAAGGTGATTGCCGCCGGCAAATCGTCGAACGCAACCACCGACATTTGCTCTGGAACCTGGATGGCCCGTTCGCGCAGCGCCAGCATCGTACCAATGGCGATAAAGTTGTTCGTCGCAAAGATCGCCGTGGCTCGCGGTTCGGTTTGCAGGATCTGCTGTGTGAATTCATAACCGGTCTGTTGATTAAACTCGCCCCAGTAAAATTGTTGCGGGAGATCAGACAAGCCGAATTCTTCCAGCGCTTTTCTAAAGCCCGCGACACGATCGCAGGCCGTTGAATGATCTTGACGCCCCGTGATAATCGCCATGTGGCGATGCCCCAGTTGGGCCAGATGTTTCGTAAGCTCATAAGCCCCGCTGATAGAGTCGCAACGTACCGTGTCAATCGTCTCATCGTCGCTGCGACGATCCAGCACGACAAACGGCACCCTTAACTGGTCTAAAAAAGGCGTTGAAGTGGGAACGATCAAAAAACCATCCACCTGCTTCTTTTGCAGGAACAGCAGATATGACTTTTGTTTTTGAGGCGACTCATCGGTATTGCCGATAATGATGTGGTACCCGTGCTGGTTTGCCGTGTCTTCGACGCCGCGTGCCAGGGTCGTCCAGAAAGGATTTGTAATATCGGATACCACCAAAGCCAGAGTTTGCGTCCTTTTCATACGCAAACTGGTGCCGAGCACATTCGGGATGTAATTGAGATCGCGTATAGCAGCCTCAATACGTTGTCTTTTTTCCTCGCTCACATAGCCATTGTTGTTCAAGACACGAGAAACAGTCATGGGCGCAACACCAGCGCGCTTGGCGACATCCTGAATTGTAGGCATGGAGCAATTATTCTCGTATCTCGTTGGACGACATAACCGACGAAAAGTATATTATGCTATCGTAGCGAATGCTCAACTACTAACCCTTAAAGTGGTCAGCCTCTTAATCCCCCGCACCAGGGTGCTACTGGCACAAGTATCACCGTAAGTTTCACTTCCCGATAGCTTAAACATCGCAATACAAGAGGCCAATAAATTCGATGACCGTATTTATTGACAATGCCGATATCTATTGGTTATCATGCTATGGTACGCATACCATATTATCAACGAAGGAGACGCCGAGCAACATAGGAGTACTTAGATTTGTCTCGACCGGAAGCAAATATCAAAAAAGAGGGAATTATGATTTCTGGAATGCGAAAGCAGCTTAGACTGGTCACCAGTGCATCACTTCTTGTCTGTCTATTCCTGATGGTGGGGAGCGTCAGCTACGCGCAGGACGAACCCGTCACGCTCAAATTCGCGGTTCACTGGGATGCCCCCTTCCAGCCCGTCCAGGCCGCCTTCGACGCCGCCTTTACAGAACGCCACCCCGAAGTCTCGGTTGACATCATTTACAACACCTGGGCCGACCACAACGCGATCATTCCCACCTGGGCGGCGGCTGGCGAACTGCCAGACATCATCTATGTGCATGGAAGCCGCGCGGCGCGTTGGGCAGCCGAAGGCATTTGCGCCAACCTCGACTCCTACATCGAAGCCACGCCTGAATTTGAAGTCGAAGGCATCTTCCCTGAAGCCCTCACGATGTACCAGTACGAAGGCAGCCAGTACGCCCTGCCCTTCGACCACGGCGTCATCCTGTTGGGTTACAACAAGGATGCTTTCGATGCCGCCGGGCTGGACTACCCCGACGAAACCTGGACGATGGACGACCTGGCTGAAGCAACTCGCGCCCTGACCATTCCCAATCAGCAATGGGGTTTTGGCGGCTTCTATAACGGTATCGAACTCGGTGGCGAAGGCGGTATATCGTTCCTTGGCCCATGGGGCGGGGCTACCTTCAACGAGACCGAAGACACCCTGCTGCTAGACACGCCTGAATCGCGCGCGGCTTTGGAATTCTGGTACGGGCTGATCGACGAGGGCGTGATCCCCAACGCGGAAGACATTGCCTCGCTGGGCGGTAACCAGGTGATGTACACCGGTCAGGCCGCGATGTTCGGTATGCCGTCCTGGGAGACCCCCGGCATGACCGATTTCGCAACCTTCGGCTGGGACGTGGCTCCGTGGCCTGAAGGCCCAGCGCAACGCGTCACCGGCGCTTTCGGCAGCGGCTTCTGCATCACCACACAGTCGAAGAATCCTGATGCGGCCTGGTTGTACCTGAGCGAATACCTCTCCACCGAAGGCATGATCGAAATGTGGGGTTCGTCGGGGCGCGGTAGCCCGGCGCGTGAGGCCGCGTACCAAAGCTGGATCGACTCCCCGTATGCGCCGGAACATGCCGAGTATTACCTTGATGCGCTGGAAAACTATGCCATCAATGGCCGTCCCTATGCATCCCTCACGGGGCCGGAAGTGCTCGATGTGATCACTCAGAATCGATCCCTGTTGAACACGGGCGAAATCTCGATCGATCAGTTCATCACCAATGTCATGGAACAGTCTGCTCCCATCTTCGCGCGGCAGTAAGCAAAATTTTTAGAAATTAGGCGGAAGTGCTTGCCGGGAACGGTCTTCCGGCAAGCACTTCTGGCATCAACCCATCTAAATTGTTTGGAAAGGGTTCTGTATGCTTATCCCCGGCCGTTTTCGAAACTTGACCATCCGGCAGCGAGAAGCAAGAGATTTTTACCTGTTTATACTGCCCTGGCTGATTGGCTTCATCCTGTTTACAGGTGGCCCGATCATCTACTCCTTCTTCATCAGCCTGACCAACTGGACAGGAATCCGCACCCGCGATTTCATCGGTTTACAAAATTACACAGAATTATTCACGATCGACCCCCTGTTTTGGACCGTCATGAAAAATACGGTGGTGTACGGCTTATTCAGCGTCCTGCTAGGCGTGATGGTCGCGCTGGCGCTGGCACTGCTGATGAACCAGAAAGTGCCCGGCATCAGCATCTTTCGCACCATTTATTACCTGCCCTCTGTAACGAGCGGTATCGCCATCGCCATTATGTGGGCCTGGATGTTCAACCCACGCGCAGGATTGGTAAATTACATTATTTCGCTTTTTGGAATTACCGGCCCCGGCTGGTTCGCCAGTCCCCAGTGGGCGCTGCCAGGATTGATCATTGTGAGCTTGTGGGGCGTTGGCCCAAACATGATTATCCTGCTGGCAGGGCTTCAGGGTATCCCTCAACAGTTGTACGACGCCGCGCGAATTGACGGCGCCAATCGCTGGCAGGAATTTCGGAATGTCACCCTGCCCATGCTCTCGCCTGTGATTTTTTATGTGACGGTCATTTCAATGATCGGTTCATTCCAAATCTTTGAGAATGTGCTGGTTTTAACCAATGGCGGCCCCGGCACCGCAACCCGCGTTCTCGTTTTCGACCTCTATCAGAATGCGTTTGTGAACAGCAGAATGGGTTACGCATCTGCCCAGGCATGGATTCTGGCTCTCCTCATCATGTTTATCACCTGGCTGATGTTCAGAATTAGCAAACGCATGGTCAATTACGAGGTTACCTAACAGGAGAGCATGTCATGAATATTGCGATGAAAACGGGTGTTGCCCAATCTCCAGAGAGTGGGGCAACAGATACGCGCCATATTAAGCGCAACCGCAAACTACGCCAGATAGGCCACGCCATCTTGGTATATCTACTGGCGTCACTCGGGGCGGTTGTATTTGTCTTGCCCTTCTTGTGGATGTTTTCGACCTCTTTGAAAGCATCGAACGAGATTTTTATTTTCCCGCCCAAATGGATTCCTGAAACGCTCCACTGGGAAAATTACACCGAGGCCCTGGCGCTGATGCCGTTCGGACGCTATCTGGCGAACACGATTTTCCTGGTCACCGGGAACGTGCTGGGCAATTTGTTCTCGTGTACCCTGGCAGCGTTTGCGTTTGCCCGCCTGCGCGCCCCCGGACGCGACTTCCTGTTTTACCTGATGCTGGGTACCCTGATGCTGCCGTTGTGGGTGACGCTCATTCCTCAATACATCATGTTTAGCTCAATCGGTTGGAGCAACGGCTTTGCGCCGTTGATGGTTCCGGCCTGGTTTGGCTGGCCGTTTTTCATTTTCCTGCTGCGTCAGTTCTTTTTGTCGATCCCTAAAGAGTTGGAAGAAGCCGCCCGGCTGGATGGCGCTTCAACCGTCGGCATCATCTGGCATATCTTCGTTCCCCTGGCGAAACCTGCCCTGGCGACCGTCGCGGTGCTGGCATTCATTGGTAACTGGAACAACTTCCTGACCCCGCTTGTCTATCTGCGCGATTCGGACCTGCACACCATATCGCTCGCGGTCAACCGTTTCCGCGGAATGTATGGCGGCGCTCAGTATCATTACATGATGGCCGTTTCGGTGCTGGCAGTCCTTCCGGTGATCGTGGTCTTTTTCCTGGCACAACGGCTCCTCATTCGAGGGATTGTCACAACCGGCCTGAAAGGCTAGAACTGTTCCGAGCAGGTTTTGCAACGCGATGGGCTTAAAAAGCTCTCCCAAAGGGATGTTGTTCTGATGATCTACCAACCGATATTTGAATCCGTACAGCAGCATCAGGTTCCCGAATGGTTTCACGATGCCAAGCTGGGCATCTTTATTCACTGGGGCCTGTTCTCTGTACCGGCCTGGGCAACCCCAAGCGGAGACATCGACAAGCAGGTCGTCGAAAAAGGCTGGGTGGACTGGTTTACCAACAACGCTTACGCCGAGTGGTATCTGAATTCGCTGCGGATTGAGGGCAGCCCTACCCAACGCCACCACCTCGAAACGTACGGCGAAAACTTCTCCTACGATGATTTCGTGCCGATGTTCAACCAGGCCGTTGAACAGTGGAAGCCGGATGAATGGGCGGAGCTGTTCCAGAAGATTGGGGCGCGTTACGTGGTGTTGACCACCAAACACCACGATGGATTCCTGTTATGGCCCAGCCAAAGCACGAGTCCCCAAAAAACCGGGCCGTATGCGACACAGCGCGACCTTGTCGGCGAGCTGACTGACGCTGTTCGCCAACGGAATATGCACATGGGGCTGTATTACTCAGGCGGGCTGGACTGGTCCTTCAATGAAAAGCCGGTTCGGGAAGCGGTTGATGTTCACGGGACCATTGTCCAGAGTCCGGAATTTGTCGCTTATTCTCACGCTCACTGGCACGAACTGATCGATCGTTATGCGCCTTCGGTCTTATGGAACGACATCGGTTATCCGGCGGCAGCGGATGTACCCGAGCTGTTCGCCTATTTTTACAACACCGTCCCGCACGGCATTGTGAATGACCGCTGGAGTCAGGCGCAACCGGCGGGCCAGCGCGATGCCGAAGAAGGGATTGTGGCCCTTCCGGTTACCCATAGCGATTTCACCACACCCGAATACAGCGCTTACGATCACATCGTCGAGAAAAAATGGGAGTCGACGCGCGGCATTGGTCATTCCTTCGGCTACAACCAGGTTGAAGGCGTCGAGAATTACCTTTCGGTTGAGGCGCTCATCCACAGCTTTGTCGATATTGTCAGCAAAAACGGCAACCTGTTGTTGAATGTCGGCCCCACGGCAGAGGGTGCTATTTCCACACTTCAACTTGAGCGCTTACTTGGGTTAGGCGCATGGCTGAATGTCAACGGCGAAGCGATTTTCGGAACACGCCCATGGGTTCGTTTCGATGGGCAAACCCGTGACGGAATCCCCACTCGCTACACCCAGAAAGAAGGATCGTTGTATGTGATTCTACTTGGCACGCCATCCTCAGGCGAAATCTTGCTTGAAAAGCTAGAAGCAAGAACGGGGGCAACCGTATCCCTGGTCGGCAGTGATGCATCGTTAGCCTGGCAACAGCGGTCTGATGCCTTATCGGTCGAATTACCCGGCTTAAATGACTCACCTGCGCATGTCATCAAAATAACGCCTGCACCAACCCTGCTTGAATGAGCGTGATACGCAACTACCGCCTGGCGTCTTTAACATCTTTCATCTCATGAATACATCATCGGCGCGTACGTGTTACGCAGACCAAGGAGTTCGTGTTGAGCGATAACCTCAATGAAACGATTGCTGAATCGGGTGGTGTTGACCCGGCGACGGTTCCTTTCAGGACGCTGCACACCGGCAGCAAAATTCCGGCAATTGGGCTGGGAACGTTTGGCTCTGACAAATACTCCGGAGCCGAAGTTGCCGAGGCGGTTAAGGGGGCAATCCGAGTCGGCTACCGCCACGTGGACTGTGCCGCAGTGTACGGCAACGAACATCTGATTGGTCAGGCGCTACGCGAAGTGATGGATTCGGGTGTCAAGCGCGAGGAATTGTGGATCACTTCCAAATTGTGGAACGATAAACACGCCGAAACAGATGTCATCCCTGCCTGTGAAAACACCTTGAAAGACCTCCAGCTCGACTATCTCGATCTGTATCTGGTGCATTGGCCTTTCCCGAACCACCATGCCCCTGGGGTCGATGCAGATGCGCGTGATCCCCACGCCACACCCTACATCCACGAAAACTTCATGAAAACGTGGCGGCAAATGGAAAAACTGGTCGAGCGGGGGCTGGTGAAACACATCGGCACATCCAATATGACCATACCTAAGCTCAAACGGGTGCTTCGGGATGCCAGGGTCAAACCTGCCGTCAACGAGATGGAGCTGCACCCGCATTTTCAGCAGCCAGAACTGTTTAAGTTCGTCAATAACAACGGCATGGTAGCAATTGGCTATTCCCCAATCGGGTCGCCTAGCCGTCCCGAACGCGACCGCACCGAAGAAGACACCGTGGACATTGAAGACCCGGTCATTGTGCGCATCGCGGAGCGACTAGGGGTTCACCCTGCCGTTGTGTGCGTGAAGTGGGCGGTTCAGCGAGGACAGGTGTCGATTCCGTTTTCGGTACGCCGCAGCCAGTATCTCAGCACACTTCAGGGGCTTGTGTCTGATCCATTGACCGAAGAGGAAATGCAAGCCGTTGCAGCCATCGACAAAAACTGCCGTCTCATCAAGGGGCAGGTGTTCCTGTGGGAACACGCCCAGGGCTGGGAAGATTTGTGGGATCTCGATGGAGAAATAGCCCGTTGACAGATGTCGTTCTGCCGGGAGCGTGCCACTCACGATAGCCGAATAGATACGAAGAATCTGCTGATCCCGAACCTTGTTACGGGCAAGCTGCCCCCTTTTTTTATTGACCTGTCGTCTCACTTCTTTATCAGGAGAAAATGATGTCGTACAACCAGTCACCCAAGCCGAAGTTTGAGGCCACGTGGGAATCCCTCAAGCAGTTCCAGACCCCCGATTGGTATGAGAACGGCAAGTTTGGCATCTTCATTCATTGGGGCGTTTACTCTGTTCCAGCCTTTGCCAACGAGTGGTACGCCCGCAATATGTATGTTCAGGGTTCGCCTGAATTTGAGCACCACGTAAAAACCTACGGCCCGCACACCGAATTTGGTTATAAAGACTTCATTCCACAATTCACCGGCGCGAATTTCAATGCCGACGAATGGGCGCAGTTATTTAAGGAATCCGGCGCGCGTTTTGTCGTGCCGGTTGCGGAACATCACGATGGGTTCGCCATGTATGACAGTGATCTTTCGGATTGGACTGCCGCGAAAATGGGGCCAAAACGCGATATCATCGGCGCGTTAGCCGCAGCCACCCGTCAGCTCGGCATGGTCTTTGGCGTGTCCAGCCACCGGGCCGAGCATTGGTGGTTTATGGATGGAGGCCGCAAATTCCCCTCGGATGTGCAAGACCCTGCCTATCAGGATTTTTATGGGCCAGCCGTTCCCGCTTCGCCAGAGGCCGTCAACGGAGCAACCTGGCGTAATAAGGACTGGCAGCCCCGTCCCGACGCCAAATTCCTGGAAGACTGGCTCGCCCGTACCTGCGAGATTGTAGACAAATATCAGCCTCAGTTGGTCTGGTTTGACTGGTGGATCGAACAAACCGTCTTTGAAACCTATCTTCAGCGCTTTGCTGCCTATTACTACAACCGCGCCGAAGAATGGGGCCAGGGTGTCGCGATTAACTTCAAGCATGAGGCTTTTCCTGAAGGCACAGCAGTTTACGACATCGAGCGCGGACAGTTGAAGGGGCTGTATCCGGCCTTCTGGCAGAACGACACGGCTGTCGGCAAAAATTCGTGGTGTTATGTCGAGGATCAGGATTACAAGGACCCAGCCGACGTGATCGGCGATCTGGTCGATGTGGTCAGCAAGAATGGCGCACTGCTACTCAATATCGGCCCAAAACCTGATGGAACCATTCCAGAGGGGGATGCCAATATTTTGCGCGCGATGGGTCGCTGGTTATCGATCAACGGCGAGGCAATTTACGATACGCGCCCGTGGTCGATCTATGGCGAAGGCCCGACCGAAGTCAGCGAAGGTTCGTTTACCGACACGAATCGCAGCGCCTACACAGGTCAGGATATCCGGTTCACGACCAACGGGAAGACGCTTTATGCGATTGCGCTCGCATGGCCGGGCGACGAAGCAGTGATCAGGAGTCTCAGTGCGGGTTCTCCCCATCAAACAGGCGAAATTGCCAGCGTTAGCCTGTTGGGTTCGGGAGCCGTGGAATGGGTGCAGAATGAAGACGGCCTGCGGATTAAACTTCCCCGGCAGCAGCCCGGTGAGCACGCATTTACGTTTAAGATCGAATTTGCCTAGTCCGGCATGACGTTGGTCGGCAGCAACGTATCCGGCATAGCGGAAACCGCCCGCATCGCCCAGCGCGGGGGGTAGACGGCGCTGCGCACAAAACGTCACTTCGCGAATCATTGCTCACACGCAGCCCGTCGACAGGAAACATCTGTCGGCGGGCTGTTCTCGTTAGCGGCTTCTTTTGCTGTGCGCCGTAACACAACACCAGGGCTTACACGCTTGAACTGCGATCTGGCGGTCAGGTCTTGTCCTCATCGTTTCTCGGCCAGCGGCGGAAGTTCTGAAGGGTTCAAACTCTCGTCAACTATCCTAATCCGCAGAGAACCTTAGGCGCTTTAATACAGTTAAACCTTTACGAGACAAATATACGCGGCCATTAAATCAGGCTTCTCTAGCATTTTAAGTTGACCGATTACCTTCATCTCGACGACACGGACTGATCTTCCCTGATTTCCGGTCGTGATGCAGGTGAGGTGGTCCCCATGCTTCAGGTTTCGGACTTACGGGTTGTTTACGGCACGGGTAATGAAGCGCTAAAAAAGATCTCGTTTGAAGCCAAACGCGGCGACATCATCGCGATCATTGGCCGCTCCGGGGCAGGCAAGTCGACGCTGCTGCGCTGCATCAATGGGTTACAACCGGCCACGTCTGGGACGATCGTCCTCGACGGCGAAGAGATTACCGCCATGAGCGGCAAGCAGCTCCGGGCAGCGCGCCGGCGCATCGGCTTCATCTGGCAGGAATACAACCTCGTCGAACGCCTTCCGGCAATCACGAATGTCCTCAGCGGACGCCTGGGCCACGATGA
>Ga0351855_1204_pt1 | contig 11051 bp, 8 predicted proteins | sample BONcelFGM3001C11_FD_206794 | JGI IMG/M metagenome (GOLD analysis project Ga0351855, IMG submission 206794) | Enriched cells from coal bed in the Powder River Basin, Montana, United States - BONCAT cells FGM rep2 HSBNCT.FGM.300.1.C11 ...
TGGATCGGCGACATGTCCGCCGGCAGATTGTCGCTCACCGCCGCCAGCGCGCGCAGCAGGATGGTGACCGGAATGGTGCGCTTGCGGTTGAACTTGATCGTCAGGTAGTCGCTCTTGCGCGTTTCAAATTCCATCCACGCGCCGCGGTCTGGAATCAGCTTGGCGTTGGAGAGCAGGCGGCCGGTGGTGCGGTCTTCCTCGGCGTCGAAGTAGACGCCTGGCGAGCGGATGAGCTGCGACACGACGACGCGCTCGGTACCGTTGATAATGAAGGTGCCTTTTTCGGTCATGAGCGGGAAGTCGCCCATGAAAATGTCCGAAAGCACGACTTCGTCGCCGGCTTCGCGGTTGACCAGCGCGACGCGGATGTACATCGGCGCGGCGAACGACATGTCGCGCTCGAGGCAGACTTCTTCGCTGTACTTGGGTTCTTCAAACCAGTAACGCAGACCCAACTCCTGGGCCTCGCGGCTCTTGCCCGGAAAATAGAGCTTCAGGTTGCCGTTGTAGCTCTCGATCGGGCTGACTTCGTCAAAAAGTTCGGCCAATCCTTCTTCGATAAACCAGCGGAAGGACTCCAACTGCACTTCGATAAGCGAAGGCAGCGCCTGCGCATCGAGTGTCCGGGCGTAGTTCTTGACATTGATTAATTGTTGCAAAGCACCGCTCCTCAGTCTAACGACAGATAGACGAGCCGAATCAAATTACGGAGTCGGCTGTGATACCGCTCCTAATAATCGAAGAGGTGTGTGGAGGTGAGTATAGGATGTTACGTCCCGCCAATGCGGCTGTTCTCGGCGCATTTAGTGAAGGGGCAGTATACACGAAAAAGCAGACACCTGTCAATGCAAAAGCGGCTCTTTGGCCGGGCACGACAGGTAAAGGGGGGACGTTAGATTAATTGGACTATAGCAGGTTGGCGCGGGGTTTGCAACAGGGCCACGTCCGCTACCACTTTTCTACGCGTAACCTGGGAATGCGGTCAAAGTCGCTGTCACGGGTGGCAACGATCAAATCGTATTGTAGCGCCAGCGCGGCGATCCACATATCGTTTATGGGGATGCGTTGACCTTGAGCCTGCAATCTTGCACTAATCAGCCCATATTGTTCGCCGGTTGCTCTATCGGTTTCGAGAACGGGAAATACTGCCAGAAAGCTACGAAGGCGGTTGAGGCGCTCACTATTTGTTATTGGATAAAACACCCAGTGGTAAAGCTCGCCAACAACGGGAGCCGGAATGGTACATTCAACTTCTACAAGACGCCGCTCAACCTGCCTATCCCCCTTGATGTATGCCGAAACAATGTTGGTATCTAGCAGGTATCCCGACATTACCGCATTTCACTTTGGCGACGTTCCTGGATAAAACGTTCGAGGTCTTCTCCATCCTCGACGGTGAAACCAAAGTGGTCACGGCGCTCAATCAGCACCTTTCCCGGAATAGTGGGAACCGAGGGCTTTTTTTTACCAAGGTCTCGTTCTTGCGAGCGCAGCGACCAGCGACGTATGTAAAGCACTTTATCCGTCATGGTGTTTATCTCCCAACCGTCTCGAACTGGCACAATTATATCATGAGGACCATCACGAATAGGCGGCTACTCGCCAACATTAATTGGCTTCACAGCGTCCCGCGCCAGCGGGTCGGAAAATTAGCGTATATGACACGCAACAAAAAGAGCGGGCCTGCAGGCCCGCTCTTTTTGTTGCGTGTCGTCGCTTACTGGGCGGCGGTGAGCGCCTCGACCGCCGACTTGGCATCCGGCAGGGTAAAGCGGCGGCGGCTGAGGAGCATGACGCCGCCCGCCAGCAGCGCCACCCCGGCGGCGATTTGCACGCGCGGCGGTCTTGGGCCACGATTTTGATGCCCTGTGGAATGCTGCTTAAGTGCCACTATGCTGAAATGCACCCCCTGGTCCAATGGGTCCGCTCAAGGGTTTTCGTATCGTTCATGCTTACGTACGTGGTCATAAAAGTATCGTTTTTGGCGCTTTCTTTTTCTACTCGTTTACGAAGTCGATACAAAACAGAAAAATCTTGTAACAAATGGTTCCGCTGCCTGACGCACCGGCATAGGATGATGCCAACCGGAGCATCCCATCGCTCCAATCGTCTGTCCGCTTAAGTTACAGGAGCAAGAACCATGTCAGTACTCAGGAATGTCGGTCGAATTTCGCGAGGCTTCCTCCTGGTCGTGTTTCTCCTGTCCCTAGCGTCGGTGGCGCTGGCCTCGGTCAACGCCTCCTACAGTGGCAATATCGCTTCCGGTGCTCAGTATGATCTCTACACGGTGAGGCTGCACGCAGGCGACCGCGTGGTGGCAACGCTCATCTGTGACGAGATCGCCCCCGGCGACCGCCCGCTGGACCCGGTGCTGTCGGCCTACTTCCCTGGCGTCGACTCCAGCGACACCAGCAACGCCAACAAATACAACGACGACGGCTTTGGCTCGGACGACAGCCCGGATGGCGTGGACTGCAACGCGTTCGACAGTTCGCGGCTGCGCTTCCGCGTCGAGGAGGGCGGCGAGTACACCTTCCGGGTCGACGGTTTTGGCAGCTCGACCGGGCCGTATACGCTGCGCATCCAGGCGAGTCCGGACGGCGGCGGCGATCAGTGGTTCGAGCCGGGCGACGACCGCATCAACCGGCAGGCTTATGCCACCGCTTCGATCTACTGCGATGCCGACAACAGCCGCGTGCTGGTGCTGGGCATCAGCCCGACGGTCATCGGCAACGAGCTGCTGAGCGTGCCCTATGCCGAGCTGCCGACGACCCCGACCGACGGTAACGCGCTGATTGCGCAGAATGGCAATGTCGGCTTCTACCGGCTGACGACCGGCGAGTATCAGGTCAACGCCGGGCCAGACGCCGAGGGCAAGACCTACGTCGTCATCTGGAATGGCTGCCCGATGACCTACCAGAACACCTACATTCTCCAGAACGGCGTTCTGACCCAGTCCGAGGCCAACGGCAGCAAGTAAGCTCTGGCTAGTACGACGGTAAAACGACAGGAGTACGCTCAGGCGTGCTCCTGTTTTTTACTTGTATGTGTTGGCGGCGAATGAAAGTTACCTAGATTTGGGCCAAAATAGCCTACAAAGCACTGGAGTGAGCGACGCGGTTTTGGATGATCCACGGAACCTCACCCCCCCGCTATCGCGGTCTCGCTGCGCTCGACTACGGCCTCGTACCTCGGCCCGCTGTCGCCCTCTCCAAATTGAAGTGCAAATTTGGAGAGGGGGAGCCAGACAGGTCGCGCGCCGGTGTGAACGATCAGAGGCCAGCGAAACCTATGTCAGAAAAGTGATTTGTGCGGCAATTTGGCCCAAATCTAGGAAGTTAACCGCATCGCTGTCAATTTAAGCGGAACACGATGGTCAGCGCCGATCACCGGATGATAAATCATCCGGCTAGCAATAGGTGAAAGCAGGCTAAAGCCCGCTCAGAGGCGCTGTTTCAAGCTGATGGTTTCCGCCTTTTGAGTCGGTTTTAGGCTATCGACGATCTTAAGTTGACAGCTATGGGGCGAATGAACGTTAGTCGCTGCCGACGACAAAAAGAGCGGGCCTGCTGGCCCGCTCTTTCATTATTGTGTGCGTTCGTCGCTTACTGGGCGGCGGTGAGCGCCTCGACCGCCGACTTGGCGTCTGGCAGGGTGAAGCGGCGGCGGCTGAGGAGCATGACGCCGCCCGCCAACAGCGCTACCCCGGCGGCGATTTGCACGCGCGGCGGCAGGTAGCGGATGGTGTTGATGACGTTCGGCTGCGGCTCGCCGACCAGATCGCTGCGCAGGCGGCGGACGTAGCGCTTCGACGGCTGCGTGTAGATGAACGCGCCGTGCAGGCGGCGGATCAGGCCAAGAATGCCTTCGACTTCCGCGCGCGGGATCTGGTAAAAACCGACGATCTCTTCGACATCGTCGTGCTCGGCCAGCAGCGCGTCGGTATAAGCCGCGAGCATCGTCTGAATGTGTTCGTCACGCTGATTTTGATACGACATAATCGCGGTTAACCTTTACCTTCCTGCGGTTCGTTCGGCAGCGGAAAGCCTGCGTCCTGCATCTGTAGCTCGTCGCGCAGGGCGATGAGCGTACGGTGATACAGCGACTTAATCGCGCCTTCGGTCCTGTCCATCACTTCGCCGATTTCGGCGTTCGACTGGTGCTCGACAAACTTCAGCACCAGCAATTGTTGACGTTCTTCCGGCAGCCGGCGGATCGCCGCCAACAGCCGCTCGCGCTCTTCGTTGTCCTCGGCCTGGCGGTCGGGCGCGTCCACCTTCAGGCTGCCGGCGATAAACTCGTCCAGCGGAATGACTTTGCGCCGGCCCCGGTCGCGGTGCCAGTTGGCGACGAGGTTATGGGCGATACGATACAACCACGCCTGGAAGGGCACGCCGCGCTCGGTGTAGTTCTCGATGTGGCCCATCGCCCGGAAGAACACCCGCGCCGTCAGGTCCTCGGCGTCGTGGTGGTTGCCGGTGCGATAGTAGATGTAGTTGTAGATCTTCTCGACATAGCGCTCGTACAGCTCGCCGAAGGCTTCCTTATTGTCTTCCTTGGCGAGGTCGACCAGCTCGGTGTCGGTCAGTTTCTTGAGATCTGGCCCGCGTTTGGGCCGGGTCAGTCGTTTTCGTAGGTCCATATGCATAAGAACACAGGTGTCGCGCGTGGGTTGCGGATTCTCGCATCACTTTTCATGAATATCTCAGGAGTCGCCGGCGTTTGTTCGCTTTGTCAAATTCGGGTTCGGTGAACTTTCCACAGCTCGACCACTTCATCGTAGGTTTCGGCCCAGCGCGGCAGAACAGCGTGGACCACCAGGCGATCACCGTCGATTTCAGCAATCACGCGAACGCTGGCTGCTGGGGCTTTCAGGCGCATCCACGGCCTGAACGGGCCGCGATTGGCAGTCGATTTGATGAGTTGGACGTCGATCAGTTGGGAGGTTTCCGGGTCTGCATAGAGTTCGGCGGTGCGTCTGCCAGCAGCAATCTCGGCAGCCCGACAACCGGCCTGAGCCGAAGCGGATTCAGAGGCCGTTTGAAAAGCCCATTTGCAGAGCTGTGGTTCTCTCAGGGCGATACTAGATTTGCTAGCGTAGATGCCCTCACCCCCGGCCCCTTCGCGGCCTCCGGCTTCCCCCTCGTTCCTCGGGGCGCTACGCCCTCAGGGAGAGGGGAGACAAACCGATTCGCGACCTTTTCAAACGGCCTCTCAAAGTACAGGGCGTACTGAACTTTCATCGTCCATAACACCTGACTGTGCAACAAAAAGCCCTCATATGAGGGCCATGCATCGTGGCTTGTCGGTTTACATCAGCGCGGCAGCACGCTCGACAACGCGGTTAGCGATATCCACCAGCGAGGCATTCTCGGTGAAGTCGATGCCGTCGACCGTTTCGAGGCGATTGTTCTGCACCACGATAGCGCCTTCGCCATCGGTGTATAACGTGAGTTGAGCTTTCAGGCCGACGTTTGCTTTCTCGAAGGCGGCGAGTATTTCCATTGCCTGTGTAATCTCGTGGGCTGGTCGCATGTCAGTCCCTTTGCTCTGAACCGTTGTCATGATTATAGCGTTTTCTCGTCCGGTTTCGTTTTCGAATCGCCTCCCTCGCAAAACGAGGGAACGCCCTTATAATAAGCCTGTTTTCATCCGCGAAACCTTTCCAGGAAGCACAATGACCCAGCCGCTCAATTTCCAACAAATCATCATGAAGCTCAACGAGTTCTGGACGGCCCAGGGCGCAGTGCTCTGGCAGCCGTATAACATCCAGGTCGGCGCGGGTACGGGCAACCCGGCCACGCTGCTGCGCGTGCTGGGGCCGGAACCGTGGCGCGTCGCCTACGCCGAGCCGTCGGTGCGCCCGGACGATGGTCGCTACGGCGAGAACCCGAACCGGATGCAGTACTACTACCAGTATCAGGTCATCCTCAAGCCCGATCCCGGTAACCCGCAGGAGCTGTATCTGCAATCGCTCGAAGCGCTCGGCATCAGCGCGCGCGAGCACGACATCCGCTTCGTGGAAGACAACTGGGAAAGCCCGGCGCTGGGCGCGTGGGGGCTGGGCTGGGAAGTCTGGCTCGACGGCCAGGAAATTACCCAGTTCACCTACTTCCAGCAGGCCGGCGGCCTGGAGCTGAACCCGGTCTCGGTCGAGATCACCTATGGTCTCGAACGGATCGCGCTGCCGCTGCAAGGCAAGGACTCGGTCTGGCAGATCGACTGGTACGACGGCCTGAAGTACGGCGACATCCTGCTGCGCAGCGAGATCGAGCACTGCACCTACTACTTCGAGGTCGCCGACGTTGACGGCCTGAAGTCGGTCTACGACACCTACGAGCGCGAGCACCAGCGCGCTCTGGCGGCCGGTCTTGTCATTCCGGCCTACGACTACGTGCTGAAGTGCAGCCACCTGTTCAACGTGCTGGACGCGCGCGGCGCGATTGGCGTGACCGAGCGCGCCAGCTACTTCCGCCGGATGCGCGACATGACCCGCCACATCGCCCGCGCGTTTGTCGACCAGCGGCAGGCGATGGAATACCCGCTGGAGAAGCTCGAAGCCGCCTGGGGGACGCCGAAGGGCATCGCCGCGCCGGCGATCGAGGCGTCCAAAGCCCCGACCGCGCCGGCCGACGTGCTGATCGAGATCGGCGTCGAAGAGCTGCCGGCCCAGGACGTCGACCATGCGCTGGCGCAGCTCCAAACCGCCGGGCCGAAGCTGTTCAACGACCTGCGCCTGAGCAACGAGGGCGTGGACGTTTACGCCACGCCGCGCCGCCTCGTCATTTACGCGCGTAACGTCGCGCCGATCCAGACCGACCTGGAGCAGGTGCTGAAAGGGCCATCGGCCGACCGCGCCTACGACGCCGAGGGCAAGCCGACCAAGGCCGCCGAAGGCTTCGCGCGTGGTAAGGGCGTGGCCGTCGAAGACCTGCGCATCGAAGATGTCGAAGGCGGGCGTTACGTGACCGCGCTCGTCAAGCAGGTGGGCAAGCCGGCGACCGCCGTGCTGGCCGAAGCGCTGCCGGGTCTGATCGCCGGCATCAAGTTCGGCAAGAGTATGCGCTGGAACGAAACCAACGTCGCTTTCTCGCGCCCGATCCGCTGGACGGTGGCGCTGTTCGGCGATACGGTCATTCCGTTCACCTACGCCGGCGTGGCGTCGGGCCGTGTCACCCGTGGTCTGCGCCCGTATGGCTCGCCCGATCACACGCTGGCCTCGGCGTCGACCTACTTCAACGATCTGGCCGCCCAGCACATCCTGGTCGACCGCGAAGCGCGCCGCGTCGCCATCGAAGAGCAGATCGACGCGCTGGCCGCCCAGGTCAACGCGCACGTGCCGGTCGACCCCGGCTTGCTGGACGAAGTCACCAACCTGATCGAGTCGCCGACCGCGCTCCGTGGCTCGTTCGAGGAACGCTACCTGGCGCTGCCGCGTGAAGTGCTGGTGACGGTCATGCGCGACAAGCAGCGTTACTTCCCGCTGGAAGACGCGCATGGCGCGCTGATGCCGTACTTCATCACCATTCGCAACGGCGACAGCGAACACCTGGACCTCGTCCGCCACGGCAACGAAGAAGTGCTGCGCGCTCGTTTCTCCGACGCCAACTACTTCTTCGGCGAAGACACCAAGAAGAAACTCGAAGATTTCCTGCCGCGCCTGTCGACGCTGACGTTCCACGAAAAGCTCGGCTCGATGCTGGAAAAGAGCGAGCGTGTGGCCGCGCTGACGCCGATGCTGGCGGTGCTGGTTGGCACCGGCCCGACCGAGATCGCGATTGCCGAGCAGGCGGCCTATCTGGCGAAGGCCGACCTCGCCACCCAGGTGGTGGTCGAGATGACCTCGCTGCAAGGCACGATGGGGCGCGAGTACGCCCGGCGCGGCGGATACCCGCAGGCCGTGGCCGACGCCATCTACGAGCACTGGCTGCCGCGCGGCGCGGACGACGACCTGCCGCAAAGCCCGGCCGGCGTGCTGCTGGCGCTGGCTGACCGCCTGGACAGCCTGACCGGCCTGTTCGCCGTCGGCCTCGCGCCGCAGTCGACCGCCGACCCGTACGGCCTGCGCCGCGCTGCCCTCGGTATCGTGCAAATCCTGGTCGCCAACCAACTCGACGTCAACCTGTACGCGGCGGTCGAGAAGGCGGCTGACGTGCAGGCGGTCGAAGTCTCGCGTGAAAGCGTCAATCAAGTGGTCGAGTTCATCGGCGGGCGACTGCGCTCGTGGCTGGAAGAGCAGGACTGGCCGCGCGATGCCATCGCCGCCGTGCTGGCCGCGCAGTCGCACAACCCGTGGCGCGCGCTTCAGGGCATCCGCGAGCTGACCGAGTGGGTCCAGCGGCCGGGCTGGGAAGCGACGCTCGACAGCTTCGCCCGCTGCGTGCGCATCACCCGCGCCGAGGCGACGACGTTCGAGGTCGACGCCAGCCTGCTGACCGAGCCGTCCGAGGCCGCGCTGTACGACGCGTACCGGAAGGCGGCGGCGCAGCTGAAGCCGGAAGACAACGTCGGCGGCTTCCTGACGGCGTTCGAGCCGATGGTCCCGGCGATCACCGCGTTCTTCGATAACGTGCTGGTCAACGCCGAAGACCCGCGCGTGCGCCAGAATCGCCTCGGTCTGCTTCAGGCGATCAGCGCCATGCAGCAGGGCCGCGCCGATTTGAGCACGTTGAGCGGGTTCTAACGAGATACCCTCACCCTAAATCCCTCTCCCTCAGGGCGAGGGACTTGAAATACCTTACCTGGAGTGGTTGGTTTGGTAGTGGTGATCGTAGCTCAATCCCAAGTGCAACCCTGGCCCGCATTGCTCTGGCTCCCCTCGCCCTGAGGGAGAGGGGCCGGGGGTGAGGGTATAACCCAAAACATCTGCGCGCCGGTTGAGCCACTGCCAACCGGCGCGGCTCGTCTAGTGGGGGATGCGGCATGACCGTGCAAATCGCCGTCTACGATTCAGTGAAGTGCCAGCCACCGCGCAGCATCAGCGCGGATGAAGTCGGCGCGGCGCTTCAGCAGGCCGATACCGTCGTCTGGGTCGATATCTCCGGGCCGGACGCCGAAGCCGAAGTGCTGATGCGCGACGTCTTCAACTTCCACCCGCTGGCGATCGAAGACACGCGCAACCAGCGCCAGCGCCCCAAGGTGGAGGAATACGTCGGCTATTTGTTCACGATTCTCAATTCGGCGTCATTAGTTAATGGAGACGTCGAGTTCACCGAGCTGGACGTCTTCGCCGGGGCGAACTTCATCGTCACTGTCCACATCGACGCCGAGCCGTGCATCGACGAGGTGCGCCAGCGCATGAGCGACGTTTGCACTGTCAAGCCGATCGCGGCCGGGTACCTGCTCTACATCCTGCTCGACGTGGTGGTCGACAGCTATTTCCCGCTGCTCGACCGGATCGGCGACGAGATCGACGACATCGGCGACGAGATCTTCGAAGCGCCGCGCCAGAAGAGCGTCGAGCGGCTGTTTCGCCTGAAGCGCACGCTGAATGAGATGTGGCGCGTCGTCAACCAGCAGCGCGATATGTTCTCGCTGCTGATGCGGGAGAACAACGCCCTGATGCGCGATGAGGCGCTTCGGTTTTATCTGCGCGACGTCTACGACCACCTGTTGCGCATCAGCGACCACATCACCACTTTCCGCGAGACGCTGACGAACGTGGTCGATCTGTATATGTCGGCGGTGTCCAACCGGCTGAACCAGCAGGTCAACCGGCTGACCATCATCACGATGGGCATCGGTATCTTCGCCGTCATCACCGGCTTCTACGGGATGAATTTCGAGCACACCTGGCCGCCCTTCAGCGCGCCGTGGGGCGTTCCCTTCGTGCTGCTGCTCATTCTGGCGACGCTGGTGGTCATTCTGGCGGTGGTTTACTACCGGAAGCAGCAATAAAAAACCTGTTAAAAACCGCATAGCCGGGCGCACAGGGGTCATAACGGCCTCGTTGGGATTTGCATGTCCGTCCGCTCATACGTATAATCGTTCCATCCAGGTAGGGGGGCTGCGCCGGAATGTCCGTCGTCGACGAGATCAAGTCCAGACTCGACATCGTGGACTACGTCCAGCGCACGGTGCCGCTCAAGAAGGCTGGGCGCTACCACAAAGCGCCGTGCCCGTTCCACAGCGAGCGTACACCGTCGTTTGTTGTCAACCAGGATACGCAGACCTGGCGCTGCTTTGGCGCGTGCGCCGAGGGCGGCGACGTCTTTAGCTTTGCCATGAAGCAGAACGGCTGGACCTTCAGCGAAGCGCTGGCCGAGCTGGGCAAGCTGGTCGGCATCGAAGCCACCCCACAATCACCCGAACAAAAGACCCAAACCGAAGCGCTCGACCGGCTGCGCGGCCTGGTCAAGACGATTGCCGACGCCTATCACGAGCGGCTGTTCGACGCCAAAGACCCGCAGGCGGTTGCGGCGCTGGCCTACGCCCGCAACAAGCGCGGGCTGACCGACGAGACGCTGAAGAAGTTCGGCGTCGGGTTCGCTCCGCCGGGCTGGCAGTTCGCCAATGACTACCTCAAGCAGCTCGGCTACAGCGAAGACGACATCCTGGAAGCCGGCATCGCCACCAAAAACGATGCCGGCCGCGTCTACGACCGCTTCCGCAACCGGCTGATGATTCCGATTCGCGACGAGCGCGGCCGGGTGGTCGGCTTTGGCGCGCGCTCGCTCGACCCCGACGACAACCCGAAATACCTGAACTCGCCGCAGACGCCGCTGTTCGACAAGAGCCGGCTGCTGTTCGCGCTCGACGTCGCCGGTCGCAGCATTCGCGACAGCGAGACGGCGGTGATCGTCGAAGGTTACATGGACGCCATCCAGGCGCATCAGGCCGGCTTCAGCAACGTCGTCGCCCAGATGGGCACGGCGATGACTGAGGCGCAGCTCAAGCGGCTGGCCCCGCGCTGGGCGAAGAAGATCGTCATCGCGCTCGACTCGGACGCCGCCGGCCAGAGCGCGACAATGCGTGGGCTGGAAGTGGCGCGCGAGACGCTGCAAGCCGACTACAGCGGCCGGCTGTCGGTCGATATCCGCATCCTATCGATT
>Ga0351855_1098_pt2 | contig 11039 bp, 11 predicted proteins | sample BONcelFGM3001C11_FD_206794 | JGI IMG/M metagenome (GOLD analysis project Ga0351855, IMG submission 206794) | Enriched cells from coal bed in the Powder River Basin, Montana, United States - BONCAT cells FGM rep2 HSBNCT.FGM.300.1.C11 ...
CCGGGCTACCTCGCCGCCGCGCCGACGGCCACGCCGTTCGTGCCGCCGCAGGGTCCGGGCGACCTCGCCGCGCCGCCGACGGCCGCGCCGACCAACCCGCCGCTGGTGCTCATCCCGCTGCCGACCGCCACGCCGACCGTGACCTTTGGTATCGTCGCCATCCCGGTCTGCAACGGCTCGCCGGCCACCCGCCTGCAAAACAACATGGCCGCCCGCACCGTCCAGGGCGACGGCACGCTGGCGCTGCGCATCAACCTGGCCGACGAGCTGCCGCAGCATCAGGTGCCGTCCGGGCTGAACGTCAACATCGTCGGCGGGCCGCAGTGCCGCCAGAACCTGCGCATGTGGCAGATCCAGGTGACGCTCAACGGCCAGCAGGTCACCGGCTGGGTGGCCGAAGGCAGCGGCCAGACCTACTATCTCGCGCCGCCGCTCGGCCGCATCGGCAGCTAGGCGTCAGCCGTCGCCAAGCAAAAGCGCCGCACTCGATGAGTGCGGCGCTTTGCGGTTAGCCCGACGTCCGCCTGGGCGTTCAGCACTGTTCGCCGGCCTGGCGGATAACCTCCAGGTTGACGTCATCGGCGGCATAAACCCACGCCATCGGCACACCACTGATGCGGCTGATGAAGATCGGTTCCGCGCCCTCGACGGCGGTTTGCAGCGTCATGTTCATGTCGCGCTGGGTGTAGCTCAGGTAAAGTACGACGTAACTGTCGCTGGGGTCGGCGGCGAACTCAGCGTATTCACAGTTTCGGGTTTCCAGCGTCTCGCAGCCGGTAAAGACGTCGGTGACGTAGGTGTAGTCCGACAGGATAAAGTGGCAGTTGCCCTGGCTGTCTTCGTTGATGAAAGCCGCCGCTTGTTCAAGCCCCTCGCCCCAGCCGACCGTGGTCACGCTGGCGGCGGCCGGCAAGCCACCGAGCAGCGGGTTGTAATAGGTCATCATGTACGGCGACGACCCGACGAGCTGCACCAGCGCGACGACTGCCAGCGCGATGAACGCGAACACGCCGGCCACCGCCAGCTTGCTCGCGTCCAGACGCGGTTGCAGCCGGCGGCTTAGCGCCGCGCCCAGCCCGACGAATCCGGCGGCGGCAAAGACGTACAGCGCCGGGAAAATCGGCAGCATATAGCGGTCGATCTTCTTCGATTGCAGGGCAGTGATCACGAAAAAGACGACCGCGTACACCAGCAGCGCCGCCAGCACCGGCCGGTAGGGCCGCAGCTTTTGGCTGAAGAACGCCAGCGGCGACAGCAGCAGGCCAATGCTCAGGAGCGGCGTCAGGCGAAACAGGGTCGTGACCACGTAAAAGAGTGGACCGGGATCTTCGGAAACCCGATCAAACAGAAGCTGGGTGTGTCCATCCTGCACCAGCTCGTTGGCGCGGTTGAACATGCCCACGAACGTTGTCACCGGCTCGACCCACATACCGGGGAAAGCGGCTACAAAGGCGACCGCACCGAGCGCGCCAAAGACGAACAGCGCCTGGAACAGCCGCCGCCACCAGCGCCGGTTGCGCCACTGGTCGCGGTAGCGCAGCAAGATAATCAGCCCCAGCGCCGCAACCGTGACGACGCCGTTCAGCTTGGCGACTACCGTCAGCCCAAACAGCACCGACGACAGCAGCCACCAGCGCCGCCGCACGATGATCTGGTCGCCTATCGGCCGCTCCGGGTCGTCCATGCCCAGGGCGATCAACGCCGTCAGCGTCGTCAGGAAGGCCAGCAGCATGACCGGCGCGTCGGTGTGCAGGATCTGGCTTTGGGCGACGACGAACGGGTCGAACACCCAGAAGAGGGCGGCGAGCAACGCAAGCGGTGTATTCAGGAGGCGTCGCAGCAAATAGTACGCCAGCCCGACGCCCAGCGCATTGAAGATCGCAATCGGCAGGCGCAGCAGTCGGAAGTAGTCGACCGAGTCCGCTTGATAATAGTATGGCCCGTGCAGGACTTTATTCAACGTAACGCCGGTCGCGCCCAGCCAGAGCGTCACCACGCCGGGGTGAGGGGCCAAAAAGGTCTCGCCGAAGGCACCGTCACCGAGCTTCGCAACGAACGTCTCGGCACGATTGCGCCACAGCGCCGCCTCGTCGATGCCGATGACCACGTCGGTCGAAACGCGCGGAATGAGCGCCGCGATGACGAGCGCGACCAGCAACAGCCCCTGCGCCAGCCGCGACTCGAGTCCATGCCAGTGTGTTTGCTGTGTTTTTTCGGAAACGAGCGCCAAGGGCCAGCCTTCCGTGCTTCCTGTCAGGTTTTATGCTGAGTATCTGAAGCGCTCCATACTAGGCATAGCTCGACTGCAAATCAATAACGAAATATGCTATATCTGGCTGCATACGCCATCTGCAAGCCTGTCAATCAGGTTCGCCGATCGGGCGCTGCGGCTGGTCGACGCGGGGCGGCCACCCCGAACACGTTCAACACTGGACAACGTCTCAGTTCGCCGGCTTTCTCGAAGCGCAGTCGCTGCGGGTCGTGCGGGCGGTATCGCCCTTCCGCTATGCCTGGAGCATCGTGCTCGTCGCGGTCTGGCGGCGACGGGGAAACAGGCCGACAAAATCTAACCGCCAAATCGCCATGAACGCCAAGGATGCGCCAAGGATGCGCCAAGGGGTTTTGTACGGAAGGGGCTTTCCCCTGTCAATCGCGTCTTTGGTTGTCGACAGACACGCCCTAGCCGGCGATGAGCGCGTTGAGTCCCTGGCCGGCCAGCAGCGCGCCGGCGGCCAGCACGCCGAAATAGACGACGGTGGCGACCTGCAGGACGTAGCCCAGCAGCACGAACAGCCCATCGCGCTGCAGGATGCCGACCGCCAGAAACAGGATGGCGAAGGCCGGCAGCGTGTTCGAGAACGGAATCAGGCCGAGCGGGAAGATCAGCAGCACGCCGCCGAAGACCAGCGCCAGCCCGTTCAGCCGGTTCATGACCGCGCCGTGCGTCAGCTTGAGCAGGCGCGGGCGAATGACCCGGTCGATGCGGGCGACGATGGCCGCGCCCTTCGCCAGCGTTGGCACCAGCTTCTCGGTTTGCAGCGGCCGGTCCATGATCTGGCGCGGCAGCCAGGGGATGCGGTTGAGGGTGATGCCGATGGCGATCAGGATGATGGCGACGCCGAAGACCGTGCTGACGCCGGGAATGGACACCGGAATCAGGAACGGGATGGTGAGCAGCGCGCACAGGAACAGCAGCCCCTGCTCGCCGATGAGCGCGAACAACTGGCGCAGCGTAATCGTGCTGCCTTCGATCGAGTCGATGGTATCGAACAGGGCGGCGCTCAGGCCCTCGGTTGTATCGCGGAATTCAACCGACATCGTGAGTCCTTTTAGATGGGCGAACGAAAGCGCCCGCACGAGACGACAGCGAGGCTGCCAATGGGCGGGCCGGTGACATCATAGCAGCAAGCAAATAGACGCCGCCGTGAGCCGCCCCGTTGCCGCCCACCCTGAGCCAGATACCCCCAATTTTTAGGTCCTGATGTGAGGATTTGGCGCGGACGGGTTGTAGTCCGGCGCGCGCCGGCGTTAGCCGATGAGGATTGGCGCTGGTGCGGGCGATCCGGCGTGGGCTACCTGGGCGAGGAGTGAGCGCGGCAGCGGGCCGGCACCATTTAAATGGTGAAATTTCACCGGGCGCATTTCCTTCGCTCAAATGAGGGAAAAGAAATGGTGGAAAAATGGTGCGGAAATGGACCGGAAAATGGTTCCTAAATGGCGGGGAAATGGCTGCTTAACATATAAATGGTGAGCAGCCTTTTTTAGCGCATTCGCCACGCCTTCAACGCTCAAATTGGTAAGCTGCGCAGCACCCTCAGGAGATGGGCGCTGGTCATAGGGTTATTGTATAACAGGGGAGAATTATGGGGAAGATTACGAAAAGGAGCGACGTGGTTGCGTACTATTCAGATAGCGGCGGGCGGCGACTACCAAGCTGCATAGCTCGATATGCCTCGGCGATTTCGTCATTCTTGCGCATGAGATCGTCTAGCTCTGTTTTGTGCTCGTAGTAGTAGGCGAGCGCCGCGTAAATGTGCGACAACGGTACGCGGTAATCAGCCGACAGTTCTTCCGGTGTGTGTCTGTTGAAAATATTCTCAATCGCAATCGCGGTCACTTCAATGGCCGTACCGATGAGGCAGGGGCGACCACTGCGCACATTGGGATCGGTCGTAATGAGGTCGATGCTGAGGAAACTCGCCATGTTAGGCCGCCACGAACGCGCGCACTTCCACCTGAACGCCGGCTTTCAGCGCCGCTTCAGCGTCTTCCAACAGTTGGGAGGTCGTGGCATCGTCTAAATAGGCTTCGCCGCAGTTGGCGCACACCTGCGCGGGAACCTGCTTGAATACCAGCGTCGTGCCGCCGCGTTCAAGCGTCACGGTCACGTTGCCGGGTTGGGTGTCGCCTTGCTTACAAATCACACAGTTCATGCTGTTCGCCCTCAGGCTCAGGCTTTCTTCGTCTTGAAATCGGCTTCCCATAAGGCGGGGTCTGGTTCGTAGACCGTAATGATGATCGTCTCGTCGCCATGCTCATTGTCGGCAGCGACGACGTGCAGAGGGCGTGTATCTCGCCAACCTAAAATCAGACGGCTGGGATAGGGTTGGTCGTCCGTGTATTCGCGGATGACTTCTCCATGCAGGATAACGTCTATAGCGTCGTCGCGAGTTATCCCACGCTCAAACATCTTCTGGACTGCATGAACGCGAAATACAAACCGACTCAACGTATCGTTCCTAATGGAAACACTGCGCCTACTAGATCATATAACAAAAAAGCGGCGCTGAGTGGTGCGTTCCAGTCCGCGTTAGCCCACGAAAGCGACTGCGGCGGCGGGTACGACGTCGACGCCTAACGCGCTTAAGCGGCGATTCCATTCCTCGATGATCTGCGCGGCATCCTTGTGGTAGCTGCTGTGTCCATCTGCCACCAGCACAACCGCATAACCCAACTTCAGCGCGGCCTCACAGGTTGCTTTGACGCAGCCATTGCTCACCAATCCGGTAACCACCAACCGGTGAATACCGCGCGCCTCTAGCTGTTGCTGGAACGGCGTGTCGGCAAAGGCGCTGCCGTGCTGCTTGTCGAGCACGGTATCGGTCGCGTCCAGGCATAGAGCGGAGTGAAGCTGCCAGCCATCGCTGCCGTAGGCCAGAAAGCTGTTATTGGTATGGCGGAAGACGAACACCGGGCAGTTGTTCGTGTGCGCTCGATCCATCAGCGAAGTGATATTTCGCAGCAGCGCGTCGGCGTTGTAAACCGGGGTCGGTTTCTCAAAAAGCGCGTTCTGGACATCAATGACAACCAACGCGGATTGTTGGTCGATGCCGGTCATGGGGATACCTCCGGTCAGCGTGTGGAGTGAAGCGAGAGTCGGGCACACTGCCGCGTGGAGTATAACCAAAAAAGCGGCGATGCATGGGTGCATCGCCGCTTCTGCTGGTGACTCCGGTAGGAAAAAGCTGTCGGGGTACGCTGTCCATCAGGGTAGCTAGGCCAAGGAAGCTAGTCATGAGGCCAGAGGACCGCCTGGTCCGCCAGGTCTTCGCGGAGGTAATGCCCGTTACCATTATCGTTCGCGTCTGGAGCTTCGTTACCCCACTGTTGCCAACCCGGATGTTGAAAACGCGCGAACATTTCAAGATAGGGGCCAGGGCTGCACTTTTCGATAATGTCATAAAGCTCTTCCGGCTTCCGCGAGTGTTCACGCTTTCTAGTTGAAAGCAAGTTAACCTGGCTTCGTCCGGGCTGAAGTGTACGAAGGTTCCCTCTTACCCCAAAGAGAACCAGTTCTGTCACATTTCGAAAGTAGAAGCCCACACCTCGACCATCAGGCCCACCGTCCTTGCGAATTTTGTACCACACCAGATTTGTTTTATAGACAAACCCCCAACGTTTCATGACCTCCAGGCCCTCAGCAATAAGCGCATTAGGAACCCACAGATACAGGTGGCTCTTCGGAAGCGCCAAGTCGGCCACTGGCAGTGCCATGATTTCTTCGTTGGACATTGTGCCATAGCGGGAAAGACGACGATGTTCGGGAGCCATCTTGCCGGTTCGATTCGTAAAGCGCCAGGGAGGATCGGCAAGGATGGTTCCATATTGATTTACACCCAGGGAAAGCAAATTCTCGGTGATTGACAGTCCTTCTTGCTTTGGAACCATAACTATAAATCCTCTCTGTAGAGTGTTCGCTTTATGCCGAACACAAGAACTGGGCATCCGCCGCCGCTTCCACCTTCTAGCCGGGGAAGCAATTTAGACATGTGAGTCGTAGAAGATCCATAAGACTCGCCTTTGCCTAGCTCGTCAAATACGTCCTGAAGCTCATCTGCCCGTGTGATGATAATTCCTACACTGACGGCTCGAAGATCAAAAAGTAGCCGGAAGTTGTTAAGGTCGCGATCGTAAAATGGGTCTTTGTTATTCCACTCAATTTCGACCGCAACCTTGTTTTTGTAGCAGTCCACTTTATGTGTCGGCGACTGTAATTCACTGTCGTCGATTACGATTTTGGTGTCAAACCCCTTTTCGACCCACCCCCGTTGAACTAATCCACTGTCGAGCCGTATAGCTACCAAAGACTTTTGCCCACCTCTAGCAACGATCTCACTTCGCAAAAGCGTGAATGCGCTTAAGACTTCAAGAATATCCTGCCATTCTTGCGGAAAGTCTTCTTGAAGAATCGCCGTGGCATGTCTCCACTCGTGAATTTCGTAGTTATCGCGAATAGACTGCGGGATGCTGGTGAGGCTCATTGATTGCTTTTCCGATGTGAGTGACACAGGTAAAGGATATCATGGCAACAGTTTATAGCTCGCGAAAGTCGTAGACAAATAGCCTCGGCTTGACCGAAACAAAAAAGCGGCGATGCATGTGTGCATCGCCGCTTCTGCTGGTGACTCCGCTGGGACTCGAACCCAGAACCTATTGATTAAGAGTCAACTGCTCTGCCAATTGAGCTACGGAGCCAGACTTGTTTCGCATTATAGCATCCGCGCCCCGACCGTCAAGCCTAACCTGTGTCAGAAGCCGGTTTAATCCGCCGCCGCCCGGCCTGCCTGGAACCTACCGCCCGGCTGCTGCGTAGTGTCCTGTAGGCGCGTCGGCCTCCATCGAACGGTGGAGGCGCGCAACCGCAGGGTAGGCTACAATGAACAGTGTCCAACGCACAACGCAGGAGCAACAGGTGGCGGCACATTTCCCCGGAATCCCAGGGCTTTCCAGTGCTGACGTTCAGGCCCGCGTCGCGCGCGGCGAAACCAATGCCTACAAGCCGAAGGTCGGCCGCAGCTATTGGGATATCGTCCGCGACAACGTGCTGAACCTCTTTAACATCGTCCTCTTCACGCTGCTGGTCATCGTCCTGTTACAGGGCGACTACGCCACCGTATTCTTCGCCGGTTTTAGCGTCGTCTCTAACTCGCTCCTGGGCATGTTCCAGGAAATCGCCGCCAAACGCAAGCTGGACCAGCTCGCCGCCTTGCAGGTCAAAAACGTCAAAGCCTGGCGCAACGGCCAGCTTATCGAGCTGCCGGTCGAGCAGATCGTCAAGGACGACGTCATCCTGATCGAGCCGGGCGACCGAATCGTGGTCGATGGCCGCCTGATCCGGGTCGACTCGTTCGAAGTCGACGAGTCGCAGCTCACCGGCGAAAGCGACGCCGTGCTGAAGGATGAGGGCGACGAGGTCCATTCCGGCTCGTTCGGCGTGGCCGGCACGGGCGTCATCGTCGCCACCAACGTCGGCAAAGACAGCACCATCAACAAGCTGGCGCGGCTGGCGAAGGTCTACAAGTCCGTGATGACGCCGACCCAGCAGCGCATCAATACGCTGGTGCAGGTGTCGGTGGTCGTCATGGCCGTCTTCCTGCCGATGGTCTTCGTCCAGGGGTACATCAACGGCCTGCCGCCGCTGGAAATGTTCCGCAACGCGGTCGTGTTCGTCACCAGTCTGGTGCCGCAGGGGCTGGTGCTGACGGCGATTCTGTCGCTGACGCTGGGCGCGCTCAGCATCAGCCGCTTCCAGACACTGGTGCAGCGCGTCAACGCGGTCGAATCGATGGCGAACGTGACGGTGCTGTGCTTCGACAAAACCGGCACGCTCACGCGCAACCAGCTCGCCGTCCAGCAGATCATCGCGCTCAACGGCGACACGGCCGAAGCTATCGACCTGAAGCTGGACCAGTACGTCAAGAATCTGGCGCACCTCAACCGGACCGCCGCCGCCATCGCCGAGCACACCAGCGTTAGCCTGAACGGCAACTCGGCCGCGACCGTCACCAAGCTGTCGGAGGTGCCGTTCACGTCGGCGCGCAAGTGGGGCGCGATCGTGCTGCCGAGCACGACGCTGGCGCTGGGCGCACCGGAACGCGTGCTCAACCCGGCCGACGCCGACGCTATCGCGCAGTCGACCCGCTACGCCGCCCAGGGCATCCGCGTGCTGGCGCTGGCCGAACAGGCGACGCCGATCGACGGCGCGGCGCTGGCGACCGAGCGCAAGTCGGTCGCGCTGATATTGCTGAGCGATCAGGTGCGCGACAACATCCAGGAAACGCTGGATATGTTCACCGAGCAGGGGGTCGCGCTCAAGGTCATCAGCGGCGACAACCTGGAAACGGTCGAAGCGATCGCCAAACAATCGGGCATGGTCATCGGCCAGAGCTTCACCGGCGACCAGTTGGAAGCGATGAGCGACTCCGAGCTGGCGACGGCGGCGATGGACGGCAACGTCTTCGCCCGCATCGAGCCAGACACCAAGCGTAAGCTGATCGCGGCGCTGCGCGGGCGCGGCCAGTACGTGGCGATGGTCGGCGACGGCGTGAACGACGTGCCGGCGCTGAAAGAGGCCGATCTGGCGGTGGTCATGAACGACGGCGCGCAGATCGCCAAGGACGTCGGCGACATCGTGCTGCTGAACAACGCCATGTCCACCCTGCCGCTGGCCTTCCGCGAGGGCCGCCTGATCACGCAGACGATCTTCGGCACCAGCAAGCTGTTCCTGGTCAAAAACCTGTACAGCGTCATGTTCTTCGTCTTCGCCGGCTTCATGGCGATGCCGTTCCCGATCAACCCGATCCAGATCAGTTGGGTCACGTTCGGCGTCATCAACATCCCGGCCACGCTGATCGCCTTCCGTATCATGAAGCCGGCCGCCATGCACCGCTTCCGCGAGGACGTGCTCGACTACGTCATCAACGGCGGGGCCATCGGCGCGGCTAGCCTGGCGCTGCTGTACGCCATCATCTTCATGACGTCGCGCTTCAACACTGTCGCCGCCCGCAGCGCCGTCACCCTGTATCTCATCCTGTACGGCGTGCTGGTGCTGTGGCACACCGAGGGCATCCAACTGCTGAAGCCGCGCTCCATCGGCAAGCACCGGCTGATCTTCGGGCTGGGGCTGGTGCTGGGCGCTATGACGATCGTCGTGCCTTACCTGCTGCCGTCGGTGCTGCCGGACCTGGCGGCGACCTTCGTCTTCACGCCGCCGGAGCCGCTGCACTGGGCGTTGATCGTCGGCATCTTCGCGCTGGCGGCGATCGCGCTGGAGCTGGCGAGCCGGAGCAAGGCGTTCACCAAGCGGGTGTGGCTGCTGGCGAAGCCGTAAAAGATAACATTTAGCACCCTATCCGTTAACTCAAAATAGCGCTCCCAATGAGGAGCGCTATTTTATTCATCCTTTGAACGAATCCATGAATTATTCACAACTCCTAAATATCTACCGTCTTATTTTGGCATTAACCTATATTTAAACTACGAAAGGATTTGTATTATGTCCCACCGACAGTTAATTATTACGCTTTTCACCTTCTTGTTGTTTTCTTCTGTTTTTATGGTCGCCGCTCAGGATGGTGACGAACCGCTGACGGTTGGTTTTGCCCAGGTGGGTAGCGAAAGTGCCTGGCGAATCGCGTTTACAAATGCCACGCTCGAGGAAGCGGAGCGACGTGGCATCAACCTGCTCTTCGTGGATGCCGATAACAGCCAGGACAACCAGATCACCGCGCTGCGCTCCTTCGTCGAGCAGGGCGTAGACGCCATTATTCTGGCTCCGATTGTTGAAACCGGCTGGGATCAGGTGCTTCAGGAAGTCCATGACGCCGGCATTCCCCTGGTCATCGTCGACCGGAACGTCACTGCCGATCCCTCGCTCTACATCACGCGCGTCGCTTCGGACTTCGTCCATGAAGGACGGCTGGCTGCGGCCTGGCTGGCTGCCGAAACCAGCGGCAACTGCAACATTATCGAGCTTCAGGGCACGGCTGGCTCCAGCGCGGCGCGCGACCGGCAGGCTGGCTTTAATGAAGTGATGGCGCTGTTCCCGAACATGCACATCATCATTTCGCAGAACGGCGAGTTTCTGCGCGACGAAGGTCGCCGCGTTATGCGCGCCATCTTGCAGACAGAAGATATGTCGGTCATTTGCGCGTTGTGGGCGCACAACGATGACATGGCGATTGGCGCGATTGAAGCCATGAAAGAATTTGGCATTGTGCCCGGCCGCGATATCCTGACGGTATCGGTCGATGCTATTCCCGACATCTTCGGCGCGATGCTGGACGGCGAGGCAAATGCGACGGTTGAGCTAAGCCCGTATATGGCCGCGCCGAGTTTCGACGCCATCGAAACCTACCTGGCGGGCAGTGAAGTGCCTGCCCAAATACCGGTTCTCGGCGAACTTTACGAGCCGGATACCGCCGCCGAAGAGTACGCCGCGCGCACGCAAAGTAATTGAGGCTAAGGGCAGCAAGCGTCGTGCGGCGCTTGCTGCTCTGGCACATCCACTCACGTCGCGCGGGTTACCGCGCCCTGGATGACACGTCTAAGTAGAGGAATACGCCATGCGTTGGTACAGAGACATGGGGCTTGCAGTTAAGTTAACACTGCTACTGCTGCTGGTATTGAGCATTCTGCTCCTTTCGACCGTCTTGCTGCTTGTATCGAACACCCAGACGCTGACACGCGAAGTTGGCACCGAGCGCATTGGCGAAGAAGTGGACATCGTTCAGAGCCAGTTGGTTCAGCTTCAACGCGAG
>Ga0351855_1206_pt1 | contig 10988 bp, 9 predicted proteins | sample BONcelFGM3001C11_FD_206794 | JGI IMG/M metagenome (GOLD analysis project Ga0351855, IMG submission 206794) | Enriched cells from coal bed in the Powder River Basin, Montana, United States - BONCAT cells FGM rep2 HSBNCT.FGM.300.1.C11 ...
GGATTGATCGACACGACAAAGGGGGATCAATGGACCGAACTGGGCACCTCCACGGCCTGGAGCTGGCAGCAGGGGTGCATGCTCCAATGGGTCCCGCAATCCACGGCCACAGTCATCTGGAATGACCGGGAGAACGGGAAATACGTCAGCCGCATCAAAAACACCATCACAGGGGTCCAGCGCACCCTGCCCATGCCCGTGTACTCAGTCAGCCCGGACGGCACCTGGGCAATCACGGCCGACTTCGCCCGCATCGACTACTGCCGCAGCGGCTATGGCTACCCCGGCATCACGGACCCGTGTGCCAATGAAAAGGCCCCTGAGAAAAGCGGCCTCTGGCGGATCGATCTGCAGACCGGTGAGACCAAGCTCATCTTCTCCATCGCGGACGCAGTGGCCATCCGCCATCCGGAGCTGGATCTCACCCAGCAGTGGAACTGGTTCAACCACCTGCTCATCTCTCCAGACGGCAACCGCATCATCTTCCTGCACCGGTGGCGGGAAACGGTAGACATCCCCCGGGAACAGAAGGCCGGCGGGTTCAAAACCCGGATGTTCACCATCAATCCCGATGGGTCTGAGCCCTACATCCTGGAGCCGAGCGGCATCGTGAGCCATTTCATCTGGCAGGACCCGGACCACCTCGTGGCATGGGCGAAGCCGGAAGCAGAGCCCGAGGCGCGCATCATCGTCTACAAAGACAAGACGCGGGAGTACACCAAGATTGGGGCCGAGAAGATCACCCGGGACGGGCACATGACCTTCATCCCCCACCAGAACAATGAGTGGCTCCTGTGCGACACGTACCCGGATCCGGTGCGGCGCCTGCAAACTCCGTTCCTCTACCACATCCCGACGGACCAGATGGTGCCGCTGGGTCAGTTCTTCCAGCCACGGGAATACAAGGGAGAGTTCCGCTGCGATCTCCATCCCCGGTTCAGTACCGATGGTACAAAGGTGGTGGTGGACTCCGTCCACGAGGGGAACGGGCGTCAGATGTATCTGATCGATATCTCGGGAATCGTGGGGCAGGTCTAGACCGCAATCGCGGAGGGAAAATCGCTCGCCGAAGGGGCAGATATAGTGATTTTCCCCTTTCCTTTCTCAGCGATTTCCTTACAGATGCCGGAAAAAATGATGGCAAGTCTGTCTAGTCATGCACTTGGGGCCCGTGAGGGGGCCGGGGGAGATTTTAAGGGGGCGGCTTGCGCATGAGCCAGCCTGTCCCCCGTCGACTGCTCCTGTTTATGTCGTGGTTGCTCTTCACCAGTGCTTTTATGCTGGAGGAGATTTTTCTCCGTCTGAGCAGTGTGGATGACCAGGCTCTGATGTTTTGGGCGCTGACGAATACGCCCTCCCGATGGGCGCTACTGCTGCTGCTAGGGACGGCGGCCTGGGCGGCGTTCATATTCACCCCCCTGCAACTGCCCTTTCTGGTATGGTGGACCGCGCAGGGCAAGAAGGTGGCACCCGGGGCGCGAGGTCTGTTGCTGCTGCTGCCGGGGCTGGTGGTGACGGCCTGGTGGGCGATGGAGACTTTAAACGATTTGCCCGACTCCAAGGCGTATTTCGAGACGCAGCTCAAGCGGGGGCTCCCGGAGGGGGCCGCGAACTATATGGCGATCCACCCGCTGGGAACGGGCGCGTTTGCCCGGACCTGGGGCAGTGTGAGCACGTGCCGGATGCTCATTCCGGAACACGAGGCGCGGCAGCACCTCCGGAGGTCGGGGGCCGCGCAGTACCAGTTCGAGGTAGAGGCGTTGCCGGAGCCTTTCGATGCGGCTTTCCAGGCGCTGCCCCAGTCATGGGGATACGCGTTCGGCCATCCGGCGCTGGAGTTTCATCAACTGCCGCCCGGGCCCGGAGGACCGGCCTACGGGATCATCGATGCGAACCGGGGAGAGCTGGTGCTGATGGTCGAGGGCGGTAATCCGTGAGAACCACGCGCCCCCTCGAGCCGGAGCCGGGCCCTAGTAGATCATCTTGGTGTCAGGCTCCGCAGCTTCCACCATGCTCGTGGCCATGACCATGGGGACCGTCTGGGAGCCTTCCTGGCGGTAAGTGACCGTCCCGATGACTTTGACCCAGCCCATCTCCGTAAAAGGAGGCGGGGTGGTGCCGAACTCGACGGGGATGGAGTACGGCCGGGCGTCGGCAGCACAGCACTGGACCTGCAGACGGAAGATCCGGACGCGGGTGCCGCCTTCGTTGTTGACCTTCTCCGGCATGACCTGGGCAATGGTCTCCACGGACTGGCCGTCGAGCACGGACTGCACCTCTTTGTCGCCGGCGGTGTAGAAGATCTCCGGGACCTCGAGCATGAAGTGCCCGTCTTTGTTCCGGGGCACCTGGGCCTCCAGGTCAGCGAGGGTAAAGTTGCCGTAGCTCTTGGCCTCCGCTCCGGCTTTTTCCGCTTGGCGGGCGAGCTCGGCCTCGTTGATCGGGGGAACGAATTCGCCCTCAGGCATGGGGGTCACCCCGGGCCCGGGAGGCCGCGCGGGCGCGCCGCCGGGTGTCGGAAGCGGGCCGGGAAGTTGATCCCCCTGCGGATCGGCCATGGCGACCGCAGGCTGGGCGGTCCGGTTGGGCCGGCCGGTGTTGCGCTTCAAGGAGTACTCCTCGGCCATGCCGCCTTTGCCGTACTTCTGGTTGTAGAGACCCTTGTTGGTAATGGCCGTGGCGCTGAACTTGTCCGGGGTGCGAATGGCCGCATAGCTCACAGGCACAACGAGGAGCAGGATGGCGACCCACCGGCCGATGGAGCCGCTCTCTTCGAGAATGCCGTGCGAATGCCCAGCGTGGTCATCGGCATGGTCATGCCCATGATCGTGATCGTGATCGTGATCGTGATCGTGATCGTGATCGTGCTTGTGGGCAGGTCCGTGGTCGTGCCCATGATCGTGGTCATGGTCGCAATCGGGACCATGCACGTGGGGCGCGGCAGCAGCGGCTACGGTTACGGCTGCCAGTTTTTCGCCATGCCCGTGGCTATGGCTATGGCTATGCCCGTGATCATGATCATGTCCGCCGCAGCAGCCTTCGTGGTCGTGCTTATGATCATGGTCATGCCCATGCCCATGCCCGTGGCCGTCGTCCGTGCAGCAGGCCGCTTCCTTCGAGCCGGTCGTCACGAGATTGAAGAGGGCCAGGACCATGAGGCCGATCCCCGCGACCAGCACCATGGGGCGGAAGACACCATCCGGCGGGAGGTAATTAACGAGGCGGCCGCTGGCGTAGAAGTACAACATCACGCCCCCCCAGACCATGAGGAGGAGGATGCTGATGAAATGGATGCCGGTGCGGGAGGTCTTCATGGCTTGGCTTCAGCAGGGTTGGTGGAAGGGGAATTGGAAGAAGAAGAAGAAGCAGGAGGGGTAACGGGAACCGGAGCCGGGCTCGGCGTGGCGGGCACTTCAGGAGCAGGAGCAGGTGCCGGGGCAGGCTCCGCAGGAAGCACGTTGTCCGGGATGATAGAGACAGTGCTGGGCACCGGCTTGTTGGAAAGTCTTCCAATGACATTCGCCCACGGTTCGCAGAGCAGGGCCACGAGGAGGAAAAGGGAGATGGAAAGCACGACCAGGAACTTCCGGCGGAAGACCGCAGAGTACATGAAGACGAGCTTCACATCCAGCATGGGGCCGAAGACCAGGAAGGCCAGCTTGGAGGCAGAGGAGAAGCTGTCCATGGGCGCCGCAATGAAGGCATCAGAGGTGCTGCAAAGCGCGAGAAGGAAGGAGAGGCCCATGAGGGAGGGCACCGCGAAGAACTCATTGCCCGCGACGGCTTCGATCTTGCTCTGGTCCACCTGCGTGTTGAAGACGGAGGTGATCATCACGCCAATGGCAAAGTACATGGCCGTGTCCAGGAAGTCCCGCATGGCCGTGCGCATGGCGTGGGTGAGCTTGGCATCGAAGCTCTGGACGGGCGCGTTGGGGGCGGCGGCTCCCCGGCCAATCCCGCGCACGACGGAGTCCGTGAGGATGTCAGACGGTTTCTTCCGCAGGAGGGCCAGACCCACGATGACGGCGACGACATAGCCGAGGGAGATCCGCGAGATCGTCATGGTCGCGTTCCCCAGGTCCCCCACCCCGTCGATCCCTTGGAACTCCTTAAACGCCGTCAAGGTACTGATGATGACGATGGGGTTGATGATGGGCGCGCTCAGCAGGTAGGTGATGGCGCACGAGATGGGGAGACCTTTCTGCACGAGCCTCCGGACCACAGGGACCACCGCGCACTCACAGACGGGAAAGATGAGCCCCAGAAAGCCGGCCGAGAGCGTGGCGAGGACCCGGTTCTTCGGCAGGAGCCGCTCCAGCGTTTTCGCAGGGAGAAAGGCATCGATGAACCCTGAAAGCAGTGTGCCCACGAGGATGTACGGCGCGCCTTCGAACAGGATGCTCAGGAAGGCCATGAGGATGTCGCCGCTCGCGCTCGGTTCGGGTAGGGTCATATTTGAGGAGAATGGGGAAGCAAAACGTGAGCCCTAGTTACGCGGGAAGGGGGCCTGATCAAACGGGGAAAACGGGGTTGAACCGCAATTCACAGGTCCATTGGACAACTTTGACACGATGTGGTGCGTAAGTTTGTGCGACTGCACCAAAGTCCCAAACGTTCCCTTGCCGACTGGTGGATCCTTGCTAGCCGTTTCCCCCTAGGTTTCGTATCAACCGTTGGATTCACACGTTCTCTACCTCCACCCCATCTACTACCATGGCCCATACCCTCCCTCCCCTTCCCTACGCGAACGACGCGCTCGAGCCCCACATCGACGCGCAGACGATGGAAATCCACCATGACCGTCACCACAACGCGTATGTGACCAACCTGAACAACGCCATCGCCGGCAATGCGGAGCTCGAGGCCCTGAGCCTGGACGAGCTGAACAAGAAAATCGGCGATGTGCCCGAGGCCATTCGCGCAGCCGTGCGGAACAACGGCGGCGGCCACTGGAACCACACCTTTTTCTGGAACATCATGGGCCCGAACGCCGGCGGCGCTCCCACAGGCGAGCTGGCAACGGCCATCGACACGGCATTCGGCAGCTTCGATGCCTTTAAGGAAGCGTTTGCCAAAGCCGGCACCACCCGCTTCGGCTCCGGCTGGGCCTGGCTGGTGAAGAAAGACGGGAAACTGGCGGTGATCTCCACCCCCAACCAGGACAACCCGCTCATGGACGGCTCCGGCACCCCTCTGCTCGGCCTGGACGTCTGGGAGCATGCGTATTACCTGAAGTATCAGAACAAGCGCCCTGACTACATCTCCGCCTGGTGGAACACGGTGAACTGGGACGCGGTGGCGGCATTGTACGCCGCAGCGTAAATCGCAGTTCGCAGCTCGTTGTTCGCTTTTCGCTTTCGCTGTTTGTTGTTTTGAAGGTCGCCGGGTTCCGGCGGCCTTCTTTGTGGTAAGGAAAGAAGCCAGTGGCCAGGGGCCGGTGACTGTGGTATCGGGCGGGGAGGGTCTTTTCTGCTGGTCCTCCATTTGTATGCCTTGCACGCTTGCCAAACTGCCCTGCGGCGTCATCTACACGGAGGCCTTCAGTGACCATCTGGCGCGGATCCACGCGCTGCAGGCCGCGGACCACCCAAAGCAGGTGCTCACGTTTGAATACGTCCGCTGCGCCAGCGGGCCCATGCGGGGCCGGGCGTGGTGGCAGATCTTGTGGCTGCCAGAGGACGTGGTGCCAGAGTTCCGACGGTTCCGAATGGGCCGGAGCCGCATCGAAGTACATTTCCCAAAGGCCGCGCAGCATGGCCTGCGGGACCGGTGCCTGGATTTTGAAAACGGGAAAGTGGTCGTGCGACCGTGAGCCGTGGGCCGGAGGCCAGTAGCCGGTAAATCAGTAGAACGGTAAAACAGTGAAACAGTGGGATGAGGTCGGCAGATCGGAGGGCGACTCGGGGCAGAGTTGACTGCGAGGGCTGGGGACGGAAATGCCACGACATTTGTCTTTCATTCCTGAGTCGCGGGATGCTACAGTCCCGGGCTCTGCTGGTCTCGTACCTTCGTATAGACAAGGCTTTTCACCTCTCCATCTGCTGCCCCGGGTCGCTTGACTGAGGGCGGCAGCGTGTCCGGTCTGAGGACGGCATGCCTGGAGTGAGCAGGCCCTTCGGGCGCTTCACGATTCGCTTTAATCTCGGTCTTCAGTTTCTGACTTTCCTTTCATGCTTGTCCTTGGCCTGAATGCTTATCACGGTGACTCGGCAGCCGCTCTGCTTGAGGATGGGCGGGTCATCGCCGCCGTGGAAGAGGAGCGGTTCCGCCGGATCAAGCATTGGGCGGGCCTGCCCACAGAGGCCATCCAGTACTGCCTGGACGTGGCAGGCGTTTCGTTCAGTGATCTGCGGCACATCGCCATCAATCTGGACCCCAAGGTGAACCATGGGCGTCGCCTCCTGCATGTGCTTAGGCATCTGCCGTCGCCCAAGCTGGTGCTGGCGCGCCTGGCGAAGCTGGGTAAGACGGCCAGTCTGCGGGACACGCTGGCCCAGGCGTTTCCGAATCAGCCGCTCCATGCGGAGGCCCAAGTGCACCACATCGAGCATCACCTCGCCCACCTGGCGTCTTCCTATCTGTGCAGCCCGTTTGACGAGGCGGTGAACGTCTCGGTGGACGGCATGGGCGACTTCGCCAGCGCCGCCTGGGGCATGGGCCGCGGTCAGGAGCTGTCGGTGGACGGGCGGGTGTATTTCCCCCATTCCCTCGGGATTTTCTACTCGGCGCTCACGCAGTGGCTGGGGTTCCCGCACTATGGGGATGAGTACAAGGTCATGGGCCTGGCACCCTATGGGCAGCCGCTGTTTCTGGAGCCAATGCGGCAGATCGTCCGGGTGCAGCCAGACGGGACCTTCCGTCTGGATCTGGCCTATTTCCGACACCACCGGGAGGCGGTGCCGTATTCCTGGGACAACGGTTCCCCGGAGGTGGGCACGCTGTTCACCCCGGCGCTGGAGACCTTGCTGGGCCCGGCCCGGCAGAAGGACGAGCCCCTGACCCAGCGGCACCGGGACATAGCCCGCTCGGTGCAGGCGATGTTTGAGGAGGCGCTGTTTGCCCTCCTGGAGAAGCTCCATGCCCGGTACCGGTGTGACGCCCTCACGCTGGGCGGCGGCTGCGCCATGAATTCCGTGGCGAACGGGAAGGTGTACGCCCGCAGCCCCTTCCGGCGGCTCTACATCCAGAGCGCCGCGGGCGACGCTGGCGGAGCCATCGGCTCGGCGATGGTGGTGGCCCAACGCCTCGGCCTCGGCCTCGGAGGTCCCGAATCCCCTGCCGCTGCCGCTGCATCTGCCACTGCCCTGCCGGGGAGAACGGCCCCTCCTCTTACTGTTCCTCGCGGCCGGCATTACTGCGAGCATGCCTACTGGGGCCCGGAATTTACCGAGGCGGACTATGCCGGTCTGCTCACCGCGGAGGCAGAGCGCCTCCGCGAGGCTGGCTGCCAGGTGACGATCCCTCCCGACACCGCGAAGCTCTGCGACGCCGTGGCCACCGCCATCAGTGAAGGCAAGGTCATCGGGTGGTTTCAGGGCCGCTTGGAGTGGGGTCCGCGGGCCCTCGGCAACCGGTCCATCCTCGGCGATCCCCGGCGGGCGGACATGAAGGACATCTTGAACGCGAAGATCAAGCGGCGGGAGTCCTTCCGCCCCTTCGCCCCCAGCGTGCTCCGGGAGGAAGTGCCCGCCTGGTTCGAGACCGATGATGATGTGCCCTTTATGATGCAGGTGTTTCAGATCCGGGAGGAAAAACGCCCCCAGATCCCCGCCGTGACCCATGTGGACGGCAGCGGCCGCCTCCAGACCGTGGACCGCACCGCCAGCCCCCTCTACCACCAGCTCATCCGGCGCTTCCAAGACCTCACCGGCGTGCCGATGGTCCTGAACACCTCCTTCAACGAGAATGAACCCGTCGTCTGCCATCCCCGCGAAGCCCTGGAGTGCTTTCTGCGGACAAAAATGGATGTCCTGGTGCTGGGGAGCCATTTGGTGACGCGGTAGGGGAAGTTCACTCACGCGAGAGGACCATCGGTCCTGATTTGATGTCCCGCTCGCCGATCCCCATGATCACCACGTCGCTCCGTCCATGATCCGGCTCGTCTTTCGTCTGATCAAGCTGGCCGCGGTGCTCCTCGTGTTGGGAGCTGCAGCCTGGTTTTTCCGCACCCCCCTCCTCCGCAGTGCCGCCCATGCCTGGGTCGTGCACGAGCCTTTGGCCCAGGCCGATGGCATCCTCGTGCTGGGCGGAGGCCGGGACTGGCGACCCTTTGCCGCAGCCAATCTGTATCTCAACGGCCAGGCCCCTCGCGTCCTCGTCCTCCAACCGGAAGCCACTCCCTCGCAGAGTTTCCTCCAACAGCCAACCGAAGCCGAGATCAGCCTGGCCATTCTGGCGAAAAAAGGAGTGCCCGCCGAGGCCATCGAACGCCTCGCCCCGGCGGTCACCAGCACCCGGGAAGAAGCCTTGGCCCTCCGCGACTGGGCCCTGCAGAACCAGGCGAAGCACATCGTTATTCCGACGGACCCATTCCACACCCGGCGCGTGCGATGGATCTTTGACCGGGCCCTCGTCGGCACAAGCACCGAGGTGCACGTGATTGCCACCCCTCATCCTCGGTACACGGAGGAAAACTGGTGGCAAGACGAAGAAGGTTTTCTCACGTTCCAAAATGAGCTGGTGAAGAGCTTGTACTATTTGGCGAATTACTCCTTTTAGACAGGAGGAAGCGTCGGCCAAGAACGCTCTAAACATGGCAAACTCCCAGTGCAAATGTCGACGGCTCTGCTAAAAAATGCCCCAAGCAGTCGAAACCTCCGCTCGCACTGCCAATCCACTTAAAACGCCCTCAGAGAGCCAGACGAAGAGCCCCCGGTTCAAAACAGTCCGGATCTAAAACAATTATGAAAAAATCGCTCTTCGTGAGGGTGCTTCGAAGAATACTCTGCCAACGAGTTATCGGCGGTCCGTATAAAGGCATGATATATACAGACCAGAGCCAAGGAAGCACCTTGATGCCTAAAATACTGGGCACCTATGAACTCGAACTCCATTCCATCTTGCGCAATGAATGCAGCAAGCGGAGTTTGAGGGTCGTGGACGTAGGCGCAGGAGAAGGTTACTATGCGATTGGAATTCTGCGAAATGATCCACAGGCGCAAGTAGTGGCTTATGAAGCAGTTGACCATGGTCGCCGCATCATGAGTCTGCTCGCCGCCAAAAATGGTGTCGCCGATCGACTGGAAATCAGGGGCGAGTGCTCCATAGCGGACCTCCAGCAGTCCCTGGAAAATTGGTCTCAACCAATGTTAATCATGGATGTCGAAGGAGCTGAGAAACACCTACTGGATCCGACCCGCGCTCCGGCCTTGAAGAAATGCACAATCATCGTTGAGATTCACGATGATCTTGAGGACCTAATCACGACCCGGTTTCAGTCCACTCACACCATCACCGTCATCCCCTCTCGCGACGTCAGCGCGGAGGACATCCGATCACCCTTTTGGAACTTTGTCGCAAGGCTCTCAACAAAGCTCACTCAACGACTTCTCCAAGAACGCCCATTCAAGATGAATTGGTTCGTCATGAAGCCTATATCAGGGCGAAACGAATAGCGTTGGCATTTTGAACATGGACCCCGATTTCGCAGTAGTAGTCATCAGCGACAAGCTGATGTTGCCGGGAGTACATGTGGCTCTGCTTTCGGCCTTGGAGCACTGGAAAGGCAGCGCTCCGCCAAGCTTCCTCGTATTCCTCGAGGGAGCTTCGGAAAAAGACAGAGAAAAGCTGAGAAACACACTCAATCAACTCCAACTGCCTTATAGCGCAGAAATCAGAGAAATCTCAGCCGACGCATTTCACGCGCACAAGTCACTGCACGGCTCACACATGAACTACTGCAGGCTCCTTTTACCAAGTCTTCTTCCTGGGATAAAGCGAGCTCTCTATATCGACGCCGACGTGCTCGTCCTTGCGGACCTTAGCAAATTCAACAGCATAGATATGAAAGGATTGGCGTTGGGCGCCGTAGCCGCAACAACCCATGAGTGGTCCATAGATCAGGCTCTTGCCGTTGAACGAAACATCCCATTGGAGTCCCCCTACTTCAACAACGGGGTTCTTCTTTTTGATTTAGAGAAATGGAGAGAATGCTCGCTGCTCGACACCTGCATGAACTTCATGGAAACCCATCATGCAAAATTGTTGTCCCATGAGCAAACGGTGCTGAATCATGTTTTTCATGGGAATTTCCATCACCTCCCTCTCCGGTACAACCGGGGCCTCCCCCCTGACGCTCCCGTTCCCACAGACGTGGCAGACAGTATTCTTCATTTCTGGGGATCGCCAAAACCATTCGACGCACTGGGAAGCATGCTGCACCTCAGTTATGACATCTACTCCTCTTACCTTTGCAGAACCCGACTTCAACACTCTCATTGGAGCAACCGGTTCAGCCCCTCAACACTAAAGCGCACCCTTTTGTTAGCGGGCCCGTACGCGCACCAGATCTCCTGCTACGTGCGTCGCCAGTTGAAAAAGAGGACCCAGACCTAAATCACTCAATCCAATGTCCTTTAAGAAGGAACCTCTCATCATTGAGGCCGGCCGCGCCGAGGCCCACTACTGGCGGGACCTCTGGCGTTACCGGGAACTCTTCGGCTTCCTGGCGTGGCGCGACATTTTGGTGCGGTACAAGCAGACGGCGATTGGGATCGCCTGGGCACTCCTTCGCCCACTGCTCACCATGGTCATCTTTACCGTGGTATTTGGCAAGGTGGCGAACCTGCCGTCTGGACCGCTCCCCTACGCAATTCTGGTCGGCGCTGCCATGCTGCCTTGGCAGTTTTTTTCCAATGCACTGAGCGAATCCAGCCAAAGTCTGGTTTCCAACTCCAACCTCATCTCAAAGGTCTATTTCCCGAGACTGATTCTCCCAGCCAGTGCCGTGGTTGTGAGTCTAGTGGACTTTGCCATCTCTTTTGCCATTC
>Ga0351855_1174_pt1 | contig 10684 bp, 14 predicted proteins | sample BONcelFGM3001C11_FD_206794 | JGI IMG/M metagenome (GOLD analysis project Ga0351855, IMG submission 206794) | Enriched cells from coal bed in the Powder River Basin, Montana, United States - BONCAT cells FGM rep2 HSBNCT.FGM.300.1.C11 ...
TACCTGATGCGATTTGACGAACAAAAACGGTAATTGATCGAGCGGACACGCTAGTGCGAAGCCTCCCTTCAGGGATAGCGTGTCCGGGCGCGAAGCGCCATTGCCGTTCTCATTCGTCAAAACCCATTAGGGGCGAGATATATCTTGTTCGGCGTCGCCCATTCACAAAAGACCAATTCCAGGATTGGGGTGTGAGTACGGTATTTGTTCGTCGAAATCCATAAGGGTTCACATTATTCAAAGCGGCGGGCTGCCAGCACACAGGCAGCCCGCCGCTTTTCGATTCTTGGCCGGCTGCGCGCATGTCAAATCCACTCATTCCAGCGCGCGGAAATTCGTGAATTTCGTAAATTCCCCAAAAACTAATCCCATCCGTTTTGAGTGACCGCCAGGGGCTTGCACCGCCCCAACACACTCTTAACCACTCACCCTCTTCATGACCCTTTATAACCCCATTGCCGGCATTCGGAGCAATTCTGAATTTCGTTTGATTCTGCCCGAGTCTGGTAAGCAGTTCGTTCAGTGCCGCTTGCTATCTTGATGTCATTAAACGCATTCGCAACTACGAACTGACCAGGAGCTTTCAAATGAACACCCAGATTATCAATGCCGGTAACGCCGTCGGTGGTTCCCGTCTCGTCAACGCCGGTAACGCGGTTGGCGGCTCTCGTTTGATGAACGCCGGCAACGCTGTTGGTGGTTCCCGCCTGGTCAACGCCGGTAACGCCGTCGGTGGCTCCCGCTAAACGCGGTTTCTTCCTTAACCCGAAAACCTACTTCCAATCTCACGGAGATTAACCATGCACAGCCAGATTATGAACGCCGGTAACGCAGTTGGCGGTTCCCGTTTTATCAATGCCGGTAACGCCGTCGGTGGCTCCCGTCTCGTCAATGCCGGTAACGCGGTTGGCGGCTCTCGCTAGTTCTGATTTTCGCTTTTACCAGAATCTGCACCCGATTGTCAGGGAGACACGACATGAATAGCCAGCTTATCAATGCAGGTAACGCGGTTGGTGGTTCGCGACTTATCAACGCCGGAAATGCCGTTGGTGGCTCACGACTCATCAACGCTGGCAACGCTGTCGGCGGCTCCCGCTAACGCCCAGTCTTTTTCATCCAAACGACACACTTCCAATCTCGAAGGAGATTTGACATGAACAGCCAGATTATCAATGCCGGTAACGCCGTCGGTGGTTCCCGTCTCATCAATGCCGGTAACGCAGTTGGCGGCTCTCGCCTTATGAATGCCGGCAACGCGGTTGGTGGTTCGCGCCTGGTCAACGCCGGCAACGCCGTCGGCGGCAGCCGCTAGGCCCACCACTTCACGCATCGTCAATCATCGCTTTTCTGGAGATCAACCATGCTACGCACGAAACAAGCTCCCGTTATGGACGTCGCGCCGTGGCCGAATGGCAAGGGTTTCACCGGCGGGACCGAATGGTGGGATTACGTCTTGTCCAAAGACGAGCTTCAGCGCCTCGACAACCTGATGGGCCTCGCCCTGCTGGATCAGCAGGTTTGCGTCCGCCTGCTGGATGAGCGCGACGAATCGCTGATGAAGGCGTTCGGCCTTTCGAACCAGACACAGGTCTGGCTGCGCGGCCTCAAAGTCACTTCGCTGGTCGAGCTTGCACAGGCCATCGTTTCTAAAGCGCCGCAGTTCGCATAACCGCCGAAACTCCGCTCATCAACTCCAATTACGCACGGCCGAGAGGGCTAGGTCCAGAGTATACTGGGACGATTAGCCCATTTCGGCTTGATGGTAACCATGACGCTGGCAAATAGAATCCGACGGTTACGAGCGGCCTATTGCGACCGGACCCCCTTGATGGGCTGGACGGCGCGATGACGAAACAGATTATGGTAGTGGATGATGACGCACAAACCCGCGCGCTGGTCGGACTCGTTCTCCAGCGTTGCGGCTATAAGACGCTCGAAGCCTTCGACGGTCAATCCGCGCTGCGATTGTTGGATTTTACGACGCCCGATTTACTCATCGTCGACGTAATGATGCCAGGGATCGACGGCCTGGAGCTGTGCCGTCGGCTGCGGGCGCGCCAGCAAACGACCACCACGCCGATCATCGTCTTTTCGGCCGCAGGCAGCACCAAGCTGGAACGCGCGTCCCGCGAGGCGGGTGCGAACGAATTTCTGCCTAAAACGAGTCCTCCGCAAGAGCTGCTTTCCGTGGTTCAGCGCTTATTGGGAGTCGGAACCGTCGATCTGTCGTGCTAGCGGTGTACGCTTCGCCTGTCGCCGCGCCGAAGCTGCGCCATCAGGCCAGGTGCAGCCGGCTATTCGCGCGCCGCTGGCGGTCCAAAAGAGGGATGTCTGGTGTGGTTGGTGAGCAGTTCGTTGTGCGGTCCACATTAGGCTCTATCTGCCTTCCAGGGCAACGTAACTTCGCCTTCCTCTCCCACCTCACAGAATGAGCCGGGTTCCTTTATGACGTATGCTCGTCGCGAGCTGCCCCGTTCGCGCATCCTCATCGTAGAAGACAACACAGATCTAAGACGAGTATTGTCAGAAATTTTGCAGTACGAAGGCTTCGATGTGGTCAGCGCGGCCAGCGCCGAAGAGGCTATCACGATGCTGGAAGCGGATGCAACCCTGCCGCAACTGGCGATCTCGGACATTCTGATGGAAGGGATGGACGGCTGTGCTTTCCTGACGACGATCCGCGCCAATCCGCGCTGGCGGGTGATGCCGGTCGTATTCTTGAGTGGACAGATGCAAAGTCCGGACGTCTGCGGTCCGGACGGGCCTCACCCCGACGCCTACGTCGAAAAGCCATTTACGATTCAGGATCTGGTGGCAACCATCACCCTGACGATTCAGCGCGGTCACGTCGACACACAATCCTGAAACAGCTCACTTCAGGACGCCGGAATCGGCTCGATCAGGCTGTCCACTGCCTGACGAGCGGCCTGCCCCGTGAATCCCGTCAGCCGGTTTACCCTCTCTCGGCGCCCGTCCACAACGCCGGCGCGGCAGCGACGCTCGTAATGCCTAACCTCAAACAAACTTAACCTGGCTGTGTCGACACGCCAGCGCCAATCCGTGACGGCGTCTCATTTCGCACGCGAATCGTCACGAATCGAGGCAGGTGACGGCCTTAAAAATGGGCGAAGGTTACACCCAACCCACCATGACGTTTGACACTGCTAGGCCAATAGCTTCTATGGAATGCTAAGACTATCTGACGGAGGTCGACTGTTTCAGGGCGCGGCGACGCGTTCTGGCAGCGGAAAAAAGGATTCATATGTCTGAAGCCACGTGGGAGAAAGCTCGCGCGGGAACCCCAACCCGCACCTCGTTTAACCCCGATCGCTGGAAGTATCTGCTCGCGGCCGGCCTGATCCTCGCGGCAGTCGTCTACCTCGTCGTCTCCGGGACGATGGCCGGCGCACAGTACTTTTTGACGGTCGAAAAAGTCGTCAACGACCCGGCCTATGCCGGCCAGACGGTGCGGCTGTCGGGCGCGGTCGTCGGCGACACCATCCGCTACGACACCGCCAACCTGATTATCGACTTCGAAATCGCCAACATCCCCGAAACCTACGAAGACCTGGGACTAACGCTTTATCAGGCGGCGAACGACCCGAACGCGCAGCGCATGCCGGTCCACATCGAAGGTCAGGTCAAGCCGGACCTGCTCCAACACGAGGCCCAGGCCATTCTGAGCGGCCACCTCGGCGACGACGGCGTGTTCTACGCCAACGAGCTGCTGCTGAAGTGTCCGAGCCGCTTCGAGGAAACCGGCGCCGAACAAGTGATTGGTCAGGAATAGGCGCGATGCTGGCTGAAATCGGTCTGACCGCCACTGTCCTGGCGTTTGCCGCTGCATTGTTCGCTACCGTCGCCGCCGTGCTCGGCGCGCGTATGCAGCACAATCGCCTCATCGTCAGCGCCCGCAACGCCGCGCTGATGACATTTCCGCTGCTCCTGGTCGCCACCGGCGCGCTGCTGGTCGGCCTGATGACGCAGCAATACCAGATCAGCTACGTCTGGTCGGTGACCGACCCGGCGACGCCGGACTTCTACCGCTTCACCGCGCTGTGGGGTTCGCAGCAAGGTTCGCTGCTGTTCTGGTCGCTGCTGATGTCGCTGTTCTCGGCGGCGGCGCTGGCGCTAAACTGGCGTTCGCACCGCTCGCTGATGCCCTACGTCACCGCCTATACGATGGCGACGCTGGCATTTTTTGTCGGGCTGGTCCTGTTCTACGAAAATCCATTTCTGCGCTACTGGCTGAGCGCCAACAACGAAGTGATCGAATCGGCGCTGATTCCGGCCAACGCGGTCGCGCCATCGGCGGCGCGGCTGGCCGAAACGGCGCGCGGCCTGAACCCGCTGCTGCGCCACTTCGGCATGATCATCCACCCGCCGATGCTCTACCTGGGCTTCGTCGGCTTCATCATCCCGTTCGCCTTCGCGATGGCGGCGCTGGCGTCCGGCGAGCTGTCGACCGGCTGGATCAAAGCCTCGCGCCGCTGGGCGCTGGTGGCCTGGGTTTTCCTGTCGCTGGGGCTGCTGCTGGGCGGGCGCTGGGCCTACGACGTGCTTGGCTGGGGCGGCTACTGGGGCTGGGACCCGGTCGAAAACGCGGCCTTCCTGCCCTGGCTGATCGGCACCGCGTTCCTGCACAGCGTCATGATCCAGGAAAAGCGCGGCATGCTCAAGACCTGGAACATGTTTCTGGTCATCCTCACCTTCTCGGCCGTCATCTTCGGCACTTTCGCCACCCGCAGCGGCCTGGTGGACAGCGTCCACAGCTTCGCGCGCAGCGAAATCGGCGGGCCGATGTTCTTCTTCTGGTCGGGCATCAGCCTCGTCTCGGTCGCGCTCATTCTGTGGCGGCGGCAGCGCGGCGAGCTGCGCGACGAGCACGGCTTCACCAGCCTGTTCAGCCGCGAAACGCTGTTCGTGCTGAACAACGTCGTCTTCGTGGTGCTGTTCGTGGCGGTCTTCTGGGGCAGCTTCGGCGCGCCGATCGTCTCCGAACTATTCATGAACACCAACATCACGCTCGGCCGCGACTATTTCAACGCCGTCACGCCGCCGCTGTTCCTGGCGCTGTTCATCCTGATGGGCGTCGCGCCGCTGTCCGGCTGGGGCGTCGCTTCGCTGCGGCGCATGGGCCGGGGCATGATTCTGCCCTTCGCGCTGAGTCTGGCGCTGATGGTCATCCTCGCCCTGAGCGGCATGTCGCAGCCGATGGCGCTGCTCGGCTACACCGCCATCGGTTTCGCCGGCTTCGTCGCCATCGTCGAGACGGTGCGCGGCGTGCTGGCGCGCCAACGCAGCCTGCACGAGAACCCGCTGCAAGCGCTGAACGCCCTGTTTGGCCGCAACCGACGCCGTTACGGCGGTTACGTCGTCCACCTCGGCATCGCCATCATCGGGCTGGGCGTGCTCGGCAGCACGCTGTTCCAGCAGGAAACGCAGCGCACGCTGGCGGTTGGCGAAAGCTTCGACTTCGGCGGCTACACCATGACCTACGACGGCTTCTACGGCGGCCAGATCGCCGAGGACGGCCGGCTGATGGACATCGCCTCGGTCACCGTCGGTCGCGGTGGACAGGCGCTCGCCAACCTGCGCCCGCGCCATGACCTCTACCCCAACGCCGAGGGCATGAACAGCAGCACGATTGCCGGCGCGTACAGCACGCTCGAAAACGACTTCTACGTCCTGCTCGTCTCGTGGGAGCCGATCAACGCTTCCAGCGCGACCTTCAAGGTCTACATCAATCCGCTGATCAACCTCGTCTGGTGGGGCGGCATCGTCCTGTTACTCGGCACGATCATCGCCGCCTGGCCCTCGGAACCGGCCACCAGCCGCGCCCGCGTGCCGGCGAGCGAGCCGACTCCCAAGCTGAGAGCGAAAACACTATGACCGACTCGCGCTTGTTCCGAACGGCCGTCGGCCTGCTGGCGTTCTGCGTCGTCTTCCTGGGCGTGACGCTGGTCGCCTACGCGCAGGACACCGTCAGCGATGACGACGTCAACGCCGTCGCCCGCCAGCTCTACTGCCCGGTCTGCGAAAACATCCCGCTCGACGTGTGCGGCACGACCGCCTGCGCCCAGTGGCGTGAAGAGATCCGCATCCAGTTGGTCGAAGGCGAGACGCCGCAGCAGGTCATCACCAGCTTCGTCCAGCGCTTTGGCGAACGGGTCGTCGGCACGCCGCAAGACCCGACGCTGCGGATGATTTCCCTGCTGACGCCGTGGCTGCTGGGCGCTCTAGCGATCGTGATTGCCGTGCAAACGATTTTGCGCTGGCAGCGGCGGCGGGCAGCGCCTGCCTCCGCTCAGGCCGCCTCTTTACCGGAAAACGCCTATCTCGCCCAGATCGAAGCTGACTTACGGGAACGTCGTTAGAGGAACTCATGGCTCAGATGGAATTGTTACCCCCCGAACAGGATACGGATTTACCGTCACCCCCCCGGCGTGGTCTTGGTTTTGGCTCGCTGCTGGCGCTCGTCGCCATCGTCGTCATGGCGGTGGTCGTCGGCATGGCGCTGATGCGCCAGAACCAGTCCCAGCCGCTGAATGGCCCGGCCCCCGACTTCACCCTGACCACCTTCGACAGCGGCGACCTACGCCTGTCCGAGCTGCGCGGCCAGGTGGTGGTCGTCAACTTCTGGGCGAGCTGGTGCGTCCCCTGCCAGGTGGAAGCGCCGGACCTGGAAGGCGTTTACCAGCAGTATAAGGACCGCGACGTCGTCTTTCTGGGCGTCGCCTATACCGACACCGAGCGCAACGCCAAAGCCTTCCTGGCCGAGCACGGCATCACCTACCCCAACGGACTCGACCTGGGAACGCGCATTTCCGACCTCTACCATACGACCGGTGTTCCGGAGACGTTCGTCGTCGACCAGAACGGGCAGATCGCCGCGTTCTACTTCTCGCGCGTCAGCGAAACCGAGCTTGGCGCGGTGCTGAACCGCCTGCTGAACGCCTGAAGGAGCGAACCCCATGAGCATCGAAGGATTGATCGGCTCCATGCTGCTGGTGGCCGTCACATTGGCGGCTGTCCTGGTGCCGCTGTTCGGACGCGGCGGACAGGTCGCGACGAGCAACGCCGCGACCGAACAACTGACCCAGACGTACGACCGGATTCTGACCAACATCCGCGACCTGGATGAAGATTTCAGCACCGGCAAGCTGGACGAATCGACTTACAAGAACGAGCGTGACGCCTGGCTTCAGCGCGGCGTCCAGACGCTGGAAGCGCTGCAACGACAGGGGGAGCGTCATGCTAACCGTCGTTAAGCGCAGTTTCGTCCTCGCGCTGCTGCTCGCGCTGGCGCTGTCCGCCTGCAGCGGGCTGGCCGGCGAGCCGCGCATCGTCTCGACCCTCGTACCGACGGCCGAAGCGGTTGTCGTCCAGGACGTCGGCTATCCCGAAACTGCGCCCAATCTGGCGCTCGGCATTCAGATCTTCTCGCAGCGCTGCACCGACTGCCACGGCCAGACCGGCCAGGGCGACGGTCGGCTGATCGGCACCGGCGAGGGGCAAATCGCCATCGTCCCGCGTGACCTGACCGACGGCACGGCAGCGGCCGAACTGACGCCGCTGGATTATTTCACGACCATCACCGACGGCCGCATCGACACTTTCATGCCGCCGTGGAAAGAAGCGCTGAACGAGCAGCAGCGTTGGGCCGTCGCGCTGTATGCCTATGCGCTCCAGTACACGCCGGAGCAAATCGCGCTCGGCGAAACCGTCGCCCAGGCGCAGGCAATCGCGCTCGACGACCTGCCGCCGCAAGCCGAGTTGGTGGGGCTGACGGACAGCGAGCTATTGGCCCAGGTAGCGCCGCAAGCAGCCAGCCTGTCGCCGGAGGATCAGTTGGCGCTGGCGGCTTACGTCCGCACCCGCACGGTCGAATTCCCCGAAATGATCGGTCATGGGCTGGCGCTGGCGGCCGAATCGACCGAGGCCGCGCCGGTCACGCTGGCGGCCGGCACCATCAGCGGGCAGGTGACGCATGGCACCGCCGGCGGCAGCGTGCCGGACGACCTGACCGTGACGCTGCACATCTTCGACAGCACGTTCGCCGAAGAAACCCTGGAGACGACGCTCGACGCCGACGGCCGTTACGCCTTCGAGAACGTCGACATCTCCGCCGACAAACGTTACGTCATCACCGCCCGCTACGACGAGCGGGTTTACGGCACCGACTTCGTCGCCGGCGACCCGGCCAACCCGGCGCTCGACCTGCCGCTGACGCTCTACGACGTCACCAGCGACAGCAGCGCCATCGAGATCGGCGCGATGGTCGAACAAATCTCGGTCAGCGGCGATTCGATCCAGGTGGCGCAGGTCGTCAGCTTCAGCAACACGTCCGACCGGCTGTATTCGACCGATCAGGCGCTTGGCCCGGACCAGTTCGCCTCGGTGCAACTGGTGCTGCCGGAGGGCGCGAGCCTGCTGGGCTTCGACGACGAGCAGCGTTACGTGCTGGCCGAAGATGGCCGCACGGTTTATGACACCGTTCCGGTCGTGCCGGGCGACGGCCACATCATGCACGTGCTGTACGAGCTGCCCTACAGCGGCAGCCTGGAGCTGCCACAGACGCTCGGCTACGCGCTGAGCGGTCAGGCGCAACTGCTGGTTTCGCCGGTATCGATCGCCATCAGCGGCCCGGCGTTTACGGCCACCGGCCAGCAGGCGATGGGCAGCAACAATTACGCCACCTTCACCGCCACCGGCCCGCTGCCGGCGGGGACCGACTTCGGCGTCACCGTGAGCGGCCAGCCGCAGACGCAAACGGCGACCGACGCCGCCACCGTGCCGACCGAAACCCTCGTGCCGCTGCTGCTGTTCGCGGCCGGCATCACCATTCTCGGCGTCGGCGCGTTCATGTTCGTGCGTGACCGCCGCCGGCCCGCCCCCGAAACCAACCTGATGGACGCGCTCGTCCGCCAGATCGCCGAGCTGGACGAGCTGCACGCATCCGGCCAGCTCGATGACGCCGCCTACGAAAAGCGCCGCGCGAGCCTCAAGGCGCGGCTCGTGGAAGTCATGGATCAGGACTAACCGGCCCACAAGATCCTATCGTTTAGCGTTTTATTGGCAGTAGAGATGGAGGTCTCTCAATTGGATATCGCACATGGTCTGAGAACGCCGACAACCGGCAGCACGCGCGCGACCGGCTGGCCGCTGCTGCTGCGCGGCCTCACCTGGGGTACGGTGCTGGCGACGGTCGCCGGGCTGTACCTGGCGCTGGTCTACGCCGGCACCGACACCACTCAGGGTGACGTGCAGCGCATTTTTTACATCCACATGCCGGCCTTTTTCGGCGCGTTCGTCGGCTTCGCCGCCGGCGTGGTCGGCGGCGTCGCCTACCTGCGCACGCGCAACCCAAAGTGGGATACGCTGGCCGTGGCCGGCATCGAAGTCGGCTTCACGCTGGCGCTCATCAACCTCGTCACCGGCATGATCTGGGCGCGGCCGATTTGGAATACGTGGTGGACCTGGGACCCGCGCCTGACCGCCTCGGCCGTCATGACGCTGACGTATGCCGCCTACTTCATGCTGCGCAACGGCATCGAAAATGTCGAGACGCGCCGCCGTTTTGCCTCGGTCTACGGCGCGCTGGCAATCGTCACGGTCGTCATCACGATTGCCGTCATCCGCATTCGCCCCGACACCATCCACCCGGCAGTGATCGGACCGAACCCGCAGAACGCGCAAGGCTCGTTCGCCGGCTCGTCGACGATGGGCGTCACCCTGGGCGTCAACATGCTGGTCTGGGGGCTGCTGGTGCCGCTGACGCTGATCTGGCACCGCATCCGCCTGCACGATTTCGCCGACCACGCCGCGGCGCTGAAGTCCGCCTTCCTGGAGAAATAACCATGCCAACCACCACGCCCGACACCGGCGCTTACCTGCTGCTGGGCCTCGCCGTCATCTTTGGCACACTCGGCCTGTTCGTGGCGAACACGCTGGTGCGCTTTCGTAACCTCCGCCGCGACATCGAAGCGATCGAGCTGCTCGAACGACGCTAGGCGTCCGCGCCCGCCTTCGCCCATCCGGAAACGGATGGCGTACGGCGGCGCTTAAGTTCCATACAGCAACGTCCGGCAAAAGCCGCCCTCGAACGTCACCGTCAGTCGCGTTCGAGGGCGGTTTTCGTATGCGCCATCCCGACTTGTTTGCGCTGGCGATAACAATGGGGACAGATGTCACCCCAAGCTGAGACTAGCGTCCGTATTGGCGACCGACGCGCCCCCGTATACTGAACATAGTCCGAATCGTGAGAGGCGAACTACTCATGCGTCGTTGGATTTTTTCGGCTTTGATCGTCGCGGGCGCCGGCTTTATGCTGACCGGCATGCTGCTAATGGCGAGCGACGCGCGCGCCCAGGACAGCGCCCCCGACTACGTGGGTTCACGCGACTGCGCGTCGTGTCATGGCGACATCGCGCAGTCGCACAACGAGGCGCGCCACGCGCTGGCGCTGCAAGATGTTTCGCGTCGCAAAGCCGGCATCATCGCCGACTTCGACAGCGGCGAAGACGTCCGCACCGTCACTTTTCCCGGCGACGACGAAGCCCGTCCGTTTGACGAGGACGACGTCGTGTACGCCATCGGCTCCGGCCGCTATATGCAGCGTTACCTTTTTGAGATAGACCGGAACACGGAGAAACATCGGCGTAAGCCCGGCGACGATCAGGGT
>Ga0351855_1212_pt1 | contig 9935 bp, 8 predicted proteins | sample BONcelFGM3001C11_FD_206794 | JGI IMG/M metagenome (GOLD analysis project Ga0351855, IMG submission 206794) | Enriched cells from coal bed in the Powder River Basin, Montana, United States - BONCAT cells FGM rep2 HSBNCT.FGM.300.1.C11 ...
TTTCCACCATTTAAAAGGCAAAATTTCAAAAATCCGGTTTTTCTCGCTCAAACGCCAAAAAGGTAGGACTACAGAATAGCGTGATCAAGCGACGGCCTCCAGAACATGGGCTTTAGGCGGACGGCCGCGCCGCTTGGGCGGCACCCAGGGGGGTGGGGGCAGCTTGTAGGTTAGGAGTTCTTCGACTGACCAACAGTGATCGGTCAGGCCGGCGGCCATCGCCGGGGTGCGTTGGACCCAATGCCGACGTCCGCGGTGGCCGATGTAGAGCGGGAGACGTAAGGACTGATGCGGACTGCAAAAGTTGTAGACCGTGCCGACCAGAAACATGGCCGCTTGTAAGGTCTGCGGGGAACGGCACAACGCCCGACTGCGGCGGGCCAGACAGGCCAGTCGCTGGCGGAAGGTGGCATTGAGCCGTTCGATGTAGGCGGTGTTGAAGACGCCGCCGCCCTGACTGGCGACCAGCAAGCGGGCAATCATCTGCGGACAGCCCTGAACGATGCGGCGCTCGATCTCAAGACCGCTCTCCAGACGCCGCTTGACCACTTGGATGATGGCGATGTCGGGCCAGGCGACTAGGCGCGGCCGGCCACACGCGCCGTGGCGGGGCAGCGGCGCGCGAAATGCCTGCTGGAAGGCGGTGACATAGCTGCTGAGGCCATCGACCGCCAGCAGCAGCGGGCGCGGCAACGCCGCCTGCCGGATCGAGGCGACCAGGCTCTGGATCAACGCCAGGTCACGGCGTGGACTGACCGCCCCGCCCAGCCACAAGCGGGTTCGCACCTCCAGCGCCAGCGCCAGCCAGAGCGGCCCGCGTTGGCTTTTGCCCTTGATCTCATCGGCTTGCACCTGATGCAGGTCGCGCGGCTCGGCCAGCACCACCCCGTCATGGACCGCCTGACTGTGCTCACCGGCCCGCAGCAACCACTGCCGCACCGTCCGTTCATCCAGTCGAAACGCCGCTACGATCGCCTGGACCGGACAGCCATGCGCCAATAACGTCACCACCAGCACCACCAGCGCCTGCGCGTGCTTCAGCCCGTAGACGGCGGTCCCATAGCTGTGACTGAAGGTTTTGCGACAGCAGCGACAGCGGTAGCGCCGTTCTTTCCGGCTATGGATGCGGATGTTGCCTTCGCCAGTTTTGCCTCTGGCGGGGCAGGCGTGATTTGGGCAGAATACCGCTTGTGGGTTCATCTTGGCCTCGCTCCCGGTTTCGTCACCTTGAGTGTGCCAAATGAACCCTCTTGCTTTCAACCCTCTCCTTTCACGCTATTCTGGGGTCCTACCGCCAAAAATTAATGGACAAAAAATGGTGCGTAAATGGCGTGGAAAACGGTAAAAAATGGCGACGAAATGGTGAAATTCACCATTTATTTCTCCGGCTAAGAACCGTTTACACGCCATTTTTTCAGACACAGTGTCCAATGGGCGACCTTGTTAAGCAACGCGGCGGGCGTATGGCGCTATGGGTATGGCAAGCGCTTGCCTGCTCTGCACTCTATGCTACACCTGGCAACAATTATGGCACAAATTACGAAACGTGCTCATGGCATCAGCAGGCCGCCGTTGACCTCGACGATCTGGCCGGTGATGTAGCCGCTCCAGGCGTCCGACGCCAGAAACAGCACCGTGCCAACGCAGTCGTCCGGCGCGCCAACGCGGCCCAGCGGAATGTCGCGTATGCCGGCGGCCAGGCGTTCCGGCGGCGTGTAGGCGTCGTGGAGCCGCGACTGGATCAGGCCGGGCGCGATGGCGTTGACGCGAATGCCATCGGCCGCCAGCTCTTTAGCCAGCCCGTGGGTGAAGCCGTTGACCCACGCCTTGCTCGCGCCGTAGAGCGCGGTGCCGCCGCCACCCCCGCGCCGGGCCGAAACCGACGACATGTTGACGATATTGCCGCGCCCCTGCGCCCGCATGATCGGAATCACGCGCCTGCACAGCCGATAGACCGATTCGACGTTGAGCCGGTGGATTTGCTCGAAGCGCTCGTCGGGCATCTCCCAGAGCGGGGCGCGGGCGAACATGTCGCCGGCGTTGTTGACCAGCACGTCGATGCGGCCAAAGCGCGCCAGCGTGGTCTCGACCAGGCGTTCCAGGTCCCTCGCCTGGGTCACGTCGGCCTGGACGAGCAGGCTTTCGCCGCCGCTCGCGTCGACGTCACGGGCGACCACCTGCGCGCCGTCAGCGCTGGCGTGGTAATGCACGACCACTCGCGCGCTGGCCGCGCCGAAGCCACGGGCAATCGCCGCGCCAATCCCGCTGCTCGCGCCGGTGACGATGATGACTTGTCGGTCAAAAGAGAGCTGCATAGGCTATCATTGTGAGAGTAACCAGAAACCCATAAAGTCATTATAGCGATATTTAGGCGGTAAGATTTGAACCGCCAAGCCGCCAAGCCGCCAAGAACGCCAAGGATGCGCCAAGGTGGCATCCAATCGAACCTCAGAGGACGCGGAGAAGGCGCGAAGGGTTATTAGCGGAAAAATCTCTGCGTGCCTCTGCGCTCTCCGCGTCTCTGCGGTTCAAATTCTTGGCGTTAACTTGGCGACCTTGGCGGCTTGGCGGTTAGGTTTCCTTCTTAAGCACTACAGGACGGACGAACGATGAAGAGTTTATGGAATGACGCCGAGGCCGCGCGCTACGCCGGCGACCTGGGGCAGCGGGTGTACACGTCGCGGCTGCTGGGGCAGAACCCGGCGCTGGTGCTGCATGGCGGCGGCAACACGTCGGTGAAGCTGGTCGAGAAGAATCTGTTTGGCGAGGACGAAGCGATCCTGTACGTCAAGGGCAGCGGCGGCGATCTGGCAACGATCGACGAGTTTGGCTTCGCGCCGGTGCGGCTGGACGCCGTCCGCCGCCTGGGCGCGCTGGCGAACCTGAGCGACCCGCAGATGGCGAATGCGCTGCAAATCAGCCTGACGCGCGCCAACGCGCCGGGGCCGTCAGTCGAGTCGATTCTGCACGCGCTGCTGCCCTACAAGTACGTCGACCACACCCACGCCGACGCGGTCATCAGCATCATGAACACGCCCGACGGCGCGGCGCTGTTGGGCGAGGTTTACGGCGACGACGCGCTGGTGGTGCCCTACGCCATGCCGGGCTTCAAGCTGGCGCGGGCGGCGGCGCAGACCCTGGAAAACACCTCGCTCGACGGCAAGCTCGCCGTCATTCTCATGCATCACGGCGTGTTCACGTTTGGCGACACGGCGCGTGAAGCCTACGAGCGTATGATCGAGGTGGCCGACCGCGCCGAACGCTTTTTGCAGGCGCGCGGCGCGTGGGAGATCCAGCCCGCCGCCGCACCCGTAAACGACGCCCCACAGCGCGAGCAGATTGCCGAGCTGCGGCAGGTCTTGTCGGCCGTCATGGGCGGGCCGGTGGTGCTGACCCAGCACGACGATCCATTGAGCCGGCACTTCGCCAACCTGCCGGACGTGGCGACGATCTCGCAGCAGGGGCCGGCCACGCCCGACCACGTCATCCGCACCAAGCGGCTGCCGCTGCTGGGCCGCGACGTGGCCGCCTATGCCGACGCCTATCGCCAGTACTTCGAGGCGCATCAGGCGCGCGCGCCGCAGCCGCTGACGATGCTGGACGCCGCGCCACGCATCATCCTCGACCCGGAGCTAGGCGTGTTGTCCGCCGGTCACACCGTCCGCGAAGCGACGATCGCCGGCGATATCTACGCCCACACCATCGAGATGATTCTGCGGGCGCGGGCGCTGGGCGGCTGGCGGGCGCTGTCGGCCGAAGACTTCTTCGACATGGAGTACTGGGACCTGGAACAGGCCAAGCTGCGCAAGGAGAGCAAGCGGCCGAGTCTGGCCGGGCAAGTCGCGCTGGTAACGGGCGCGGCCTCCGGCATCGGCAAGGCGTGCGCCGAGGCGCTGCTGCTGCGCGGCGCGGCGGTCGTCGGGCTGGACCTGAACCCATCGTGCGAGCGCCAGTACAGCCGGCGCGACTGGCTGGGCGTGGTCTGCGACCTGACCGACGAGGGCGCGCTGACCGAAGCGCTGGAAACGGCGACGCGGCGCTTCGGCGGGCTGGACATTCTGGTGCTGAACGCCGGCATCTTCCCCAGGAGCACGCCGACCAAGGACCTGACGACGCCCGATTGGCAGCGTGTGATCGACATCAACCTGACGTCGAACATGGTATTGCTGCGCGAAGCCTACCCGCTGCTGAAGCGCGCGCCGGCCGGCGGCAAGGTGGTCATTGTCGGCTCGAAAAATGTGCCCGCGCCGGGGCCGGGGGTGGCGGCTTACTCGGCGTCGAAGGCGGCGCTCAACCAACTGGCGCGCGTGATCGCGCTGGAGTGGGGCAAGGATGGGATTCGCGTCAACAGCGTTCACCCGAACGCGGTCTTCGACACGGCGCTGTGGAACGACGAGCTGCTGGCGCTGCGGGCGCAGCACTATGGCATGACGGTGGACCAGTACAAGCGCAACAACGTGCTGGGAGTGGAGATCACCAGCCGCGATGTGGCCGAAATGGTGGCGGCCATGTGCGAGCCGCTGTTCGCCAAGACGACCGGCGCGCAGGTGCCCATCGACGGCGGCAACGAGCGCGTGATCTAGCGAAAAGGCTAACGTCGTTCATGTTGACTACCCGCTGTTTGGTTGGGTGGAAATCCCTTTTTGCGAGTTCAGCATGAACGACTTCATCCAGTTGTCACGGTACTTGGTTGTACCTAATCAGGCGGACGCATAAGCGATTGCCGACTGTTGCCTTGGTTCAGAAGCCTCATTGATGCCTTTGACCAAAATCCATACGCCAATGACCAGTTCAAAAGGCATATAGAGAACATACAAAAATACTGGCGCTTCATAGCCCAACACAACAAGCAGGGTGCCTATCAGGAGAGGCAAAACGGTGATTAGGCCCCAGAGAGACAACGCACGCGGAACAACCCCTGACTTGTACAGCAGGTAATAGAAAAGGATTCCACCAGGACAAAAAGCCAGCATGTGCAGCGTAGACCCAACAAAATCCATGGATTTGAGCGCCACAGATGCCATTGTCTCCAATAAAGCAGGCTGTCCTGTCGCTACATATGCCTGGCTCATGCCCAGGAGCGAAAAAGTCTCTAACCTGCTGCCTGCCAGCAACGCCGCTTCCAGGATATAAAATCCCAGGGCAACCAGTGCTATTGTTTCGTTCCGTTTCCTGAGGGTTAGGAAAAGCATGACCCCCAAAAAGATAATTCCCAGAGCAGTAAGCATATCAACCAAGATGTATGCTCTTATCAGCGAAGGATTATCCGCAATCTTGATCATAATTTCACTGATGCTGCCAGGCGCAATCAATGCCGGCTTCAGAAATACGCCACTGCTGAAAGAGGTAAAGAACTGAAGCAAAAATGCAACGCCTAAAACCCTGGAAGTTTTGTTAACCGTACTCATTTCTTTCCCCTCTCTTAAATGTCATAGATGATTTTCATTAATTCGACTTCAATAATCGACACCAATGGCGTTCCTGATTTCAAAATAGTTTACGAAAAATAATCCCGGAAAGTTGCGTAACCTGACGTGCGAAGCCGCTGTCGCTTTGATGCGGGTTAGGTTAAGGCACATTCAAGAGGGCGTCGGGAGACTCCAACCAACAATCACACGTTACCGTTGTGAGTTCTTCGTGCCCTTTGTGGTTAGGTTTCCGTGGAATCAAAAAGCCGCACAACCCTTGTGCGGCTTTTTGCTGGATGGTCGGTTTAGTGCTGGTGCGTGCGCTGGGCGCTGCGCCACGTAGTGAACGCCAGGCCGATGACCACCATCGACAGCGTCCAGACGATCAGCCATTCGGTGTTCATGGCGCTCACGACCGCGCCGCTGACGCTGAGGTTGCTGGACAGAATCACGTCCTGCATCGTCCAGACGGTGGTCGCGTGGAAGACGAGCTGCGGCAGCAGCACGCCGAGCGAGATCGAGACGATGTCGATGAACATCTCGCGGCGGACGCCCTTTTCGGTGGCGTTGCTGAAGTAGCAGATGGCGACCAGCAGGGCCAGCCCGTACTGGTTGACGAGTTCGACGATTTGCAGCATGCCCGGCGCTTGCGGCGAGGTGCTGCCCAGCGCGACGTACGCCTGGCGCACGGCTTCCTGGTACGCGCCGGCGCACAGCAGCACGACCAGCAGGGTGATGACGCCAAAGACGGCATACGAGTCGACCTTGAGGCTGCTGTAGGTGAACTCGACCCAGTTGATGGCATTGGAGAACATGGTGTTGGCGCGGGTGTTTTGCATCGGTCCCTCTTCTACAAAATCGCCAATCAGAAATTTTGTTCTATTATTCCACGGTTTTGTGATTTTGAACAGATGTTCTGATACGAGTTTTCGCTAGAGTTTTGTTAGAGGGTGAGGGCCGGAACAAACAGTGTGGCGGGTGGGGAGAGTTTCCCGTGCGCTGCGCGCACCAATGAGAATGAAAATCGGGTGATCGTCGCGTAGGGGCAAGGCGTGCCGTGCCCCTACGCGGCGGTGGGTTATGGATTGGGGCGTGGGTGGGTCGAGCGGGCAAGGGGTATGGTGCGCCCACCAGATTAAACGACCATGACCTCAAGCCGGCATCCACCGGAGGCTGAAAGCCATCCGGCTACCCTGGAAGCAAGCCTGCTGAAGCAGGCTGTAATCGAACGCACAAGCGATGTTATTGCTCTATAGGTGCCCCTCTCCCCGGAGTGGGAGAGGGGTGGCGCGTCAGCGCCGGGGTGAGGGGTTCAAACCGGGCAGCGGGTGGTTACGCGTGGCTGGCTTTGCTGGCTTCGATGCGCTGGCGCAGGGCTTCCGGCATTTGCAGGCCGAATGGATTCTTGCGCCGGACGCGGCAGATGGGGCAGAGCGATTCGTCGGGTTCGGCGGCGTAGGGTGCGCCGCATTTGTCGCAGTGGTCCAGCGTGCCTTCGTGCAGCAGCCACAGCTCCGGCGCGAGTACGTCGTCGTAGGTCGGCGCGCCGTAATGCTGGAGCACGCCGGGACCGCAGAAACGCGTGCAGATGCCGCAGTCGGTACACTGCGCGGCCGAGAAGATGACTTCGAAGTGGTCGTCGGTGATCTCGACGGCCAGCGCGCCGGTCGGGCAGACGCGGGCGCACAGCCCACAGGCATTGCAGCCATCGGCCACGCCGAGCCGGGTGAAGCCGTCGATGGGGATGGTCGCGTCGGTGCCTTGCTGGGCGACGAAGTAGAGCGCGTTCACCAGCCGGCGGCGTTCGCGCGGGGCGCTGCGTTCGCCTTCGATCTGCGGGGCGTTGGGCGGCTGGATGTCGTCCACGCCGGCCACGCTCTGGCGGGCAATCGTCTGGAAGAAGCCGCGCCGCGATACCGGCGGGTTGGTGATCGAGTAGACCGGCCGTGTCTTGTGCTGGGTCGAGATCGGGGCCACGCCGACCGCGTCGCCGCGCCCAAGTGGTTCGAGCAGCGCCTGGGTGGTGGCGATTTCGTGCTCGATTCCGGCTTGCAGCGCACCCAGCGGGCAGGCGGCGCAGGCGTCCAGGCGCACGCGCACCTGCTTGACGCCGAGCGCGATCAGGCCGGTGTAAGCCGACGGCCCAAAGGTGGACAGGCAGCTATTGGCGCAGATAACCGCGTCGACGTCGCTCGCGCCGCTGGCGGCTTCCGGGTGGGCGCTGCAAACCAGCTCGACCGTCTCGTGGTCGACGATCTGAGTGGCGCAGTGCAGCAGCTTATAGACGCCGTCGCGGCCGTCGAAGACGCCGGCCGGGCAGCGGTGCAGGCACAGGCCGCAGCGAATGCAGGCGTCGCCGTCGACCTGGACGCCGCCGTCCAGAGTGATGGCGCTGGCCGGGCAGGCACTGACGCAGATTTCGCAGTCGACAGCTTTGTCACGCGCGCGCAGGCACTGCCCGGCGGTGACGGCGATCGGCGGGCGTTCCTGCGACAGGCGTTCGGCCGCCAGCGCAAGCTGCCCCAGGTTCATGCCCGTGTCTCTTCTACCTGTACGCCGAAGCTGGCGCTGCTGATCTGCATACAGCCCAGGGCCAGCCGCGCGGCCCCGCGATAGTAGCCGGTCAGCGCGTTGGTTTCGACGCGGCCCAGGCAGTCTGGCGCCCACGTCCACAGGTGCTCGGTGAAGAAGTGGTGCATGGCGTCGAGCACGCCGCTGGTGATCTCCGGCCGGTTGTGCTCCACGCCTTCCAGCGCCAGGTTGCACAGGTAGGCGACGAAGCGGAATTCTAGGCCGATGTGGTCATCCGGCTCGACATTCAGCTTGGGATTGGGCATGCCGAAGCGCTGGTACTGCATCCGCACTTCCAGCGTTTGCCGCTCGAACAGCAGGTGCTCTTCGCTGCGGTAGACCGATTCCCACGGCGGGGCGAGCAGGCGTTCGGGGCCGATAAACAGCCGGGCATAGTCGCGCTTGAGGTCGGCGATGTCGTCGGGCTGCCAGCCGGCGCAGAAGGCGCGCAGCTCGGTCAGGCCGGCCAGCATGTCGGGGTTTTCGCTTTCGATCGGCCAGATGTCGAAGAGCGAGTCGTCGACCAGCAGTTGAATGAACTCGGCCGTCGGCGGCTCGTAAAAGACTTTGCTCAGGAAGCTGTAGCCGAGATGTTGTCCGAGCAGTGTTTCCGCCAGGTCTTGCATGGGGTTCTCCGTCCCTTTCCATAAAATCGACGGTGACGGAAGGGGCGTCGGGCCATCTTCCATCACCGTCAGTTTAATCTTTAACGAAGTGGGCGAACGCTGATGTTCGTCCTGAGTCCTATAGGCCGATGCGCACCATCGACTCGTAGAACAGGTAACGGCCGAGAATTTCGGAAACGAGCACCAGCGCGAAGGCCAGATAGGCCATGTTGCTGACGATCCGCAGTTTCGATTCGGTGCCGGCCATCTGGTAGACGAAGGCCGACAGCAGCCCCGCGCCCAGGAACAGGAAGACCAGCCGCAGCGTAAACAGCACGCCGTGTTCGCCGAAGACGATATTGACGCTGGCGGTGGCGGCGGGGTCATTCGTGAAGGCCAGCGACGCCAGATAGAGCGGGATGACGATGAACTGGACGCCGAGCAGGCCGATCGCCAGCAGGGCGATGTACTTGAGCGAGGTCGCCAGCATCGAGTACTGGACGTTCTTGGGGTCCATGCCCTTGCGCTTGACGTACCAGAAGTTGGCGACAAACGCCGCGCCCATTGCCAGCGCGCCGAGCAGGAAGGTCGTCACGAAGAACGAGATCGGCGTGTTCAGGCTGTCCCAGGCGGGCACGGCCGGCAGCACGTAAACGCTGCTCATGGCGTAGACCAGCACCAGACCGACAGCGGCGACGACCAGCGCCAGCGCGTTACGCAGCGCCGGGGTGCTGAGCTTGCGCCACTGAAGGAAGGCGAAGACCGCGCCGCCGGCCGAGAAGGCCAGCGCCAGCGTGATCTCGCGGCTGAGCCACGACGCGCCCAGGTTGGAGATGGCGCGCGGGGCGTTGATCGGGTTACCCAGGTGCAGGAAGGTGACGGCCAGGGCGAAGACCGCCAGCGGGCCGATGGCGACGAGCGCCCGATTAGACAGCTTGTCGGCTTCGTCGAGGCCATTGCGGCGAGCGGCGAAGAAGTGGACGCCGCCGAGGACGCAGAAAGCGCCGACGGCCATCTGCATGATGACGGTGAACAGGACGAGAGCGAGTTCGCGGAGGTCCATGAGGCTAAATCTCCTCGGGGTTGGCGACCGGGCCAGCGCCAACCGGCGCGGCGTTGCGGTGCGGCGTGATGACGAGCGACGGGTGGGTGAGGCTGGCCGGCGGCAGCGGCGCGACTTCGGCCAGATCGCCGTACTTGGCGCGCAGCTCTTCCAGCTCACCGAATTCGAGGGCGCGCGACGGGCAGGCGGCGACGCAAGCGGGCGAGCCGCCGGCTTCGACGTCGTCGTAGCAGCCATTGCACTTGGTCATGACGCCGAGCGCGGCGCTGAACTGCGGCGCGCCGTAGG
>Ga0351855_1217_pt1 | contig 9659 bp, 3 predicted proteins | sample BONcelFGM3001C11_FD_206794 | JGI IMG/M metagenome (GOLD analysis project Ga0351855, IMG submission 206794) | Enriched cells from coal bed in the Powder River Basin, Montana, United States - BONCAT cells FGM rep2 HSBNCT.FGM.300.1.C11 ...
ACGCTTTCTTCACAATATGCTATCATAGAAGTGTTCCGCGCCTGGCGCGTGCCTGAAACGTTGCCATTCTATGCGTGAGGGCTGCGCCGCTGTTGTCGGCCGCAGCAGGGGGAGACGCTTCTGATGTCGGTTCCGGTGTCCCATGCCTTTGTCCTGCCCGACGAAAACTTCGCCGACTGGTTCCGCGCGGTTGAAAACTTCACCAAGCAGTTCGACCGCGTCGTCATCGTCCGCACGCCGGCCGGTTACGACCTCAACCGCTTCCGCAACGTGTCCGTCGTCCAGACCAAAGGCGTCTGGCTGAACGACAACGCGCTGGAGCACATGCGCCGCATTTACCCCAGCGTCGTCCGCGTGGACGTCGTCACCGCCGAAACCCCGGCGCAGATGCAGACCACCCTGGCCGAGCGCATCACCAAAAAAGACCGCTTCGGCGAAACCATCAACAGTGGTCGCCACCTCAACGACCGCTTCGTCGTCGGCTGGCCGTCGGAGCAGCGCCCGGCCAAGATCGTCCGCCGCTTCAATGATGAAGACGACAAGGGCGTCAAAAACGAAGGCATCGACATCCACGCGCTGCAAGGCACCAGCGTCCGCGCTGCCACCGCCGGCACCGTTGGCGCGGTCATCACCGACAGCAGCGGCGTCGCCAGTTACGGCCAGTACGTCCAGGTCATCACGCCGTTCAAGGACACCGCCTATCTGGTGACCTACGCTAACCTGCGCAAGATCGCTGTCCAGCGCGGCCAGGCCATCACGCAGGGCGATCTCATCGGCGAAGCCGCCGGACCGGCCATCAAGCTCATCGTCCAGCAGCCCGGCGCGGGCCTCACCGGCTACCCGCTGCCGGACGTCGTCGACCCGACGCCGCTGCTCTATTGGGATGGCCTGCGCCTGCGCGCCACCGCCGACGGCCTGCGCATCCGCGAGCGGCCCGGCCAGGACTTCAAGGCCAAGGGCCAGGTCTACATGTTCGACAACCTGGAGACGATGGAGCTGCACGGCTACACGCTCGAAAAGGTCGGCCACGAGGGTCAGTGGATTCGCGTCCGCACCCCGGTCGGCATGTCCGGTTTCGCCGCCGCCTGGTTCCTGAACGCTATCGGCCTCGACCTCTCCAACGTCGGCAACATCGCCGGCATGAATCTCGACGTTCAGCACCACCTCGGCCGTCCTGCCGGTGACCGCGTCAACGGTCTGGGCTGGACGCGTTTCGCCTACAACGTCTCGCAGGGGCGCGGCTCGACCGACTTCAACCTGGCCGACCGCACCTACCGTCCCTACATCGAGCGCTATAGCGCAGCCGACGCCAAGCCGATCGTCGTCCTCGGCCACCAGACCTACGGCGAGGGCGCGGGCTACAACTGGACCCAGATGGACGACGCCAAGTGGGAGCGCTTCACCCGCGATTTCGCCAGCGCCTGCCTGGAAGTTGCCAAACGTTACGCCGGCAGCAACCTGATCGGCGCGTACCAGATCTGGAACGAGCAGGATACGCCGCCGCATCTGGCCCAGGCGGCCGTGCCGCTCTCGCCCAAGGTCTACGGCAAAATCCTGTCGGACGCCATCCGCGCCATTCGCTCGGTTGATGCCACCACCAAGATCATCACCGGCGGCCACATCACCGGGGCCAGCGCCGGCCCGGCCTATGCCCGCGCCACCCTCTCGCACATGACGTCGGGCGTGCGCCCCGACGGCATCGCTTTCCATGCTTATGGCCTGGGCGCGCCCGGCGGCGTCGACGCCTACAGCCAGTTCGGCTCTATCGGCCCGGTCGTCCGCGTCTACAGCCAGATCATCGACGCGCCCGTCTGGATCACCGAATGGGGCGTGCTCGACATCCCCAACGAGCCGGCCGACCGCGTCGCCAAATACGCCACCGCCTTCCTGCGCGAGCTGAAGACCTATTTCTCCGACAAGGTCGCGGCGGCTTGCTGGTACGCCTGGGCAGACACCATGCATAACGGCTACGGCCTCGTCGACAAGGACGACAAGCCCAAGCAGCCGCTCTACAGCGAGTTCATGCGCGCGTAACGTGAAACAGTGATGAGTGCCGCGTAACGCGTAAAACGTTGACCGAGCACAAAACCTGAAAATGACCTTGTAGGGGCAGTGCGCAGCCTCCCTTTGGGACGGCGCGCCGTGCCCTGTATTCCAATGTGCGCACGCCGCTCAATGGCTCACGGACCAATGGACGGATTTCAGCGCAAGCTCGTTTATTGGCCGTGCAAATAAGAGGCGGGCAACTTGGGCACGGCACGCCGTGCCCATGATGCCAATTCCCCGATTCGTCGCTCAAACCTAACCCTGATCTGCGCGGGCTTCAGCCGGCTTTCACCCATACATAGCCGGATGATTTATCGTCCGGCGAGCGCCGCCCACCGATCTTGCCCGTTCTATCGCAATACGGTTTCCTTAAGAGACCGTTTGAAAAGCCCATGTGCAGAGCTGCGGTTCTCTCAGGGCGATACTAGATTTGCTAGCGCAGATGCCCTCACCCCCGGCCCCTCTCCCTCAGGGAGAGGGGAGAAATACAATTCCTGGCCTTCTCAAATGGCCTCTAAGACATTTGACGAACAAGATCGGTCATTGTTCGAACCGACGCGAAGCGCCAGCGTCTTGTAGCCGCATCAAATCATGAAACACCATTACCCTCCGGCGAGCGGCGCGACAGGCGCACGTCGCTTCAATGGACAGCGATGGGGTACCCGCCCGCACACCCCATGCCGCTTGAATATTCAGAACGCATATATAATCGAATAGAGTTTTACAACCGCGTCGCCGGCGCTGACCTTATCGCGGCTCAGCCAGCCACCGCGACGGCGCGGCCAGAGTAACGCACCAGTTCCGAACGATACGCTGGCAGGCGAACAGCGAGGGGTGGCATGAACCGGACACGCATGGGTCTCCTGATGGTCTTTTGCCTGTCGCTGCTGACGTCGGTCAGCCTCTCCGCGCAGGCTGTGCCGGCGGGCGAGCCGGACACCGAAGCGTTTCTCGACGCCAACTTTCAGCTTCAGCAGGCGTATACCGGCGTGCTGTGTGTGTCGGGCGACGGCTCGTGCCCATCCACCATCACGATGAGCGTGCCCTGCCTGACCCAGGCGTGCAGCCACCCGACGAGTGACTACGCCGTCACCAAAGTGTTCGAAACGATTCAGGAAGCGGCGGACAACGCGCTCCCCGGCACTCTGGTCATCATCATGCCGGGACGCTATCGCGGCGTCGAAATCGAGGGGAGCGGCGGCGAGGACGGCGGTTACATCCACTTCCTGGGGTGGGGCGACCCTGGTACGGTCATCATCGACGCGCTCGCCCGCCCGGATGTGAGCTTTCTGCGCCACCAGTTCTACTTTATCGCCGCCCATCATTACATCATCCAGAACCTGGCATTTGAAGGGGCGGAAAATGGCGCGGGCATCTTCCTATCTGGCAATTTCGGCGGGACCGGCCAATTTGCGCACCACTTCATCATCAGCAACGTCTACAGCCACGATCACGGCGTTTGGGGCCTGCACACCACGTCGACCAACGAGGTTGTGATTCAGGATTCTATCTTCACCAATTCCGGTGAAGAACACGGCGCTTACATCTCCGGGTCGGGCGACAACATGGTCATCCGCCGCAACGTCTTTCAAGGCAACAACGCCGCCGGGTTGCAGGTGAATGCTGATCCACAAAGCGCGACCTCGCAGGTCTTCTACTGGCTGCAAACATCCACCGGCGATACCTGCGGCTGGACCGAAGCCGACGTTGATTTCACGGGTTCCGCCACCTGGCCCGACCTGAAAGCCTGTTACGACCAGCAGGGTTTGCCCGACCTGGGAGCTTTCTTCGAGGACGGAGTCAGCGAAGGGTTCATCATCGAACAAAACGTCGTCACCGGCAACGGCGCGGCCGGCGGCGCGGGCATCAACCTGGCGTCGCTGCGGCACAGCGTCGTGCGTAACAATCTGATTTACGGCAACGCCGCCGCCGGCATCGTCTGCTGGGACAACAGTTACGCCGAACAGAAGGAGCTGGAGTCGTCCGAGTTCGGCTGCCGGGATGTGACCATCGTCAACAATACGCTGGTCGACGAAACCGGCAACCGTGGGGCGCTCATCCTGTCCAACGACAATCACGACATGCGGGTCGTCAACAATATCATCGTCCGCGACCGCTTCGACGCCTACGAGCTGGGCGTACGTTCCGGCTGGGGTCTGCGTTCCAGCCACAACTACCTGACGGCGCTGGCGGTCGAACCGTTGCCCGGCATACGCGTACTGGATACCCAGTCCGTGAGCGGGTCGATCGTCGCGCCAGCCGTGGCCGACGCGCTGGCCCAGTTCGTCAACCCCGGTTTCGCGCCGTGGATTTTAGAGGACGCCGTCTGGCCGGCGCTCAACCCTGAGCGCCCCGATTACCACCTGCAAGCCGACTCGCCCCTCGGCAGCAGCGGCGACGCGTCGATTGCGCCGGTGCTTGATGTGAACGGCCAGCCCCGGCGCGGCCCGGAAATCGGGGCCTTGGCGCTGGGCGGTTGACGGCGCAGCGCACAGATTGCCGGACTCGACTTCTATCGAGTCCGGCTGTGTGTGACTGTCCTATCCGTCAGTCGATCTTCGTCAGCGTCGCCATAACCATGCACAGTTGCCCGTCGCCGGTGCTCCACATCCAGGCGAAGCTGGCCTCGCCTGGCGTGGCGGTCGTCAGCGAGACGTCGATGCGGCCATTGTCGGTCGGCGCGCTGCCCATGTAGGTTCCGGCAGCCACCAGTGCAAAGTCAAACAGCGCGTTTTCAGCCTGCATCACCGCCGCGCCAGCGCTCGGTTCGCCCAGCATCGCCGCCTCGAATTGTGGCGCGAGCGGCATCAGGTCCGCCGGGCATAACCCCTCCAGCTCGATCCAGGCGACGCTGTATTCGCCGGGGATCAGCACGCCGAAATCGGCCTCACTGTCGCCGCTGTCGACCGGCGTCTCCACCGGCAGCTCGCCATCGACCGGCGTCTCCACCGGCGTGTCGCTCACGTCGGCGTCGGGCATCGTCAGCCGCTGCGAAACCGAGCATTCCGGCTCGCTGGCCGAATTCCGCTTCAGCCATCGCAGGTTGCCCTGCTGGCCGCCATCGTACAGGCTCACGGTCACGATTTCGCGGGCGCTGCCGCTTCCGGTGTTGAACTCGTAGTAGCCCCGGCCATTGCTGTAGAGTGTCTGCCTGCCGCTGCCATAATCCAGCACCAGCGAGCCGTCATTGCCTGCTATCATCATGACATCTTCGAACGACGGCGGCGTGTTGCTGGCGTCGCAGGCGTTCTCGTCCTGGAACCACGGCGAGGCAGCGCGCATGACGCGGGTTTCGCCGGGCTGCACCGTCGGGTCGTCTTCGGTTTCTTCCGGCTCCGGCGGGATTTCCATGATGTTGCAGACCGTCTCGTCCTGGCTCGCCAGCTCGATGGTGTATTCGGCGTACAGCGAGCAGCCGCCTTCTTCGATGAAGCTCTCGCGGACGACGATCCTGTCTGGCGCGACCACCTCGTACTCGACGGCGTGAGTCGTGCGCACGCTCCGCAGGGTCGCGCCGTTGCTGTCGCGCGCGATCTGAATGTCCACGCTCGACGCCGGGCTGTAGATGCTGCTCGTACCCGGAAGATAGGTCGCCTCGTTGCCCTGCCACACCAGGAATGGCAGCGCGTCGCCGGGGTCGTAGCCGCACAGTGGGTAGGTCGGCCATTCCTCTTTGGTGATCGGGGCCATGCCGCCATTGTCGCCGGTGTAAATCTCGCACGCGCCGCTGCGGCTGAACTCGACCGGCGGCACGCGCCAGTAGCCGGCAATCGGCAGCTCCTGCGTGGCCGTCATCACCTGCACGTAGCGCCGGATGATGCGCTTGACTAGATTGCGATGGTTCGGGTTGGCGGCGTCGATGGCGTCGCTCGCGCCGTCGGCTACCGCTTCGGCCAGCAGCCGGCGCTCCTGCTCGTTCAGCGCCAGTTCGCCCTGGATGGCGGCGATCTCGCGGCCGTAACGCTCCATCAGGTCTTCCATCCGCGTCCGCTGGTGCGGCTGATCGGACGGCTGGTAGGTCGGCAGCTCGCCGCCGTCTTCGCTGCGGAAGATGTCGCGCACGGCGTCGTTGATCCGCCGGACGATTTCGCTGTCGATGCCGTCGTATTCCGGCACGCTCGGCCGGCTGTCGTCAAATGGGTTGCTGCGCGGGCGCGTCTGCAAATACTGCTGCGCCGAGGTCAGCGGCGTGCTGCCGTCGGCTGCTGCGTCGACCGCTTCCACGTACTCGCGCCCGACCGCCGTCGAGTCGAGTTCGATGATCTGGTCGACGACGTGGTCGATCTCGTTGCTGATGTTCTGGGCAATTTCCTGCCGCACCGCCTGAATCTGGCTGCCGGTCGTCGGGAAACCCTGCAACTCGACGTGCGTGTCGATGTACAGGCCGAGCGATTCGGCCGTCACATCCTGCGCCTGGACGCTGCCCACCGCCAGCAGCAACAACACCAATAGAAGCACAAAACGACGCATAGCGCCCCCAACCGTCTAAGCGGAAACCATGTCTCCATTAGACTGTGGGATGCCCGCGCCGCTCATCCGCCGAACGGGGTGATTCAGGGGTACGACTTTGGGAGGAGACAACGGACTAATCGGTGGGCAATTTCCCTGACTCGGACACCGTTGTCGCCATTCGGGCACGGCGCGCCGTGCCCGCGTTACTGCCTCCCGAACAAAAAAGACGGACGACGCCCGGCGTCATCCGTCTTTTACTCAGTCCTCAGTCCTTGGCCCTCAGTCCTTTCCTTCCCCCTACTGCGCGCTGAACGCCACCGTGTACGGCGGCTGCACGAAATTGCCGTCGTGGCCCACCACCACCAGCCGCACCTGATAGTTACCCGCCGGCAGCGCCGCCAGATATTCGAGCTGGCCGTTGACCACGCTGTTGCTGTGCGTGTCGCCCACCGTCACCCAGTTGTCGCCAAACTGGCCGCCGCTGATCTCGACCTTGTAGTACAACGCCTGATCCGGGCTGAACTGGACCGTGCCGATGACCGGCGTCTCGCCCGACACGACCTGTCCCGGCGTCGGCGACTGGATTTGCGCTGTGATGACGATCGGCCCGCCCGCGCCCGGCGACAGGCTGAGCAAGCCGGCGTCGCAGGCGATCGTCGGCAGGAAGGCGAGGCCGTTACCGCGCGCCCACGTCTCGGCCTGGGCGGCGTCGGCCGCGTCCGGCGGCGGGCCGATGAAGATCTGATCGCGCGCGGCTGGGGCCATCGATGCTGCTTCGATCGGCACCTGGCAGTAGATCGGCGCGGGCGGCGCGACCTGGCCTGCCACCTGCTGGAACTGGATTTGTGAGCCGATTTCCGGCGGAATTGGCTGTGCCAGCACGCGGTAGATATCCGGCTGAATTTCTTGCAGCCACGGCCCGGTCTGCGGCGGGTTGCCATCCGGCGCGGCCTGCTGCGGCGGGAAGATCAGCCCGCCGTTGCCGTCCGGCAGTCCGGCGGGACCATCCAGCAGCCACTCGCTCACCGTGCCGGCGCAGTCAGTCGCCGGGTCGCGCAGCGCGTTCAGGTCGCACAGCGTCTGCCGGCTCATGCCCTGCGGCGGGTCGGCCCGGTCGGGCTGGAGCTGGCCTTCGACCGCCAGCGTATTACGCATGTCCGGGTTGTTGTAGATCGACGTGATGACGCTGTTCCAGATCGGCGCGGCCCCGGTCAGGCCGGACGAGTTGACCATCGCCTCGCCCCGGCTGTTGCCGACCCATACGCCGACGGCGACGTTGCGGGTATAGCCGACCGTCCAGTTATCCTTGATGTCGTTGGTCGTGCCGGTTTTGACCGACGCGCCGATGTCGGTGCGCAGCGGGCTATTCGCGCCCATCGCCGCCGAGCGGGCGTTGTTGTCGGCCAGCACGTCGCTGATGATGTAGGCGATGCGCGGGTCGAGCACCTGGGTGCCGTAGCCGGCTTCGCTGTGGGTCTGGTCGCTGCGGTTGCCCTTGGGGCAGCCGCCCTCGTATTCGTAGACGATGTTGTCCTCGCCGTCGAGCACGCACAGGATGGCGGTCGTCGGCACCAGCACGCCGCCGTTGGCGAACACCGAGTAGCCGCGCGTCAGCTCCAGCAGTGTGATCTCGCCGCCGCCCAGCGTCAGCGACAGGCCGAACTGGCTGGCGTCCATCCCCAGGCTTTCGACGCCCACCCGCTGCATGAACGCCAGCAGGTTGTCGACGCCCACCAACCGCAGCGTCTGCACTGCCGGGATGTTGTAGCTGTTCGCCAGCGCCGTGCGCAGTCGCACCGGGCCGTGGAAAGCGCCGTCGTAGTTCACCGGGCGATAGCCGGCGATGTCGGTCGGCGTATCCCAGATGACGTCGGCCGGCGTGAAGCCCAGCTCCATCGCGCTCGAATAGGTGAACGGCTTCATGGTGCTGCCCGGCTGCCGCTGGGCGACCGTCACGTTCACCTGTCCGTCGATGGCGTCGTTGTCGTAGTCGACGCTGCCGACCATCGCCAGGATTTCGCCGGTTTGTGGTTTGGTCACCAGCACCGCCGCGTTGGAGACGTTGTTGCCGGCCAGCGCCGCGACCTGGCTGGCCGCCGCCTGCTGGGCCATGTTGTTCATGTCCAGGTCGAGCGTGGTGTAAATCTGCCAGCCGCCGCGGGTGACGTCGTTCGGCAGGTAGCCCAGCCGGCCCATCAGCTCGGCGAACGCCTGCTGCGCATAGACGGTGAAGTGTGGCGCGAGCATCGGCGCGTCTGGCGGGTTGTAGGCCAGCCCCTGGCTCAACGCTTCGTTACGCTGCGCCTCGGTGATGTAGCCGCGCACCACCATCCGGTCCAGCACCTGCCGCCAGCGGTCGTTGACCGCTTCCTGCACGTCCGGGTCGGGGTTCAGCGGGTCCAGGTTGGCCGGCGCTTGCGGCAAGCCCGCCAGCAGCGCCGACTCGCCGAGCGTGAGCTGGCCCACGTCCTTGCCGAATAGCGCCTGCGAGGCCGCCTGCGCGCCGTAGGCCAGGTTGCCGTAGTAGATTTCGTTCAGGTACAGCGCCAGGATTTCCGGCTTGCTGCGCCGCTGCGTCAGCAGCACCGACAGCAGAATTTCCTCGATCTTGCGCTGCGGGCTGCGCTCCGAGCGATAGGCGTAGTCGAACAGCACGTTACGCACCAACTGCTGCGTGATTGTGCTGCCGCCGGTTGCGTCGCCGGGGCTGCCCAGGTATTGCAGGAAGGCGCGGCCGGTCGCTTGCAGCTCGAAGCCGGGGTTCGACCAGAAGCTGTCGTCTTCGATGGCGACGGTCGCGTTGATCAGGTCGACCGGGAACTGCTCGTACTCGACGTTGGTGCGCCGGCCCTCGCTGAAGGCTTCGTAGAGCAGCTCGCCGGTGCGGTCGTAGAAGAACGTGCTCTCGAAGTTGCGGTAGTCGTCGATGCTGGCGACCTGCGTCTGCAACTGTTCTTCCAGTCGCGAGCCGAGCGTGGCCGACAGCAGCAGCGTAATCAGCGACAGGCCGCCGCAGAACGTCACGAACACGCCGACGAACACCATGAAGCAGCCGGGCGAACAGCCGAGAATCTTACGCTTGCGGGCGCTCTTGCGCGCCGGCAGCTTACCCTGGCCGGGTACGGGCGCGCCGGGTTGGGCGTACTGCGGCGGGTACTGGC
>Ga0351855_1221_pt1 | contig 9597 bp, 10 predicted proteins | sample BONcelFGM3001C11_FD_206794 | JGI IMG/M metagenome (GOLD analysis project Ga0351855, IMG submission 206794) | Enriched cells from coal bed in the Powder River Basin, Montana, United States - BONCAT cells FGM rep2 HSBNCT.FGM.300.1.C11 ...
CCATCATGAAGGCGGCGAACTTCATGCCGCTGTATTCGGTCATAAAGCCGGCCGTCAGTTCCTGCTCGGCTTCCGGCAGGTCGAACGGCGAGCGGTTGATTTCGGCGATGAGGGCGATGAAGAGGATGCCGGCCGCCAGCGGGTTCTGGAAGACGTACCACTCCCAGATGTAGCGCTGGTTGTTGATGATGTCGCCCAGGCTCATGCTGCCGGTAATCAGGATCGGCACGGCCATCGTCAGGCCGAGGCTCAGCTCGTAGCTCAACATCTGGGCGGTGGCGCGCAGGCCGCCGAGCATGGCGTACTTGTTGTTGCTCGACCAGCCGGCCAGCACGACGCCGTAGGTGCCAATGCTGGTAATCGCCAGCAACCAGAGCACGCCGACGCTCGGATCGGCCAGCCCCAGCGGCACGCGATACCAGACGCCGTTAAACCAGGGCAGGACGATGTCCGGCCCCCAGGGAATGACGGCGATCACGATCAGCGTCGGCACAGCCTTGAGCAGCGGCGCGATCAGGTAGACGGTGCGGAACACGCCCGCCGGAATGATATCTTCTTTGAAGATCAGCTTGATGCCGTCGGCGACCGGCTGGAGCAGGCCGAAGGGGCCAGCCCGGTTGGGGCCGCTGCGATGCTGCAAACGCGCCAGGAAAACGCGCTCCAGCAGCGTGGTGTAGGCGAAGCCGGTGAGGACGATGAAGAACACGAGCAGCGAGAAGATGAACGCCTGCGTGGTCGAGCAGGTCGCATCCGCGCGGCAGTCGACGATATCGGCCGGGTTCACCCGCGAGTTGTAGTCGAAGATGAACGTAAAGGTGTTGCTGATCGCCGTGCCGATCGCGCCCAGGTTGAGCACGATGAGCAGCACGATGGCGATGAGCGCCACGACCGGGATGATGATCTTCCAGGGCGCGCCGCCCCGTGGTTCGGTAGTCTGGGTCACATTCGCCATATTAGTCCTCAACTCGCATGACCTGGCCGACGCTGATCGCCAGCGGCGTGGCCGCATCCGGCGTCAGATGGCGCGGCAGAACGATGCTGCCGGCCGGCGCACCGCCGTTGACGTGCGCCCGCACGATGACCGCCGCCGTATTGGCGATGGTCACCTGCACCATGTCGCCGTCGGTTATGCCCAGCGGGCCGGCGTCGGCGCTGCTGATCTCGACGTACGGCGCGGGGATGCGCGCCGCCATCAAGGCTGCTTCGCTGGGCTGGAAGGTGCGCTCGCGGTTGTAGAGGCGCACCGTCGGCACCACCAGGAAATCGCCATCGCTACCGCCCACCACCGGCGCGACGTCGACGCTGACCGTTCCCGCCGCGACCGTTTCGCCGTTGTCGCTGGCGGTCGGAATTTGCACGCCCAGGCCGCCCTTGTTGTCGTAGGCGGTGCCGCCGTAGTACACATCTTCGCGACCGATGAGCGGGTACTGCTTGACGACCTTCGCCAGCTCGCCGTAGCGCGCGCCGGCAAAGGCCGGCACCTGCTGGCTGATCTCCTGCATGACCGCCGCCGCCGACAGGCGGGCGCGGCCAGCGCCGAGCTTCTCGGCGATGCGGCTCAGGACCTGCCAGGCGGGCAGCGCCTCACCCATCGGGCCCTGGCCGGTGTAGAAGCGCTGGACGCGGCGCTCGCCGTTGACGTACGAGCCGTCGCGCTCGGCGAAGCTCTGGATCGGCAGCGCCACGGTGGCGCGGATGGCGGTTTCATCCGGGAACAGGCCGAGGGTGATAATCGTGTCGACCTGGCTCAACCACGCACCGGCGGCCGGGTCGTCTTCGATCGGCGTCGCCTGGGCGACGATCAACACCTTGGGCGGGTTGGCGACGATCGCCTGGGTCGCTTCCGGCGTGTAGCCCAGGTAGTACAGGCCCATGCCATTCGCGCCGGGGAAGGTCGCCATCAGGCCGTTGTTGGCCTGGCCGGTGTGGCCGGTTTCGATCAGGAAATTGGCCGCCGCCTGCATCAGCGCGCGGCTGCCGTCCAGCGTCAGCCCTTCAGCGCCGGCGACGACGATCAGGTTCTTGGCGTCGGCCAGCGACTGGCGCAGCTCGGCGTGGCTGCTGCCGAGGTTGGTCAGGAAGCCGGCGGCGTCGCCGGTGTTGTACCGCACCTGCTGGCGCGAGAACTGGTCCATGCTGGTGGTGCGGGCGTTGGCGACGACCACGAGCGCGCCACGGTCGCAAGCCTGCTTGATGCGCAGACGCCAGACCGGCGCTTCTTCTTCGAGGTCGGTGGCGATGATGAGCACCGCGTCGCCCTTGCCGAGGCCGCTCAGGTTGGTGCCCGCGCCGACGCCGACCTGCGCGACAAGATCCGCGCCGGCGTGGGTCGGCGGCCAGACGCCGAGCTGGTCGCCGCCGAGTGTCGTAATGACGCGGCGCAGCTCGTACAGGTCTTCGTTGGTCATGCCGGGGCCGGCGATGGCAGCCACGCTGCCGGCGGCGTTGGCGATGGCGTCGTTGACGGCCGTCAGCGCTTCAGCCCAGGACACTTCCTTGCCGTTGACCTGCGGGCGGACCAGCCGGCCTTCGGAACGGGTGAAGTGGTGGCCGAAGCGGCCCTTGTCGCAGATCCAGATTTCGTTGACCTGCTCGTTCTGGCGCGGCATGACGCGCTTGATCATCGAGCGGCCGCCGAAATCGCGGTCGAGCCGGGTGCTGAGCGTAATGTTGCAGCCGACCGGGCAGTGCGGGCAGATGCTGGGGACGTTGGTCAGTTCCCAGGGCCGCGCGCCAAAGCGGAAGTCTTCGGTCGTGAGCGCGCCCACCGGGCAGATGTCGGTCGTGTTGCCGGAGAAGTAGCTGTCGAAGCCGGGGTCGCTCACGGTGATGATTTGCAGAGCGCGACCGCGTTCGTGGAAGGCCAGCACGTCGTCGCCGGCGATTTCGCCCTGGAAGCGGATGCAGCGCGCGCACTGAATGCAGCGCTCTTCGTCCAGGAAAATCAGGTCGCCCAGCGGCACGTGCTTATCAAGGTGCATCTTGTCCTTGAAGTCCATGCGACTGGTGCTGGGGCCGTGCTCCATCGTCAGGTTCTGGAGCGGGCATTCGCCGCCCTTATCGCAGACCGGGCAGTCGAGCGGGTGGCTAGTGAGCAGAAATTCGAGCACGTTGCGCTCGGCGTCGATCACCTGATTGGTCTTGGTGCGAATGACCAGCCCATCGCTGACGGTGCTGGTGCAGGCGGTTTGCAGCTTGGGGAACCAGCGCACCTGCGGCTTGCCGGTGTCGTCCATCACGACCTGTTTGGTGTCCTTGTCGCGAACGAGCGAACCCATCTCGACCAGACACATGCGGCACATGCCGACAGGCGCCATCTTCGGGTGGTAACAGAAGACAGGAATGTCGACGTCGACCCACTTGGAAGCATCCACCAGATTGATGCCAGCGGGGACCTCAAATTCCTTGTCGTCGATGATAATCTTGACGGTGTCGGCCATCTAACACTTAACCCTCTGCCGTATAGCGTTCAAATATGCAGGTGGACAACCATGTGTGTCCATTATAACAGGCGGCAATCCCTAACCAACGTCCGGACTCTGGCGGTCAGACCGCAGCAACGCGCGGGCTTCGTCCAGGCTGGCGCAAAAGTCGAGCCGCACCCGGCGGGCTGAAACGGGATAAATGCGCTCGAACGCGCGCGCAAATGCCTGCAAGATGTCGCGCTGGCCGACGTAGACCGTAACCCCATGATTGGGCGGCGCGTCGTCGGCGACACGTTTTACGACTTCTAGAATACCGCGCTGCAAGGCCGTACTCGGCAGCAGGTTGACGATGACGTCGACCCGCGTATCGACACTTTCCAGCAGGCGCTGCGCCCCGGCATACGCCGTTTGAAACTCGTCCCACGTCCAGCCGCCCTCAAAATCGTAGCGGATGACGTGCTCTAGCGTATCGTCCCAACTTACCTGGACGGCCATTGCCACAACTCCGGGATCGTGTACTGATGTGTTATTCGGTTATAACACAACCCCGTCTTACCGTTCAACCGGCCGCAGGTGGTAACCCGCGCGCCTTAGCCCAACCAGCGCCCGGTCGGCCAGCGCCTGCGCCACCAGGCCCCAATCACTGGCGAGAAATGCCTCATCGGTCAGGGCGAGCGCCTTCTGGAAGTCGGCCGCCGCTTCGTCGCGGTTGCGCAGCTTCAGGCGCAGCTCGCCGCGCAGCACGTAATTCACCGGCGCGTTTGGGGCCGCCGCGACCGCCCGGTCCAGCCGCCGCAAGCGAGCCGCCAGACGTTCGCGCCGTTTGGTGCCGATCAACGCCGCCAGGAAGCCGACTTTCGGCCCCTCGTCGTCATCGACCGGCGTTTCGTCCGACCAGGCGAGCAGCGCTTCCGATGACTCGGTCGCGCCTGGCTCCACCGGCCAGTCGAACGGCTCGCTCACTGGCAGGACGTCCGCATCAGCCGATGCTTCATCCGTGGGTGGGCCGAAGCGCCGGCGCTCCTCGTTCACGGTCGCTTAACCCTGCGCCGCCGCTGCCGCATCGCGCCGCGCCGAGCGCACCGTGGGAGCCGGGGCCGGAGTCGCTGCCGCCGGCTTCGCGATGTGCGCCTTGAAATCGTCCGCGAACAGGCGGACGGTGTGGATGACCGGATTGGCCGCGAAGTCGCCGAGCGCGCACAGGGTGACGCCGGCCATGTTCTTGGCGATATTCACGATCAGATCGATGTCGCTCTCTTTGGCGTCGCCGCGCATGATGCGGTCGAGCACTTTATCGAGCCAGAAGGTGCCTTCACGGCAGGGCGTGCATTTGCCGCAGCTTTCGTGTTTGAAGAACTTGATGGTCTTCGACGCCACCCAGGCAATGTCGACGGTGTCGTCCATGACGATGACCGACGCCGAGCCGAGGATGGTGCCGACTTTCGCCATGTCCTCGTAGGTCAGTTTGGTGTCCAGCACTTCGTCCGTGCCGGGAACGATGGGGCCGGAACCGCCCGACGGCAGAATAGCCTTGACGGCGCGGTCGCCGGGGATGCCGCCGGCGTAGTCGTAGATCAGCTCGCGGAAAGTCGTGCCCATCGGCAGCTCGTAGTTGCCGGGCTTGTTGACGTGGCCGCTGACGCAGAAAATCTTGGTGCCGGCGCTCTGCTCGGTGCCAATCGCCTTGAAGGCGTCCGCGCCGTTGTTGAGGATCCAGGGCACGTTCGTCAGCGTCTCGACGTTGTTGACGACGGTCGGCTCGCCGTAGAGGCCGCCGCCCTTCTGAGCCGGGAACGGCGGGCGAACGCGCGGCTGGCCGAGCTTGCCTTCGATACTTTCGATGAGCGCGCTCTCTTCACCGCAGATGTAAGCGCCCGCGCCGAGGTGGGTATAGACCTCGCACGAGAAGCCGCTGCCGCCGATGTTCTGGCCCATGAAGCCGGCCGCGCGCGCCTCTTCGATGCGCTTGTCCAGCTCGTGGGCGATATCCCAGAACTCGCCGCGCAGGTAGATGTAGACGGCGGTCGCCTGAATGGCGTACGCGCAGATCAGCGCCCCTTCGATGAGCTGATGGGGGTTGTTCTCCATGATCTGGCGGTCTTTGAAGGTGCCGGTTTCGCTCTCGTCGCAGTTGACGGTGACGTACTTGACCGGCTCGGCCTGCGGGATGAAGCTCCACTTGACGCCGGTCGGGAAACCCGCGCCGCCGCGACCACGCAGATTCGACGCCTTGACGATATCGATGACCTCGCTCGGTTTCATCGAGACCGCTTTTTCGAGCGCCTTGTAACCATCATTCGCGCGGTAAACGTCATATTCACGAATGTTGGGAACTTCTAGCTCGCGGAAAAGGATGTTGACCATATTTTGCCTATGCTTTCTCGGTCATGCCCTAGAGCACCGACACTCTTTTACCTCCCCTCTCCCCGCTTGCGTGGGAGAGGGGCCGGGGGTGAGGGGTTCCCCAGGTTATGCGTTGTTTGCCTCGGCGCGCCATTGTTCGAGCAGCGCGGTCATCTTCTCGCGGTCCAGGTTTTCGACGAAGTGGAAGTTGCACTGGAGCATCGGCGCTTTGTCGCAGGCCGCCAGGCACATGACGTGCTCGACGGTGAACAGGCCGTCTTCGGTGGTGTCGCCGTCTTCCACACCCAGGTGCTGCTTCAGCCACTTGTAGAAGTCGTCCGCGCCGCGCAGCGCGCACGGCAGGTCGGTGCAGACCTGGAGCCAGTACTTGCCCTTGGGCCGCTCGGAGTACATGGTGTAAAAACCGGCGATCGAGCGGACCTGGGTCGGGTCCATCTCGCACAGTTCAGCCACTTCCAGAACACCTTCCGGCGACACCCAACCGTACTCTTCCTGCGCGATGTAAAGCAGCGGCATGACCGCCGAGCGCTTGGTCGGGTATTTGGAGAAGGTCTTTTCGATGCGATCTTTATATTTCTCTGCCAGCATAGAGCAACTTCCTGTGTTGGACCCTAAGAGCGAGGACATCTCACCCTCGGACGCGATGAAAGCAGGTCGCGTTTCGGTTCTATCCGTACGTTTCAATCGAGACGCTGACCCTCGAACTCTGTCTTGTGTCAGCGTCTCAGATTTTACTCAGTCCTCAGTCCTCGGCCCTCAGTCCTGTGCGGAATCGTCGGGCCTCTGGAGAGAAATTCAGCGGTCGCAGTCGCCGAGCACGACGTCGACGCTGCCGACAATCGCCACCAGATCCGCGATCATCGCGCCCTTCGACATCATCGGCAGGGCGCTGACGTGGATGAACGACGGCGTCTTGAAATGGACGCGGCGCGGCTTGTTGCCGCCGGTGCCGTGCAGGTAACAGCCAATCTCGCCGCGCGGGCTTTCGATGGCGACGTAGACTTCTTCGTCCGGTGCATCGTAGCCTTCGGTCCACAGCTTGAAGTGGTGAATGACCGCTTCCATGCTGTGGCCCAGCTCGGAACGGGGCGGCGGAACGAACTTGCGGTTCTCCGACCGGAACGGGCCGGGCGTCTTCTTGAGCCGCTCGACCGCCTGGCGCAGGATCTTGGTGCTTTCGCGCAGTTCCTGCACGCGGACGTAGAAGCGGTCGTAGACATCGCCGTGCTCGCCGAGCGGCACGTCGAATTCGTAGGTTTCGTAGCCCATGTACGGCTCGGACTTGCGAATATCCCAGTTGACGCCGCTGCCGCGCAGGCTGGGGCCGGTCATGCCATAGGCGAGCGCGTCGTCCGGCTCGACCACGCCAATTCCCTGCGTCCGGTCGATCCAGAGCGGGTTGTTGGTGAGCAGCGACTCGTAGTCGTCGATTTTGGCGGGGAAGTAGTTGATAAAACGTTCCAACGTGGGGATGAACTCATCGGGCGTATCGCGCCAGACGCCGCCGGGACGCGGATAGCTGGTCATCATACGCTGGCCGGAGAGCATCTCGAACATGTCGAGGATCATCTCGCGCTCGCGGAAGGCGTACAGGAAGACGCTCATCGCGCCCAGGTCGAGCGCGTGCGTGCCCAGCCAGACGAGATGGCTGTTGATGCGCGTCATCTCCATACAGATGACGCGGATAACCTGCGCGCGCATCGGCACGTCGAGGCCGGTCAGCTTTTCCACCGCCAGCGAATAAACCAGATTATTCGACATCGGCGCGAGATAGTCCATGCGGTCGGTACAGGTCAGCGCTTTTTCGTAGGTCTTGGACTCGATCGTCTTCTCGATGCCGGTGTGCAGGTAACCCACGTCCGGCAGGCAGGTGACGATCTCCTCGCCATCCAGCTCCAGCAGCAGGCGGAGCACGCCGTGGGTGCTGGGGTGGTGCGGACCCATGTTCAGCAGCATCGTCTCGCCGGTCATCGCCCGGTCAGAGACGAGGCCACGCAGCTCTTCGAGGTTGCCTTCCCAGGTAAATTTCTGTTCGGTGATAGCCATATGGCCTACCTTTTCACTTCGATTCGAGCTTACAGGAGGACAACGATCAACAGAAGCACCATGACGGAAGGCCCGAAGAGCAGGTCAAACACCAGCCCCAGGCAGCCTTTTTCTTCAGGCAAATCCATTAATCGTTACTCCTTGGCGAATGGCTTGTGCTGCTTGATCTCGTCCACGTTGAACGTGAACATCGGCGTCTCGTAGCCCAGCGGATAATCGCGCCGCGCCGGGTGGCCGTCCCAGTCCGCCGGCAGCAGAACGCGCCGGGGGTCGGGGTGGCCGTCGAACGTAATGCCCATCAGGTCCAGAATCTCGCGCTCAAGGAAGTTGGCCGCCGGCCACAGACCGGTCGCGGTCGGAATGCGCGGATCGTCTTCCGACAGGTAGGCTTTCACCCGAATGCGGCGGTTGTAGATGAGCGAATAGAGATGGTAGCAGACGCCAAACCGCCCCGGACGGCTGTAGTAGTCGGGGTAGTAGTCGACCGCGCTGATGTCGGAAAGGAAGTTGAAGATCAGGCCGGAAGTGTCGCGCAGAAAGCGCAGGACTTCGACCACCTGCTCCGGCGCGACGACCAGCGTCAGCTCGCCGCGAAATTCTTTCGTGTCCTGCACCGCCTCGGGTAGCGCGCTTTGGAGCGCGGCGGCCGGGTCGCGGGGTTCTGGAATTTGCATGGTTGTTCTCGCAGTTGGCTGGGGGGCGCGGCGGCCCGGCCCCCTAGGACCGAGGCAGCATCAGGGCGGTCGCGGGATCGTTGATCCACTCACCCATCGTCTGACCCTTCACCTTTTCGTGCAGCGTCAGAATACCGTGAATGAGCTGTTCCGGGCGCGGCGGGCAGCCGGCAACGTAAATGTCGACCGGCAGAATTTCGTCGACGCCCTGGACGACCGCATAGTTGTTGTAAACGCCGCCGCACGAGGCGCAGTCGCCCATCGCCAGCGCGTACTTGGGCGAGGCCATCTGGTCCCACAATTGGCGAACCACCGGGGCCATCTTCCGCGTGACGCGGCCGGCCACGATCAGCAGGTCGCTCTGGCGCGGGCTGGCGCGGTTAAGCTCCATGCCGAAGCGCGACATATCGTAATTCGAGGCTTGCGTGCTCATCATCTCGATCGCGCAGCAGGCGAGGCCGAACAGCAGCGGCCACATCGCGCCGGTGCGCGCCCAGTTCACGGCTTCGTCGAGCGTGGTGGTGACCACGCCCAGGTTGCCGAGCTTGCTTCCGACTACTCCCATTCCAGGGCTCCTTTACGCCAGGCATAGAAAAAGCCTACCAGCAGAATAGCAATAAAAACGAACATCTCGATCAGGGCGAAAAGTCCAAGCTGGCGGAAGACAACAGCCCAGGGGAGGAAAAACACGACTTCGATGTCGAACAGAATGAAGAGCACCGCGATCAGATAGAAGCGCACCGGGAACCGGCGGACGGCCGGGCCGAAGGGCTTCATACCGCTCTCGTACGGCGCTTGCTTACGCGTCGACGGCCGCTGTGGACCCATCAACCGTGACAGCACCGTGACCAGCGCCACCACCGCGACAGATATCAAGATCAATGCGCCAATTGGAGCAAACTCGTTTAATGTCATCACCGACACCCGAAGCTAGGTTGGGATTGTTCAAAACTGAACAAATAAAGTAGATGTAGATTAACATATCGACCGGGAGTCGTCAAGTTAAGTTGACCTCTCGAAAAACGGTTCGAAACCGCCATTATAACACTGTTTCTGACGCCGCTACGACGAGCGCACGCGCCGTTAAA
>Ga0351855_1223_pt1 | contig 9510 bp, 10 predicted proteins | sample BONcelFGM3001C11_FD_206794 | JGI IMG/M metagenome (GOLD analysis project Ga0351855, IMG submission 206794) | Enriched cells from coal bed in the Powder River Basin, Montana, United States - BONCAT cells FGM rep2 HSBNCT.FGM.300.1.C11 ...
TGCACCTTCTCCATGAGCTCCTGTGAGGCCGTGGGCGAGAGATCTTCCTGCTGTGTGATGGCGGGAATCAGAATCGTCGTCTCATCGGCTGAGACCAGATCCAGCGATTGCTCGGGGGACATTTTTTCCCACAGCGGAGCCATGCTGGTTCCCACGATGCCCAGCGGATCGTTCTCCAGCTCCAGCCGCGCACGGAAAGATCCCTTCTTGGCTTCCGCTGCCAAGGCCGCAATGCGACTCTCCAGCGCGGGCGTCTGCCACTCGGCGATTTTTTGCCTCAGGGTATCAGGCGGGAGATTCAGCAGCAGGGGCAGAGCGAATTCCTGGACGAATTTCGGGGCCTCGGGATTTTCCGCGAGGTCTTCGCCCATGAGTCGCAGGACCCAGGGCTCCTGTTTGAGCGCATCCGCGAATTGCTGCCGGTACTCATCCGCATTGGCCGGGGGCTCCTCCCACGTGAGGGCAAAGGCGAGTTCCCGATTCTGCGCAAAGCTGTCCTGATAAACCCGCAACCCCTCCACCGCTGCGAGATCGTGCGGCAGCAGGTTCAGGATATCCGGGTCGAAATTCGTCCGGAGCAGCAGGATGGCCGTGGACGCACCGCCGAGCAGGAGCAGGGCGAGTGCGATGAGCAGCGGACGCCGCACCGTCCAGCGGGCCAGCCAGCCAGCCGCGAGACGGATGGCCGGATGGTAATCCGCGTTCTCGGGATCGGCGTCTGGCTTGTTGCGGCCCATTTTCAGGGTGAGCCGGCTTTGCTTAAACGTTGAAGCGGAATTCCATCACATCGCCGTCCTGCACGACGTATTCCTTGCCTTCGATCCGCAGCTTGCCAGCTTCGCGGGCCTTGGCTTCGGAACCGAGTGTGACGAGATCGTCAAAGGCGATGGTCTGCGCCGCGATGAATCCGCGTTCGAAATCACTGTGAATCACTCCAGCTGCCGCAGGGGCCTTGTCCCCGATGCGAATGGTCCACGCACGGGTCTCTTTCGGTCCCGTGGTCAGGTAGGTGCGCAGGCCGAGCAGATGATACACCGCGCGGATGAGCAGGCTCACGCCGCTGTCTTCCACGCCGAGTCCGCTGAGGAATTCCCTGGCTTCTTCCGGTGGCAACTCGGACAGCTCGCTCTCGATTTGCGCGCTGATGACCACGGCTTCACTGCCCATATGGGCGGAGGCGTATTCCTTCACAGCCTTGATGTGCGCGTTGCAGGCGATCTGCTCGGGAGAGAGGTCGTTCTCGCCGACGTTGCAGGCAAAGATGACGGGCTTGCTGCTCAGGAGGAAAAATTCCTTGAGGACTTTCTTCTCCTCATCACCCAGTTCGGCGGTGAGGGCGGGTTTGCCCTGGTCGAGGTGGGGCAGGATTTTTTCGCAGACGGCGAGTTCGGCCTTGGCGGTTTTGTCGCCGGTACGGGCACCCTTTTGCAGACGCTCGCCACGCTTTTTCACGGAGGCCATGTCGGCGAGGATCAACTCGGTGGTGATGACTTCGATGTCGCGCACGGGATCGACAGAGCCCGATACGTGGTGAATGTCGTCATTCTCAAAGCACCGCACGACCTGCACGATGGCATCGACTTCGCGGATGTGGCTCAGGAACTGGTTGCCGAGGCCTTCCCCCTCACTGGCCCCGCGCACGAGACCGGCGATATCAACGAACTCGATGGCCGCCGGAATGAGCTTCTCCGACCCCGAGACCTTGGCGAGTTTCTCGAGACGGTCATCGGGCACGTTGACGATGCCGACGTTGGGTTCGATGGTACAAAAAGGAAAATTGGCCGCCTGCGCTTTGCGGGTGCGGGTGACGGCGTTGAAGAGAGTGGACTTGCCGACGTTGGGCAAGCCGACGATTCCGGCTTTGAGCATTCCGTCATCTATCAGGCCCACCGCGGAAGAGCCAGTATTTCATTGGGATTCTGCTCGCTCTGGAGTAATGTCCCCCCCGTGAAACTGCCCGATCTTGTCAAGTACCTCAACAGTGTCCTCCGCATCGATGAGATTCGTGATTACCCGAACGCCATGAACGGCTTGCAGGTGGAAAACGAAGGCGAAGTCACCAAGATCGCCGCCGCCGTGGATGCCTGCGAAGCCACCATCGCCATGGCTGTGGAAGCCGGTGCCGATCTTCTCATCGTGCATCACGGTCTCTTCTGGGGCGGCCTCGCTCCCGTATCCGGTTCCAGTTACCGCAAACTCCGCATGGCCATCGAGAATGGCCTCGCTATCTACAGCGCCCACCTCCCCCTCGACGCCCATCCCCGTCTGGGAAATAACGTCCTTCTCTGCGATTCACTGAACCTGAATGGCGACCGCGTCCCTTTCCTGGATCATTTTGGAACCCCCATCGGCTTCCGCGTTGTCGATGAGATCAACCGCGAAGTCCTCCACTCCCGTATCGAGCAACTCGTCGGCGGCCATGTCCACCTCGCCGCAGGTGGTCCCGTCGTCGCCCGTCAGATCGGCGTCGTCAGCGGCGGAGCGGGCTCCGACATTGCCGCAGCCGTGAAGGAAGGCATCGACACTTTCATCACGGGCGAAGGCCCCCACTGGGCCTACACCGCCGCAGAGGAACTGGGTGTGAATCTCTTCCTAGCCGGCCACTACGCCACGGAGACCTTCGGCGTGAAGGCCCTGGGTGAGCACCTCACGGAAGCCTTCGGACTCCCCTGGGAGTTTCTCGACCACCCGACCGGTCTCTAAATCTGCCCGGTCTGATCTTCCTCAGCCGATGCTTGTTCAGCGAACTCCTCCAACGAAAGCTGCTCGCTGGGAGCCTCGGGGGCTTTCAGGGACTTGAGCAGAGCCTTGCGGGCACTATTTGCGCACATGCCCATTTTGACGAGACGCTCGAGCATCTCGCCGAAGAGCCTGCGCCGCAATTCTCCCGACTCGGATATATCCCGCCGGTCCATGCAAAAGATCATGATCGTGGACCCGCAGGCACAGTTCCGATACAGCCCCACATGCCGCCCCGTATCTTCAAAATCATACCCCATCAGCCCGCTCTCTTCCTGGAGCTCGTGCGTATCAAACAGGTACTCGTCAAAGTTCATGTACACCCGGCCGCACTTTGGACAAGGCTTGGGAAATTCTGTTTCCCAGATCGCCTTGAGGCCTTGATACAGTGACAGTGGGGTGGTGAGCGGAGCAGGGGGGGACTTATCCTCAATCACGTGCAACAGGTAGCACGGAGCGGCAAAATTGTCATGAGAAAATTCTCATCGGGCCTTTACAAATCGTCTTCTTCGTCGGCCGCGCCCTTCTTATAGGTCAGGCCACGCAACTTGCCTTCGATGAAGGCATCGATCTCGCCATCCATAACACCCTGGATATCACTGGTCTGCACTCCGGTGCGCAGATCCTTCACCATTTGGTAGGGCTGGAAGACATAGGAACGGATCTGACTGCCCCAGGCAATCTCCCCCTTCTCACCATACTGCCGGTCGAGTTCCGCGCTCTTGCGGTCGGCTTCCATCTGGTAAAGCTTGGCCTTCAGCATCTTGACGGCCAGTTCGCGGTTGCGTCCCTGGCTGCGTTCGGCCTGACAGGCGACCACGATGCCCGTGGGCATGTGCGTGATTCGTACGGCGGTTTCCACCTTGTTGACGTTCTGCCCCCCCTTGCCACCGGCGCGAAAGGTATCGAGCTTGAGGTCGGCCTCGTTGATCTCGATGGGCGCGTCCTCGATCTCGGGGACCACATCGACACTCGCAAAGGAAGTATGCCGCCGCTTGTTGGAGTCAAAGGGCGAGATGCGTACCAACCGATGCACCCCGCGCTCGGTCTGGAGATACCCGTAAGGGTAATCCCCGGTGACGCGCAGTGTGACGGACTTGACCCCCGCTTCATCCCCACTCTGGATGTCGATGGTATCAAATTTCATCCCGTTCCGCTCCATCCAGCGGCTGTACATGCGCAGGAGCATGTCCGCCCAGTCGCACGACTCCGTGCCACCCGCTCCGGCATGGATCGTGATGAAGGCGGGAGTCTGGTCGAACTCGCCGGACAAAAATTGCTGCAACTCAAATTTCTCCAGGTCCTTCAGGATCGCGTCATGCTCCGCATGCACTTCCTTGAGGGCTTGCGTGCGGTTCTCCTCGGGCTCGCCCATGGCAAGCTTCTGCAGGATTTCGAGATCGGCCGCCCGGCTTTCCAGAGCCATGAAGGGCTGGATCTTGTTCTTCAGTTGCGAGACTTGCTCCACATCTCGCTGGGCCGATTCACGGTTGTTCCAGAAGTCGGGATCGGACATGCGGGCCTCGAGTTCCTCGAGGCGGGTTTTCAGGCTCGGCAGGTCAAAGATACCTCCGCATTTCTCCGAGACGTTCGGAGAGGGCGGAGGTGTCCAATGTGTCAAAATGGTCAGACATCAGACGGTCGAGGTAACGGCAAAACCCCTCCGCTGTCCATGCCAAAACGGCCCCGTCTTTCAGACCTTGGAGGGATTGCTGATAGCTTCCTCGCTCAGCACGCCGATGAAGGGGAGATTCCGATAGTGCTGCTGGTAATCCAGCCCATACCCCACGACGAACTCATTCGGAATCGCGAAGCCCACATAGTCGGCGTCGAATTCCGCTTTGCGGGGCACATCTTTCTTGAGCAGCACGCACGTGCGCAGGGAGAGGGGCTCCAGCGAGCCGATCTTTTCACATACCACATGCAGAGTGACCCCGGTATCCAGGATGTCGTCCACCAGCAGCACATGCCGCCCTGCCACATTCGGGAGCTCGGACTGACGGAAGGCGACCGCTCCGCTGGACTCCAGCCCTCCATGGTAACTCGCAATGCTGAGGCAATCGATCTGGAGGGGGATGGGGATGCGTCGCAGCAGATCTGCGAGGAAAAGACAGCTCCCATTCAGAATGCCGATCACCGTCAGCGGCTTCTCGCGATAGTCCTGCGTGATCTGGTAGGCCAGTTCATCCAGCCGCGCGAGGATGGTGGATTCGTGAAGCAGGATCTTGGCGATGTCGTCCTGCATGGAACGCATGGGCGATGCAGGATGGGGTGTGGAAGTTTCGTCCATGGCTATTGCATGACGCCGACTGCGGCGAGTCGCCCGTTTTTCAGCGCAAAAATCTCCCGACTCACCGGATACGTGGAGGAGCGGAACTCCGCAAAGACCAGATCCGAAGCGGCTCCGAATTGCGGCGCGGCGCGGGGGAAGACGATGATCTTGTTGCGATTGGGAATGACGACCAGAATGTCGGGGCCGAGGGTCTCTTCAAAGAGGTCGTTAAACTCGGGGGCAAAAACCGTGGATGCGGTGTACGGGCTCTCTGAGGCGATAATGGCATACTGGATGGAGCCATTCCGATCGCGCACATACTGGGGTTTGATTTTGGCGAGTTCCGTCGAGGCGTTCTTCACGGCGGAGGCCATGATTTCCTCGCGCGAGGTTTCCAGATTGGGAATGTCAGCCCGCTTGAGCAGCGTGACCTCTCCATCGATGGTGCGGGCTGGCACGAGCACGGTCTGCTCGGCTCCGGGAATGGGCCATGCCACGTCATGCCTCATGAACTGCGGCTCAGGTACCAAGTACCATGGGCCATCATCTGCCGTGGAGATGGCAAGGCTCCCGAGCAGGAGGACAATGCTGAAAAATGCGGTCTTCATGGCAGGATGCGCCGCCAGTCGGGGCGTTGGAAGCGGAAGCCATTCAGGCAGGTGTCCGCAACGATGTTTTTCCGTAGCGAGAGGTAGCGGAATTGCGTCCCCATCGTCTCGGGATGGAGCAGGGATTTGAGTTGGGAAAGGAAGCGGGCCTGCATCTTGTCGGGTGGGGCACCGTCGTCTGAGCGCAGGAGTTTTTCCATCGCGCCGACCAGGAAATGATGCTGATCGGTGAAGCCATCGACTTCCAGACCGAGCGCAAGACCTTCCTCCGCGAGGTCGCTGAAGTTCACATCGGCGGTGATATCTTTGCTGCCCACATCGGTAAGAGGATTCGAGTCCCGCTGATGCTTTTGATAGCAGGTGACGGAGCCTTCGTTGCGATGCGGTGCGAACAGATCCTCACGGGCACGTCCGTAGTCGATCACGAGGATCCACCCCTTGGTCAATTTCTCCGCGACATTCCTCAGCCACTCGCGCGCCTGGGGCCGCACTTCGCACAAATAACCGGCTGGCCGACTGGGCAATACGCTGGCTTCTTTTTGCAGAGCTTCCTCGAGCGGCGCTGCCTCGAAGGCAAAGCCGTCGGCCGTCAAAGCGACCTTCATCTCTTCCCATCCCTCGCCAGTGGAGCGCAGGATATGCACGGGCAGCGCATCGATCAGTTCATTGGAAAAATGGATCCCCTGAAACGGCGGCAGATCCTCGACCGAGGCGACCCACGCGACTTGTTTGGGGAAATCTTTGAGCCGCTCTTCCTGTATCAGCCGCAGTGCGGGAACTGGCTCGATGATCCGATAGCTCAGCGCTGCTGCAAAGGCCCCTGACACCTGGCTGAGCACATCGTAGGCGAGGCCGGCGTCATTGGCCCCCTGCTCGACGATAGTGAAGTCCTTGGGCTGACCCAGGGCTTCCCAGACATTCTCAAAATGCGCTCCCAAGGCTTTGCCAAAGGCTTGGCCGACACTCACGCTGGTGTAGAAGTCCCCCCCGCGTCCGACCCGCGCGGCACCGCTGGCATAGTATCCGGCCTCGGGCTCGTAGAGAGCCATCTCCATGAAGCGGGCAAAGGAAAGAGGACCTTCCCTTTCGATTTCCAGCCCGATCTTTTCGCTAAGGCTGGGTGACCTCACGGACATACACATTGACCTCGCCACTCGCTGTCTTGCGGACTTCGGTGATCAGGAACGGACGCCGCGAATCACGGTTGAAAGTGGAGCCGTCCGACGGTGGGCGGACTCCCGACGGGAAGTCCACGATCACGCGGATATTGGAGGTGCGCCCGCCGATGCCGAGGGTTTCGCTCAAAGCACCCTGCGAACGCAGGACCGCCCGATTCTGCCCGGAGGCGGTGACGACGAAGTTGCCGGACAGATACATGCGCTCGCTGCCAACGCCGCGTGCGGAGAGCTCAGGCATGTCGCCTACATTCATCAAGCGTCCGCGGGGCATCTGCCCGGGTGCATAAGTGGGCCAGGAGCCACCGGCAGTCGTGGCAATGGAGGAGGGCGTCGGTGTGACCTGAGCGACAGCCGTGGGGCTTGGGCTCGGAGAAGGGGCGGGCGGTGGTGTGGGCTCTACGACTGGCGTCGCCTGTGCGATCGGGGGAGGAGTCGGCTGCGCGACCTCGGGGGTTGGCGCGGCGACGGGTGTCTCGGGCAGCGGATTGACCGGCTCGGGGCGCTCCACGCGTACAAGCTGGTTGGCCATGCGGCGGGCCTCGGCATCGGCATCAGCCGCCCGCCCCGGTGTCTGTCCCCGGCGCAGGTAGGATGTGTATTTTTGCGTGGCCTCATCGACCTCCAAGGCCGTCACCACGGGAAGTCCCGCGCCGACATTCAGATTTTCCGGCGGTTCCAGCGAGAAGCTGCCGGGCCCGGTGCTGGAGGCATAGCTGCCGTAAACGAGAGGGATCGCGGTGAATTGCAGGCGGCCGTCTTTGAGCCGCTTCACGTTGATCAGCGCGGAGAGATCGAGTCGGCGGACCAGATGCAGGTCCAGTCCGGTGAGCAGCATCCGGTGCAGGGTGGGGACCACCTTCGGATCGGCGGAGAAGATATGCTCGAGCAGGACCGTGGGATTCTCTGTGGACTGGGCCAGGGCCACGACGCCGGAGGTCACGAAGTCGTCGCTCTTCAGCTCGTAGGAATCGAGGATGTTGAAGTTCCCGACCACGTACTGCACGAGTCCCTTGGAGAGCTTGAAGTTTCTCAGGAAATTCCGCGTCAGCTCTTCGCTGGCGCGATCCAGTTCGCGCGGAGTCATCTTCTGATACCGCTCAAGGAGTTGCTCGGCATTCAGGAATTCGCCGCGCGGTGCCGCCGTCAACTCGAAGCGCTTGATAGGCTCGAGCTTCTTCAGCTTGGTCAGGATGGAATAGCTCACGGCCTTCTCCGGATGCCCGAAGATGTAGAAACTCCCGATCCAGCACGCAAAGGCAAAGGCGATCAGAAGCAGGATGATGATCGTCCAGATGAAGAGATCCCCGCCACCACCGCGCGCGCTTTCGCCTCGGGCTTCGAGTTTTACCGTGCGTCGGGGACGCTGTCCCCGTGGCCTGTCCTGAGAATCGGGTGTCATGCCTTAACTAAACCGCGCTGGAGTCTTTCGAGGCAGGCTCAAAGGATGTACCGCATCCGCAACTCCGTGTCGCATGCGGATTTATCACCCGAAATCCGGCTCCCGTCAATCCGTCCTCGAAGTCCAGTGTGCACTCTCCGAGATACGTCAGGCTCGTCGCGTCGATCAGGAGTTGCCCCCCGCCGATCGCGATCACCGTGTCGCCTTCTTCATGACTCCCGATTGACATGGCGTACTGCATGCCGGCGCAGCCGCCTTTCTCCACGCCGAGGCGCAATCCTGCCGTCGCGGGGTCCAGTCCTTTTTCCTCGACCAGGGCCTTGATTTCCTGCGCGGCTTTTTCTGTCAATCTCATCACAACCTTTTCTTATGAGTGATTCCATGCGAAGTCAATTGACTCGCTACGTTTTGCCCATGGGAAAAATCCGACTCCTCCCCGAAGAATCCGCCAATCAGGTTGCTGCTGGCGAGGTGGTCGAGCGCCCGGCAAGCTTGGTTAAAGAGTTGGTGGAGAACAGTCTGGACGCGAATGCCTCCCGCATTTCGGTCGATTTTACCCGCGCTGGTACCCGTTTTGTCTCGGTCACGGACGATGGCGACGGCATGGATCGCGAGGACGCGCTCATGTGCCTGGAGCCTCACGCCACCAGCAAGATCCGCTCGGGAGCCGATCTCGTGGGCGTCCGCACCATGGGGTTTCGTGGCGAGGCCATCCCCAGCATCGCCAGCGTTTCGCGCTTCCGCTTGGTCACCCGCCAGCCCTCCGCCGCCACCGCCACGGAGGTCCTCGTAAATGGCGGCAAGATCGAGGCCGTCCGCGAGGCGGGCTCGCCCTCGGGCACGTCGGTGGAGGTTCGCGATCTTTTCTATAATGTCCCCGCCCGCCGCAAATTCCTCCGGGGCGAGGAGACGGAGGCGGCCCAGATCCTCCAGATCATGCACGTCCTGGCCCTGGCAAATCCCTCGGTGGCCTTCGATCTCCGCCGCGAGGGCAAGCCGATCTTTTCGGTCCCGAAGGCTGCGAGTCTCAAAATCCGTCTCGCCGACCTCTTCGGCCGCGACTTCCTTTCGCGTCTGGATGAGATGCCACCTTTCGAACGCGATGGCATCCACCTCAGCGGTTTCCTCTCCAAGGCGGGCGAGGGCCGCCGCGACCGCCATCAGCAATTCGTCCTCCTCAATGGCCGCCCCATCGTCTGCCCAGAGGTCCAGCAGCCCCTCCAGGAAGCCTATTCCGAAGTCCTCCCCCGTGGCATGAATCCCCTGGCCGTCCTCGCTCTGGAACTCGACGGCACCCTCGTGGATTGCAACGTC